>Ga0208123_100062_pt1 | contig 68619 bp, 66 predicted proteins | sample LakWasMe92_HOW11_2_FD_183914 | JGI IMG/M metagenome (GOLD analysis project Ga0208123, IMG submission 183914) | Freshwater sediment methanotrophic microbial communities from Lake Washington under simulated oxygen tension - Sediment Metagenome... | ecosystem: Environmental > Aquatic > Freshwater >... | reverse complement strand
GAGTTCGAAGACCGCTTCATGCTGCACTACAACATGCCTCCCTTCGCCACCGGCGAAGCCGGCCGTTTCGGCACCCCGAAGCGCCGCGAGATCGGCCACGGCCGTCTGGCCAAGCGTGCCCTGGTGGCCTGCCTGCCGACCAAGGAAGAGTTCCCCTACACCATGCGTGTGGTCTCCGAAGTCACCGAATCCAACGGTTCTTCGTCGATGGCTTCCGTCTGCGGTGGCTGCCTGTCGCTGATGGACGCCGGCGTGCCGATGAAAGCCCACGTGGCCGGCATCGCCATGGGCCTGATCAAGGAAGACAACCGCTTTGCCGTGCTGACCGACATCCTGGGTGACGAAGATCACCTGGGCGACATGGACTTCAAGGTGGCCGGTACCACCAACGGCATCACGGCGCTGCAGATGGACATCAAGATCCAGGGCATCACCAAGGAAATCATGCAGGTGGCTCTGGCTCAGGCCAAGGAAGCCCGTATGCACATCCTGGGCAAGATGCAGGAAGCCATGGGCGAGGCCAAGACCGAAGTCTCCAACTTCGCTCCCAAGCTCTTCACCATGAAGATCAACCCCGAGAAGATCCGTGATGTGATCGGCAAGGGCGGCGCCGTCATTCGCGCGCTGACCGAAGAGACCGGCTGCCAGATCAACATCGAGGAAGACGGCACCATCACCATCGCCGCCACCGAAGCGGCCAAGGCCGATGAAGCCAAGCGCCGTATCGAGGAAATCACCGCTGAAGTTGAAATCGGCAAGGTCTACGAAGGCCCGATCACCAAGATCCTGGACTTCGGTGCCCTGGTCAACCTGCTGCCCGGCAAGGACGGCCTGCTGCACATCAGCCAGATCGCCCATGAGCGCGTCGAGAAGGTCACCGACTACCTGTCGGAAGGCCAGATCGTCAAGGTCAAGGTGCTGGAGACTGACGAGAAGGGTCGCGTCAAGCTGTCCATGAAGGCGCTGCTGGACCGTCCGGCCCAGAACGGCGGCGACCAGGCCTGATCCGCTTTTCACTTTGCTATTGAATCGATAGCGCCTTGCGAAGCAAGCGCAAGGGCTATCGGCCAAAAAGACCATGAAAGCAGTCGAAATCACTTCCTATGGTGCGCCCGAGGTGCTGCGTCTGGGCGAGCGCCCGGACCCGGTGCCGGCGGCCGGCGAGTTGCTGATCCGCGTGGCGGCCAGCGGCATCAACCGGCCCGACGTGTTCCAGCGCACCGGCAACTACCCCGTCCCGCCGGGTGCCTCCGACATTCCCGGCCTTGAAGTGGCGGGTGAGGTCGTGGGCGGCGATGCCGCGGAACTGGCGAAAGCCGGCCTCAAAGTCGGTGACCGCGTGTGCGCGCTGGTCGCCGGCGGCGGTTATGCCGAGCTGTGCACGGCGCCGATCGCGCAGTGCCTGCCGTACCCCAAGGGCCTGAGCGATGTCGAGGCGGCTTCGCTGCCTGAGACCTTCTTCACGGTCTGGAGCAATGTGTTTGACCGCGGTCGCCTGCAAAAGGGCGAGACGCTGTTGATCCAGGGTGGTTCCAGCGGCATCGGCGTCACCGCCATCCAGCTGGCCAAGGCCATGGGCGCGACCGTGATCGTGACGGCCGGCAGCGACGACAAGTGCGCCGCCTGCCTGAAGCTCGGTGCCGACCACGCCATCAACTACAAGACGCAGGACTTCAAGGACGAGGTCAAGCGCCTGACGGATGGCAAGGGTGTGGATGTCATTCTCGACATGGTGGGCGGCAGCTACGTCGCACGCGAGGTCGAGTGCCTGGCCGAGGATGGCCGTATCGTCATCATCGCGGTGCAGGGCGGCACCAAGAGCGAGTTCAACGCCGGCTTGGTGTTGCGCAAGCGCCTGACCATCACCGGCTCCACCTTGCGGCCGCGTCCGGTGGCCTTCAAGGCCGCCATCGCCCAGGCTTGCCTGAAGCAGGCTTGGCCGCTGATCGAGGCCGGCAAGATCAAACCCGTGATCCACAGCACCTGGAAGGCGGTGGATCCGTCCGATCCGACCGGCAGCGGTGCGGCCAAGGCCCACGCGCTGATGGAGTCGAACCAGCACATCGGCAAGATCGTGCTGACCTGGGAGACAAAATGAGCAAGAAGAAGCTGATTGCCGGCAACTGGAAGATGAATGGCAGCCTGGCATCCAACCAGGCCCTGCTCAAGGGCATCCTCTCCGGACTGAAAGACCCGGCCTGCGACATTGCGGTCTGCGTGCCGGCACCTTACTTTGCGCAGTGCCAGGCCTTGCTGGCCACCAGCCCCGTCGAGCTGGGCGCGCAGGACGTGTCGCAGTACGAGACCGGCGCTTACACCGGTGAAGTGTCCGTGGCCATGCTGAAGGACTTCGGTGTGCGCTACGCCATCGTCGGCCACTCCGAGCGCCGCCAGTACCACGGTGAGACCGATGCGTCGGTGGCGGCCAAGGCCCAGCGCGCGCTGGCCAATGGCGTGACGCCCATCGTCTGCGTCGGCGAGACACTGGCCGAGCGCGAAGCCGGCAAGACAGAAGAGGTTGTCAAGCGGCAACTGGCGGCAGTGATCCATCTGAATGGCCATTGCATCAGCGAGATCGTGGTGGCTTACGAACCGGTGTGGGCGATTGGCACCGGCAAGACCGCCATGCCGGAGCAGGCGCAGGCTGTGCACGCCGTGCTGCGCGCGCAGCTCAAAGCTGCCACGCCGCAGGCCGAGCGCATCACCATCCTCTACGGCGGCAGCATGAATGCCGCCAACGCAGAGCAACTGCTGGCCCAGCCCGACATCGACGGCGGCCTGATCGGCGGCGCTTCGCTCAAGGCCCCTGACTTTTTGACCATCATTGCTGCAGCCCGCTGATAGCGGATGCAGTTAGCTACGAATTTAGGAGTAAACATGAGTCTTGTATTGACCATTCTCTTGGCGGTCCAACTGCTGTCGGCGCTGGCCATGATCGGCCTGATCCTGATCCAGCACGGCAAGGGCGCTGACATGGGCGCGGCTTTCGGCAGCGGCAGTTCGGGCAGCCTGTTCGGTGCCAGCGGCAGCGCCAACTTCCTGTCGCGCACCACCGCTGTGCTGGCCACGGTGTTCTTCGTCTGCACCTTGGCGCTGGCCTACTTCGGTAACTTGCGTCCGGCCAGCACGGGCAGCGTGTTGGAGCATGCCCCCGTCACCGCACCGGCAGCAGAAGGTGCCGCTGGTACCGCCACACAAATTCCGAGCAGCCAGGCGCCTGCAGCGCCCGTGCCGTCTGCACCGGCCCCCTCGGGCGCAGGGCAGATTCCGTCGAAGTAATTTCTCTGATGTTGACCCGCGTCAACCAGGAAGCGGGTCAAATTCAGGGTAAACTCTAGGGCTGTCGGGAAAGCGCAATCCTCATGCAATTCTGACATCTGAGACAAGCCGTCGTGGTGAAATTGGTAGACACGCTATCTTGAGGGGGTAGTGGCGAAAGCTGTGCGAGTTCGAGTCTCGCCGACGGCACCATAAACAGACCTGTTGGATCCAGTCCGACGGGTTCAACGGTGATCAGAATCTCAAGATGAACCTCGATCAGTACCTTCCCGTTCTCTTGTTCATCTTGGTCGGTATCGCGGTGGGCATCCTGCCCCAGGTGCTTGGCTATGTCCTCGGGCCAAACCGGCCTGATGCGGCAAAAAATTCTCCTTACGAGTGTGGTTTCGAGGCGTTTGAAGACGCGCGCATGAAGTTTGACGTGCGTTACTACCTCGTGGCCATTCTTTTCATTTTGTTCGATCTGGAAATCGCTTTCCTTTTCCCGTGGGCGGTTGCGCTCAAAGAGGTGGGGGCGGTCGGCTTCTGGGCGGCGGTGGTGTTCCTGGGTATTCTGGTCGTGGGTTTCATCTACGAGTGGAAAAAAGGCGCCCTGGACTGGGAATAGAAACAAGCGGTTTTCACGAGGGCTGATGCCATGATTGAAGGCGTGATGAAAGAGGGCTTTATCACCACCAGTTACGACACGGTGGTGAACTGGGCCAAGACCGGCTCGCTCTGGCCCATGACCTTCGGTCTGGCCTGCTGCGCGGTCGAGATGATGCATGCGGCTGCGGCGCGCTACGACATTGGTCGCTTTGGTGCCGAGGTGTTCCGTGCCAGTCCGCGCCAGTCCGACCTGATGATCGTGGCCGGCACGCTGTGCAACAAGATGGCGCCGGCTCTGCGCAAGGTCTACGACCAGATGAGCGAGCCGCGTTGGGTGATTTCCATGGGCTCCTGCGCCAACGGTGGCGGCTACTACCACTACAGCTACTCGGTGGTGCGTGGTTGCGATCGCATCGTGCCGGTCGATGTCTATGTGCCGGGCTGCCCGCCCACGGCCGAGGCGCTGATCTACGGCATCATCCAGCTGCAGCAAAAAATTCGCCGCACGCAAACCATTGCGCGCGTCTGAGGAATCACAGATGACTGCTATTGCTGTAAATCCCGAGGCTCTCAAGGACACAGTTGCCGCCGCTTTGGGCGGCAAGGCGCGTCGTATCGATGTCTGGCTGGACGAGGTCACGGTTGAAGTGGCGGCTGCCGACTATCTGGCTGCGGCGCAAATCCTGCGTGATGCGCCCGGTTGCCGTTTCGAGCAACTGGTCGATCTTTGCGGTGTGGACTACTCCACCCATGGCGACGGTCGCTGGGAGGGGCTGCGTTTCTGCGTGGTGTCGCACCTGCTGTCGGTCAGCCTGAACCAGCGCGTGCGCCTCAAGGTGTTTGCAGCTGACGATGATTTCCCAGTGGTGGACTCCGTTACCGGCATCTGGCGTGCTGCCAACTGGTACGAGCGCGAAGCCTTCGACCTGTATGGCATCGTGTTCGAGGGGCATGATGATCTGCGTCGTATCCTGACCGACTATGGTTTCATTGGCCATCCCTTCCGCAAGGACTTCCCGCTCAGTGGCCATGTCGAAATGCGCTACGACGCCGAGCAGCAACGTGTGGTCTACCAGCCGGTGAGCATCGAGCCGCGCGAGATCACGCCGCGCATCATCCGTGAAGACAACTACGGAGGCCTGAACTGATCATGGCCGAGATCAAGAATTACACCCTGAACTTCGGTCCGCAGCACCCGGCCGCGCACGGCGTGCTGCGCCTGGTGCTCGAGCTTGACGGTGAGGTGGTCCAGCGCGCCGATCCGCACATCGGCCTGCTGCACCGCGCTACCGAGAAGCTGGCCGAAAGCAAGACCTACATCCAGTCGCTGCCCTACATGGACCGTCTCGACTACGTGTCGATGATGTGCAACGAGCAGGCCTACTGCCTGGCCATCGAGAAGCTGCTGGGCATCGAGGTGCCGCTGCGCGCCAAGTACATCCGCACCATGTTCGGCGAGATCACGCGCCTGCTCAACCACCTGATGTGGCTGGGCTCGCACGGCAACGACTGCGGCAGCTCGACCATCCTGATCTACACCTTCCGCGAGCGCGAAGACCTGTTTGACATGTACGAGGCCGTCTCTGGCGCACGCATGCACGCAGCGTATTTCCGTCCGGGCGGCGTCTACCGCGACCTGCCGGACACCATGCCGCAGTACCAGGCCAGCAAGATCCGCAACGCCAAGGCGATTGCCGAGCTCAATGCCAACCGCCAAGGCTCGCTGCTCGACTTCATCGAAGACTTCACGCAGCGTTTCCCCAAGTGCGTGGACGAGTACGAGACTCTTCTGACAGACAACCGGATCTGGAAGCAGCGTACCGTGGGTATCGGTGTGGTCACGGCCGAACGCGCCTTGAATCTGGGCATGACCGGCCCGATGCTGCGCGGCTCCGGCATCGCCTGGGACCTGCGCAAACAGCAGCCTTACGATGCCTATGACCGTGTCGATTTCGACATCCCGGTCGGCAAGACCGGCGACAGCTACGACCGTTATCTGGTGCGCGTGCAGGAGATGCGCGAGTCCAATCGCATCATCAAGCAGTGCGTGGACTGGTTGCGCGCCAACCCTGGTCCGGTCATCACCGACAACCACAAGGTGGCACCGCCGGCACGCGAGGCCATGAAGTCGAACATGGAAGAGCTGATCCACCACTTCAAGCTCTTCACCGAAGGTTTTCGCGTGCCCGAAGGCGAGGCGTATGCCGCCGTCGAGCACCCGAAGGGCGAGTTCGGCATCTACCTCGTGAGCGACGGCGCCAACAAGCCCTATCGTCTGAAGATCCGTGCCCCGGGCTTTGCCCATCTGGCCGCCTTGGACGAACTGGCTCGCGGCCACATGCTGGCCGATGCGGTGGCCATCATCGGCACCCTGGACATTGTGTTTGGAGAGATTGATCGATGATCTCTGATTCCATCAAAGCGCGCTTCGCCAAAGAAGTTGCCAAATACCCGGCCGAGCAGAAGCAGTCTGCCGTCATGGCCTGTCTGTCCATCGTGCAGCAGGAGCTCGGGCACGTGAGTGCCGAGAGCGAGGCCGAGATCGCCGCTTACCTCGAGATGGCACCGATGGCCGTGCACGAGGTGACGACCTTCTACAACATGTACAACCAGCAGCCGGTGGGCAAGTACAAGCTCAATGTTTGCACCAACCTGCCGTGCCAGCTGCGCGATGGCTCCCGGGCACTCAAGCATCTGGAGCACAAGCTGGGCATCGCCATGGGCGAGACCACGGCCGACGGCCTGTTCACCTTGCAGCAAAGCGAATGCCTGGGTGCCTGTGCCGATTCGCCGGTGATGCTGGTGAACGACCGCACCATGTGCAGCTTCATGTCGAATGACAAGCTCGATCAGCTGATCGATGGTCTGAAGTCTGCGGAGACCAAATGATGTCGGCTGAAAAAATCCTGTCCCAGTTTGCCGCCACCGGCGTGCAGACCTGCTTCCACGATCGTCACATCAATCCGCAGATCTACGCTGGCCTGAACGGTTCCAATTGGAGCCTGAAGGACTACGAAGCGCGTGGCGGCTACCAGGCCCTGCGCAAGATCCTTGGCAAGGACGGTTCAGCACCGAATCCCGAAACCGGTGTGGCGGGTCTGACGCAAGACCAGGTGATCGCTACCGTCAAGGAATCTGCCTTGCGCGGCCGCGGCGGCGCTGGTTTTCCGACCGGCCTGAAGTGGAGCTTCATGCCGCGCCAGTTCCCGGGCCAGAAGTACCTGGTGTGCAACTCCGACGAGGGTGAGCCGGGGACCTGCAAGGACCGCGACATCCTGATGTACAACCCGCACATCGTGATCGAGGGCATGGCCATTGCGGCCTACGCCATGGGCATCACGGTCGGCTACAACTACATCCACGGCGAGATCTTCCAGGTCTACGAACGTTTCGAAGCCGCGCTGGAAGAAGCGCGCGCCGCTGGCCTGTTGGGCAACAACATCCTGGGCAGCAACTTCAGCTTCCAGCTGCATGCGCATCACGGCTTCGGCGCCTACATCTGCGGTGAAGAGACGGCGCTGCTGGAGTCGCTGGAAGGCAAGAAGGGTCAACCGCGCTTCAAGCCGCCGTTTCCGGCCAGCTTCGGCCTGTACGGCAAGCCCACCACCATCAACAACACCGAGACCTTCGCGGCCGTGCCTTGGATCATCCGCAACGGCGGCCAGGCCTACCTCGAATGTGGCAAGCCCAACAACGGCGGCACCAAGATCTTCTCGATCAGCGGCGACGTCGAGCGTCCGGGCAACTACGAAATTCCCATGGGCACGCCCTTTGCCAAGCTCCTGGAGCTGGCCGGTGGCGTGCGCGGTGGCCGCCAGTTGAAGGCCGTGATTCCCGGCGGTTCCTCGGCGCCGGTGTTGCCGGCCAACATCATCATGGAATGCACCATGGATTACGACTCCATTGCCAAGGCCGGCTCCATGTTGGGCTCGGGCGCAGTGATCGTGATGGACGAAACCCGTTGCATGGTCAAGTCGTTGCAGCGTCTGAGTTACTTCTACATGCACGAGTCCTGCGGCCAGTGCACGCCCTGCCGCGAAGGCACGGGCTGGCTGTCGCGCGTGGTGGACCGCATCGAGAACGGCCAGGGCCGTCCCGAAGACATGGATCTGCTGGACAACGTGGCAGAAAACATCCAGGGTCGCACCATCTGCGCGCTGGGCGATGCCGCGGCGATGCCGGTGCGCGCCATGATCAAGCATTTCCGACATGAATTCGAACATCACGTAGCCCACAAGACCTGCATGGTCCCGGCCTACGTCTGAGCCCCATACCCGAGTACACGAACATGGTTGAAATCGAACTCGACGGCAAGAAGGTAGAGGTTGTGGAAGGCAGCATGGTCATGCATGCGGCCGAAAAAGCCGGTACCTACATTCCGCATTTCTGCTACCACAAGAAGCTCAGCATCGCGGCCAACTGCCGTATGTGTCTGGTCGATGTGGAAAAGGCACCCAAGCCGATGCCGGCCTGTGCCACGCCGGTGACGCAGGGCATGATCGTGCGCACCAAGAGCGACAAGGCGATCAAGGCGCAGAAGTCGGTGATGGAGTTCCTGCTCATCAACCACCCACTGGACTGCCCGATCTGCGACCAGGGCGGCGAATGCCAGTTGCAGGATCTGGCCGTTGGTTACGGAGCTTCCTCTTCGCGCTACGAAGAAGAAAAACGCGTCGTGTTCCACAAGGATGTCGGCCCGCTGATCTCGATGGAAGAGATGAGCCGTTGCATCCACTGCACCCGCTGCGTGCGCTTCGGCCAGGAAGTGGCCGGCGTCATGGAACTGGGCATGTCGCACCGTGGCGAACATTCCGAAATCGAAACCTTCGTCGGTCACTCGGTGGATTCCGAACTGTCCGGCAACATGATCGACATCTGCCCGGTCGGCGCGCTGACCAGCAAGCCGTTCCGCTACCAGGCCCGTACCTGGGAGCTGAGCCGTCGCAAGTCGGTCAGCCCGCACGACTCCACCGGTGCCAACCTGATCGTGCAGGTCAAGAACAACAAGGTCATGCGTGTCGTGCCCCTGGAAAACGAAGCCGTCAATGAATGCTGGATCGCCGACCGCGACCGCTTCTCCTACGAAGCACTCGACAGCCAGGATCGCCTGACCCAGCCCATGATCAAGCACGGCGGCGAGTGGAAAACCGTCGACTGGCAGACGGCGCTGGAATACGTGGCCAAGAGCTTCAAGCACATCCAGGCCGAGCATGGTGCTAGCAGCATTGGCGCCCTGGTCAGCCCGCACAGCACAGTGGAAGAGCTGTACCTGGCCGGCGCACTGGTGCGTGGCTTGGGAAGCGACAACATTGACTACCGTCTGCGCCATGCCGAATTCGCCAAGAGCGAAGGCGTTCACTGGCTCGGGACCTCGATTGAATCCCTGACGCAGCTCCAGCGTGTGCTGGTGGTCGGCACCAACCTGCGCAAGGACCATCCGCTGTTCGCCCAGCGCATCCGTCAGGCCGTGCGCCACGGCGCTGCTGTCAATGCCATCACCTCGAAGGCCTTGTTCAAGAATGCTGATGCCTGGGCCCTGCGCGTGGCCAACGCTGTTGTGACCGAGGCATCTGCCTGGGGCCAGGCGCTGGCCGACGTGGCTGCTGCGATCGCCGCCGAAAAGGGCGTGACCGCACCGGCCGCCGGCCAAGCCACCGCACAAGCGCAGGCCATCGCCAAGTCGCTGCTCGGTGGTGAACGCAAGGCCGTGTTGCTGGGCAACGCCGCCGCGCACCATGCACAGGCCTCCAGCCTGCTGGCACTGGCCAACTGGATTGCTGCACAGACCGGCGCCACGGTGGGCTACCTCACCGAAGCGGCCAATACCGTGGGCGCCCAATGGGTGAAAGCCCAGCCGCAAGCTGGTGGGCTCCATGCGGGTCAGATGCTGGCGGGTGGCCTCAAGGCGGCCATTCTTCTCAACACCGAACCCGAGTTCGACTCCGCTGCCGGCAAGAAGGCGGCCGAGGGCCTGAGCAAGGTGGACACGGTGGTGACCTTGAGCCCCTTCAAGACCAACCTGGCTTTCAGCGATGTGCTGTTGCCTATCGCGCCGTTCACCGAGACCTCGGGCAGTTTCGCCAACGCCGAAGGTCGTTTGCAAAGTTTCCATGCTGTGGTCAAGCCGCTGGGTGATACCCGTCCGGCCTGGAAGGTGTTGCGCGTGCTGGGCAACCTGCTCGGCCTGCCGGGCTTCGAATTCGAAAGCTCGCAGGAGGTGCTGACCGCCGCGACCGCCACGACACCGGCACTCAACAACGCCACGCAAGCCGCCATCACACTGGCTGCTTCAGCCACCGAACCGGTGGTGGCATCCATCTACCAATTGGACGGCCTGGTCCGTCGTGCGCCGTCGCTGCAGCTGACGGCCGATGCGCGTGCTGTGCGTGAAGAAGGGGTGGCAGCATGATCGATGCGCTGTACAACGGTGGCCTGAACCTGCTGGCCGCAAGCTGGTGGACTGCCATGGCCTGGCCGGTCATCTGGATCTTGCTCAAGATCGTGGTGGTGCTGGCGCCGCTGATGGGGGCCGTGGCCTACCTGACGCTGTGGGAGCGCAAGCTGCTCGGTTTCATGCAGGTGCGTTTCGGCCCCAACCGGGTGGGTCCCTTCGGTTTGCTGCAGCCGATCGCCGACGCGCTCAAGCTGCTGACCAAGGAAATCATCCAGCCGAGCGCAGCCGCCAAAGGCCTGTTCGTGCTTGGTCCCATCATGGCCATCATGCCGGCGCTGGCGGCCTGGGTCGCGATTCCTTTCGGTCCCGACGTGGCGCTGACCAACATCAACGCCGGCCTGTTGCTGATCATGGCCATCACTTCGATCGAGGTCTATGGCGTCATCATCGCCGGCTGGGCCTCCAACTCCAAGTACGCTTTCCTGGGCGCGCTGCGGGCTTCGGCGCAAATGGTGAGCTACGAGATCGCCATGGGCTTCTGCTTCCTGGTGGTGCTGATGGTCTCGGGCAGCATGAACCTGACCGACATCGTGATGGGGCAGGGCAAGGGCTACTTCAGTGACATGGGCTTGAACTTCCTGTCCTGGAACTGGCTGCCGCTGCTGCCGATCTTCCTGGTCTACCTGATCTCCGGCGTGGCCGAGACCAACCGCCATCCCTTCGACGTGGTCGAGGGCGAAGCCGAGATCGTGGCCGGCCACATGGTCGAGTACTCGGGCATGGGCTTCGCCATCTTCTTCCTGGCTGAATATGCCAGCATGTGGCTGGTGTCCATCCTGGCGGTGATCATGTTCCTCGGCGGCTGGATGTCCCCGGTCGACAGCGCCCTGTTGAACTGGATTCCAGGCTGGATCTGGCTGGGTGCCAAGACCTTTGTTGTGGTCTCGATGTTCATCTGGATTCGCGCCACCTTCCCGCGTTTCCGCTACGACCAGATCATGCGTCTGGGCTGGAAGATTTTCATCCCGGTCACCCTGGTGTGGCTGCTCATCGTCGGCATCTGGATGCAGACGCCGTGGAATATCTGGAACTAAGCGGGTCAAGACATGTCTGCCATCGCTGCTTCAACTTTCTCCTTTAAAGACTTCATCAAGAGCTTCATGCTGGTGGAGCTCTTCAAGGGCATGGCCCTGACCGGCCGCTACGCCTTCCGCCGCAAGGTCACGGTGCAGTTCCCGGAAGAAAAAACCCCGCTGTCGCCGCGTTTCCGCGGTCTGCATGCGCTGCGCCGTTATGACAACGGCGAAGAGCGCTGCATTGCCTGCAAGCTGTGCGAAGCGGTCTGCCCGGCCATGGCGATCACGATCGAGTCCGATGTGCGCGCCGATGGCAGCCGTCGCACCACACGCTACGACATCGATCTGACCAAATGCATCTTCTGCGGCTTCTGCGAAGAAAGCTGCCCGGTCGACTCGATTGTCGAGACCAGCATCTTTGAATACCACGGCGAAAAGCGCGGCGACCTGTATTTCACCAAGGACATGCTGCTGGCCGTGGGCGACCGCTACGAGAACGAGATCGCAGCCTCCAAGGCGGCTGATGCCAAATATCGTTAACTTCCGCTGAAGACCGTCGCACAGAACCTCACAAAGATCGACCCATGGACGTCAAGACCGGTTTCTTTTATCTGTTCTCGTTGGTGCTGCTGTTTGCAGCCTTCCGGGTCATCACGGCGCGCAATCCTGTGCATGCCGTGCTCTTTCTCATGCTGTCCTTCTCGCAGGCGTCGGCCATCTGGTTGCTGCTGAAGGCCGAGTTCCTGGCCATCACGCTGGTGCTGGTCTATCTCGGCGCGGTGATGGTGCTCTTCCTGTTCGTGGTCATGATGCTCGACATCAAGATCGACGCGTTGCGCCAGGGCTTCTGGCGGCACTTCCCCCTCGCAGCCCTGCTGGGGGCTGTGGTGGTGCTGGAGATGGCGGCCGTGCTGATGGCGGGGTTCCGCGTGTCCGAAGAGCCGCGCGTGGCCCAGGTCATCGGCCAGCCGCTGCTGGAGGTCTCCAATACCAAAGAGCTGGGCAAGCTGCTCTACACCCAGTATGTCTACCCGGTGCAGGTGGCTGCGGTCATCCTGCTGGTCGCCATGATTGCGGCCATCGCCCTGACCTTGCGTGCCCGCAAGGACAGCAAAGCCATCGACCCATCCGAGCAGGTGCGCGTGCGTGCCAGCGATCGTCTGCAGATCGTCAAGCTCGACCCCACACGCCCGGCCCCGGCTGCCGAAGCTGCGCCTGAGGAGAACAAGGCATGACCCTGACCCTGACACTCGGACATTACCTCACGCTCGGCGCCATGTTGTTTGCGCTGGCCGTGGTGGGTATCTTCCTGAACCGCAAGAACCTGATCGTGCTGCTGATGGCCATTGAGCTCATGCTGCTGGCGGTCAACCTGAACTTCGTGGCTTTCTCCCATTACCTGGGCGACATGCACGGTCAGGTGTTTGTGTTCTTCATTCTCACTGTGGCAGCGGCCGAGTCGGCCATCGGCCTGGCCATCCTGGTGCTGCTGTTCCGCAACAAGTCCAGCATCAACGTGGACGAACTCAACACGCTCAAGGGCTGAACCCACCGGTTCATCAAGGTACTAGAAGATGAGTCAAACCCTTTCTGCATCCACCCTGTTGGCCGTGCCGCTGGCGCCGCTGGTCGGTTCCGTCCTGGCTGGCGTCCTGGGTACCAAGTTCGGCGGCAACTGGATCGGCCGTCGCCTGTCGCATTCGCTCACCATCCTCGGCGTGCTGCTGGCCTTTATTTTGTCTGCCATGACGCTCAAGAGCGTGGCCATGGACGGTGCGCGCTTCAACGAGACGCTCTACACCTGGATGGTGGTGGGTGGCCTGAAGATGGAAGTCGGCTTCATGGTCGACGGTCTGACCGCCATGATGATGTGTGTGGTGACCTTCGTCTCGTTGATGGTGCATATCTACACCATCGGCTACATGGAAGAGGACGAGGGTTACAACCGCTTCTTCGCCTACATCTCCCTGTTCACCTTCTCCATGCTCATGCTGGTCATGAGCAACAACCTGCTGCAGCTGTTCTTCGGTTGGGAAGCGGTGGGCCTGGTGTCCTATCTGCTGATCGGTTTCTGGTTCAACAAGCCAACCGCCATCTTTGCCAACATGAAGGCCTTCCTGGTCAACCGCGTGGGTGACTTCGGCTTCATCCTGGGCATCGGTCTGATCGCCGCCTATGCCGGCACGCTGAACTACACGGAAGTGTTTGCCAAGGCCTCCCAACTCGGCGCCATCGAGTTCCCCTGGTACATCCTGGGGCAGGATGCGATGCTGATCACCGTGATCTGCATCTGCCTGTTCATCGGCGCCATGGGCAAGTCGGCCCAGTTCCCGTTGCACGTCTGGCTGCCCGACTCGATGGAAGGTCCGACTCCGATCTCCGCCCTGATCCACGCTGCCACCATGGTGACGGCCGGTATCTTCATGGTGGCGCGCATGTCGCCGCTGTTCGAGCTGAGCGACACGGCTCTGAGTTTCATCATGGTGATCGGCTCCATCACGGCGCTGTTCATGGGCTTTCTGGGCATCATCCAGAACGACATCAAGCGCGTGGTGGCTTATTCCACGCTGTCGCAGCTGGGGTACATGACGGTGGCGCTCGGTGCCTCGGCCTACTCGGTGGCCGTGTTCCACCTGATGACGCACGCTTTCTTCAAGGCATTGCTGTTCCTCGGTGCCGGCTCGGTCATCATGGGCATGCACCACAACCAGGACATCCGCTGGATGGGTGGCGTGCGCAAGTACATGCCCATCACCTGGATCACTTCGCTGCTGGGTTCACTGGCACTGATCGGCACACCGCTGTTCTCGGGTTTCTACTCCAAGGACAGCATCATCGAGGCCGTGCATGAGAGCCACCTGTGGGGTGCCGGCTTTGCCAACTTTGCGGTGCTGGCGGGTGTCTTCGTGACCGCCTTCTACTCCTTCCGCATGTATTTCCTGGTGTTCCACGGCAAGGAGCGTTTCGACCAGAACCCCGATGCCCACCACGACGACCATGGCCACGGTCATGACGACCACCATGAGCCGCACGAGTCGCCCTGGGTGGTGACGGTGCCGCTGGTGCTGCTGGCCATTCCTTCGGTGGTGATCGGCTACCTGACGATCCAGCCCATGCTGTTCGGGGACTTCTTCAAGGACGCGATCTTTGTCGATGCAGCCAAGCACCCCGTGATGCAGGAATTGGCCGAGGCTTTCCATGGTCCGCTGGCCATGGCGCTGCATGCCTTCAGCACGGCACCGTTCTGGCTGGCTTTGGCTGGTGTGGTCTGCGCCTACTACATGTACATGATCAATCCGGCCCTGCCGGCTGCGATCAAGCGCGCCGTCCAACCGCTCTACACCTTGCTGGAAAACAAGTACTACATGGACTGGATCAACGAGAACATCTTGGCGCGCGGCGCCCGCATGCTCGGCGTCGGTCTGTGGAAGGGCGGCGACCAGGCCGTCATCGATGGCACGCTGGTCAACGGCTCCTGGAAACTCGTCGGCTGGGTGGCCGGCGTGGTGCGCCGGGTGCAGTCTGGCTTCCTGTACCACTACGCACTGGCCATGATTGTCGGTGTGCTGGTGCTCATGTCCTGGTTTGTGACCTGGCCCATGGTTGTTGAGTGGCTCAGCCGATAAGGAGAAGAAGAAATGGGTTTGTTGAGCCTGGCTATCTGGATGCCGATTGCGTTCGGCGTGTTGCTGCTGGCCTTGGGCCGCGACGAGCAGGCGCGCATGGTGCGCTGGGTCGCGCTCATCGGTGCACTGGCGAGTTTTCTTGTCACCTTGCCGCTCTACACCGGGTTCAAGCTCGGTACGGCGGCCATGCAGTTTGTCGAGAAGATGCCGTGGATGGAGCGCTTCAATGTGCACTACCACGTGGGTCTCGACGGCATCTCGCTCTGGTTCGTCTTGCTGACGGCTTTCATCAACGTCATCGTGGTGATTGCCGGCTGGGAAGTCATCACGCGCCGCGTCAACCAGTACATGGGCGCCTTCCTGATCCTCAGCGGCCTCATGATCGGCGTGTTCTCAGCGCTTGATGGCATCCTGTTCTACGTCTTCTTCGAAGCCACGCTGATCCCGATGTACCTGATCATCGGCATCTGGGGTGGTCCGAACAAGATCTACGCCGCCTTCAAGTTCTTTCTCTACACGCTGCTGGGCTCGCTGCTGACGCTGATCGCACTGATCTTCCTGTACACCAAGTCGGGCGGCAGCTTCGACATTGCCACCTGGCACAAGCTGCCGCTGGACGGCACGACGCAGACCTTGCTGTTCTTTGCCTTCTTTGCCGCTTTTGCCGTCAAGGTGCCGATGTGGCCGGTCCACACCTGGCTGCCCGATGTGCACGTGGAAGCTCCTACCGGTGGTTCTGCCGTGCTGGCCGCCATCATGCTCAAGCTGGGTGCCTACGGCTTCCTGCGTTTCTCGCTGCCGATCGCGCCGGATGCTGCGCGCGAGTGGGCGTGGCTCTTGATCGCCCTGTCACTGATCGCCGTCATCTATGTTGGTCTGGTGGCCATGGTGCAGCAGGACATGAAGAAGCTGGTGGCCTACTCGTCGGTGGCGCACATGGGCTTTGTCACCTTGGGCTTCTTCATCTTCAACGACCTCGGCGTCTCCGGCGGTCTGGTGCAGATGATCGCCCACGGTTTTGTCTCGGCCGCCATGTTCCTTTCCATCGGCGTGCTGTACGACCGGGTGCATTCGCGTGAAATCGCCTCCTATGGCGGCGTGGTCAACACCATGCCCAAGTTCGCCGCCTTTGCCCTGTTCTTTGCCATGGCCAATTGCGGCCTGCCGGGTACCGCCGGTTTCGTCGGCGAGTGGATGGTGATCCTGGGTGCCGTGAAGTACGACTTCTGGATTGGTCTGGCAGCTGCCACGGCGCTGATCTTCGGTGCCGCCTACACGCTGTGGATGTTCAAGCGCGTTTACCTGGGGCCGGTGGCCAACGAGGACGTCAAGGCGCTGGTGGATATCAACAGCCGTGAATTCATCATGCTGGCGCTGCTGGCAATCGCTGTGCTGGTCATGGGTGTCTATCCCAAGCCCTTCACCGATGTCATGGACACGTCGGTGGCGGAACTGCTCAAGCACGTGGCCCTGTCCAAGTTGAACTGATCGAACCGAATTGAAAGACTGAAGATGACTGACAAACTCAGCTGGATTGCGGTTTATCCGGAAATCATTCTGCTGGCCATGGCCTGCCTGATCACGCTGATGGACCTCGGCGTGAAAAGCCGCCAGCGCACCCGTACCTACATCTGGACACTGATGGCCCTGGGCGCAGTGGCTTTGCTGCAGTACCTGTATGCCAGCGGCGGTGCCACCCTCTACAGCCTGCACAACATGGTGGTGAGCGACCCCATGGGCAACTGGCTCAAGTTCTTTGCCACCATAGCCGTGATGGTCTCGCTGGTCTATGCGCGTCCGTACTCGGCCGACCGCGACATGCTGCGTGGCGGCGAGCTGTTCTCCCTGAGCATGCTGTCCTTGCTGGGCATGTTCATCATGATCTCCGGCAACAACTTCCTGCTGATCTACCTCGGCCTGGAACTGCTGACGCTTTCCAGCTATGCCCTGGTGGCGCTGCGCCGCGACAACGCCACCGCCACCGAAGCCGCCATGAAATACTTCGTGCTCGGTGCGCTGGCTTCCGGCTTCCTGCTCTACGGTCTGTCCATGATCTACGGCGCCACTGGCTCGCTGGATGTGAATGCCGTGTTCCGTGCCATCAATTCCGGCCGTGTCAACCCGCAGGTGCTGGTGTTCGGCACCGTGTTCGTGGTGGCCGGCCTGGCCTTCAAGCTCGGTGTGGTGCCGTTCCACATGTGGATCCCTGATGTTTACCAGGGTGCGCCCACGTCCGTGACGCTGATGATCGGCGGTGCGCCGAAGCTGGCTGCCTTTGCCATTGTCATTCGTCTGCTGGTTGAAGGCATGCTGCCGCTGGCCGTCGACTGGCAGCAGATGTTGATGCTGCTGGCCATTGCCTCGCTGCTGGTGGGTAACCTGGCTGCGATCATGCAGACCAACCTCAAACGCATGCTGGCGTTCTCCACCATTTCGCAAATGGGCTTTGTCTTGCTGGGTCTGATGTCGGGCGTCATCAACGGCAACATCTATTCTGCAGCCAATGCCTACAGCTCAGCGATGTTCTACGTCGTGACCTATGTGCTGACCACGCTGGCGAGCTTCGGTGTCATCCTGTTGCTGGCACGCGAAGGTTTCGAGAGTGAAGAGATTGCCGACTTCGCCGGCCTCAATCATCGCAGTCCGCTGTACGCCGCGATCATGGCGATCTGCCTGTTCTCGTTGGCCGGCATCCCGCCCATGGTCGGCTTCTATGCCAAGCTTTCCGTGTTGCAGGCGCTGGTGGCTTCGGGCCAGGCGCTGCACATCGGCTTGGCCGTGTTTGCCGTGATCATGTCGCTGATCGGTGCTTTCTACTACCTGCGCGTGGTCAAGGTCATGTACTTTGACGAGCCCATCACCGCCTCCACGGTGGCCGCACCGTTCGATGTGCGCGCTGTGCTGTCGGTCAACGGCCTGCTGGTGCTCGTTCTCGGCTTGGTGCCTGGTGGCCTGATGGCGCTGTGCGCCCAGGCCATCCAGCAGATGCTGGGTACCTGAGATTCATGTCGCAGACTGCTGCCGTCTGGTTCGTGGTGCTGACCGCTGTGGTCGGCGCCAACCTGCCGTTCATCAACCAGCGCCTGCTGGCCGTCGTGCCGCTGCAAGCACCCAAAGGCCTGCCGGTACGCCTCTTGGAGTTGGTGTTCTGTTACCTGCTGGTGGGCGGCATGGCGCTGTTGCTGGAGCAGCGTGCGGGTCAGATCGCACCGCAGGGCTGGGAGTTCTACGCTATCACGGCAACGCTGTTTCTGACCCTGGCCTTTCCAGGCTTCGTCTACCGCTATCTGTACAAGCGGCATCATTGAGGCTCTCCGGTGTCGTCCGATGACCGCCACCTGATCGAAACCCGTTTGGACAGCCAGGAGCTGTTCAAGGGCCATTTTCTCCATGCCTTCCGCGATACCGTGCGCCTGCCCGATGGGGCCAGCGCGACACGCGAGTATGTGGTGCACCCCGGTGCTGTGATGATCATTCCGCTGCTGGAGGATGCGCGCGGCGAGGTGCGGGTTGTGCTGGAGCGACAGTACCGCTACCCGGTGAAGCAGGTCATGGTGGAGTTTCCCGCGGGCAAGCTCGATGCCGGTGAAGACATTCTGGCCTGCGCACAGCGCGAGTTGCTGGAAGAAACCGGTTACCGCGCAACCGAGTGGGCGCGCGCCGGCGTGTTGCACCCGGTGATTTCGTATTCCACGGAATTTATTGACGTCTGGTTTGCACGGGGCCTGAGTCTGGGGGAACGCCGGCTGGACGAGGGCGAGTTCCTCGATGTGTTCACAGCTACACCCGCCGAGTTGCTGACGTGGTGTTTTGAGGGCGGCGTGACGGATGCCAAGACCCTGACCGGTGTGCTCTGGCTGCAAAACGTCCTTGCCGGTGCCTGGGGATTGGACTGGCAGACGCCAGCGGTCGCCGACGTCAGCCGATAATCACCTGATGAAAGTTCTCAATCTCCAGTGCGATGCCCAGCACGGGTTTGAAGGCTGGTTTGCGTCCGAAGAAGACTATGCAGGCCAAGTGGCGCGCGGATTGCTGGCGTGCCCGTTGTGCGGCAGCAAATCGGTGACGAAACTGCCCAGTGCGCCGCGCTTGAACCTTGGGGCGGCACGCTCAGAAGATGCTGCGTCCAGCCCGCCGACCGGGCCTCAGGGTCAGAAGCAGGACGTGGTGGCCGGTGACGCGGAACAAGCCTTGCAGGCGGCTTGGCTGCAGGTGGCACGCCGGATCGTAGCGCAAACGGAAGACGTGGGCGGCCGCTTTGCCGAAGAGGCGCGCAAGATGCATTACGGCGAGGCCGAGGAGCGCAGCATTCGCGGCCAAGCCTCGCGCGAGGAAACCGAAGCGCTGCTCGACGAGGGTATAACCATCATGCCCCTGCCTCTGCCGGACGCGCTCAAAGGGCCTTTGCAATAGAGCACACGGCAGGCGCGAAGCCATGAGGCAGGCCAGCGGGACTGGCGCTACCGTCTTCTTGGCTTCAGCCACGCCGGCTGTCGCAAGGCCTGCCGTGTCTGCCGTTCAGGGCTTGGCCTTGATATAGCGGTATTCCTGCGTTAGCCCGCCAAACCCATAGGCTTCGGCCCGCACATCGTGTACATAGATGTAGCTCTCCGGATGCAGGTTGCCCAGCAACTTGTCAAAAGCGGCGAAGCTTTCATGGATGTACTGTGCCTTCTCATCCTTGGTGTTGGTGCCGTCCACCACCTTGATGTCGAAGTAGAAGCTGTTACGCCCCTGTGCGGCCAGTGTTGCGCCGCCGACTACCCAGTTTTCCTGCGGCACGAAGTCGATGGCAATAGAGGTCAGATCGCGTCGTTTGCGCAGGATGCGGGTCGTGAGCTCCAACAGTGTTTCCGAGATGTCATGCACGAGCTTGGCGCTGGCGGGCTGACTGACTTTGACGTTGAGTATGGGCATGATGCATTCCTTTCAGATGGATGAAAATAAGTTAGCTATGCAACTATTTGGATTTTAAAAAAGATCCCAAACGACCTGCTCATTTGAGGGCGGAGCAGACTTCCCTTACCTTGCCCACGGTCTCAAGAAAGTTATCCTTGCCGACCGTGCGCTGGATTTTTTGCGTGACCTGGCCGCTGGCCGTGTTGAGTGCCGCATGGATCTTCTCAGCCGCGGCCGTGGGGAAGATCGACCAATGCCGTGCGTCGAAATCCGAATCACGCCGCTCCACCAAACCGAGGGCCTGCAGACCGTCGAGCAAGCGTGTGGCCGTCGGACGCGAGATGGTCAACTCGGTCGCGAGTTCGTGCTGGGACAGACCGGGCCGGGCCAGAATGAGTCGCAGCATGAAGCCCTGCGGTGGGGTCAGGCCGAAGGGCTTGAACGCGCTCGCCCATTCCTTTTCAACCACCCGGGCCAGTGCGGTGGTGTTGAAATAAAGGCAGTGATCAAACATGGCGCGGATCATACTGCTAATTGATTAGCAATGCAACTAAATGGAAAATTCAGACGACACAAGCAAGTCACGCGTAGAGGCTCAAGCCATGAACTGCAGCGCCGCCAGACGGGCATAAACGCCATTGGCGGCGATCAGCGCATCGTGGGTGCCTTGCTCCACCAGGCGTCCATGGTCGATGACCACAATGCGATCGGCCTGTTGCACCGTGGCCAGCCTGTGGGCAATCACCAGCGTGGTGCGGTCGCGCATGGCGGACTCCAATGCCGCCTGGACCATGCGCTCGCTCTCGGCGTCCAGCGCGCTGGTGGCTTCGTCGAGCAGCAGCAAGGGCGGGTTTTTCAGCATGGCGCGCGCAATCGCAATGCGTTGGCGCTGGCCGCCAGACAGGCGCACGCCACGTTCCCCCAGAAAGGTGTCGTAGCCCTCGGGCAGGGCGCGGATGAAATCATCGGCAAAAGCCGCCCGCGCTGCCGCGTGCACTTCGGCATCCGTCGCATCCGGTCGGCCATAGCGGATGTTTTCCAGTGCACTGCTGGAGAAGATCACTGGTTCCTGCGGCACGATGCCAATGTTCTGGCGCAGCGCATGCAGGGCTAGGTCGGGGATGGGCACGCCATCGAGCAGAATGCGGCCGGTGGTCGGGTCATAAAAGCGCAGCAGCAACTGGAACACCGTGCTCTTGCCGGCGCCGCTGGGGCCGACCAGTGCCACCGTCTCGCCAGCGCGCACATCGAGCGTGAAATCGGCCAGCGCGGCCTGCGTCGGCCGTGACGGGTAGTGAAACGTCAGTGCTTCAATTTTGATAGCGCTTCCCGCATTGGATAAGCGGGCTGGGGTCGGATTTGAGGGTGAAGCAATAGGCGAGCGGCTGCCCAGCAATTCCATCAGCCGTTCGGTGGCACCGGCTGCGCGCAGCAACTCGCCATAAACCTCGCCCAGCACGGCAAAGGCGCCGGCCAGAATGATCACGTACACCACCGTCTGCCCCAGGTGGCCAGCCGTGATGTCGCCGCGCAGCACCGCCTGCGTACCCTGGTACAGGCCCCACAGCAGCGCCGCTGAGGTGGCGATGATGATGAAGGCCATCAGCACCGAGCGGGCCCCCACGCGACGCCGGGCGGTGCGAAAGGCGCTTTCGCTCGCGGCATCAAAGCGTGCTGCTTCGCGTGCCTCGGCGGTGTAACTCTGCACCACCGGAATGGCATTCAGCACTTCGGCGGCAATGGCGCTGGAGTCGGCCACCCGGTCCTGGCTGGCACGCGACAGACGCCGCACCCGGCGGCCGAACCACACCGCGGGCACCACCACCAGCGCCAGCATCCCCAAGACCTGGAGCATCACATAAGGGTTGGTCCACACCAGCATCAGCAGGGCTCCCACGCCGGTGACCGTGCTGCGCAAGCCCATGGAGAAGGACGAGCCCACCACCGTCTGCACCAGGGTGGTGTCGGCCGTCAGGCGCGACAGTACCTCGCCGGTCTGCGTGGTCTCGAAGAATTCGGGGCTCTGTTGCAGCACATGGCCATAGACTGCGTTGCGCACGTCAGCCGTGACGCGCTCGCCCAGCCAGCTCATCAGGTAAAAGCGCAGCGCCGAGAACACGCCCAGCGCTACGGCCACGGCAAACAGCAAGGCGAAGTGCTCGCGCAAGGCCAGCACCTGGGCTCCGCGGTCCTGCGGCAACAGGCCGCCGTCGATCAGGCTGCGCAATGCGAGCGGAAAGACCAATGTGGCACTGGCCGCCAGTACCAGGAACAGCAATGCCAGTGCAATGCGCCCACGGTAAGGACGCAAAAAAGGCAGCAGGCCGCTGAGGGATTTGGGGTTGCTGGTTTTGGGGCGCTCTGAGTTCATGGAAGGGTGTGGAGAGGGTTGAGAACAGCTTACACCGGCGTTGTCGCCGCCTGTTGCCGTGGGGTCAATTGCCATGTCAATTAAAGCCTTGACAATAATTGCCTAGGCAATGAATAATATTCCCTCTATGAATGCAAAAAGCACCACCCATGAATCGGTCGGCCGGCCGGTCGACTTCTACAAGGCGGCTGGTTATACCCCGGAAGAGAGCGTCGGTTACCTCATGCGTCGCATCATCTCTTTGCTGGCGCAGGAGGTCGAGCGTGAACTCGAACCTGAAGGCCTGACCCACGCCCAGTGGGTGCCGCTGTTCATGCTCTCCTCCGGCCGTGCCACGACGGGCGCCGAGCTGGCACGTGAATGCAGTCTGGATGCAGGCGCCATGACACGACTGGTTGACCGGCTGGAGGCCAAAGGCCTGTGCCGTCGCGAACGCTCTTCGGAAGACCGGCGCGTCGTCAAGCTGGATGCGACGGTCGAGGGGCGCGAAGCCATCAAGGTGGTGCCACAGGTGCTGAGTCGCGTGCAGAACACGGCCTTGTCCGGCTTCACACGGGAGGAGTGGCAAGCCCTCAAGGGCATGTTGCACCGCATTCTCAACAACGTACAGGCCATGCAGGCCAGCAGGGAGAACCATGTCGAATAAGCAGCGTGCCCTGCGTGCGGGGCTGCTCACGCTCACGGTGAGCTTGGGCGCTTGCGCCAATTTCACGGGCATCACGCCGCAGGCCAAGCCGCGCGATGCCGCTTCTCTGGGTCTCGTGGGCCGCGATGCCGGTAGCGCGGTCGACGCACAGTGGTGGCGGGCTTTCGGTGACGCGCAGCTCGATCGCCTGGAGACACAGGCATTGGAGAGCAACCCCAACCTCAAGCTGGCACAAGCCCGGTTGGCGCGTGCCCGGGCCGTGATCGAGACGACCGAGTCGGCCAGCCGACCGCAATTCAACGGCGCGCTCGATCTCACGCACCAGCGCTACACCAAGACGGGTGCCGTGCCAGCGCCGTTGGCCGGCTCCATCCAGGACACCGGCACCTTGCAGCTTGGCGCCAGTTGGGAGTTGGACTTCTTTGGCAAGAATCGTGCGGCTCTCGACGCGGCGCTGGGCAGCGCCCAGGCCGCACAGGCCGATGCCCAGGCCGCCCGTGTGCTGTTGGCGAGCAATGTGGCGCGCAGCTACTTCCAGTGGCAGCGTCAGCAGGAGCAGTTGACGGTGGCTCAGCGCACGTTGAGCCAGCGCGAAGAGACGCTACGCCTGGTGCGCCAGCGCGTTGAGGCGGGACTCGACACCCAACTCGAACTGCGGCAAAGCGAGGGTGGCTTGCCCGAAGCGCGTCAGCAGATCGAGGCATTGCAGGAGCAGGCAGCGCTCACGCAGCATGCGCTGGAGGCATTAGTTGGCGAGCCAAACGCAAGCCTGGCCCTTGAAAAACATGCGCTGACAGCTATCAAAAATGTAGCAATTGCGCCAGTCATCCCCGCTGATCTGCTGGGCCGGCGTGCCGATGTGGTCGCGGCGCGTTGGCGCGTCGAGGCTGGCATGAAGGATGTGGTCAATGCGAAGACCCAGTTCTATCCGAACGTCAACCTGGTGGCCTTCGCCGGCTTTTCCAGCATCGGTACGGATCGTCTGTTGCAGTCGGACAGTCAGCAGTGGGGCATTGGCCCGGCATTGCGCCTGCCGCTCTTCGATGGCGGCCGTCTGCGCGCCAACCTGCGCGGCAAAACGGCTGATCTGGATGCCGCCATCGAGAGTTACAACGCAACTGTGATCGACGCCGTGCGCGATGTGGCGGACCAGGTGGCCTCCATGCAGTCGATCGCGCGCCAGCAGACCGAGCAGCGCGCCGCGCAGCAGGCCGCGGAGAGCGCCTACGCGATTGCCGTGCAACGCTATGAGGCCGGACTGGGCAATTACCTGAATGTTCTGAGCGCGGAGACCGCCGTGCTGGCTCAGCGCCGCCAAGCAGTGGATCTGTCCGCGCGCGCTCTGGATACCCAGGTGGCGCTGTTGCGTGCCCTGGGTGGTGGCTTTCAAGCGGAGGCCAGCAGCGACGGCGACAGCTTTCGGAGCGCTGCCGTGACGGCCGCCCACACCGCGCAGAAATAAATAACAACTCCTTATTCAGCTGGAAGAAGAATCACCATGAATGCACCGCAATCCCACGTCAAGATCCGTGCCGGCAATCCGAAGCGGCGCCAAGCACTTACCGCTGCGGCCAGCGTGTTTGTCCTGGCCGGTTTGGGGTGGGGCGTTTACGAATGGCTGGTGGCCAGTCATTACGAGTCCACCGACAACGCCTACGTCCAGGGCAATGTGATCCAGATCACGCCGCAGATCGGCGGCACGGTCATGGCCATCCTGGCCGACGACACCGACTTCGTCAAAGCCGGCCAGCCGCTGGTGCAGCTCGACCCGGCCGATGCCAAGGTCGCCCTTGACCAGGCGGAAGCCAATCTGGCCCAGACCGTGCGCCAGGTGCGCACCCTGTATGCCAACAATGGCGCACTGGGGGCACAGATCACACTGCGTGAAGCCGATGTGAACCGGGCGCAGAGCGATGTGGCGCGAGCCGGTGACGATCTTGCCCGTCGCCAGTCCCTGGCCGGCAATGGTGCCGTGTCCAAGGAAGAGCTCAACCACGCGCAGACGCAACTGGCCAACGCCAAGAGCGCATTGGCCGCCGCCCAGGCTGCCGTGGTGGCTGCGCGCGAACAGCTCACCAGCAACCAGGCCATGACCGACGGCACCAGCCTGGAGCTGCACCCGAGCGTGCAGGCGGCCGCTGCCAAGGTACGCGAGGCCTACCTGGCCACGCAGCGCGCAGCCATGCCGGCGCCGGTGGATGGTTTTGTTGCCAAGCGCACGGTGCAGGTCGGCCAGCGCGTGGCCGCCGGCACACCCATGATGTCCATCATCCCGCTCAAGCAGGTCTGGGTCGATGCCAATTTCAAGGAAGTCCAGTTGCGCAACATCCGCATCGGCCAGCCGGTCAAGCTGACGGCTGACGTGTACGGCAAGAAGGTCGAATACACAGGGACGGTGGCAGGCCTTGGCGCCGGCACCGGTGCTGCCTTTGCGTTGCTGCCGGCGCAAAACGCCACCGGCAACTGGATCAAGGTGGTGCAGCGTGTGCCGGTGCGCGTGGCGCTCGATCCGCAGCAACTGGCGGACAACCCGCTGCGTGTGGGCCTGTCGATGGATGCCACGGTGGACGTGAGCCAGAAGGACGGCAAGACCCTGGCCGATGCCGTGCGCACCAGCGCCGTCGCCGAAACCCAGGTCTACAGCGCGCTCGACAAAGGGGCCGATGCCGAGGTGCGTCGCGTGATTGCGGCCAACGCTGGCCGCGGCAAGCCGGCGTTGCCGGCCGTCCATTGAGCGGGCGGCGCCATGTCTTCCGCGCCTGCGTACAGCCCGCCGCCGCCTCTGCAGGGTTCGGCCCGTGTCTGGGGCACGATTGCCCTGTCGGCCGCCACCTTCATGAATGTGCTCGACACCTCGATTGCCAACGTCTCGCTGCCGGCCATCGCCGGCGACCTGGGCGTGAGCCCCAATCAGGGCACCTGGGTCATCACCAGTTTTGCCGTGGCCAACGCCATTGCCGTGCCCTTGACCGGTTGGCTGTCGCAGCGTTTCGGCCAGGTGCGCCTGTTCATTGCCAGTGTGCTGCTGTTTGTGCTGGCCTCCTGGCTGTGCGGCCTGGCCCCGAACATGAATACACTGATTGCCGCGCGCGCGCTGCAGGGCTTTGTGGCCGGCCCGATGATCCCGCTGTCGCAGTCTTTGCTGTTGTCCAGCTACCCGAGTGCGCTGGCCGGGCTGGCCATGGCCATGTGGTCCATCACCACACTGGTGGCCCCGGTCATGGGCCCCTTGCTGGGCGGCTGGATCACCGACAACATCTCCTGGCCGTGGATCTTCTACATCAACATCCCGGTTGGCCTGTTGGCTGCTTCGGCCAGCTGGATGCTGTACCACAAGCGCGAGACACTCACGCGCCAGCTGCCCATTGATGCTGTGGGGCTGGGCCTGCTGGTGGTGTGGGTCGGTGCCTTGCAGATCATGCTCGACAAGGGCAAGGAGCTCGACTGGTTTCATTCCACCGAAGTGGTGGTCCTGGGGGTGGTAGCGCTGGTCGGTCTGGTCTTTTTCCTGATCTGGGAGTTGACCGAGGAGCATCCGGTGGTGGACCTCACGCTGTTCACGCGGCGCAATTTCTGGGCCGGAGCCCTGGCCACCTCCATCGGCTACGGCCTGTTCTTCGGCAATGTGGTGCTGCTGCCGCTGTGGCTGCAGCAGTACATGGGCTATACCGCCACGCAGGCGGGCATGGTGATGGCGCCGGTCGGTCTGCTCGCCATCGTGCTGTCGCCGGTGGTGGGCAAGAACATCGGCAAGGTGGACCCGCGTTACTTTGCCACGTTTGCTTTCGTCGTCTTTGCACTGGTGCTGTGGATGCGCTCGCGCTTCAACACCCAGGCCGATTTCGGCACCATCATGATTCCCACCTTCGTGCAGGGCATCGCGATGGCGTTCTTTTTCATTCCGCTGGTCACCATCACGCTGTCAGGCATCGCGCCCGAGCGCATTCCGGCCGCCTCCGGCATGTCCAACTTCATGCGCATCACGGCCGGTGCCTTTGGTACCTCGATTGCCACCACCTTGTGGGAAGACCGTGCCGCGCTGCACCATGCCCAGTTGGCCGAGGCCGTCAACCAGAGCAGCCAGGGCACCGTCAGCGCCTTGAATGGCCTGGCCGCTGCCGGCCTGAACCCCGAGCAGGCACTGGCACAGGTGAACCGGCTGGTTGATCAGCAGGCCTTCATGCTGTCCTCCAGCGAATTGTTCTACATTTCGGCCTTGCTGTTCCTGACCATGATTCCCCTGGTCTGGCTCACGCGCCCTCAGCGTGCGGGTGCCGGTTCCGCTGATGCGGCAGCCGGTGCGCATTGAGCGCTACCCGTTTCCTTCGTCCCCAATCCGAATTTCCACCAGAGCCTGCCATGCGCATCAATCTGCCTGTTTCCCACCATGAGTACATCATGCCCACCGAGCAGATGCTCGTGTCCACCACCGACACCAAGGGGCGCATCACCTATTGCAATCCGGCCTTCATTGCGGCCAGCGGTTACTTGCGCGAGGAGCTGCTGGGCCAAGCGCATAACCTGGTGCGTCATCCCGACATGCCGGAGGAGGCTTTCCGCGACCTGTGGGATACCGTGACCCGTGGCAAGCCTTGGACCGGCCTGGTGAAAAACCGCCGCAAGAACGGCGATTTTTATTGGGTGATGGCCAACGTCACGCCCTTGGTTGAAGACGACGTGGTCCAAGGCTATCTGTCGGTGCGTACCCCGCCCGCCCGTGACCAGGTGGCTGCAGCCGAGGCACTGTACGCCACCATGCGCGCTGAAAAAGAAGCGGGTACTCTGGTTCATCGTCTGGCTGGTGGCATGCTTCGGCCGACCACTGTGTTGGGACGTGTGCGCGAGTTCTTCCGCTTTGGCCTGGGTGGGCAGATCGTGGCCGGTTCAGTTCTGGCACCTGTGGCCGTGTTGTTGACGGCCGGAAGTTTGACGGGGACGTTGGGTCTTAACCTGCCCACGCTGGTGGAATTGTTCACGGCGCTGGCGATAGGCCTGCCGGTTGGCATCTGGTTGCGAGCCATTGCCATCCGGCCACTCAACGACCTGCTGCTGTTCGCCAACCGGATGGCGGCTGGCGACCTGAGCGCCAGAATCCAGACCAATCGCAGCGACGTGGTGGGGCAGTTCTACCGAGCGTTGAACCAGCTCAATGTCAACCTTCGCTCCATCGTGGGCGACACTCGAACCGAGGCTGTTGCCATTACGTCGGCGTCCAATGAGATTGCCGCCGGCAACCATGACCTGTCCGCCCGTACCGAGGCCCAGGCCGCTGCACTGGAGCAGACAGCCTCCACCATGGAGCAGCTCACCAGTGTTGTGCGCACCAATACCGAGTCCGCGCGCAGTGCCAGCTCTCTGGCTGACGAGGCCGCCAACGTGTCGCAGACCAGTGGCGTGCGCGTGCAGGAGATGACGACAGTGATGCAGGCCATCAGCGCCTCGTCCGCCAAGATCGCGGAGATCATCCGGGTGATTGAAGGCATCTCGTTCCAGACCAATATCCTGGCACTCAATGCTGCCGTGGAAGCGGCGCGTGCCGGTGAGCAGGGGCGCGGTTTTGCCGTGGTGGCCAGCGAAGTGCGGGCGCTTGCGCAGCGTACTGCAGAAGCCGCCAAGGAAGTTCGCGGCTTGATCGAGGACTCCACGGTCAAGATCAATGCCGGCAACAAGACGGCGCAGCAGGCGCACAGCAGCATTGAGCAGACGGTGGATGTCGTACACAAAGTGGCTGCCATGCTGGGTGATTTCACGGCCACCTTCGAGGAGCAGCTGGAGAGTATTTCGCAGGTCAACGAAGCAGTGGCCCAGATGGACGGTGGCACCCAACAAAATGCGGCCATGGTGGAGCAGATGGCGGCTGCGGCCAGTTCACTGCATGGCCAGGCCCGGGTTTTGTCCGACACGGTAGGGGTGTTCCGTCTGAGTGCCAATGACAGTTTTGTGCAACGCGATGCGGTTGAGTTGCGCCGAGAGATGAAGGCCCTGACGCTCAGCGCCGCTTGACGAGTCAGTCTGGCGCGGAGGTCCTCATGTCCGCAAGAATCGGGTGGCGTTGAGTTTCTGTCGAGGCCAGAATGATGGCCAGTATCAGACGGACTCTTTCGACATGAACAACACCGACCAGGCACGGCAGTACGTGGTGGTGGCACGTGCCATCGACTACCTGCGCGCCAATGCGCTGCACCAGCCCACACTGGCTGAGGTGGCGGCTGCGGTGCACATGAGCGAATTTCATTTGCAGCGCGTATTCGCGGCCTGGGCCGGCATCTCGCCCAAGCGTTTTTTGCAGTACCTGACCAAGGAGTACGCCCGGCAGGCACTGCGTACAACGGCCGACCTGCTCAGCGTGACTGAAGCGAGCGGCCTGTCCAGTGCCAGCCGCTTACATGACTTGATGGTGACATGCGAAGCCATGACACCAGGCGAGATCAAGCGTGGCGGTGCTGGCGTGGTACTGGGCTTCGGTTGTGGGGCGACGCCGTTTGGTGAGGCGCTGGTGGGCTGGACGGCGCGCGGCCTGTGTTATCTGGCTTTTCTGGATGATGACGAATCGATCCGGCTGGCCGAGCTGGCGAGTCAATGGCCGGCGGCACAGTACCAACGCGATGATGCGCAGGCACAGCAGTGGCTGGACCAGGTGTTCGCGGCCACGCCGCAGCGCGGCAGCTTGCACCTGGTGCTGCGCGGCACCAATTTCCAGATCAAGGTGTGGGAGGCGTTGCTGAAGGTCGAGCCCTCACGCGTGGTGTCCTATACCCAGCTCGCCCAGTTGGCGGGGGCGCCCAGAGCGCAGCGCGCCGTCGGTAGTGCCCTGGCAGCCAACACCATCGGCTACCTGATTCCCTGTCACCGCGTCATTCGCGAGTCCGGTGACTTCGGCCGGTATCGCTGGGGCAGCGAACGCAAGACGGCCATGCTGGCCTGGGAAGCCGGGCAGGCCGGGCACGAGGCCCGGCCTGAATGAAGCATCTCAGAGCTGTTCCAGCGTGCTGCGGCTCACCTGTTTCCAGACCGAAGGCGGCTGGCCGCTGCGCAGGCGCACCAGATAGACCTCGTCGTTGGCCTGCTTGATACGCGCCACGGCTTCGGCCACCGGGATGTCCAGTAGCGCAGCCAGCACCAGCGGATTGACGCCGCCATGGGCCACGATGGCAATGCTGCCGGAGGTGTGGCGGTTCGTGATCTGGCGTACGGCCGCCTTCACCCGGTCTGCCTGGCTCTGCAGCGATTCACCACCATCGAGCGCGTCGTCGAGCACGTTGCCGCGCTTGCCAAACTCGGAAAAAAGAGCCGCATCGCGCTGGTCCTCGAAGATGCCTTCGAACTTGCCGAAGGAACGTTCGTTGAGGGCCGGCAGTGCGGTCACCGGCGTGTGGCCGGCGAAGGCAGCGGCCGTTTCCTGCGCGCGGCGCAGGCCGCTGCTGTAGATGTGGCTGAACGGTACCCCCGCCAGCCGCTGAGCCAGCTCCGCCGCCTGGCGGCGGCCGGTGTCGTTGAGCACATTGTCGGTGGCACCCTGCAGGCGCTTCTCCAGGTTCCACTGGGTCTGGCCGTGGCGCACCAAGTAGATGTCGAGCACCGAGGTCTCTGCCGCCGCCGGCAGCGCAAAAGCGCAGCCGGCGGCCAGCAAGGCCGAGGTGAGTAAGACGCGGCGTTGCATCGTCATGTTGCTCAAGCCGTTTCAGCGTGCCGACAGCAGGCCGGGCACGTGCAGCAGGATGAACTCGTTGTCATCGTTCTTGCCGAGCTGGCGACCTGAGGAGTAGGGCAGGTTGTTGTCGTTGGCGACCACGATGTGTTCGGCATCCACCACGTCCACGTCCTCGATGGTGACGAAGGGGAAGGTGAACTTGCCGTCCTTGCCGCCGACCTTGGCCACGCCCTTCGGGTCCTGGATGTCGAGCAGGTCGATGTAGCCGATCTTGCGCACGAAGCCGTCGGCGTCAGCGTCCTTCAGGCTGATCTTGTAGATGCGCTTGAACTTGGCCGGCACGTTCTGGCAGTCCGGGCGGGCCGGGCCGTTGCAGGCCGTGTTTTCCAGTCCTTCGCCGTTGTCGCGCTCGATGATGAGACCGGTGTCGGCATCGATCATGTTGAAGTCGCCGATGTTGTTGCCGTTGAGTTCCAGTGCGTATTTCCAGGAACGGCCAGTCCATTCACCCTTGGCCACGTTGAATTCCAGCACGCGCAGGTACTCGCGGCCGTCCTTGGTCTCCCACTTCTTGTCGGCCTCGTTCCACAGCGGGCCTTCCAGCAACGGGTACAGGAACTGCCCATCCTTCGAAGCAGCCATGCCTTCGTAGCCGCGCGAGCGGCGCACCGGCGTGGAGAAGGCGCCAGCCGTGGCGGGGGTGGTCACCGAGAAATGGTCGGGCGAGCGGGCCAGCTTGCCATCCACTTCGGTACTGAATACGGCGAGCACCTTGCCCTGGCGGTCGGTTTTCACGAGGTAGGGACCAAGTTCATCGCCGAACCAGACGTGGTCGCCGATGAACTGCATGGACTCAATGTCGAGGTCAGCGCCGGTCAGGTAACGTTGTTTCGTGCCTTCGTTGACGATCAGGAAGGGCACTTTCTTGTCAGGGTCGTGCAGGAACACGGTCTGCAAGCGCTTCACGCTACCGCTTTTCCAGTCCGGCTGGACGTGGTGGAACATCAGCATGGCGTCGGCCGAATTGGCCTTGCTGCCGAAGCCGTTGTCGGTCAGCACCCAGTAGCTGCCGTCCTTCATGGCCTTGATGCCGGAAAAGCCTTGCACAGGCTGGCCCTTGAACGGCAGGTTGATGCCGGTGGGCTTGGGTGCCCCCTTGGCCGACAGGTAGGAGCTGCCGGCAATCGACTCCAGCTTGTCTTCGCGGTGGCCGTCGGCCGTGGTGTATTTGCCCGAGGTCTGCAGGCTGGCCGGCGCATCCTTCGGCGCAGCGACGAAAGTGCGCGCCGGCAGTGCGGCATGGCCGACCAGTGTGGCGGGGAAAGCCTGCTGGGCTTGCACGGGGGCAATGGCCAGCAAGGCAAGAAGCGATAGCAGAGGTGATTGGCGCATGGTGCTCTTGGGTTGGTTGAACAAGCACCACGGATGCTAGGCAGTCAACATGACAGAACCGTGAAGGGGTGTCTGATCAAGGCTTCGTCGGCGAGCGCGCCAGTTCGGTGCGCAGCACATCGATGAAGCATCGGGCGGCCGGTGACAACGATCGTCCTCGCTTGGTGACCACCGAGATGTCGCGCGATACCTTGGGCGCTGTCAATGTCTTGGCCATCAGACCCGGATCGCGCGAATAGGTGACATAGGCTGCCGGCATGACGGCGACGCCCAAACCGCAGCCTGTCATCCACAAGGCCGTGGAAAGGAATGCGACCTCGTTGATCACGTTCAACGAGACGCCGGCCTTGGCTGCCGACAGGTCGATCAGTGGGCGAATGCCATAACCGGGGCGCACGGTGCTCAGGGGCAACCCTTCCAGGTCGCGCCAGCGCACCGTCTTGCGGCTTGCCAGCGGATGGTCGTGCGTGCAGACCAGGCTCAGGTGATCGCGCACCAGCGTCTCGGCGTCGACGTCGACACCGGCTCGTTCTGGCGTGCCGATGCCGAAATCGACCTGCTCGCCAATGATGCGCGGAACGAACTGATCGGGGGCGCAGTCGTCGATGACAACACGGATTTCAGGATGGCGCGCGGTAAACGTGCGAATCACCGAGGGCAAAAGAATTTCAGCCAAGGTGGGTGTGATCGCCACGCACACGCGGCCGCGCCGCAAGCCGGTCAGGTCCTGCAGCCCGGCGCCCAGGGAGTCCACGTCACGCAGAATGCGCTCCGCTACCGCCAGGGCTTCCTGTGCGGCCTGCGTGGGCTGCAGCGAACGCGTGGTGCGGTCGAACAGACGGGTGCCGAGGCCGTCCTCCAGTTGCCGTATCAGCACGCTCACGGCGGATTGCGTGATGAACAGCTGCTCGGCTGCGGCGCTCAGTTTGCGCAACTGATAGACCGTCACAAAGGCGCGCAGCTGACGCAGCGAGGGGCTGAATTTGCGTTCTTTATTCATGAATAGAAATCATAATTCATTCATATTTTTTCGATTTACGAATGAATGAAACTTGATTCAAATCAAGGATGAGAAAACGCTGCGCCATTGTTGATGGACGCCCACATACCAAGGAGACAAGATGATTCATTCTTTCCGCCCATGGGCGGGATTTGCTGCGCTAGCCGCATTGGGACTGGCCTTGTGCGTGCCTGCACAGGCCCAAAAGCTGGATTACCCGAACAAACCGGTCCGCATGATCGTGACCTTTCCGCCAGGGGGCAGTGCTGACGCCATGGTGCGCCTGTTGTCACCACGCCTGACGGATAAGCTGGGGCAGCAGGTGGTGGTGGATAACCGGCCGGGTGCGGGCGGCAACATCGGACTGACGGCCGTGGCCAAAGCCCCCGCAGATGGTTACACGCTGGGTGTAGGCGCAGCCGGCGCCTTGTCGGCCAATGCCAGCCTTTATGCTCAGATGCCGTTCGACGTGGCCCGCGATTTCAAGCCCGTCACCATGCTGGCCGCCATTCCTTTTGTGATCATCGGCCATCCTTCGCTGCCGGCAAAGAATTTGCAGCAGCTGATTGCGCTGGCCAGGTCGCAGCCTGGCAAGTTGGCCATTGCCCATGGCGGCAACGGCACGGCCATGCACCTGACGGCAGCACTGTTCGGGCAGATGGCCGACGTGAAACTGGTCGAGGTGCCCTATCGCGGCTCGGGTCCGGCGACGCTGGATGTGTTGTCAGGTCAGATTCCGCTGGCGGTGGCCGATCTGCCGGCGGCCCTGCAGCACATCAAGGCGGGCAAGCTGACGGCCTTTGCGGTCACCAGCCTGCAACGCCTGCCCATGTTGCCGGATGTGCCTACTGTGGCGGAAGCCGGTGTTCCGGGGTACGAATCCACGGGCTGGTTTGGTGTGGTGGCGCCGGCCGGCACGCCGGCGCCGGTGATTGCCCGGTTGAATGCCGAGATCACGGCTGCGCTCAACGACGAGGTCATCAAGGCCAGCATGCGTAGCCTGGGCGTGGAGCCGGCGCCCAGCACGGTGGAGGCTTTCGAGGCCTACATCAAGTCTGAAACCCATAAGTGGGCGAAAGTCATCAAGATGGCCCACATCAAGCTCGATTGAGATTCCAACATGACGAACACACTGGATACCGATGTCCTGATCGTCGGCGCCGGGCCGGTCGGCCTGACGCTGGCAATGGACCTTGCGCAACGCGGCATCAAGGTGACGGTGGCCGAAATCCGCCGTTACGCCGAACCACCGAACGTGAAATGCAACCACGTCTCGGCACGGACCATGGAGCAGTTCCGCCGCCTTGGCGTGGCGGGCAAGCTGCGCCAGGCCGGGCTGCCGGAAGACTACCCGAACGATGTGGTGTTTCGCACCAGCATGACCGGTGTCGAACTCACGCGTATTCCGATTCCCTGCCGACGTGATCGCTACACCGAAACCGTCGGGCCGGACACCGGGTGGCCGACGCCCGAGCCGCCGCATCGCATCAACCAGATCTACCTGGAGCCCATCCTGCTGGAGCATGCGGCGGCACAGTCCGGCGTGACCCTGCTCAACCGCACCCAGGTACTGGATATCAGTCAGGCGTCAGACGGCGTTGAGGCCAGTTTGCTGGATATCAACACCAACACCCAGCGCAAGCTCCGTGCCCGCTATCTGGTGGGGTGTGACGGTGGCAGTTCCGGCGTGCGCAAGCAGATGGGGGCGAAGCTCGAAGGCACCGCGGTGATTCAGCGCGTGCAATCCACCTTCATCCGCGCACCGAAACTGCGCGCCATGTTGCCTGGTCGGCCGGCCTGGTGTTATTACTCGGTCAATCCGCGCCGCTGCGGCACCGTGTTCGCGATCGATGGCCACGATACCTGGCTGGTGCACAACCACCTCAATGCTGAGGAGCCCGAATTCGACTCGGTGGACCGCGACCAGTCGATCCGCGACATCCTGGGCGTGGGGCCCGATTTCGAGTACGAGGTGATCAGCAAGGAGGACTGGGTCGGCCGGCGCCTGGTGGCCAACCGTTTCCGCAATGGCAATGTCTTCATCGCCGGCGATGCCGCACACCTGTGGGTGCCCTATGCCGGCTATGGCATGAATGCCGGCATTGCCGATGCCACCAATCTGGCCTGGCTGCTGGCGGCGCGGCTGCAGGGCTGGGCTGATGAGAGCATGCTCGATGCCTACGAAGCCGAGCGGCAGCCGATTACCGAGCAGGTGTCCTATTTCGTCATGGACCACGCTCAGAAGATGATCAAGGCACGCCGCGCGGTACCGCCCAACATCGAGGCCGAGGATGCCGATGGCGCGGCGGCGCGAGCGCTCATCGGTCAGGAGGCCTATGAACTCAATGTGCAGCAGTTCTGCTGTGCTGGTCTGAATTTCGGCTATTTCTACAGTGGTTCGCCGATCATGGTGACGGATGAAGAGCAGCCCCCCGGCTACACCATGGGCGGCTTCACGCCGTCGACAGTCCCGGGATGTCGGGCACCGCATTTCTGGCTCGATGATGGCCGTTCCCTCTACGACGTCCTGGGGGCGGGCTACACCCTGCTGCGTTTCAATGACAGTGTGGATGCGGCACCTCTCATCGCAGCGGCCAAGGCGGCTCGGCTACCGCTGCAGGTGATCGATTTGCAAGGCCAGTCCGCCGTGCCGGAGGCCTATCGGCACAAGCTGGTGCTGTGCCGCTCCGATCAGCACGTGGTTTGGCGCGGTGACCAGGTGCCGGTCAAGCCTGAGCAACTGGTGGACATCCTGCGCGGGGTGCGCCGCCAACAGCTCAAGCTGGCTGCCTGAGCAGAAAGACCTATTCGACCAGCGCGACCGATTTCACCTGGGCCCATACGGCTTGGCCGGGGCCGAGGCCCAGGGTATTGACGGCGCGTGCCGTGATGCGCGACAGCAGCATGGCAGCGCCGCAAGTGACTCTGACCAGGGCCTGGGACGGATGGGCATCCGTCGCAATGGCGTCGACCGTGGCGGGCAGCAGGTTCTGGATGCTCGTGTGGTGCGGCGCTTCGGTGGCCAGGCTGACGTCGCGCGCCAGCACGCGCAGGCGTACGTGCTGCCCGACCGCCAGGCCGCTGTCACGCAGCCACAGGCTGCCGCCGCCGAAATCCACCCGCATCAGATGCCAGCGCGCGTCGCGCTCCGCCACCGTGCCATGCAGCAAAGCACCGGCATCGTCACCCAGCACGACCGGCGTGTCGATGCGGGCCAGCACGTCAGCCACCGGTCCTGCGGCCTTGACGCGGCCGTGGTCGAGCACGACCAGCGAATCCGCCAGCCGTGCCACTTCATCGGCCGCATGGGTCACATAAAGCATGGGAATCTGCAGCTCGGCATGCAGGCGTTCCAGCCAGGGCAGGATGTCCTGGCGGCGCGCCTGGTCGAGTGCAGCCAAAGGTTCGTCGAGCAGCAGCAGCCGCGGCTGTGTGGCCAGTGCGCGCGCGATGGCCACCCGCTGGCGTTCACCGCCCGAGAGTTGCTGCACACGGCGCTGCATCAGATGACCGATGCCCAGCAGTTCGATCACGGTCTCCAGCGCAATAGCCTGCTGGCTGGCCGCGCTGCGTCGCAGTCCGTAGGCCAGGTTGCCGCGCACGTCCAGATGCTCGAACAGGCTCGCTTCCTGGAATACATAACCCAGCGGCCGCTGCCACGGCGGCAGAAAGATGCCGCGGGCGTCGTCCTGCCAAACCGCGCCATCAATGCGCACCAAGGCGTTGCGGGCGCGCTCCAGACCAGCGACGCAGCGCAGCACACTGGTCTTGCCGGAGCCGGACGGGCCGTGCAGGGCGGTGATGCCGCGTGCCGGCAGCGTCAGATCGACGTCCAGTTGAAAGTCAGGCCGCGCCAGTGAGAGACGGATCAGGTTGTCGCTGTTCATGGCAATACCCGGGTGTGGCGGCGATTGAGCAGAGACAGGCCCAGCAGCACCACGAACGAGAACAGCACCATGCTGCCGGCCAGCCAGTGCGCCTGCGTGTATTCCAGCGCCTCAACGTGGCCATAAATCTGTGTCGACACCACGCGTGTCTTGTCCGGGATGTTGCCGCCGATCATCAGCACCACGCCGAATTCGCCCACGGTATGGGCGAAGGTCAGGATGCCGGCGGTGACGAAACCGCGCTTCGATAGCGGCAGCACCACGGTGAAGAAGGCATCCAGCGGCGTGGCACGCAAAGTGGCCGCTACCTCCAGTGGCCGCGGGCCGATGGCCTCGAAGGCGTTTTGCAGCGGTTGCACCGCAAACGGCAGCGAATAGATCAACGATGCCAGCAGCAGACCACCGAAGGTAAAAGGCAGCGTGCCCAACCCGAGGGACTGCGTCAGCTGGCCGATCCAGCCATGCGGGCCGAGCGCCACCAGCAGGTAAAAGCCGAGCACCGTGGGCGGCAGCACCAGCGGCAGCGTCACCACCGCACCCAGCGGCGCACGCCAGCGCGACGTGGTACACGTCAGCCACCAGGCCAGCGGCGTGGCCAGCACCAACAGCAGCGCAGTTGTCAGGGTGGCCAGTTTCAGCGTGAGCCAGATAGCGCTCAGATCATCAGGACTGAATGGCATGGAGGTGATTACAAGGCATAGCCGTAGGAGCGAATGATCGCACGAGCCTTGTCGCTGCGCAGGTAGGACGCCAATGCGGCGGCGGCAGCATTGTCTTTGGCTGTGTTCAGGATGACCGCATCCTGCCGGATCGGCGTGTGCAGTTCGGACGGCACAAGCCAGGCCGAACCCTTCGTGATGCGGCCGTCCACCATCACCTGCGACAGCGCCACAAAGCCGAGTGCCGCATTGCCGGTGGCAACGAACTGGTAGGTCTGGCCGATGTTCTCGCCCCGCACGAAACGTGGCTCCAGCGTCTGCAGCATGCCGAGGCGGTTCAACGTCTCCACGGCGGCTGCGCCATACGGTGCCAACCTGGGGTCGGCTACGGCGATGCGTTCGAAACCGCCTGTGCGCAAGACTGCACCTTGGTCGTCAACCAGGCCGGCTTGTGCGCTCCACAGTACCAGTTTGCCGATGGCATAGGTAAAGCGCGAGCCGGGGGCGGCCAAGCCCTCCTTGTCGAGTCGGGCCGGGGTTTCGTCGTCGGCGGCCAGCAGCATCTGGAACGGTGCACCATTCTTGATTTGTGCATAGAACTTGCCGGTGGAGCCAAAGGCCAGCACGGCCTTGTGGCCAGTGTCCTGCTCAAAGGCCGTGGCAATTTTCTGCATAGGGGCGGTGAAGTTGGCCGCCACGGCCACGCTGACTTCAGCGGCCTGACACAGACCGAGCAGACTGGTTGCGGCGACGGTGGCCAGTTTCAATCGGAGCCGGGAGCAGATGCGCATGGTGATCAACCTTCGCTATTCTAAAAATGAATAGCGAAGTATAGCCATGGTCTTGCTGCACCGGCGGCACAATGCGCGCATGACATCTCCCAAACTCAAGTTGGCCGGAGCTCTCGGCCATGAACTGGCCGACAAGCGAATCGACATCCTGCGTCGCATTGGCGAAGCAGGCTCGATCTCCGAAGCCGCGCGCGCCGCGGGTGTCAGCTACAAGGCAGCCTGGCAGGCCATCGACACCCTGAGCAACCTGGCCGGTGCGCCCCTGGTCGAGCGTGCCGTCGGCGGCTCCGGCGGCGGCGGGGCCCATCTCACACCTGCCGGTCGGCAGCTGTTGCAAGCGGCTGATCTGATGCAGGAGGCGAGGGTGCGTGTGCAGGCTCAGATGGAGCAGATGGCTCGGGGCAAGGGAAACCCGCTGAAGGCGCCAGGGCTGGCGGCGCTTGGTTTGCGCACCAGCATGCGAAACCAGTTGCCCTGCCGCATCAAGGCCCTCAAGCGCCAGGGGGCGGCGATTCGTGTGGAACTCGCTCTGCCGGATGGTCGCTCGCTGTTTTCCCGCATTACGCGTGAAAGTGCCCAGCTGCTGGGTTTGCAGGCCGGGCTGCCCGTGCTGGCCTTGTGCAAGGCCACGGCTGTGACGGTGGCCTTGGCGGGCAAAGCGGCAGACGGACGCAATCTGCTGCACGGCCATGCCACGCGTGTATCGCGTGCGGCCGCAGGTGGTGAGGCGGCGCTGACCTTGGAGACCGGCCTGCATCTGGTCGGCTTTGCCGGTTCGGGCAGTGGCCTCAAAGTGGGTTGTCCAGCGGTGGCGTGCGTCGATGAATCGGCTGTGGTGATTGCGCTGGCCGGCTGAGACCAAGCACCTTCACATGCGCAACGTTCCGGCGTAGCCCGTCATTTCCAAGTAGCCGCGTCCGACATGCCGGCCTTGGCTGTCGAAAAGATCGCTCAACCCCTCCCAGTAGATGGCGCCAGTGGAAGCGCGGCTATCGAGCTCCTGGTTGTCGATGATCGCTTTCACGGTGAAGCGTCCGCTCGGCGTCTGCACCGTCCATTCCACCGGATAGCTGGCCTGGCTGGCCGGGCTTTGCCAGCGGCGCAGCGGTGTGAAGCTGACCTCACCGCGCAGGAAGATGCGCGCCGATGCCTGTCCGGCATTGGCGCCACTGCGAAACGAGCCACCGTCCCACAGGGTGTTGCCACCGTGATCGCGCAGATGAAAGGCAGTGAGCGCACTGCCGTCGAAGAGGTTGATGCCGATCCAGTCCCAGCCCGCGGCCTGCGGGTGCAACAGCGCTTCGCTCCATTCGTGGTCGAGCCAGGCCGCCGCCTGAATGTTCGTATCAAGCGTGTGGTGCTGGCCCTTCAGGGTGATGCGGCCACGCACTGCGAGTTGCGGTTGGCTGTAGTAGTAGCTGGCCTGCTCCTGCGCCGGTCCTTTGCGCGACAGGCCTTGTGCTCCTTGCAGGAGCAGGGGCTGGCGGGCCGTGAACTGCAGTGCCAGCTGGAATTCGCTGGCTGAAATCTGCGCGCTGTAAACATCGCCTGCGGGGAAGGCTTGGCGTTGAAGTGTCCAGTCGCGCAAGGCGATGTCGGTGTCGCGTTCACTGGCGTGAGCTTGGTCGAATCGGGCATCGCCCGAGGCGCGTGCAATGCGCTGGTCATGCCACAGTTTCTTGTTCTGCACATCGGTGACGGCCGCGTGGGCAAAGATCAATTGCCGGGCCGCCAGCCGCGAGACCATGCCCTGCGTCGCGTCCACGCGCGAGCGGAAGAAAGTGAGCTGAAAGCCGAACAAACGGTCGCCCGCGCTGGCATGGCCTGTGATGTACCACCATTCAGTGCGCAGATCGGGGTGCGCGCCGAAATCACGCGGAAAAACGAGTTGGCGCGGCGTCAGGGCCTGCACACCGGCGATATGCCCCAGACCGGCCAGCAGCAGGCTGCGACGCAAGAGAGTTGGTTGCTGGGGGGCCATGGTGTTGCAGACGACAGAACGGCCTATTCTGCAATACGGCCGACTGGTGATGGTGTTGCCTCTCTGATCGTGCCGTAGGTTGTTGACGCAGCTGACGTGTTCTGGTGGTTTGCTTTAGATCAATAAAAGAATTATCAATAATAATTTTTAATGGGTAGAATAAACAAATATTAAATATATATCTTTAAATTGAAAGGAGCGTTTCCATGAATGCACGCCTTGAAACCACTGAGCCAGGTGCCACGGTCTTGAATGCAAACCAGGCCCTGGGCCAGATCGCTGTTGAATTACCGGGTGCTACTGCTGTCTTTCGTCGTCTGAAGCTCGATTTCTGCTGCGGCGGCCAAGTCAGCCTGCAGCAGGCGGCGGCTGACAAGGGGCTGGATGTGAATGCCATCCTGGCCGAGTTGGCGGCCCTGCAGCGCTCCAGCGATGTGCCGGCCCTGACCGAGCCGGGTCAGCTGATTGACCATATTCTGACGCGCTACCACGACGTGCATCGGGCGCAACTGCCCGAGCTGATCCGTATGGCGCACCGCGTCGAGGCCGTGCACCGCGCGCACCCCCAGGTACCGGCGGGATTGGGTGATTTCCTGGAAGGCATGCAGGAAGAGTTGCTGTCGCACATGCAAAAAGAGGAAACCATTCTCTTTCCGATTCTGAAAAAAGGCGGCAACCCTTTTGTGAGCCAGCCCATCAAGGTGATGCGGTTTGAGCATGTCGACCATGGCGTCGCGCTGGAAAAACTGGCCGAACTCACCCACGAAGCCACGCCGCCTGCGGATGCCTGCAACACCTGGCGTGCACTCTACGCGGGAATCGCCCAGCTCAATGACGATCTGATCAACCACATTCATCTGGAAAACAATGTGCTGTTTCCTCAGTTTGAAGCCGAAACGGCTTCGTCGGGCTGCGGGTCCTCGGGTTGTGGGTGCGGTTGACCATTTTCATGACGGGAGAAGACATGTCTCATCCAAATCAACTCGCGCATCTTCTGTCAGTGCTTGTTCTGTCTTTCGGGCTTGCGGCATCGTCCACATTCGCTGCCGAGCCGGCCGTTCATGGCCATGAGCGCGACGGCGCTTCGGCCAATCTGACGCTTGACGCGGGCAAGAAATGGCCATCCGATGCGCCGTTGCGTAAGGCGATGTCGAAGATCCGAAGTGCCATGACCCGGTCTTGGCACGCGATTGAAAAGGACAAGTTCACGGCTGCCCAGTACGACACACTGGCCAAAACCATCCAGGGCGAGGTGGGCTACATGGTCAGCAACTGCAAACTCGAACCCAAGGCCGACGAGCAGCTGCATCTGATCATTGCTGACATGCTCGAAGGCGTTGAAGCCATGCAAGGCAAGGCGAAGGATGCGACACGGCATGACGGCGCAGCCAGAGTGATAACTGCCCTGGAAAACTACGGCACCTTTTTCGATGACCGGAGCTGGAAACCGGTCAAACACTGAGCGCCGGCAAGCGGTACGGGCCTTGGGTTCCGCACGGACATCGTTGCGGCTGCTATTCAGTCTCTTGCCTGTTTTTATTCAAGGAGATCTATCGTGTCACATGATTGTTCAAAACCCGTTGTCGCCGAAGGTGTCTACCCCTTCGATGCGCGCGGCGTTGCCAAGCGCTTCCGGCATGCGGCCATTTTTGGCGCGCTCAACGCATTGGAATCCGGGGAGACCATGCGCTTCTGCAACGACCATGACCCTTTGCCGCTGCTGTCACAGATTGACCAGTACTTTGGCTCAAGGGTCAAGATGGCCTATGTGGCCCGCCAACCGGGTGAAATCGTGATCGATTTCCAGATTCAGGGCTGAGTGTCAACGCAGGCGCACCGGCGCCTGCAGTTGTTCGGGCGTGGTGAAATAGGCCGCGCTGGCGCCCATGCGCGCTTGGGCGCGCGCCAATTCCTGTCGGGCCACAGTGCGCAGGTGCACCTCGTCGGGTCCATCCATCAGGTGCAGGGCGCGGCCCCAACTCCAGAAGTAAGCCAGCGGGGTGTCGGGCGACAGACCCATGGCGCCGAAGGCCTGCATGGCGCGATCCACCACGCGGGTCTGCAGCCGAGCGGCCACCACCTTGATGGCTGCCACCTGGGCGCGCAACTGCCCCGGTTCCGTCTTGCCCTGGTCCAGGAGCCAGGCGGTCTGCAGAACCAACAGTCGAGCCTGATCGATCTCGATTCTTGATTCAGCGATCCAGTCCTGCACATTGGCGAAGTCCGACAGATATTTGCCAAAGGCCTGTCGCTCCAATGTGCGTTCGCTCGCCAGTTCAAGCGCCAGCTCGCACTGGCCAATGGTGCGCATGCAGTGATGCACACGCCCCGGCCCCAGGCGGGCCTGCGCCATGGAAAAACCCTCGCCCCAGGTGCCCAGCAGATTGCCGGTTGGCACACGCACATTGCGCAGCAGAATTTCGCAGTGCCCCTCCGGCGCCTGGTGGTGCATGACGGCAATGTTGCGCAGCACTTGCACGCCCGGTGTGTCCAGCGGCACCAGCACCATGCTGTGCTGATGGTGGCGCGGGCTGCCGTTGTCGTGGGACAAGTCCTGCGCATCGGGCGACTCGGCATTGCGACACATCACAATCAGCAGCCTGCAGTGCGGGTGCGCTGCGCCGGTGATGAACCACTTGCGCCCGTTGAGTACCAGCTCATCGTGGTCACGGCGCACGATGGTCTGCAAGTTGGTGGGGTCGGACGACGCCACATCTGGCTCGGACATGGCGAAGGCGGAACGGATGCGACCCTCCAGCAAGGGCAGCAGCCATTGCGCGCGCTGCTCGGGCGTGGCAAAGCGGTGCAGCAATTCCATGTTGCCGGTGTCGGGGGCGCTGCAGTTGAACACTTCAGCGGCCCAGGGCAGGCGGCCCATGGCTTCCGCAAGCGGCGCGTAGTCGAGGTGGCTCAGGGCGGTGCCGGGTTCGTCGTGATCCAGATCCGGCAGGAACAGGTTCCACAAGCCCTCTTCACGCGCCAGGGTCTTGAGGTCTTCCAGGAACGGCGGCGGGTACACCTTGTCCTGCACCGAGCGATGCCAGGCCGGGTTGTAGGGCAACAGGTAGCGTTGCATGAACGCTTCGAGAGCGTGCAACAGGGCTTGCGCGCGGGGCGTGTGTTCGAAGTTCATACCCCATTCTGCGGCGCAGTCAACGCTTTGTCAGCACCCAGGCGACACCGGTTTGTGCCGGTGCGTCGGCTACAGGCCAAGCGACTGGCAGAGTGTGTCGACACGCGCCGTCACCGCCGGGTCCATGGCGATCGGACGGCCCCACTCCCGTTGCGTTTCGCCAGGCCATTTGTTGGTGGCATCCAGCCCCATCTTGCTGCCCAGCCCGCTGACGGGGGAGGCGAAGTCCAGGTAGTCGATCGGCGTGTTTTCGATCAGCATGGTGTCACGGGCCGGGTCCATGCGCGTGGTCAGGGCCCAGACCACCTCGCGCCAGTCGCGCGGGTTCACGTCCTCGTCCACCACCACGATGAACTTGGTGTACATGAACTGGCGCAGGTGGCTCCACACGCCCATCATGATGCGCCGCGCATGGCCGGGGTAGGCCTTGCGGATCTGCACCACCGCCATGCGGTAGCTGCAGCCCTCGGGCGGCAGGTAGAAGTCGGTGATCTCGGGGAACTGCCGCTGCAGCAAGGGAATGAAAAGTTCGTTCATCGCCATGCCGAGCACGGCTGGTTCATCCGGCGGCTTGCCGGTGTAGGTGGAGTGGTAGATCGGGTCGCGCCGCAGCGTGATGCGGTCCACCGTGAACACCGGGAATTCAGCCTGTTCGTTGTAGTAGCCGGTATGGTCGCCATACGGGCCTTCCAGCGCATGCTGGTAGCCGCTGGGGTGGCTGGCATCGGGGTAGATGTGGCCTTCGAGCACGATCTCGGCCGTGGCCGGCACGCGCAAGGGCACGCCCAGCGCCGGAACCACGTCGGTGCGCGCGCCGCGCAGCAGGCCGGCGAACTGGTATTCCGACAGGCTGTCCGGCACCGGCGCCACGGCACCCAGCAGCGTGGCCGGGTCGGCGCCCAGCGCCACCGCCACCGGGTAGGGTTGACCCGGATGCAGGGCGCAGTGGTCGCGGAAATCGAGCGCGCCGCCGCGGTGCGCCAGCCAGCGCATGATGAGTTGGTTGCGCGTGAGCACCTGCTGCCGGTAGATGCCCAGGTTCTGCCGCGGCTTGTGCGGCCCTTGCGTGATGACCAGGCCCCAGGTGATGAGCGGGGCCACGTCACCTGGCCAGCAATGCTGAATGGGCAAGCGCGCCAGGTCGACGTCGGCGCCTTCCCACACCACCTCCTGGCACGGTGCCGAGCGCAACTCCCTGGGCGCCATGTGCCATAGCGTCTTGAGCAGGCCGCCCAGCCCCAGCATGTCCTTGAAGCCTTTCGGCGCCTCGGGCTCCTTGAGTGCGGCCAGCACCTCGCCAAAGTCACGCAGCGCGCACAAGTCGGCCACGCCCATGGCACGGGCCACACGTGCCGGTGTGCCGAACAGGTTGCCCAACACCGGCATGGTGTGCCCCGTGGGCTGCTCGAACAGCAGCGCCGGGCCACCGGTACGCAGCACGCGGTCGCACAGCGCGGTCATTTCCAAATGGGGTGACACCGGTTGCGTGATGTGCCGCAACTCGCCGGCTTGCTCCAGCTGGGCCATGAAGTCGCGCAGGTCGGCGTAAGGCATGGGGCAATCAGGGGCTTGTCGGGGTGAGGCCGGCCCAGCGTGCAGTCAGTCTGTGGGGGATGTCCAGCAGATCCAGCACGCGCGCCACGCCCTGGTCCACGATGTCGTCCACCGATTGCGGGCGCAGGTAGAACGCCGGCAGCGGCGGACAGATGATGCCGCCGGCTTCCGTCACGCTGACCATGTTGCGCAGGTGGATCAGGCTCAGCGGGGACTCGCGCACCATCAGCACCAAGCGCCGGCGTTCCTTGAGCATGACATCGGCCGTGCGCGTGATGAGGTTGTCGGCCAGGCCGTGGGCCACGGCGGCCAGCGTGCGCATCGAGCAGGGCGCCACCACCATGCCACTGCACTGGAAGGAACCGCTGGCCAGCGTGGCCCCGATGTCGCGTACGTCATGCACCTGAGTTGCCAGGGCCTCGACGGCGGCGCGCTCCATGGCCAGCTCGTGCTGCAGGTTGTGCCAGCCGGCGTCAGACACCACCAGGTGGGTTTCGATATCTGTCGCTTCCTGCAATGTCTTCAGCAAGCGCATGCCATACACCGCGCCGCTGGCGCCCGAGATGGCAACAACAAGGCGTCTTGGTGTGGGCATGGTCTGGCCTATCGGGCCTAGAGCGGCGCGGTCTGCAGATCAGCCACCACGCGCTCAAGCACCATGGCCGCTTGCTCCGGATCGAAGTCTTCGTGCGGGCGTCGTTTGACGCCGTACTGCTGCAGCTGGTAATGCCGGTCGGCGGCGATACCCTGGCAGGCCAGGCTGCTCTTCACGCATACCAGCGGGCAGCCGTCGAGCGCGATGATCGGACGCCCCGAGCGCACGATCTTCATCAGTTGCGGCACATGGCCGCCCACGCCGGCAATGCAGGACATCTCGGCCACGCCGCGCCGATCCAGTTGCAAGGCCACCTGGTTGGCCAGTTGCGCGGCGCTGGAGCAGCCGGAGCATGAATACACCAGTGGGTGGCTGCGCACAGACTCACTCATGTGGTCCTCCGCGGTGATCAGATCTTGCCGTGCTGGATCGCCAAGCCGCGATGCGCGCCAGCATACGGGGCGGCGCCAGCTGCTGCAGGTCAAGAATGGGTAACTCCAGTGCATCGAGCGTGTTCTTGACCATCAGGCCCAGCTCGGTGTCACCCTCCATCGAAAGGCGGCGGCTGAAGAACAGCGTGTCTGGGTCTTCCTGGCGCTGCGCCAAACGCAGGAAATCATGAACGCTGGCCGCGATGGTCAGGTCGGCGGCTTGTTGTGCGGCGCAGGCCGCGAAGCGCTGACCAGTCCAGGTGAAGTCAAACGTCAGGCGTGCATCGCGCACATGGATGCGCAGTTTCTTGCGTGCCAGCAGCGCACGAACATCAGCTGGCAACTGTGGTGCCAGGCCGAGGTTGAGTGCCGTCACCAGCAGCAGTGAACCCGGGTAAGCTGGCAGCCGTGCCAAGAGCGAGCCGGCAGCGGCGGGCAGCACAAACGAAGTCGATTGAGGGGCAGCAGGGGACGAGGGGTTCATATCGGTCCAGACAATCAGGCGACGTAAAACAGCACGGTGAAGAAGTGGCAGGAACTGCCACCCAGCACGAACAGATGCCACACGCCGTGGCCGTGGCGCACCTTGTGGTCGGTGGCATAAAACACGATGCCCAGGGTGTAGCAGGCGCCGCCGGCAGCCAGCCAGGCAAAGCCGGCGGGCGTGAGCGCGTTCCATAGTGGTGCTGCCGCCACCAGCGCCAGCCAGCCCATCAGCACGTAGATGACCAGCGAGAGCACGCGCGCACCCTTGGCCAACCAGATCTCCTGCAGGATGCCCAGCAGGGCCAGCCCCCACACCACGCCCAGCAGCGACCAACCCCAGGCACCGCGCAGCGACACCAGCGTGAACGGTGTGTAGCTGCCGGCGATCAGCAGGTAGATGCTGCAATGGTCGAACTTACGCAGCACGTCCTTGGCGCGGCCGCGCACGCTGTGGTACAGCGTGGAAAACAGGTACAGCGCCACCAGCATGGCGCCGTAGATGCTGAAGCTGACGATCTTCCACGGGTCGCCCAGGCGCGCTGCCAGCACGATCAGGACGGCCGAGCCAGCGATGGCCAGCCCCGTGCCCGCCAGATGGCTATAGCTGTTGAAGCGTTCGCTGTAGTACATGACGTTCAGGCCGTGGCGGTCTCAAGCTGTTCCAGCCCGGGCGGCCGTGCCAATAGCCATTGCAGCCCTGCGCCGGCATGAGGGGCTGCAGGCGTGCCAGCGCGTCCTGTGGCGCCAGGGCCTGCGTGCGTACGGCATCGAATACGCCGATCACCTCGGCCATGTGCTCAGCTTGCGGACTGAGCCGGACCACATCAACGCCCAGCGCCTGCATGTCGTCCAGCGCATCTACCAGGTTGTAGACCCTTGCGGACTGTGTCTGCGTGCCGTTGAGCACCAGGAAGTCTTCGCTTTCCCGCGTCTTGAGCAGCAGGCCGTCCGGATGCTTCAGGCAACTGAAGCGGCAATCGTCCTTGGGCAGGTTGTTGTGCCGTGCCGTGAAGCAGCGCGCCGAGTAGGCCAGCGGCAGACGGCCGTAGGCAAACACCTCGGTTTGCAGCCCGCTGGGGCGACCCTGTTGCAGCACCGCCAGATCGCCTTGTTTCATCTCCAGCGGCATGACCCAGCGGCTGGCGCCCAACGAAGCCATCCATTGCAGTGTGGGCAGGTTGTAGAGGTTGAGGTGCGGCCCGGCCACAAACGGCAGCTTGCCAGCCAGGCGTTGCACGGCACCCATGTCGTTGGCCTCCACCGCGAACTCGCCGTTGTCGGCCATCTTGTGCATCACACTCACGTCGGAGCCCGATTCGAGAAGCACCTGGGTGGAGAGCACCACCTCCTTGCCGGCCTCGCGCAGGCGTGTCGCAATGGCCAGCCAGTCGGCCAGGCGCAGCTCGTGGCGGCGCGAGCACACGGTCTCGCCCAGGTAGACGATGTCGACCGGTGTGGCCGCCATGCGGTCGTAGAAGCTGAAGACGGCATCGCGCGACCAGTAGTACAGCAGCGGCCCGAGGGCGAGTTTCATGGTCTGGGGCTTCATCATTTCCAGGGGCGGTGGTAGGCGCCCAGGGTGTGCTGCTGGCCTTCGGCCACCTGGTCGAGGCTGGCCATCCAGGTCGTCTTGGGCGCGTAGCGGTGCGGTGCGGCCATGCATTGGTCAATGGCTTCGCGCCATACCTTGGTCACCTGCGCCACATAGGCCGGGCTGCGTTGCCGGCCTTCGATCTTGATGGCGCGCACGCCCATCTTCATGAGCTGCGGCAACAGTTCCAGCGTGTTCAGGCTGGTGGGCTCTTCGATGGCGTAGTAGTTTTTTTCGTCATCAACATCGAAACGGCCCTTGCACAGCGTCGGGTAGCCGGCGTTTTCACCAGCAGCGTAACGGTCGATCAGCACGCCGCCCAGGCGCGACTCCAGACCCTTGGGGGTTTCCTGCCAGCGCACCGACTTGGCCGGCGAACACACGCCGTGCGTGTTGGGCGACTCGCCCGTGACGTAGCTGGAGAGCGCACAGCGACCTTCGACCATCACACACAGGCTGCCGAAGCCGAATACCTCGATCTCCACCGGGGTCTTGTCGATCACCTGCTGCACCTGCGTCAGCGACAGCACGCGCGGCAGCACGGCGCGTACCACGCCGAACTGTTCGCGGTAGAAGTTGATCGCGTCGTAGTTGGTGGCTGAGCCCTGCACCGACAGGTGCAGCCGCAATTGCGGATGGTGCGTGACGGCGTATTGCATCAGCCCTGGGTCGGCCAGGATCACCGCGTCCACGCCCAAGTCCACCGCCTTGTCCAGGGCCTCGCGCCAGAGGCTGGGGTTGGCGGCCTGGGGGTAGGTGTTGAGCGCCATGAACACCTTGCAACCACGTGCATGCGCGTAACCGATGCCGTTGCTGATGGCGGCTTCGTCGAAATTGAGCCCGGCGAAATTGCGCGCATTGGTGGCATCGCGCAGGCCGAGGTAGACGCAACTGGCGCCGTTGTCGACGGCGGCCTTCAAGGCGGGCAGGCTGCCTGCCGGGCACACCAGTTCCAGCGGAGGTGTTGCAGACGCGTCGACATCAGCGGGAGGGGACAAGGGTTCCATGTAACTCGGCTTCCGGTGCGGGTGCCAGGAGGGCCTTGTCGCACTGGCTTGCACGATACGCCGCCTGATCAAGCCCGCGGTTGATCTGCATCAGACACTCCGCACGGGGCCACTGGCGCCAGCCAGAACACGCAGGCCCATGCCCACGTTCCGTTTGCGGTCAATTGACCTTCGTCATGCGGCCATGCTAAAAGATGCTCGTGCTGTATATCTATGGGGTGTGCATGCACTTCCTGCCAGCCCGGCTCGATCAAGACCCAAGGATCAAGCCGGTGACAGCAACAAGACAGGGGGAGGACGTTTCATGGCGCAACAACATGTGCAGTCGGGCGAGGTGGTGAGTGTGCTGCCGCTTGGCGAGCGGCTGGCCAGTGCCAAGACAATGGCGTTGCTCAAGGCGGAGCAGTTGGAAGTGGTGCGTATCGTGCTGCGCACCGGCATGGCACTGCATGAGCACAGTGCCCCGGGGGAGATCACGGTGCAATGCATTGAAGGCCGCATCGAGTTCGACACCCCACAAGGCCTGCAGCTGCTGGAAGCCGGGGACTTTATTCACCTGCGGCGCAACGAGCCGCATGCCTTGCGGGCGCTGGTCGACTCGTCCGCGCTCGTGACGATCTGCGTTGCAGCCCGCACGTGAGCAGTTCAAGTCCGCTCGGTTCCTTCATTCTCCAGTAACTTGGCTAGCTGCTCGGCTGGAACAGGCCGGCTGAACAGATACCCTTGCGCTTCATCGCATCCCACGGTGTTGAGGAACGCCAGTTGGGCATCGGTTTCCACGCCCTCGGCGATGACTGTCAGCTGCAGGGTGTGCCCGAGCTGGATGATGGCCTTGACGATCGAGGCGCCGTCTTCATCGCTCAGCATGTCCCACACGAACGACTGATCGATCTTGAGCTTGTCAATCGCCAACTGCTTGAGGTAGGAGAGGCTGGAATAGCCGGTGCCGAAATCGTCAATGGAGAGCTTGACGCCCAGGGTCTTCAGGCCCCGCAAGGTCTTCATCGTTGCTTCCACATCCTGCAGCAGGATGGATTCGGTCAGTTCCAGCTCCAGCCGGTCCGGGCGCAAGCCGGACGTGGCAAGCGCTTTGGCCACCATGTCCAGCACGTTGCCGTGCTTGAACTGCAAGGCCGACAGATTGACGGCGACCACCGGTGCCTCCGGATACTGGTCCATCCAGACCTTGCCTTGACGGCATGCTTCATTCAGCACCCACTCGCCAATCTGCATGATGTGGCCGCTGCGTTCCGCCAGACTGATGAACTTGCCAGGCGGCACCAGTCCGTCGGTCGGGTGTTGCCAGCGTATCAGGGCTTCGGCGCCGGTGATCCGGCCGCTTCGAATGTCGATCTGAGGTTGATAGTGAAGCCGGAATTCGCCATGGCGAACGGCGTTGCTGAGGCCGCCGGTGAGGCGGATCTGCTCGGCCAGGCCGGCATTCATTTCACGCGTGAAGAAACGATAGGTATTGCGCCCGGCCTCCTTGGCGCTGCCAATCGCCGTGTGGGCGTGCTTGAGCAGCGTGTCGAAATCCTCACCATCGCCTGGGTACAGACTGATGCCGATGGAGAAGGACAGATTCAGCACATGCGCGTCAATGGTGAGGGGTTCGGCAAAGACATCACGTATGGCGTTGGCAACAACCGCAATGCCGGTGGTGTCGTAGTTTCCGGCCAACAAAACGACGAACTCGTCCCCGCTCACGCGGCTGATGGTGGCCGCCGGTGGCACGCACTGGCGTAGCCGCTCCACGACGCCGACGAGCACCTGGTCACCCACCGCGTAGCCCAGGCTGTCGTTGACCTGCTTGAATCGGTCCAGGTCGAGATACAACAGGCAGACGGTCTCTTGCTGGCTCTTGGCGGTCAGCGCGGCACGCTCGAAGCGGTCGCGCAGCAGCAGACGATTGGGCAGATGGGTCAGGGAGTCAAAGTGGTCCAGGAACGTGAGCCTGTCCTTGGCGGCGGCATGCTCCTCGCGGGTGCGCAAGGCCACGATGCCATAGGCCAGGTCGTTGGCCAATTCCTCCAGCAGGTGCAGTTCTTCGGGGTCGAATGCGCCCGGGTCGTGGGCATAGACGTTGAGGGCGCCCAGCACCCTGGCCTCGCAGATCAGCGGCAGTGCCACGCTGGACTGATAGCCGCGCTGGCTGGCCGCTTCGCGCCACGGCGCCATGGCCGGATTGGTCAGGATATTCTGATTGACATTCGGCCGCCCGCTGCGAATGGCGGTGCCTGTCGGGCCCCGTCCATGTTCATTGTCGGCCCAGGAGATGTTGATCTTTTCCAGGTAACCGCTTTCGTAGCCGGACTGCGCGATCGGTCGCACGCTCTTGTGGGCATCTTGTTCCGCGTAACCAACCCAGGCCATGAGGTAGCCGCCGCGCTCAACACACAGGCGGCAGATTTCAGACAGCAGCTTGTATTCTTCTTCCGCGTGCACCAGCGCCATGTTGCAGTCACTGAGCAGACGCAAGGCGCGGTTGAGCCGCCTCTGGGCCGCTTCGCTGTGCTGCAACTCCTCGGTCATCCCCTGCGCGATGGCCAGCGCGCGTGCCCGCGCCGTTGCAAGCAGCCAACCCACCATTGCCAGCAGCAGGCTGGCAATGGTGCCGGCCAAGGCAATGATGTTGGCCTTGTCACCTCGCATCCGGGCGTCGAAGGGGGGAAGCGAGTCGATGGCCACGGTCCATTGGTGCCCAAACAGGGGGATGCGCTGGACGGCGTGAAATTGGGCATTTTCATGGCCTTGGCCGTTCGAGTTGAACATCTGCCGGCTGGCCTGGAGCGAGTCGCCATCAAAGATTTCAAGGTTCAACGCCGCGTTGGCTTCGCCGAAACGTTCACCTAGAATGCCTGCCATCAGGTCATTCATGCGGAAGGGCGCGTAGACCCAGCCGATCAGGTTCGCGCGACGCTCTTCGAGGGTTTGATGCGCGGCCTTGCGCTGATAAACCGGCAGGTACATCAGAAAGCCGGACTGCAGATCCTGGTCGGTCTCCTGCACCAGGCGCACCTTGCCGCTGATTTCGGTTTTTCCCTCATCCCGCGCTTTGTCCAGCGCGGCACGGCGCACCGGCTCGGAATACATGTCGAACCCGATGGCGCGATGGTTGCGCGAGGTGGACGGCTCCAGGTAGACGATGGGGGTGTAGACATCCCGTTGCCCTGCCGGGCGGATGTCGTAGTTCGCCGGGCCACTGGCCCGCATCTCGCTGAGGTGCCTGGCTTTGTCCTTGTCTTGCACCACCTTGGCAAAACCCACGCCCTGAATGCCTGGGTATTTCCCTTCCAGCTTCAATGCACGGACGTATTCCACGAAATCGCCGCGTCCCACTTGGTTCGATGCAGCGAAAAGACCGGCGGTACTTTCCAGAATCTGTTCGTAGCTTTGCAGACGCCGGTCAATGTTCCCCAGGACTTCGCTGACACGAAACTTGAATTCGTCATGCAGTGCTTCCCGCGCTGCTTCACGAGCGCTGCTCTGCAAAAAGTAGGTCAGCGTCAAACCCAGGAGCAGAAAGATGCCGGGAATCAACAGCGCACGGTTGGAGGTGGTTTTGCCCTTTGACATCGGTGCACTTTAGCAAAACGAAGCCCCGTGCCACGACTGGCACTGCAGGGCGAAAAAAAGCCCCAACCTGTCGGTCAAGGTCTGCGCATTTTTAATCCGACTCAGCTGCCTCATGAAAAAGGCCCCCGGACTGGGGGCCCAAAAAAGGAGGACGCTCCGTCGTTTCAGCGGCCCGAAGCCTTCAGAAGACTGTCCTTGAGTTTTTTCATGTTTTCCTGCAGCGGTTCAAAGGGACCATACTTGTGCTGGTCTGCAGGTGCACCATCCACATAAGGCGGGAATGCTGCATCCACCGGCTTGTTCCAGCGGGCAGGGAAGTCTCGTTCTGTATTGGCTTTGACGGGCCGCGGCTTGCTCAACATGAAAGCAGCGACGTCATAGGCCTCGTCATCAGTGAGTTGCGGTTGCCCGTGAGAGGTGCCCAAGGGCATGTTGGTCTTGATGAAAGCGGAAGCAAACAGCAACCGGCTCATGCCGGCGCCATTGTTGAACGAATCGTTGCCCCACAGCGGCGGGAAGGTATACCCCGTTGCGCTGCCGGGAGTGCCAGCGCGCAGGCCGGCACCATCAACACCATGGCAGCTGGCGCATTTTTCCTGATAGACCTTGCTGCCAGCGACCGTGTCGGCGCGGCGGTTGGGAGCCTTGAAGGGGGGCAGACCTTGTCCCTCAACTTTGCCACCGGTGGGCACATCCTTGGACAGGAAGTGCATGTAGGTGACGAATGCCTTCATCTCGCGACTGTCCAGCGGAAGCACCTTGCCGGCCATGCTGCGTTCCATGCAGCCGTTGACACGTTCCTCGACCGTGCTGACCTCATCTTCGCGGCCGCGGTACTGCGGGAAGGTTGCATGCGCGCCGACCCAGGGCATCGCAAATTTCTTGGTGGCCGAAGCTTGGTGGCAGGAGGCACAGGCAAGGTTGTTGCCCGCGTAACGCATTTGGGGATCTTTGACTTCAGGGCCAATGTAGGCAAAGGTCCGGTCGGTCAACTCTTTGCCGTACTTCACCAGCCGACCGTAGTGATCGTCGGGCAGCCTGGAGACGTCGTAGACCTCTGCGGACCTGATCTGGAAGGCCGCCGGTGCCGGTGACTGCGCATGAAGAGCGCCTGCTACAAGCAGCAAGCTGGCAGGGATCAATCGTGTCAGCATAGGAATTTCCAATCTAATATAAGTACATATACAACGACGAAATCGACGATAGCAAATGGGCTGAGACAGGTCAAGGCGATGTCAGGGTGATCAGTGACTGATCCCGATCCATGGGAATACGCTGAACGCGCGAGCAACTCGGCTATGACGATACCGATCTGGCCGAGACCTATTCGGGCGAGGTCGCGATGGCGCTCAACCTGGAGACGGATCAGGTGCTTGGGCGTAACAGCGCGGGGTATTACCATTGGCCTCATAATCAATGGACTTATCGCGTCGTTGGCGCTTGCATGGCGTCTTGAATCAAAGAAGAACAACAACAGGGAGTCATCTGTCCGGGCAGGCCATATCTGCCCTGAGGAGGTCAACCCGCCATGGCACAGTTGGAACTGAGTCCGGAAAAACTGTTTCTGGGCATGTCCCTGAGCTTCACTCTGCGAGACGAGAAGGGTGTGATCATGCTGGCCAAGGGCCAGCGCATCGAAACCGCGCAGCAGCTGGAGGCCATTCGCAGCCGCAGGAAGCTCTTCGTCGAAATTGAGGAAAGCGAAGTGCGGGTGCGCGCCATGATGGCCGGCATCAATGCCCTGAACCGGGCCGATGCCCCCATCAAGGATATGTCACAGTACGTGGATCTGTACAAGCCGCGCAACGAGAGTGACAAGCTCACCGGTACGCTGGCCGAGCGCTGGGGCGATGTGGAATCCAAGCTCAACGCCCTGTTGAGCAATGTGGCCGGCGGCGATGACTTCGAGCGCAAGGTGCATGGGCTGGCGCAGCACATCCATGACCTGATGAGCGAGAACGCCGCCGCCTCGCACTTCCTGCTCTTCAACCGCGCAGTCACCGAGTTCGGCGGCTATAGCGCCCTGCATGCGCTGCTGTGCGCTGCGCTGGGTCATTCCTTGGGCGACAGCTTGTCGCTGACCGATGCCGAGCGGCGTAGCCTGGTGTGTGGCGCGCTCACCATGAACGTGGCCATGTCGCGTCTGCAGGACACCCTTGCCGTGCAGAAGTACCCGCCCATGCCGCATCAGCGCATGGCCATTGACAGCCACGCCGAGCAGGGGCAGCAGATGCTGTTGCAGGCCGGGGTGAACGACCAGGACTGGCTGACCATCGTCGGCCTCCATCACACGCCGCTGCAGGGCCCGGAGCAGCTGAGCGCCTGGGCGCCTGCGCTGCGCCTGACCAAGGTACTGCAGACGCTGGACCGCTACACGGCGGCCATGAGCCCGCGCAAGTCACGCGCCGGTCGCACGGCGCGCGATTCGGCCCGCAGTGTCATCCTGCCGTCGGGTGAGCGGCGGCAGGATGAGATCGGTGCAGCGCTGTTCCGTCACATTGGGCTGTGCCCGCCGGGCACCTACGTCAGGCTGGCCAACGGCGAAACCGCCGTGGTGGTGCGGCCGGGTGCCAAGCCCACTGCTCCGCTGGTGGCCAGCGTGCTCAATCGCCATGGGGAACCGATCGCCGTGCCGAGTCTGCGCGAGACGCTGCAGGACAACTTTTCCATCCAGTCCACCCTGGCCGCCACGGCCGTGCGCCTGCGTCTTAACCTCGATTCCATGTGCCGGATGATCCCTGCCTGAACGCGCACTTGTGACGACGCTGCCCGTCTTGATCCTTGTGTCAAAGGGCCGGACCGACAGCACGAATTTGTCACGGCCGGAAAAGAAAAAAGGACCTGACCTTTCGGTCAAGTCCTTGATTTCCATTCTTAATTTCTGGTGGGTCCTGAGTGACTCGAACACTCGACCTACGGATTAAGAGTCCGCTGCTCTACCAACTGAGCTAAGAACCCGCTGCATTGAAGCAATGGGCCGAATTCTAGCATTACTTTGGGCTGTCTTTCGGGCACGGGACTCACCAGTCTTCCTTCACCGCCAGCACTGCGTCGCGCCCGGCAGCTGCGCGGCCGGCGAGCCAGGCTGTGAGCGTGCCGGCCAGCACCACGGCGGCGCACAACGCCAGCAGGCGGCCCCAGGGCAGCAGCAGATCCATGCTCCAGTGAAAGCTCTGCGGGTTGACCACGTACACCAGCACCACGGCCACGGCCAGGCCGAGCCCGAGGCCGGCGATGGCGCCGACGCCGGTCCAGGCGGCGCCTTCACCGGCCACCACGGCCAGGATCTGCCGGCGCGTCAGCCCCAGGTGCACCAGCAGGCCGAACTCCTTGCGCCGCGCCAGCACCTGCGCGCTGAAGCTGGCCGCGATGCCGAACAGGCCGATGCCGATGGCCACCGCCTGCAGCCAGTAGGTGACGGCAAAGCTGCGGTCGAAGATGCGCAGCGAGGTGGCGCGAATCTGGCTGGCGCTGCCGAAGTCCAGCAGGGCGCCGCTGCCGGGGCTGGCCTGGTCCGCCAGGGCGCGGATGGCCAGCTGGATGTCGTCCAGTTGAACCGCCTCGTCGAGCCACAGTGCGAGGTCGTTGCTGCGCGTGTCGCCGCTCAGTTGCGCGTAGCTGCGCCGCGCCATGGCGATGGTGCCGCTTTGGCGCGCATAGTCGCGCCACACGCCTGCTACAAAAAACGTAGCTGGTGGCGCATGTTGATCAAGGCGTAGAGCCCTGAAAGACTGCGAAAGCGGGGCGAACACGCGGCCCGGCTGGGCGCCATGCAGGTCCAGCATGGCCTCGCTGACATAGATGCCGATCTGCCCCGCCGGCACCGGCAGCGGCTCGCCCAGCAGTGGCAGGTCGCGTGCCGGGTCATCCAACTCACGTGCCAGCAGCGCCACGGCCGGACGGTCTGGTGCCAAGAGCAGGGCCAGCTGGCGTTGCGCCTGCACGCGCTGCACGCCGGGCAGCCGCGCCACCGCCAACACGAATTCCGGGGTGAAGTACTGCGTGTCGGCCGCGCTCACGGTGCTGGCGCTGCGCACGTAGAGGTCGGCCGGCAGCACCTGCGCCAGCCATTGCGTCACCGAGTCGCGAAAGCTGGCTACCATCACGGTCAGGGCGACGGCCAGGCTGAGCGCGGCCACCACGCCGCTTACCGCCACCGCGGCGCTTTCGCGCTGGCGCCGTGCGCGCTCCACCGCCAGCAGCGGCAGCGTGTACCGCGCCACCAGCGGAGCAATGCGGTCCATCAGCAAGGCAATGAGCCAGGGCAGGGCCATGATGCCGCCCACCAGCAGCAGGGCGATCGACACATAGGCTGCCAATGGGATGTCGAAAACAGTCGGAGCCCTTGCTAGTATTGCACCAACAGCTATCAAAAAAAGAGCAATCCAGCGGTGCGCGGCGTGTGCTCCGGAGGCGCCGAGACCTTTGAGGGTTTGTGCCAGCGGCAGCCGTTGCGCCTGCCGGGCCGGCCACCAGCCGCCAGCCAGCGCCGCCAGCACGCCCAGCAGGCCGTAGCCCAGCGCGGCCGCGCCGTCCCATTGCAGGCTGGGTGCCATGCCGGCGAAGAAGCCGCCGCCCAAGTCGCCACCGAGCAGGCGCAGGGCCAGCGCGGCCAAGGCCGTGCCCAGGGCAATGCCGGCGGCACTGCCGAGCAGACCCAGTGCCAGCGACTCCCACAGCACCAGTGCCAGCCGCTCGCGGCCGGTGAGGCCCAGCACGCCCAGCAGGGCAAACTGCTGCGCGCGCTTGGCCACGCTCAAGGCCAGCACCGAGAACACCAGAAAGGCACCGGTGAACAGTGCCACCAGCGCCAGCACCGTGAGATTGACGCGGTAGGCACGCGACAGGTTGTTGATGCGCTGCGCGGTGTCGCCAGGCTCGGTCAAGCTGAGGCCGCTGGGCCAGTCGGGCGCGGCCAACAAGGTGCGCACGAAGGCGGCGCGGTCCACGCCGGGCTGCAGGCGCAGGTCTAGGCGCGTGAGCTGACCCAGCTTGCCGAACAGTTCCTGCGCGGCCGCGATGTCCATCACGACCAGCGCCGGGCCGCTGGCGCTCACCGTGCCGGCAACCTTCACGGTTTCCAGCCGCAGGCCGCTTTGCAACGCGAACGTGGGGCCTGAAAGTTGTTGTTGTGCTGCCGGGTTGAGGAAGACGGTGGCCGGTACAAACAGCGCCAGCCGGTCCGCGCCGGCTGCCGGTCGCGGCAGCAAGTCGGGGGCGATGGCGGCCACCTGCAGCGCGTCAATGCCCAGCACGCGCAGCGGCACGCGCTGGCCGCTGGCGCTGAGGGCCTGGCTGTTGAACTCCAGCACCGGGCTGGCCAGGGCCACCTGCGGGTGGCGGGCCAAGCGGCCATAGAGCGCTTCATCAAAACTGCCTTGCGCAGCGCGCAGTTCCAGGTCGGGCTGGCCACCCACGGCACGCACCGCGTGCGAGAACTCGTCGAGTGCCGATGCGTTGATCAGGTGCACCGAGAAGGCCAGCGCCACGCCCAGCATCACTGCCAGCACGGCGGCGGCATGGCGCCATGGGTGGTGGCGCAGTTCCTGCCAGGAGAAGGTGAGGAGCAGTTGGTGCATTTTTTGATTTGCATCAAGTTGGCGGTGATGCGGTCTTGAGATTCGATTGTGCGCTCCCTATATTGGCTTGGTGTGATGACCGCGGCCATCGGGGTCGCAGGGAGCCGTCACATCGATACCCATAGGAGAAAAAGCATGAGTTCACTGATCACACGTGGCAGTCTGTTCGATGATTTTTTCCGCGACATGGCGCCGGGTTTCTACGTCAAGCCGCTGCACGGCGACCCGCTGCCCAGCCCGGGGCAGATCAAGATTGACGTGAAGGAAAACGGCAACAACTACACCGTGTCGGCTGAAATTCCCGGGGTGCGCAAGGAAGATATTCACGTCACCATTGAAGGCGGCATGGTGATGGTGCGCGCCGACGTCAAGCAGGAAGACGCGCACAAGGACGACAAGCAGCTGCGCAGCGAGCGTTACTTTGGCTCGGTGTCGCGTGGAATCCAGTTGCCGCAGGACGTGGACCAGGCGCAGGCCAAGGCCAAATACGACAACGGCGTGCTCACGCTCACGCTGCCCAAGAAGCAGGGCAATGGCTCGCAGAAGCTGCGCATCGAGTAAAGCAGCGCAGTGCCCAATAAAAACGGCCCGGTAGTCACCGGGCCGTTTTGTTTTGATGAGCGCTGTTGATCAGTCGGCTTCGATCTTCGAGGTCTTCACCACCTGGGCCCAGCGTGCCAGCTCGGCCTTTGTGAAGTCTCCCAGCTGCTGCGGGTTCATGTAGTCGGCTTCGGCGCCAAGTTCCACCGCCTTTTGCTTGAAGGCCGGTGTGGCCGTGATCTTGGCGATCTCGGTGGTCAGCTTGTCGATGATGGGCTTGGGCGTCTTGACCGGGGCAAAGACGGCAAACCAGGAGGTGGCGTCGAGTTTCGGGAAACCGGCTTCGGCGGTGGTCGGCACGTCCGGCAGACTGGGCAGGCGCTTCTTGCCGGTGACGGCCAGGGCGCGCAGCTTGCCGCTCTGGATGTGGGGCACGAAGGGCGGCGGTGTGCCGAAGGTCAGGTCCACCTGGTTGCCCAGCAGGTCCTGCAGGGCCGGGCCGGTGCCCTTGTACGGCACGTGCATCATGTCAATGCCGGCCTGCTGTTCCAGCATGGCACCGGTGACGTGCTGCAGCGAACCGTTGCCGCTGGAGGCGTAGTTGAGCTTGCCCGGATTGGCCTTGGCATAGGCGACCAGTTCGGCCATGTTCTTCACCGGCAGGCTGGCACGCACCACGATCACCTGCGGCGCCGAGATCACATTGGCCACCGGCTGGAAGTCCTTGGCATCCCACTGCAGCGGCGTCTTGCTGACCGCCGGCGAGATGACGTGATAACCCGAGTACTGCATCAGCAGCGTGTAGCCGTCGGCCTCGGCGCGTTTGACCTGCATGGCCGCAATGGAGCCATTGCCGCCCCCCTTGTTGTCCACCACCACCGACTGGCCGAGCGCGGTGCCCAGCGGCTGCGCCAGCATGCGGGCGGAAAAATCGGTGGTGCCGCCGGTAGCGGTGGGCACCACCAGCGTGACCGGGCGGCTGGGGTAGTTGCCGGCGCCTTGCGCCTGGGCCAGACCGCTGAAGGCGGCCAGTGCGGTGAAGACGGCGGCTGCCAGTGTCAGGGTGCGCCGATGTTGTTGTTGGGTCATCAAAGTCTCCTTGTGGAATGAAAGTCAGTGTACGGGCTCGACGTTGCGGGCCAGCGCGCGGGAGCGAATGGCGTTGAAATCGGCCGGCACCGGGTGCAGGTCCAGGCGCTGGCCGGCCTTGGTGATCTGGCTCGGCGTGTCATGGCCGATCAGGCCGGGCAGGCGCTGGGACGCGGCGATCAGGCGCGGCAGATCGATGCCGGTGTCGAAGTCCATCAGCGCCAAGGCGTGGGCCACTTCCTCGGTGCACACGTTGCCGGTGGCGCCCGGCGCATAAGGGCAGCCGCCAATGCCGCCGAGCGAGGCGTCGAAGCGGTTGGCGCCGGCATCGATGCCGGCCAGCACATTGGCCAGCCCCATGCCGCGCGTGTTGTGGAAGTGCAGGGTGAGTTCGGTGCCGGGCCAGCGCAGGCGGGCGGCGCGGGTCAACGTGGCGACCTGGGTCGGGTAGGCCATGCCGGTGGTGTCGCACAGCGTGATGCCGTGCACACCGAGGTCCGCAAAACGTTGCGCCCAGGCCAGCACGGTGGACTCCGACACATCACCCTCCATCGGGCAGCCGAAGCAACACGACAGCGACACGTTCACCGCCACGCCTTCGCGCTGGGCCAGGCCGATCACCTGCGACAGCGCTGCGAACGACTGTTCGCGCGTCATGCGCAGGTTGGCCAGGTTGTGCGTCTCGCTGGCCGACATCACCAGGTTCAGCTCGTCGGTGCGTGCGTCGATGGCACGCTCGGCACCGCGCATGTTCGGCACCAGCGCGCTGTAGACCACGCCAGGGTGGCGCTCGATCTCGCGCATGACGATCTCCGCGTCGCGCAGCGCCGGAATGGCGGTGGGCGAGGTGAACGACGTGACCTCGATCTTGGACAGGCCGGTGGCCGAGAGTTCGTTGACGAGGGTGATCTTGTCTTCGGTCGGCACGAAGGCACATTCGGCCTGCAGGCCGTCGCGCGTGCCGACTTCCTGCAGATGGATGCGCCGGCCGTTGCCGAACCAGACCGGGAGTTTGCTGTTGGTCATGCCACGATGCCTTTCTGACGCAGGGTTGCAATGTTGTCTGCCGAGAGCCCCATCTGCTGCAGCACGTTGTCGGTGTCGTCGCCCAGGTGCGGCGCGCTGCTGCGGATCTGGCCCGGCGTGGCCGAGAGCTTGGGCACGATGCCGGGCACGGCAATGTCGTCGCCGTCGCGCGTGTGTTGGGTCAGGATCATGTCGCGCGCGCGGTAGTGCGGGTCTTCGAAGATGTCCTTGGCGGTGTAGACGCGGCCTACCGGCACGCGCGCGGCGTTCAGCGCATCCAGCACCTCCTGGATGCTGCGCGTCTGCGTCCAGGCACCGATGGCGGCATCGATCTCGGCCACGCGTTTCACGCGCCCGGCGTTGTTCGCCAAATCCGGCGCATTGCCCAGATCGGCGCGGCCAATGGTCTCCATCAAGCGCTTGAAGATGCTGTCGCCATTGCCGGCCACCAGCACGTAGCCGTCGCGGCAGGGGTAGGCGTTGCTGGGGGCGATGCCCGGCAGCGCGCTGCCGGCGGCTTCGCGCACGGCGCCGAAGGCACTGTATTCGGGAATCAGGCTTTCCATCACGTTGAACACGGCCTCGTGCAGCGCCACGTCGATCACCTGGCCGGCGCCGCCGTTGACCTTGCGGTGGTAGAGCGCCATCATCACGCCGATGACGCCATGCAGCGCGGCCAGCGTGTCGCCGATGGACACGCCCACGCGCACCGGCACGCGGCCCGGTTCGGCGGTGAGGTGGCGCAGGCCGCCCATGGCCTCGCCGATGACGCCAAAGCCCGGCATGTCGCGGTAGGGGCCGGTCTGGCCGTAGCCGCTGATGCGCAGCATCACCAGGCCGGGGTTGATCTTCTGCAGCTCGTCCCAGCCCATGCCCCAGGCTTCCAGCGTGCCGGGACGGAAGTTCTCAATCAGTACATCGGCTTCGGCGATCAGCTGGCGCGCAATGTCCTGGCCCTCGAGGCTGCGCAGGTCCAATGCGATGGAGCGCTTGTTGCGCGACTGCACCTGCCACCAGACCGAGGTGCCTTTCTGGATGAGGCGCCAGTTGCGCAGCGGGTCGCCGGCACCGGGTGCCTCGATCTTGATCACATCGGCACCGAACTCACCCAGCGTCTTGCCGGCAAACGGCCCGGCGATCAGCTGGCCCATCTCGATGACGCGCACGCCCTGCAGGGCTGCGGGCGTGAGGGTGGGGGGCGTGGTGGTCATGGTGTCTCCTTCTCGGTTGGCGATGATGGCAAAGCCGATTCCTTTGGTAAATCAACCATTCGGCAGCTTGCCATCGCGAAACGAGATGGCAAAATGCCCGTCATGAAGCTCGATCCCGTTTCCCTGCGCCTGTTCGTCGCCGTCATGGAAGAGGGCACCATTGCCGAGGCCGCCGCGCGCGAGCACATTGCCGCCTCGGCGGTGAGCAAGCGTCTGAGCGAGCTGGAGCAGCAGTTGGCGACCGAACTCTTCGTGCGTAGCAACAAGGGCACCGAGCCGACCGCGGCCGCCTTTGCGTTGCTGAACCTGGCACGCGGCGTGCTCAACGACCTGGACGACATCTACGCCCAGATGCGCGAGTACGCCAGCGGCGTGCGCGGCCATGTGCGGGTGTACGCCAACATCTCGGCCATCACGCAGTTCCTGCCGGCCGAGCTCAAGTCCTTCATGGCGCAGTACCCGCAGGTGCAGATCCACCTGCAGGAGCGCATCAGCTCGGTGATTGCCAAGGCGGTGGCCGACAACGCGGCCGATATCGGCATCCTGAATGCTGGCAACTATGGCGAGCAGCTCACGCTGTTGCCCTACCACGACGACGAGCTGGTGGTCATCGCCCCAGAGGGCCACCCACTCACGCGCAAGAAGAGCGTGCGCATGCAGCAGGTGCTGGACCACGATGTGGTGGGCGCCCACCCGGGCAGTGTGATGAACCACCTGCTGACCAAGGCCGCCGCCGAACTGGGCCGCCCCTTGCGCCTGCGCATCCAGGTCAGCAGCTACGACGCGCTGTGCCTGATGGTGGCTTCGGGTCTGGGCATCGGCGTCATGCCGCGCCAGAGTGCACAACTCTTTTTGCCGGCGCTCAAGATCCAGTGCATCACGCTGTCTGAACCGTGGGCGGCACGCAAGCTGGTGGTGGCGGTGCGCGACCTGGCCGCACTGTCGCCAGTGGCACGGCTGTTGGTGCAGCACATCAGCGCAGCAAGACATTGATCCGACAGATCCGGCGCACGACCTGAGGCTCAAGGCCTGGGGCTGCTTCACTCCGCCGGTCTTTATTTGAACAAGCGTTCCTGCAGAAACGCGACGAAGGCCTTGGTCTTCAAGGGCAGCCATTTGCGTGCCGGGTAGACTGCGTAGACCGGTGGCCCCGCAGCGAGGCGGTAGTCCGGCAGCAGTTCCACCAGGACGCCGCTGGCCAGCTCGGGCTCGACCAGTAGGCGATCGAGCACCGTGATGCCGGCGCCGGCACAGGCGCTGGCGGCCAGGGCCATGCCATCGTTCATCTTGATGTTGCCACTTGCCCGAATCGGGGTTGTGGCCGCGCCCTTGCGGAAGGTCCATTCGTCCCGTACCGTTGTGCCGCTGATGTAGAGCAGGCAGTTGTGCTGTGCCAGATCCGCCGGCGTCTTGGGTGTGCCGGCGCGCGCCAGGTAGGCCGGTGCCGCCACCAGCACCCGCGGGTTGGGAGCCAGTTTGCGGGCGACCAGGGTGGAGTCTTCCATGTGCGCGACGCGGATGGCGACATCGATCTGCTCGGCCACCAGATCGGTCAATCGGTCTTCCACCACCAGCGTGATCTCGACCTGCGGATGCTGTTGCGTGAACGCCGTCAGCAAGGGCACCAGGTAGCGCTGGCCCAGCGGACGCGGGCAGGCAACACGCAGGCGGCCGCGCACTTCCTGCTGGAACTGGCCGCTGATCTGCTCGACATTGGCCAGCGAGCGGTCGATCTGCTGCGCCTCCAGCAGCACCGCTTCACCGACTTCGGTGAGCGTGAGGCGGCGTGTCGTGCGCTGGATCAGCCGGGCACCCAGGTCAGCTTCCAGCTTGGCGAGCTGACGTGATACCACCGACTTGCCGCAGCCCAGCCGGGCGGCGGCCTTGCTGATGCTGCCGGCGCTGACGATGGCTGAAAAGGTGGCCAGGTGTTGGGGGCTGAGCATGGGCGTTGATTTGATTGTTGCCTTATTGGAAACTTAATTTTGCCGTATTGTGGCTTTTCATGGAACTGTTTAGTCCTTAGATTAGAGCCAGGCAACACGTCCTGTGCCAGCCATTCAATTCATGTCATTTCATTGACCCAGAGTATTCCCATGAACGATAGCCAACAGCCCACCTCCACCCAGCCCCTGATCCAGCAACTCCAGTGGCGTTACGCAACCAAAAGCATGAACCCCGCCAAGGCGGTGCCGAAGGAAAAACTGGAACGCATTCTGGAGGCGGCCCGCCTGGCGCCGACTTCCAGCGGCCTCCAGCCGTTCGAGATCATCGTCGTCAGCAATGCCGCGGTGCGCGAGCAGATCAAGGCCATCGCCTGGAACCAGGCGCAGATCACCGACGGCTCCCACCTGCTGGTGTTCGCGGCTTGGGACAACTACACGCCCGAGCGCATCAACCAGATGTTCGACTACACCAACGAGGTGCGCGGCTTCAAGAACGAAGGCTGGGAGAACTACCGCCAGAAGCTGCTGGCGCTGTACCCGCCGCGGGAAGCCGAGGTGAATTTCCAGCATACCGCGCGGCAGGCCTACATCGGACTGAGTGCGGCCCTGATTGCCGCCGCCTTCGAAGAGGTGGATGCCACGCCCATGGAAGGCTTTGATGCCGATGCGCTCGATGACATTCTGAAGCTGCGTGCCCGCGGTTTGCGCAGCGTTGCCATCATGCCCATCGGCTACCGCCAGGAAGACAAGGACTGGCTGGTCAACCTGAAGAAGGTGCGCCGTCCGCGTGAACAGTTCGTGAGCGAGGTGTGATCCTGACGTCCGTCACACCGGCAAGTCGGGGTGACGGACGGCGGCAAGAAGTCGCCCGGCACGGCTGAGGGCCTTGGGGCCCCGCCGCTGGGCGCTGGGTCACATGCCGAGCGACTTCAGCAAGGCCTCGTGGTCGTCCTGCTCCGCCTTGGGCGGGGTGGCTGTGGCCGAAGTCTGTGTCTGCGCTTGGGCCTGGGCGATCACATCGTCAGGGTTGACTTCTTCCTCGGCCGCGAAGTTGCCCAGGCGGATGAACTCGGTGCGGTCGATCGCCAGTTCCAGATAGAAGATATTGCTTTTGTCGGTGTAGAAGGTCACGCGCCGCACTTCGGGCTGGTCCAGCTGGGCGTCCACGCTCAGCACCACCTGCTTGTTGAGCACCAGCATCTTGGGCTGGTTCTGGGTGATGTTGGTCTGCAGTTCGCGCCGCACCTTGCCGGTGAAGTCGCCGACGATTTGGTTCATCAGCTCGCCCATGATGTTGCTCACCTCGTCCGAGGTATGGGAGTGCGACAGCGCGCTCTTGGGCATGCCCATGGTGAGCATGTAGCTCTCATAGATTTCCATGGCGGCGGCGGCCGAGAAATTGAGCACGACCAGACCGGAAAAACCGCCGTCAAACAGCACGAAGCAGCCGATGTCCGGCTTGAGGCTGGTCTTGGTGATGCGCTGGACCATGCCGGAGTAGTGCAGCCGGCTCTGGGTGGCGACCGACAGCACCCGGGTCACTGAATTGCACAAGCTTGTCAGGATATCTTCGGTCCCGTACACCACTTCCGATTCCTGCCGCGTTTCGCTCATGACTTGCCTTTCTGGTTAATAGCGCGACTTTACAACACTGACCTGTCGGGGGCGTCGTTGCCAGTGCCGAACCACTGCCTCGTCTGGCGTCGGGCCAGGGCTCAGACCAGTTCGGCCTCGATCCAGCCACGCAGGCTGTTGAACACCGCCAGCCCCTGCGCCCGGGGCAGGTCTTCCACGCGCACCACGCCTTCTTCGATGCGGCTTTCCTCCAAGTAGCGCGCGCGGGCCACACCATCGAGCAGGCCGCAGGCCAGCGGTGGCGTGCGCCAGCGCCCATCCAGCCGCACGGCGATGTTGCTGCGTGTGCATTCGGTGAGTTCGCCTTGTGCGTTCCACAGCAGGGTGTCGAACACGCCCGGATCGGCCGGGGCGACGGCGTCGTAGTGCGCGCGTTGCGTGGTCTTGAAGCGCACGAACTCGCCCTGCGCTGCTTCAAACGCGCTGGGCGCCAGGCGCAGCCGCACGCGCGAGGGCGTGGTCTCCATGGCAAAGGTCTGCACCGTGACGCTGCCCTTGGCACCGAGCAGCAGGCGTACGCGCCACACGCCTTGCGGGTGCGCCTGTGCCTGCTGCGCCAAGGCCTGGTCCAGCGCCGTGACCGGGAAGAGGTAGCCGAAATGCCGCGCGGCGCGGGCCATGCGGGCCAGGTGGCGCGAGGCATCCCGCAGCACGCCGTCTTCCAACCGCAGCGTCTCCAGCAATTCGAAGGGCTGGCTGGCGCGGACCAGAAAAGCGCGTTTGTTGCGCCACTCCTGCCATTCGCCTTCGGCGGTGGCGTCATAGGTGATGCCGCTGCCGATGCCGCAGCGCGCCGCCTCGTTTTTCACCGTGACGGTGCGAATGGCGACGTTGAAGGTGGCATGGCCGCCCGGGCGCACCACGCCGATGGCGCCGCAGTAGATGCCGCGCGGCTGAGGTTCGAGCGCGTGGATCAGCCGCATGGCCTGCACCTTGGGTGCGCCGGTGACCGAACCGCAGGGAAAAAGGGCCGTGAAGACGTCGGCCAGCGTGGTGTCAGCGCGGGTGGTGGCCGTCACGTCCGAACTCATCTGGAATACGGTGGGCAGCGTCTCGATGCGGAACAGCTCAGGGACGTTCACCGAGAACGGTTCGGCGATGCGCGACAGATCGTTGCGCAGCAGGTCGACGATCATCACGTTCTCGGCCTGTTCTTTGGGCGATGCACGCAGCTGCGCCACCTGCTGCGCGTCCTGCTCGGCGTTGGCGCCGCGTGGTGCAGTGCCCTTCATCGGGCGGGCCAGGATCTGCTGGCCGTTCCAGTCGAAGAACAGCTCGGGCGAGACCGACAGCACCTGCTCGAGGCCGTTGTCGATGAAGGCAGCGTAACCGCCGGGCTGGGCGCGCTGCAGCGCCGCAAACAGCGCGTGCGGGCTGCCTTGCAAGGTGCCGAGCAGCGGCGCCGTGTAGTTGATCTGGTACAGCTCACCGGCGCCGATGGCCTGGTGGATGGCGTCCATGTTGCGATTGAACGCCTCGCGTGTCAGGCTGTCGTGCCACGTCGCCACGGCGGTTTCATGTGTTTCTTCCGCCGGCCAGTCGAGCGCTTTGTCATAGATGCCAAACCAGGCCAGCGGCCCGTCCGCCGCATGCACGGTCAGCGCGGCATCGAAGGCCGGTGCCGCCTCGTAGCGCACATAACCCACGCACCAGCGGCCTTGCCGTGCCAGCCGGTCCACGCTGTCCAGCAAGGGGCGGACCTCGTCCAGCGTGTGCGCCACCAGTGTTTGCAGCGGCGCGTCAAAGCCGCAGCGCAGCGCGCCGGCCTGGCCGCTGTGCACCGAGCAGAAATCGATCAGGGCTTGCATCAGGCGTTTTTTGGGGGGTACGGGTGCAGGCCATCCGCCTGCAGCGTGAGAATGCGGTCGGCCTGCAGCGCGGCCGGCATGGCGTGCGTCACCAGCACCAGTGCTGCGCCGTGTTCACGCGTTTGCGCGATCAAGGCTGCCATGACGCTGGCAGCGGTGCTGGGGTCAAGGTTGCCCGTGGGCTCGTCGGCCAAGAGCAGGGCCGGGCGGTGCACCAGGGCACGTGCGATCGCCACGCGCTGCAACTGCCCACCGCTGAGTTGCTGCGGCAGACGTGCGCCCAAGGTGCCCAGGCCGACGGCATCGAGCATGGCCTGCACCCGCGCCGGATCGGGGCGATTGAGCAGCATCAGTGGCAGCGCCACGTTCTGCGCCACGTCCAGGTGCGGCAGCACGTGGAAGGCCTGAAAGACGAAGCCGACCTTCTCGCGCCGCAGCCGGGCACGGGCGTCGTCGTCCAGCGAACCCAGGTCCACGCCGTCGATGCTTACCGTGCCACTGTCCCAGTGGTCCAACCCGGCCAGGCAGTTGAGCAGGGTGGACTTGCCCACGCCCGACTCGCCGACGATGGCGACGAACTCACCCGGCTGGACGTTGAGCGAGACGTGCTGAAACACCGGCACTTCGCCGTAGCGTTTGCTCAAGTCTTGCACCACCAGGCTCATGTGCGCTCCTTGGTCAACGCGCGGGCGATCTGTAGCACCTGCTGCAGCGCATCCGGCGCATCGCAGTGCACCACGCGTCGCTGCGGCATGGAACGCAGCCAGGTGATCTGGCGCTTGGCCAGTTGGCGCGTGGCGAAGATGCCGCGGTCGCGCAGTTCGCTCATGGGGAAGACACCATCCAGCGCTTCCCAGGCCTGGCGGTAGCCGACGCAGCGCATCGATGGCAGGTCGGGGTGCAGGTCGCCGCGCTCGCGCAGGGTTTTCACTTCATCGAGGAAACCGCCCGCCAGCATGGCGTCGAAGCGCTGGGCAATGCGCGCGTGCAACCAGGCACGGTCTGACGGTTCCAGGGAAATCAGGGTGGTAGCCCTTGCTGCATCTGCGCCGGCAGCTATGGTTTTTGTAGTGTGAAAGCTGGACAGAGGGCGACCTGAAACGCGGAACACTTCCAGTGCGCGTTGAATGCGCTGCGAATCACCGGGCGCCAGCCGTGCCGCGGTGACCGGG
>Ga0208123_100049_pt1 | contig 76151 bp, 80 predicted proteins | sample LakWasMe92_HOW11_2_FD_183914 | JGI IMG/M metagenome (GOLD analysis project Ga0208123, IMG submission 183914) | Freshwater sediment methanotrophic microbial communities from Lake Washington under simulated oxygen tension - Sediment Metagenome... | ecosystem: Environmental > Aquatic > Freshwater >... | reverse complement strand
GGTGCAGATCGACTGGGCGCGCGTGCCCTTGCTCAAGGGCGTGCGTGACTTGGCCGCGCAGAGCATGGTGACCGGCGCTTCCGGCCGCAACTGGGCCGGCTATGGCAAGGACATTGCGTTGTCGTCCGGTTTTGCCGCCGTGGATCAGGCGCTGCTGAGTGATCCGCAGACCAGTGGTGGCCTGCTGGTGTCGTGTGCGCCCGAGGCCGTGGACCAGGTGCTGGCCATTTTCCAGCGCCACGGTTTTGCGGCTGCGGCCGAGATCGGCGCTGTGCTACCACCGGGTCCCGCCGCCTTGCAGATCCGGTAAAGTCCCTGCCCAGCCGGGGTCAGGCGGTCTGTTTCATGAATTGTTCGAACGCCACCGCCGGCAGCGGGCGGCTGAAAAGATAGCCCTGATAGGTGTGGCAACCCTGCTCTTTTAGGGCGTCTCGCTGGGCTTCGGTCTCCACGCCTTCTGCGAGGACCGTGAGTCCCAGACTTTCGGCCAGAACGATCACCATCTTGGAAATGGCTGCATCGTTGGGGTCGTCGAGAATGTCTCTGACAAAAGTCTGGTCGATCTTGAGTTGGTCCAGGGGCAGCCGTTTGAGGTAGGACAGCGACGAGTAGCCGGTGCCGAAGTCGTCCAGCGAGAAGCCAACCCCCCGGGCCTTGAGCGCACTCATCTTGGTGCTGACGTCTTCGAAGTTGTACACCAGTACGCTTTCGGTGAGCTCCAGCTTAAGCCGGTTCGGATCGGCACCTGACTGCGCCAGCGCATCCAGCACCTGCTGGACGAAGTCCTCCTGCTGGAACTGACGGGCGCTGACGTTGATCGCCACGCTGAGCTGCGCCAGATCGGCTTGCCGGGACCACAGGGCCAGTTGCCTGCAGGCTTGCTCAAGAATCCACTTGCCCAAAGGCAGGATCAGGCCGGTATCTTCCGTCAGCGGGATGAACTGGGCGGGCGACACCAGTCCGCGTTGGGGATGATGCCAGCACACCAAGGCCTCAGCGCCGATGACCTGGTCATCACTGTTGACCTGCGGTTGATAGTACAAAAGGAATTGCTCGTTTGCCAGTGCCTCGCGCAACTCAAGCTCCAGGGTGACACGGGCCGTGACCACGGCCTGCATCTGTGGGTCGTAAAAGCGGATGGTGTTGCGTCCGGCTGATTTGGCCTGGTACATGGCCAGGTCTGCCCGCCTCAAGGGTTCTTCCAGGCTCTCCTGCCGTTCGCCGAACAACGTCACACCGATGCTCGGTGTGCTGCGGTAAGTTTGGGTGGCGAGCTGATAGCTCTCGTTCAGGGTGGCGCATATTTTTTGGGCCACGGCCTCGGCCTGGGTCGCGGCCTCCAGAGCGTTCTCGCTCAGGTCTTCGAGCATGACCACGAATTCATCACCGCCGAGGCGTGCCACCGTGTTGACCTCCGGGATACAGCCGGTCAGGCGCAGCGCCACCTGTCGCAGCAGGAGGTCACCCTTGTCATGGCCGTGAATGTCGTTGAGGATCTTGAAGTGATCGAGATCGATGAACAGCAAAGCGCCTCGGCGCTGATGCCGGAAGGCTGCCGCCAGTGCCTGCTCCAGCCGGTCCATGAGCAACCGGCGGTTGGGCAGGCCCGTGAGGGGATCGAAGAAGGCCAGGCTCTGGATCTGCTCGTCGGCGGCTTTGCGCTCGGTGATGTCGGTGACATAGGCCAGGATGCAGGAAACACCCTCGATGTCGACGATTTCACCCGAGATGCTGACTTTTCGCTGTTCTCCGTCTCTGTGCATCCAGGTGGTTTCGTAGTCAACCAGATGACCTTTCGCCTGGATCGCTTCGACCCACTTTTGGCGCAGCATGGGTTCCGGCCAGATGCCGATGTCGAGCGTGGTCTTGCCGATCAGTTCAGTCCGGGGCCAGCCGAAATCCCTGGCGTAGTTGTCGTTGGCTTCGATGAATCGGCCTTCCTGAAGCGTGGCGATGGACGCTGCCAGCGGACAGGAGGTGAAGGCAGTCGAAAACTTCTTCTCCGACTGGCGCAATCCGATTTCACTCAGCTTGCGTTCGGTGATGTCCTGTGTGATGCCCACGGCGCGCTTGACCGTGCCGTCATCCGCCAGTTCCATGGCTGCTTTCTGCCGCACCCAGCGCACATCCGGACCCACCAGGATGCGGTGCTCGTGGTCAAACTCTGCCCGGCCCCGCAGTGCGGCGTGCCAGGCCTGCTGCAGGCGGTCGCGGTCGTCGGGATGGGTGCGTGCTAGGTAGGTCTGGTAGCTGCCATGCGTGCCGGCGGGCAGGCCGAAGATGCGGCAGGTCTCGTCCGACAGCCGCATGGAATCCACGGCAATGTCGTAGACCCAGCTGCCCACCCGGGCCACGGCCTGGGCTTGGTGCAGTTCCGCCTTGACCCGTTCCAGGTCATGGGCGCGCTGGGCATAACCAAGGTTGATGGCATGCAGTTCCTGGATCTGCTTCTTGTAGGAGCGCACCAGCGAGTTCACCAGGAGTGCCGAAGTGATCAAGATGCAAACCAGCACGATGCCATTGAGCACCAGCGGCGCTTGCTTCGTCGGTGGCAACCAGCCCAGATGCTCGACCAGGACGAAAAATACGGTCAGCAGCGAGGTCATCACGGCGGCGGTCATGGCGGCACGGGCATTGAGCAGCCAGCCGCTGAGCATCACCAGAATGGGAAAAATGTAGTACGCGGGCGCCAGGATGCCGCCGTTGAAGAACACCACCACGGAGACGATGCCCCACATGCCTACGGCCATGGTCTTGAGGGCGACTTGCGGCCGACCTTGCCGTATCAGGTGCCAGCCAACCAGGCCCACCAGCGCCATGAGCACGGGCCCTAGGAGGCGCCACTTCATCTCGGGGTAGAAGACCAGGATGGCCAGGGCGAAGAGTGCGGTGCCGATCAGCAGGGCACTGATCGAATACCGGACAAATGCCAGGGACGGTTCCCAGGTGATCGGATCGTTGAGGGTCTCGTCAGCCTGTCGGGGCAGCTTATGGGAAGTGGAAATTTTGGCCACTGGTACAGCCTTCTCTCGTCTATCGGCATTGCTCCCTGCAAGCCATGATAGCGAAGTTGCTGCACAAGGGCGACCTGTCGGCGCTGACGGCAGACCGTCGTCAGCGCCGGCGGGTTGAGCGTGCGCTCGGGCAGATCAGTTCTTGGGTGCCAGCACCGCCATGGTGATGCGCGAAACGCAGGTCATGTCGCCGTCCTCATTGCGCATGTCGATCTGCCAGACCTGGGTCGTGCGGCCGATGTGCACCGGCCGCGCGGTGCCCGTGACCCAGCCGCTTTTCACGCCACGCAGGTGGTTGGCATTGATGTCCAGCCCCACGGCCTGATGGCCTTCGGGGGCGGCGAACACGGCACCGCAGGAGCCCAGCGTTTCGGCCAGCACCACGCTCACCCCACCATGCAACAAGCCGTAGGGCTGGCGTGTGCGGTCGTCCACCGGGATACGGCCGACGATGAAGTCGTCACCGACTTCCAGGAACTCAAGACCGAGGTGTGCGCCGGCCGTGTTGGGCATGAGCCCGTTCAGGATCTCGACGGAGATGGGTTTTTTCCAGATCGATGACATGGTGCAGCTCGCTCGAGGGTGATCTCAGGCCTTGGGCAACATGCATCCTTCGCGCTCGTAGCGGCTGTGCCACGACAGCGCCTCATCCAGCAGGTGCGGCGTGTGCATGCCGGCCAGGCCGTTGAGGGCATGGCGCTCGGCGCGCGCCACATAGTCGCGCAGCGCAGGCTGGAAGTCGGGGTGGGCGCAGTGCTCGATCACCACCGAGGCGCGCTGGCGCGGGGCCAGGCCGCGCAGATCGGCCAGCCCTTGCTCGGTGACGATGATCTGCACATCATGCTCGGTGTGGTCGACATGCGAGGCCATGGGAACGATGCAGGAGATGGCGCCGCCCTTGGCGGTGGACGGCGTCATGAACATCGACAGGTAGGCGTTGCGGGCGAAGTCGCCCGAGCCGCCGATGCCGTTCATGATGCGCGTGCCCATCAGGTGGGTGGAGTTGACGTTGCCGTAGATGTCGGCCTCGATCATGCCGTTCATCGAGATCACGCCCAGGCGCCGGATGATCTCCGGGTGGTTGCTGATCTCCTGCGGGCGCAGCACGATGCGCTGGCGGTAGAAGTCGATGTTGGCCAGAAAGTCTTCCATCGCTGCCGGGCTGAGCGACAGCGCGGTGGCGGAGGCCATGCGCATCTTGCCCGAGCGCAGCATCTCCAGCATGCCGTCCTGCAGCACCTCGGTGTAGCCGGTCAGGTTGTCGAACGGCCCCTGGTTTAGGCCCGACAGCACGGCGTTGGCGATGTTGCCCACGCCCGACTGCAACGGCAGCAGTTCGCGCGGCAGCCGGCCCTTCTTGACTTCGTGTTCCAGGAATTCCAGGATATGGCCGGCAATGCGCTGCGACATCTCATCCGGCGGCGTGAAGGTGGTGTTGCGGTCCGGCAGGTGCGTCTCGACAATGGCCACGATCTTGGCCGGGTCGCAGCGCAGGTAGTTGTCGCCAATGCGGTCGCCGGGGCCGGTCATGGGGATCGGTTTGCGGTTCGGCGGCAGCTCGGTGCCGTAGTAGATGTCGTGCATGCCCTCCAGGCCCAGCGGCTGCATGGAGTTGACTTCCAGAATCACCTTGTCGGCCTGGTCCAGCCAGGTCTTGTTGTTGCCGACCGACGAGGCGGGAATCAGCCGGCCATCTTCCAGAATGCCGGCCACCTCGATCACCGCCACGTTGAGCTTGCCGAGGAAACCGAACCAGACGAACTGCGCCACATGCGAGAGATGGATGTCGATGTAGTCCATCTGCCCGGCATTGATGCGCTCACGGCAGGTCGGGTCCGACTGGTAAGGCAGGCGCATCTCGATGCCGCCGACCTTGGCCAGCGCGCCGTCCAGTTCGGGCGCGGTGGAGGCGCCGGTCCAGACGCCGATGCGGAAGTGGTTGCCGCCCTGGTTGGCTCGCTCAATCTGGCGCGCCAGCGCCTGCGGAATCACCTTGGGGTAACCGGCCCCGGTGAAGCCGCTCATGCCGACGTGGTCGCCGTGTTGAATGAAGGCGGCTGCCGCTTCGGCAGACATGACTTTCTGGCGCAGCCCCGGATGGGCAATGCGTGCGTTCTGGCTCATACGAAAAACTTTCAGGAAAGCAGGGCTTGTGCGAATTCGCGCGCGTTGAAGGTTTCCAGCTCGTCGAGCTTTTCACCCACGCCGATGAAATAGACCGGGACCGGCCGCTCGCGTGCAATCGCCGCCAGCACGCCGCCTTTGGCGGTGCCGTCGAGCTTGGTCACGATCAGTCCCGTGAGTTGCAGTGCGTCGTCAAAGGCGCGCACCTGGGCCAGCGCGTTCTGGCCGGTGTTGCCGTCGATCACCAGCAGCACCTCATGCGGCGCTGTCTCATCGGCCTTCTGCACCACGCGCTTGATTTTGCGCAGCTCCTCCATCAGGTGCAGCTGCGTCGGCAGGCGCCCGGCGGTGTCCACCAGCACCACGTCCTTGCCGCGTGCACGGCCAGCGCTCACCGCATCAAAGCAGACCGCGGCCGGGTCAGCACCTTCCTGGCTGATGATCTCCACCCGGTTGCGGTCGGCCCAGATTTCGAGCTGCTCGCGTGCCGCGGCGCGGAAGGTGTCGGCCGCGGCCAGCAGCACCGTGGCACCTTCGTTGGAGAGGTGGTGCGTGAGCTTGCCGATGGAGGTGGTCTTGCCGGCACCGTTGACGCCAGCCACCATGATGACGGTGGGCTTGTGCTCGCCGATCAGCAGCGACTTTTCCAGCGGCGCCAGCAGTTCGGCCAGGGCATCGGCCAGCAGGCCCTTGACGGCGGCCGGCTCGGTGGTCTTGCTCTCCTTCACGCGGCGCTTGAGGTCCTCCAGCAGATGCTCGGTGGCCTTGACGCCGGTGTCGGCCATCAGCAGCGCGGCTTCCAGCTCTTCGTACAGCGCATCGTCGATCTGCGTGCCGGTGAACACTGTGGTGATGCTGGAGCCGGTCTTGCGCAGGCCGGACTTGAGTTTGTCGAGCCAGGACTGGCGCGCCGGTGCCGCAACGGGGGCAGCCGCAGGCGTCGCCGGAGCTGTCACACTGGGGGTTACAGCGTCGGCGGGTGCCGGTGCAGGGGATTTCTTCTTGAAAAAACTGAACATGTGGGGCGTTCTTAGAATCCCCAATTCTATGAAACGCATCCTCTCCCTCGTTTTCTGCGCTTTTCTGGGCCTTCCGGCCGCTGCGCAAGGACCGGCCAAAGCCGAACAATTCACCCTCGCCAATGGCATGACACTCATCGTCGCGCCCGACCGGCGTGCCCCCACCGCCGTGCACATGGTATGGGTGCGCGTGGGCGCCATGGACGAAGTGGACGGCACCACCGGCGTGGCCCACGTGCTGGAACACATGATGTTCAAGGGCACGCGCAAGCTCAAGCCTGGCGAGTTCTCGCGCCGCGTGGCTGCCCTGGGGGGGCGCGAGAATGCCTTTACCAACCAGGACTACACCGGCTACTACCAGCAGATTCCGGCCGCCCGGCTGCGTGACGTGATGCAGCTGGAGGCCGACCGCTTTGCCAACAACCACTGGTCTGACGCCGAATTCCGCAAGGAGCTGGAAGTGGTGAAGGAAGAGCGCCGCATGCGCACCGAAGACAACCCGCGCGCCTTGCTGTCCGAGTCGCTCAACGCCGCCACCTTCCAGGCTTCGCCCTATCGCCGCCCGGTGGTGGGCTGGATGAGTGACCTGGACGCCATGACACCTGACGATGCGCGCGCCTTCTACCGCCGCTGGTACGTGCCGGCCAACGCCGCCGTGGTGGTGGCGGGCGATGTGGATGTGCAGCAGGTCAAGCGCCTGGCCGAGCAGACCTATGGCCGCATTCCGGCGCGTGCCGTGCCCGCGCGCAAGCCGCGCAGTGAGCCGCTGCAGGTGGGCTTGCGTCGCATCGAGGTCAAGGCACCGGCCGAGCAGGCCTATGTGGCGCTGGCCTTCAAGGTACCGGGCCTGCAGTCGCTCGACCAGCCGACCGCCCAGGACGACGACGCCCTGGCACTGACGGTGCTGGCCGCTGTGCTCGACGGCTACAGCGGCGCTCGGCTGGAGCGGGCGCTCACCCAAGGGCCGGATCGCGTGGCCGACGGTGCCGGCGCCTCCAATGGCCTGGCGGGCCGCGGGCCGCAGCTGTTTGTGCTCGACGGTGTGCCCATCAAGGGCAAGACCACCGCGCAGGTGGAGGCTGCTTTGCGCGAACAGGTGGCGCGCGTGGCACGCGAAGGCATTTCAGCCGCCGAGCTGGAACGCGTCAAGACCCAGTGGGTGGCCAGCGAGGTCTACAAGCGCGACTCGCTGATGTACCAGGCGCAGGAACTCGGCAGCCACTGGGTGCAGGGTTTGCCGCTCGATACCAACGAACGCCTGCTGGCTCGTTTGCGCGCCATCACGGCCGAGCAGGTGCAGGCGGTGGCGGCACGCTACTTTGGCGACGATCAGCTCACGGTGGGGCAGCTGTTGCCGCAGCCGCTCGACCCCAATCGCCCACGGCGCCAGGCACCGGCCGGTAGTCGCCACTGAGGAATGTTCATGTTTGCTATTAAAAATGTAGCTGTTCGCGCAGTTTTTGCGGGGGCGTTGGCCCTGTTTTGCATGCAATCCGCGCAGGCGGCGTTGCCCATCCAGCACTGGGTGCAACCCTCCGGCGTGGCGGTTTACCTGGTGGAAAGCCCGGCCGTGCCAATGGTGGATGTGCAGGTTGACTTCGACGCCGGTGGCCGGCGCGACCCGGCGGAGAAAGCCGGGCTGGCCAGTGTGACCGCCGGCATGACGACCAAGGGCGTGCGAGCGATCGAGGGTGCCCCGGCGCTGGATGAGAATGCCCTGGGCGAGGCCTGGGCCGACCTGGGCGCCGCCTTCGCTGCCAACGCCAGCAGCGACCGCATGAGCTTCTCGCTGCGCTCGCTCACCTACCCTGACCTGCTGGCCCGTGCCGTCGCACTGGCGGCACGCCAGCTGGCTGAACCCACCTTTCCGCAAGACGTCTGGCTGCGCGAGCGTGAACGTCTGTCGGCCGCCATCCGCGAGGCCAACACCCGGCCGGGTACGGCGGCCGCGCGGGCCTTTGCGCAAGCGGTCTATGGTGCGCACCCGTATGGCTACGAGATGACCGAGGAAACGCTGGCCCGCATCGGCGTGGCCGACATGCAGGCGCTGCATGCGCGCGCGCTGCAGCCTTGCCGCGCCAAGGTCAGCATCGTTGGCGCCGTCACGCGTGCGCAGGCCGATGCCCTGGTGCAGCAGTTGTTTGCGCGGCTGCCGATGACCGCCTGCGAGGCGCAGCCGCCCGTGGGCGAGGTGGCGCCACTGGCCGCTGCCGCGCAGCAGAACATCCCGTTCGACTCGGCGCAGGCCCATGTGCTGATCGGCCAGCCCGGCTACAAACGCGACGACCCGGACTTCTTCCCACTGCTGGTGGGCAACTACATCCTGGGGGGCGGCGGTTTCGTCTCGCGCCTGACCACCGAGGTGCGCGAGAAGCGCGGTCTGAGCTACAGCGTCTACAGCTACTTCGCCCCCGGCCTGCATGCCGGCGCCTACACCGTGGGCCTGCAAACCCGGCCCGACCAGGCGGCACAGGCGGTGCAGGTGGCACGCGAGGTGGTGCGCAAGTTTGTGGCCGAAGGCCCGACCGCAGCCGAATTGAAGGCGGCGAAAGACAACCTGATCGGCGGCTTCGCACTGCGCATCGACAGCAACCGCAAGCTGCTTGACAACGTGGCCAACATTGCCTGGAACAACTTGCCGCTGGACTACCTTGACACTTGGACGCAGCAGGTGGCGCGCGTGACGGTAGCCGACATCAAGGCCGCCTTTGCGCGCAAGCTGCAGCCCGAGCGTATGGTGACAGTGGTGGTGGGAGGCAAACCATGAAACCATCAACCCAACACAAGCCCAACAAACCCGCCGCCAAGAAACCCGGCGCCGCTCCGGCGCGTTCTGCACGCGCAGCCGCAGGCGAGGTGCGCATCATCGGCGGCCAGTGGAAGCGCAGCAAGCTGCCGGTGGCCGACAAACCCGGCCTGCGCCCCACGCCCGACCGCGTGCGCGAGACGCTGTTCAACTGGCTCGGGCAGGATCTCACTGGCTGGCGTTGTGTGGACGCCTTTGCCGGCACCGGCGCGCTTGGCTTCGAGGCCGCCTCGCGTGGCGCGCAGCAGGTGCAACTGGTGGAGCAGGACACGATGCTCATTGCCCAGCTCAAGAAGATCAAGGAGCAGCTCAAGGCTGATGCCGTGCAGGTGCAGCGCGGGGACGGCATTGCTGCCCTCAAGCAATTGCCGCCGGCCGGTGCCGATCTGATCTTCCTCGATCCGCCGTTCGACGCGGAACTGTTCGACGCCGCCGTGCAGGCCGCCGCGCGTGCTGTGGCACCCGGTGGCTACATCTACCTGGAGGCGCCGAGCGCCTGGGGGGAAGAACAACTCACCCCGCTGAGGCTGACGCTGTACCGCCACCTCAAGGCCGGGGCGGTGCACGCGCACTTGCTGCAGCGCAGCTAGGCGCTAGGATGGCATTTGTTCCCGACATGAAGTCGCGGACAAATGCCAAGGGAGACTCACACCATGAACACTAGACCATGTTATTTCTCACTTTTGCGGTCCATATCACGTTAGTCACCTCAAGAAAGGACTCCACGCATGAAAAATAAATGGTGGGAGTACTACGCGGTTCGCTATTTCGTGGGCACAGTTGTTGGCGCGCTCGTCATAGCCTTTCTAAACCTTGAGCCGGGTTCTCCCTTTGAAGATCGCTTGGCTATCCTCGGAGATTCCAAAGAAGCAACGTTTCTTGGTGTTGGTTTGGTAGCGGCACTTGGCTTTGCTTTCTGCTACATCGCTAGTTCGCCAGTGTTGACGCTTCACGCCACTCGGGCACATCTGCGTTTCTCCGCCATTAAGGCCTCGCCATATGCGTTCGCCTCCGCTCTTCTCGTACCGACGTTCCTCACCATTTTGGCGTTCTGGCAGTTCCTGCCCCCAGTCGCGGCCGGGACTGCTGGTTTGGTCATTGGTGCTGAAAGCGGCTTGGTCCTTCTCGCTCTTTTCACGAAATTCAACATCGTTGAGAATTTCTATCGTGATCTTGCCTCCGTACGCTCCAAAGGAATGTCCGAGAAAGAAACATTATCAACGCCCGGGATCGAGTACATCACCTCTTACCGCCATCTTCGCGAACATGGCAATGCCTTTCTAATTGTGTTACTCGAAGCTCTGCTCGCGTACAGCCTTTTTCACAGTCCATCGCGTAGCTGTGCCATGGTCATTCTTGCGCTCTGGTTGCTTCCGTCGGCAACCGTTTGGCTGATAGGGACGGTTCTGGAGAGTCGACTTGTTTCCAAGCCCCTGCCGTAAGATGGCTAATTCTTCCATCGAGCGGACAGCCACCGGCAAGCCGGCGTCTGCCGCTCATGTCAAACGTTAGATCTCATCACCCACCACTCTATGAATAGAAGCCCAACCGCGCTAACCATCACTGACGCCTTCTTGCTTTGCGCGCCCATCCTTATCTTGGGTGGTGTTCTGCTGATCGAGGGAATTCCAGGAGATCTATGGAAGAAACCCGAATGGAGCTTTGTCTCAGTTCTGCTGTGGGCGGAGGCACTTCGGGATGTTGGCGTTGTCGCACGAAAGAAAAAAATCCATGAAGAGCAAATCGGTGCGGGGTATTCCTTCTTCGGCATCTTCCTCGTACTTACCACGCTCGTTCTCGTCATCGACTTTCAGCATTCCATGGGGATCTCTAAACTTAATACAACCCTCGTCTACTTTCTGAAGTATGGTTGGTTCCTATTCTGTTTGGCCGCTTTCTCGTACAAGCGCTTTCAACGACATAGGCTCTAACCTCTCAATCGACCAGACCTGCGCGAAAAGCCGCGCCGGTCGGTGATTTCAAATGTTGGGCCTGTTCATATGACGCTTGATCCGCAGCTCACCGGTAATGCCGGCCTCTACTACACCTGCTACCACCTCTCTTTGCTGGGGTGGAATGTCATGCCCACTGCGCGCAACGCTCGCGGCGTAGACATCATTGCCTACAGCCAAGACGCCACGCGCAAGCTCGCTATCCAAGTCAAAGCACTGAGCAAGCGAAACCCCGTTCCGCTTGGCACGTCGCTTGAAAAAGTCATGGGTGACTTTTGGATCGTCGTGAACAATGTGACTTCTTTAGCGCCTTCCGCGTTCATCATGCTGCCCACTGAAGTGAAAGAACTTGCCCACCGTGGGGAAAAAGAAGGCCGCGTCTCGTTCTGGCTCCAGCCCATCAGCTACGACCAAGAGAGCTTCAAAGAAAAGTGGGAGCGCATCGGTCATGGGTAAGCGCCAGAGGCCCAATCCGACAGTTGAGCGGACCTGAGCGAAAAGCCGCACAGGCCGGTGGTTTTAACGTTGGGTGCCCGCTTTCACCGCCAGCGGCCGTCGGTATTGGGTCGATCGCAAATCGTCGAAACCCAAGCCTCAGCCCCCGCATCCGGGCCTCAACGCTGTAACAGCCCCCGTGTCTCGATGAACTTCACCACCTCATCCACCCCTGCCAGCGTCTTGAGGTTGGTCATCACAAACGGTTTCAGCCCTTGCGCGTTGCTGCGCATACGCCGGGTGTCGGCTTCCATCACATCCAGATTCGCACCCACATAAGGCGCGAGGTCGGTCTTGTTGATGACGAAGAGGTCGCTTTTGGTGATGCCGGGGCCGCCCTTGCGCGGGATCTTTTCGCCGGCGGCGACATCAATCACGTAGATCGTCAGGTCGCTCAGTTCGGGGCTGAAGGTGGCGGCCAGGTTGTCGCCGCCGGATTCGATGAACACGATGTCGGCGTTCGGAAAGTCACCCAGCATGCGGTCGATGGCCTCCAGGTTGATGGAGGCGTCTTCGCGGATGGCGGTGTGCGGGCAGCCGCCGGTCTCCACGCCCATGATGCGCTCGGCCGGCAGCGCGCCGCTGACCGTCAGCAGGCGCTGGTCTTCCTTGGTGTAGATGTCGTTGGTGATGGCCACCAGGTCGTACTGCTCGCGCATGGCCTTGCACAGCATTTCCAGCAGCGTGGTCTTGCCGGAGCCGACCGGGCCGCCGATGCCCACGCGCAGCGGCGGCAGGGTCTTGGTGCGATTCGGGATGTGGTGCAGGGTCATGGTGTCAGGAGCGGAACAGGCGTGAATATTGGGTTTCGTGCTGGCTGGAAAGAATGGCCAGCATCGGGCTGAAGGCTTGCCAATCGGCTTCGGGCAACTGACAGGCGGCCTCCACCGCGGCGGGAATGTCGGCCGCCAGCCGGGCCAGGATGCGCTGGCCGGCGCTCTGCCCCAGCGGCACCGACTTGATGGCGGCCTGCATCATGTTCTCGGCCCAGCCGAAGGCATAGGCCAGCAGGCCGTCGCGCACCGGGGCTTGGGTGCTGGCGGCGGCCAGCGCAAAGGCAATGGGGTAACTCGGCTCCAGCGCAGCGCAGGCCTGCAGTTGCGCCGGTGCCATGCCGTCATGGTTGCGCAGCCACTCCAAGAGCGAGCGGCCCATCTGCACTGTTTGTGCCCGCAGCTCGCCGGTCTCGCGCGTCTGCAGCAGCCAGCTGTTGAGCGCGTGCAGGGCGGCGTGGTCGTCGGCACGCCAGGCGCTGATGGCACGTGCCAGCACCGGCAGGTCGGCGCGCGCCAGTGTCAGGTGCAGCTGGTCGGTCAGCCAGTCGGCTGCTTCACTTTCTGTAGCAACCCGCGCTGTATCTACGGCGGCTTCCAGCCCTTCCGAGTAGGAAAAACCGCCGACCGGCAGCGCCGGCGAGGCGAGCCAGATCAGTTGCAGCAGGCTGGCGGCGGGGAGTGCGCTTTCAGTGTGCATGTCCATGATCGTGTCCATGGCCATGGTCTTCATGCGGGTGCTCGTGCTCATGGTCGTGTGCGTGGCCATGCCCATGGCTGTGGCCGCCTTGTGCATAAGCGCCGCCCTCGGGCTCGAAGGCGGCCTGCTGTTCCACCACCGTCAGGTGCATGGCGCGCAGCATGTCGGCCAGCACGTGGTCGGGCTCGATCTTCAGGTGGTCAGGTTGCAGCTCGATCGGCACGTGCCGGTTGCCCAGGTGGTAGGCGGCGCGTGTCAGGTCGAAGGGGGAGCCGTGCTCGGCACAGGCGGTGATGCGCAGCACCGCTTGCGGCGCGGCAATCACCTGGATGAGCGAGCCGTCTTCCGCCACCAGCACGTCGCCGCCGCGCACCACGGTGCCGCGCGGCAGGAAGATGCCCAACTCGCGGCCTGACGAGTCGGTGGCGGCAAAGCGGCTTTTCTGGCGCACGTCCCAATCGAGCTCCACCGTGGCGGCACGTTTGAGTAGCGGTGCGGCCAAGCTCTGGCCGCGTGGGAGGAGTTTGGAGACTTGCAGCATCAGAACAAAAAGTAACGTTGTGTCATGGGTAAGCTGACCGCCGGTTCGCAGGTCAGCAGATGGCCGTTGGCCCGCACCACGTAGGTCTGCGCATCGACCTCCATGCGCGGCGCATAGTCGTTGTGGATCATGTGCTGCTTGCCGATACCGCGGATGCCTTTCACCGCCGCCAGCCGCTTGGACAGGCCGAACCGCGAGCCGATGTCGGCCGCGATGCCGGCCTGCGAGACGAAAGTGAGCGAAGTCTGCGCAATGGCGCCGCCGAAGGCGCCGAACATCGGCCGGTAGTGCACCGGCTGCGGCGTCGGGATGCTGGCATTCGGGTCGCCCATGGCGGCCATGGCGATGAAGCCGCCCTTCAAGATGAGCGCCGGCTTGATGCCGAAGAAGGCCGGCTTGAACATCACCAGGTCGGCCCACTTGCCGACCTCGATGCTGCCCACCTCGTGGCTGATGCCGTGCGCGATGGCCGGGTTGATGGTGTACTTGGCGATGTAGCGCTTGACGCGGAAGTTGTCGTGCCGCTCGCTGTCGCCCGGCAGCTTGCCGCGCTGTTGCTTCATCTTGTGCGCGGTCTGCCAAGTGCGGATGATGACTTCGCCCACGCGGCCCATGGCCTGCGAGTCGGAGCTGAACATGCTGATGGCGCCCAGGTCGTGCAGGATGTCTTCCGCCGCAATGGTTTCCTTGCGGATGCGGCTTTCGGCAAAGGCCAGGTCTTCGGCAATCGCCGGGTCGAGGTGGTGGCACACCATCAGCATGTCTACGTGCTCGTCCAGCGTGTTGACGGTGTAGGGCCGCGTCGGGTTGGTGGAGGAGGGCAGCACATTGGCCTCGCCCACCACCTTCAAGATGTCGGGCGCGTGGCCACCGCCGGCGCCTTCGGTATGGAAGGTGTGGATGGTGCGGCCTTTGAAAGCGGCCACCGTGTCTTCCACGAAGCCGCTCTCGTTGAGCGTGTCGGTGTGGATCGCCACCTGGGTGTCGGTTTCTTCCGCCACGTTCAGGCAGTTGTCGATCGCCGCCGGCGTGGTGCCCCAGTCTTCGTGCAGCTTCAGGCCGATGGCGCCGGCGCTGATCTGCTCATGCAGCGCGCCCGGCAGCGCGGCATTGCCTTTGCCGAGAAAGCCCAGGTTCATGGGGAAGGCATCGGCCGCCTGCAGCATGCGCTCCAGGTTCCACGGCCCCGGGGTGCAGGTGGTGGCAAAGGTGCCGGTGGCCGGCCCCGTGCCGCCGCCGATCATGGTGGTGACGCCGCTGCACAGCGCCTCTTCAATCTGCTGCGGCGCGATGAAGTGGATGTGCGTGTCGATGCCGCCGGCGGTGACGATGTTGCCTTCGCAGCTGATGATCTCAGTGCCGGGGCCGATGACCATGTCCACGCCCGGCTGCGTGTCGGGGTTGCCGGCCTTGCCGATGGCGGCGATGCGCCCGCCCTTCAGGCCGATGTCGGCCTTGACGATGCCCCAGTGGTCGAGGATGAGCGCGTTGGTCAGCACCGTATCCATCGCACCTTCCGCTCTACTGCGCTGGCTCTGTGCCATGCCGTCGCGGATGGTCTTGCCGCCGCCGAACTTCACTTCCTCGCCATAACCACCAGCGCGCAGTGTGTAGTCCTGCTCGACTTCGACGATGAGTTCGGTATCGGCCAGGCGCACGCGGTCGCCCACGGTGGGGCCGAACATCTCGGCATAGGCGCGTTTTCCGATCGTTGCCATGACTAGAGTTTTCCTTGGATGAGGCCGCGAAAGCCGTACACGACCCGCTCGCCGGCGTAGTCCACCAGCTCCACCGTGCGCTGCTGGCCGGGTTCGAAGCGCACCGCGGTGCCGCTGGCAATGTTCAGCCGCATGCCACGGGCGGCCATGCGGTCGAAACCCAAGGCGCCATTGGTTTCGGCAAAGTGGTAGTGCGAGCCGACCTGGATCGGCCGGTCGCCGGTGTTCTTCACCACCATCGTCAAGGTGCGGCGCCCGGGGTTGAGCTGGTGCGCGCCCTCGTCGATCAGGAATTCGCCGGGAATCATGCCGGCCTCACTTCCGGCCTTGCCAGATGGCCACGGCCAGCACCACACCGATGACGACAAAACCCCAGAGGTCGGTGGCGTGCCAGTGGCTGCCCTGCAGGCCGTGGCCGTCATGGGCAAAAGTGACGCTGGCGCCCATCAAATATGCGCTGAGCGCTATGAATTTAATAGCTTTTCGGAAGGTGCGCAACATGAGGGCTCCTGTCGGTGGGGGATCAAACAATGGGCTGGTGCACGGTGACGAGCTTGGTGCCGTCGGGGAATGTGGCTTCCACCTGGATGTCGGGGATCATCTCGGCAATGCCATCCATCACGTCGTTGCGCGTGAGCAGGGTGCGTCCTTCGCTCATGAGCTGGGCCACGGTCTTGCCATCGCGTGCGCCCTCCATCACGGCGGCGCTGATGTAGGCCACCGCCTCCGGGTAGTTGAGCTTGAGGCCGCGCGCGCGACGGCGCTCGGCCAGCAGGGCGGCGGTGAACAGCAGCAGCTTGTCTTTTTCACGGGGAGTTAGTTCCATGGCGTGGCAGTTCGAGTCTGAAGCAGGCTATGCAATAGCCGTGCCGCTGCACAAGGCATCCGTCATGTGCGGGTACGGGGCCGGTGGTGGCGCGCTACAGCGGGCAGGAAGCAGGATGCAAGAAGGTGGTGCATGCGACCGTGCGTCATGCACCACCATGAGGCGCGGCCAGCGTTACGGTGTGCCGGCCGGGTTGGGGATGCCCGGGATCGGGCATTCTTCGGTGCCGACCATCGGGCGCGTGAGGGCCTCCACCTGCTTTTGCGTGCCTTCCGGGTCCTTGACCCACTGGGCGTAGAAGTCGTAGGGGCAGGCCGCAACGCCCTTGTTGCCCTCGCCGGAGTTGATCTTGCCGGTGTAGCCGCGGTGCAGCAGCTTGAACAGGTGGTTCTCCGACTGCGCGTTCTTGCGGAAGTCGCGGATCAGGTGCTTGCTCAGTGCCGCGTACTGCACGCCGTTGTCTTCTTCGCCGCATTCGCCCAGGGTGCGGCCGTCGAAGCCGATGATGGCGCTGTGGCCGAAGTAACTGTAGACGCCGTCGAAGCCTGCGGCATTGGCCACCGCCACGTACGTGTTGTTGGCCCAGGCCATTGCCTTGGCCATCAGCACCTGCTGATCCTTGGCCGGGTACATGTAGCCCTGGCAGCGCACGATCAGCTCGGCGCCCTTCATGGCGCAGTCGCGCCAGATTTCGGGGTAGTTGCCGTCGTCGCAGATGATCAGGCTGACCTTCAGGCCCTTGGGGCCTTCCGACACATAGGTGGTGTCGCCCGGGTACCAGCCCTCGATCGGCGTCCAGGGCATGATCTTGCGGTACTTCTGCACGATCTCGCCCTGATCGTTCATCAGGATCAGCGTGTTGTAGGGCACCTTCTTCGGATGCTCCTCATGGCGCTCGCCGGTGAGCGAGAACACGCCCCAGACCTTGGCTTTGCGGCAGGCCTCGGCAAAGATGGCGGTCTCCTCGCCGGGGATGGTGGCCGCAGTCTCCATCATTTCCTTGGCGTCGTACATGATGCCGTGCGTGCTGTACTCGGGGAAGATCACCAGGTCCATACCGGGCAGGCCGGTCTTCATGCCGACCACCATGTCGGCGATCTTGCGCGCGTTGGCCAGCACCTCGGCTTTGGTGTGCAGGCGCGGCATCTTGTAGTTGACGACGGCAACGCCGACGGTGTCGTTGCTGCTCGAGATATCTCCGTGGTTCATGTGAACTTCTCCATTCAGTGACTGATCATCCAGGGCCGCTTCGAGGGAAAGGCCTTGGCGCCATTGGGGGCGGTGACAGTGGCCCCGCGCTTGCCGCTGGTGGAACAGCAACCGCAGCCCGCCGGGTGCTTGAGCCGCCCGTACGACCCGTCTCGCGACGAGCGCGGCGCGTGAGACGCCCGTTCGTTGGTCTCGTGCGCGCGGCGTGTCTCGCTGCTCAGGTGGGCCAGACGCGGTGCGGCTACGAACACACGCGTGGAGGCGGTGCCGCAGTCCGGGCAGGCGCAGGGCTCGTTGCGTTGTGCCAGGCTGCGCAGGGTTTCAAACCCTCCGCAGCTCGGGCACGCATAGTCATAGGTCGGCATACGCGTGCTCCCGCCTTACTTGACGTCTGGCGAGATCGGCATCTGCACGCTGCCGTCGAGCATCTTGATCGGGCCGGCGGCCGTCGGGTTGATGTCGAACTCGAAGATCTCGGTCGGCAGCCAGAGCGTGGCGCAGGCATTGGGCACGTCCACCACGCCGCTGATGTGGCCCTGCACCGGCGCCGTGCCGAGGATGGAATAGGCCTGGGCGCCGCTGTAGCCGAACTTCTTCAGGTACTCGATGGCGTTCAGGCAGGCCTGGCGGTAGGCGACGTTGACGTCCAGGTAATGCTGCTTGCCTTGCTCGTCGACCGAGATGCCTTCGAAGATCAGGTAGTCCTTGTAGTTGGGTGTCATCGGGCTCGGTTTGAACACCGGGTTCTTGATGCCGTACTTGGCCATGCCGCCCTTGATCAGGTTGACGCGCATGTGCACCCAGCCGGCCATCTCGATGGCGCCGCAGAAGGTGATCTCGCCGTCGCCCTGGCTGAAGTGCAGATCGCCCACACTCAGGCCGGCACCATCCACATAAACCGGGAAGTAGACCTTGGAGCCGCGCGACAGGTCCTTGATGTCACAGTTGCCGCCATGCTCGCGCGGCGGCACGGTGCGCGCGCCCTCGGCAGCAGCCTTGGCCTTGGCCTCGCCGCTGAGCTTGCCCATGTGGGCGGTGGCGGCAAAGGGCGGGTTGGCCAGGCCGGGCACGCGGTCCGGGTCGGTGGCCAGCAGTTCAGCTTCGCGCGCGTTCCAGGCGTCGAGCATCTTCTTGTCGGGCAGGCAGCCGATCAGGCCGGGGTGGATCAGGCCGGCGTATTCGACGCCGGGCACGTGGCGACTCTTGGTGAACATGCCATTGAAGTCCCAGATCGACTTCTGCGCCAGCGGGAAGTGGTCGGTCAGGAAACCGCCGCCGTTCTTCTTGCTGAAGAAACCGTTGAAGCCCCAGGGGCTCTCGTCTTTGGCGCCGATGTCCAGCAGATCGACCACCAGCAGGTCACCGGGCTCGGCACCCTTCACGCCCACCGGGCCGGACAGGAAGTGGACGATGGACAGGTCGATGTCGCGCACGTCGTCCGCGCTGTCGTTGTTCTTGATGAAGCCGCCGGTCCAGTCGTAGGTCTCCAGGATGAAGTCGTCGCCGGGGTTGACCCAGCAGGCCATCGGCACATCCGGGTGCCAGCGGTTGTGGACCTGTTCGTTCTGGTAAGCAGATTGCTTGAGGTCGACTTTGATGAGGGTTTCAGCCATGGTGCTACTCCTTGAAGGCGAGGGACAAAAAAATGGGTGATGAATCGGTGGACAGGGTCAGACCGAGAGGTAGGACTTGATGCGGTTGACATCGGTCTGCGCGCGCAGCGTTTCGTGCACGAGACGACCGCCTTCGATCACGAACAGCCGGTCGGCCACGTCCATGGCGAACGACAGCACCTGCTCGGAGACGACGATGGTGATCTCGCGCAGCTTGCGGATCTCGTTGAGCGCTTTCGCGATGTCCTTGATGATGGACGGCTGGATGCCTTCGGTCGGCTCGTCCAGCAGCAGCACCTTGGGGTCGGTCACCAGCGCGCGGGCAATCGCCAGTTGTTGCTGTTGCCCGCCCGACAGGTTGCCGCCCTTGCGTCGGCGCATGTCCCACAGCACCGGGAACAGCGCGTAGATCTCGTCCGGGATCTGCTTGGTTTTCGAATTCTCCAGGCCGGTCTGGATGTTCTCCTCCACCGTGAGGGTGGGAAAGATCATGCGGCCCTGCGGCACATAGGCAATGCCCTTGGCCACGCGGCGGTAGCTTTCATCCTTGGAGACATCCTGGCCGGCCACCTCGATCTGGCCGGACTTGAGCGGCAGCACGCCCATCAGGCCCTTGAACAGCGTGGTCTTGCCCATGCCGTTGCGGCCCATGATGGCGATGGTTTCGTTCGTGCGGCCCTCGAAGGAGATGCCGTGCAAGGCTTCACTCTGGCCGTAGGCCACGAACATGTCATTGACTTTGAGCATGATGCTTCTCCTGTGGTTTCAGTGGCCGAGGTAGACGTCGATCACCTTGGGGTCGGCCTGCACGGCTTCCATCGAGCCTTCGGCCAGGATCTTTCCCTGGTGCATGACGGTGACCTTGTGGGCGATCTGCTTGACGAACTCCATGTCGTGCTCGATCACGATCACCGAACGGTTCTTGCAGATGCGTTTGAGCAGGTCGGCGGTGAGTTCGCGCTCGCGGGCACTCATGCCGGCAATCGGTTCGTCCAGCATCAGCAGTTCGGGCTCCTGCATCAGCAACATGCCGATCTCCAACCACTGCTTCTGCCCGTGCGAGAGCAGGCCGGCCTCCATATCCAGCGCATCGGCCAGGCCGATCTCCTCGGCCACCACCTGCACCCGGGCCTTCACCTCGTCGTTGCACTTGAACGCCAGGGCGCCAAAGACCGAGCGGCCGGCCGGGTAGGAGACCTCCAGGTTCTGGAACACCGAGAGGTTCTCGTAGATGGACGGCGTCTGGAACTTGCGCCCGATGCCGCGGCGCACGCGGATGTGTTCGTCCAGCGTGGTCAGTTCTTCGTTCTTGAACTTGATGCTGCCGGCGCTGGCCTTGGTCTTGCCGCAGATCAGGTCGAGCAGGGTGGTCTTGCCGGCGCCGTTGGGGCCGATGATCACGCGCAGCTCGTTCTTGTCGATGTAGAGGGTCAGGGTGTCGATGGCCTTGAAGCCGTCAAAGGAGACCGTGAGGTCTTCCACGGCCAGGGCGAAGTCGGTGTTGCTCATGGTGTGCTCCTGGTGGACTCGGTTCAGGCGGCCTGTCCGCTCACGTGGCCGGACAGGGAGGTGTTGGCGCCAGTGGCCGGTGCGCCCGAGGCGTCGAGGGCGGCGTCAGCCTTGACGGCTCGCTGGATCGCCAGGCGTTGGGCCTGTTTGCGTTTCCACCAGGGCACGACCTTCTGGCTCCACACGCCGGCCAGTCCATCGGGGAAGGCCATGGTCACGCCGATGAAGAGTGCCGCCATCAGGAACAGCCAGAGGTCGGGGAAGCTCTCGGAGAAGTAGGTCTTGCCGAAGTTCACCAAGAGCGTGCCGTACACCGCGCCCACCAGGCTCATGCGCCCGCCCACGGCGGCGTAGATCACCATCTCGATCGAGGGCACGATGCCGACGAAGGACGGCGACATGAAACCCACCTGCAGCGTAAACAGTGCGCCGCCGATGCCCGACAGCGCGGCGGCCAGGCAGAACACGAAGACCTTGAAGCTGGCCACGTCGTAGCCGGAGAAACGCACGCGGTCTTCCTTGTCGCGCATGGCCAGCAGCAGCGTGCCGAGTTTGCTTTTCTGGATCCACAGGCACAGCAGAACGCCGCCCAGCAGCATGGCGCTGCAGACGTAGTACAGGATGTACTTGGCGCTGTCGGTGCGGATGTCCCAGCCCAGCAGGGTCTTGAGGTCGGTCATGCCGTTGACACCGCCGGTGTAGCCCTGCTGGCCGATGATCAGCACCGTCAGGATCAGCGCCACGGCCTGCGTGATGATGGCGAAGTACACGCCGCCGACACGCCGCTTGAACATGGCGTAGCTGATGATGAAGGCCAGCAGCGTGGGGATGGCGATGACGGCGATCAGCGCGAACGGCAGGTGTTCGAACGGCTTCCACCACAGCGGCAGGGCGGTGAGCTGGTTCCAGTCCATGAAGTCCGGGATGCCGGGGGTGGACTGGATCTTGGTGGTGATGGGGTCGGACGCTTCCAGCTTGAGGAACATGGCCATGGCGTAGCCGCCCAGGCCGAAGAAGACGCCCTGGCCCAGGCTCAGGATGCCGCCATAGCCCCAGACCATCACCAGCCCGAGAGCGACGAAGCCGTAGGTCAGGTACTTGCCCACCAGGTTGAGGCGGAAGATGTCGAAGGCGAGCGGGAAAACCACCAGCAGCAGCACCGCCAGCAGGGCCACGCTGCCCAGGCCTTTTTTGTTGATCCAGGTCGTGAGGTTGTTCATGGTGTTACTCCGTTGTGTTGCGGGCCGATCAGCGGCGCACCTTGCTGGCGAACAGGCCTTGCGGGCGGATCATCAGGATTACCACGATCAAGGACAAGGTCAGCACCTTGGCCATGGAGCCGGTCATGAAGAATTCGGCAATCGACTGTGTCTGTGCGATGCCGAAGGCCGAGGCCACCGTGCCCAGCAGGCTGGCGGCGCCACCGAAGGTCACGACCAGGAAGGCGTCCACGATGTAGAGCGAACCCGAGGTCGGCCCGGTGGAGCCGATGGTGGTGAAGGCCGCACCGGCGATGCCGGCCACGCCGCAGCCGATGGCGAAAGTCAGGCGGTCGGTCTTCTGCGTGTTGATGCCGATGGCGTTGGCCATCACGCGGTTGCTCACCGTGGCGCGCACCCGCAGGCCCCAGCGGCTCTTGTAGAGCGCCAGCAGCACGGCGCCGGTGACCAGCGCGGTCAGGCCGAGCACGAACAGGCCGTTGATCGGGATGTCCAGGCCCTCATGCGGTGCCCAGGAGCCCATCAGCCACTCCGGCAGTGTCGGGCTGACTTCCTTGGGGCCGATAGCAGTGCGGAACACCTGCTGGATGCCCAGGCTCAAGCCCCAGGTGGCCAGGAGTGTGTCGAGCGGGCGCTTGTAGAGATGGCGGATCAGTCCCCACTCCACCAGCCAGCCGGCGATGAAGGCCAGGCCGAACGCCACCGCAATCGACAGCGGAAAGTAATAGGGCATGAAGCTGGGAGCCAGGTGCTCCACCAGCGTGGAGAACATGAAGACCGTGTAGGCGCCGATGGTCATGAACTCGCCATGCGCCATGTTGATCACGCCCATCTGGCCGAAGATGATGGCCAGGCCCAGGCCCATGAGGAGCAGGACCGAGAACAGGCTGAGTCCCGCGAAGCCCTGCATCAGGGTAATGTTGAGGATTTCTGAAAATTCCATGGCGTCACCTGCCTGTCTGTCTGTGTACCAATCTGGGGTGGCGACCCCCGAACCGCCAGGCGGTCGCCACCTTGTGTCCCTTCAACCGAGCTGATTACTGGTAACCCTTCGGGAACGGGTTGGGTTCGATCAGGTTGGGCGACTCGGCCACCACCTTGAAGGTGGCGTCCTTGTTGCCGATGGCGATGCGCGACTTGCTCCACAGGTGGTGGTTCTCGTGCAGCTTGACGTAGCCTTCCGGCGCGGTCTTGAGCTCGATGCCGGGCGAAGCGGCCACGACCTTGTCCACGTCGAAGCTGCCGGCCTTCTCCACGGCGGCCTTCCACAGCCAGGGGCCCAGGTAGCCGGCCTGCGTCACGTCGCCGATCACGGCGTCCTTGCCGTACTTGGCCTTGAAGGCGGCAACAAACTTCTTGTTGTTGTCGTTGTCCAGGGTCTGGAAGTACTTCATGGAAGAGTAGAAACCGGCAAAGTTCTCGCCGCCCACACCCGTCATCTCGTCCTCGGTCACCGACAGCGTCAGCAGGAACTGCTTGTCACCGGTGATGCCGGCCGCCTTGAGCTGCTTGTAGAAGGCCACGTTGGAGCCGCCCACCACGGCCGCGAAGATGCAGTCCGGCTTGGCAACCTTGATCTTGTTGATCAGCGAGTTGAAGTTGGTGTTGCCCAGCGGGTAGTACTCCTCGCCGACCACCTTGCCCAGCTTGCCCACGGTCTCGATGTGCTTGCGCGCGATCTTCATCGAGGTGCGCGGCCAGATGTAGTCGGAGCCGACCAGGAAGAAGGTCTTGGCTTTCTTCTCCTTGGCGCCCCAGTCCAGGCCGTAGATGATCTGCTGCGTGGCTTCCTGGCCGGTGTAGATCACGTTCTTGCTCTGCTCCAGGCCTTCGTAGAAGGTCGGGTAGTAGAGCAGGCCGTTTTCTTTCTCGAACACCGGCAGCACGGCCTTGCGCGAGGCGCTGGTCCAGCAGCCGAAGACGGCGGCCACGTGGTCGTTGACCAGCAGCTTCTTCGATTTCTCGGCGAAGGTCGGCCAGTCGGAGGCGCCGTCTTCCTTGATGACGCGGATCTTGCGGCCCAGGATGCCGCCCATGGCGTTGATCTGGTCAATGGCCAACTGCTCGGCCTGGATCGAACCAGTTTCCGAAATGGCCATGGTGCCGGAGGAGGAGTGCAGCTGGCCCACCACCACCTCGGTGTCGGTCACGGCGAGCTTGGTCGTGTTGACCTTGGCGGTGGGGAATTGCTGGGCCATGGCCAGGCCGGGCAGACCGACCATGGACATGGCGCCCAGGCCTTGCAGCAGGCGGCGACGCGCAAGCGCATCGGCATCCAGGTGGGCGGGGGACGAGGCGGGCTGTTTTTTCATGAAGCACTCCTGAAATGAAAGGTGGGAACCAAGAACACCTGCAACAGGTGCTGGGCGACAGGGCGTCACCACGGCCTTGAGATTAGGGAGAACCCGCAAATGCGCCCATACGTCATTCGACGTACGCAGGGGTGAGCGGCCAAGTGAGAACGGTTCTTGCATGTGCACCAGGGATGACCACCAATGCACCAAAACAGCGCGCATGAAAAACGCACCTCAACGCATCTTTCGCATCCGGCGCGACTACAACTCCTGGGTTGCCAACGAAACCCTGGAGGACTACGCGCTGCGCTACACGCCGCACAGTGCACGCAAATGGAGCGAGTTCCGGGTTGCCAACACCGCGCTGGGCGGCATGTCGTTCCTGGCGCTGGAGGCCATCGGTGGCGCTATCGCGCTCAATTACGGCTTCAGCAATGCGTTGTGGGCCATCCTGGTGATGGGGCTCATCACCTTTCTCACCGGCTTGCCGATCGCCATCTACGCGGCGCGTTACGGGCTGGACATGGACCTGCTCACCCGCGGTGCCGGCTTCGGCTACCTGGGCTCCACCGTCACCTCGCTGGTCTATGCCTCGTTCACCTTCATCTTCTTTGCGCTGGAGGCGGCCATCATGGCGCTGGCGCTGCAGTTGGCGTTCGACTGGCCGCTGGTGTGGTGTTATGTGCTGTCGTCACTGATCATCATTCCGCTGGTGCTGTACGGCATCACGTTCATCTCGCGCCTGCAGACCTGGACCCAGCCGCTGTGGGTTGTGCTGTTGTTCTGGCCCTTCGTCTGGTTTGCCGTGGCGCAGCCCGAGCTGTACCGCGAATTCACCGGCCTGTCAGGCCTGACCTCGGGCAGCAACGGCTTCGAGCCGCTGATGTTCGGCGCCGCCGCCGCGGTGGCGTTCTCGCTGGTGCTGCAGATTGGTGAGCAGGTCGACTACCTGCGCTTCATGCCCGAACGTACCGCCGCCAACCGCTGGCGCTGGTGGGGCGGCGTGCTGGCGGCCGGGCCGGGCTGGATCGTGCTGGGCATGCTCAAGATGGTGGGCGGTGCCTTTCTGGCCTTCGTGGCACTGCAGTACGGCGCGGCGCCGGCGCAGGCGGCGGAACCCACGCAGATGTACCTGGTCGGCTACATGCGTTCGCTGGGCGACGCCACCGTGGCGACGGTGCTCACCGTGCTGTTCGTGGTGATCTCGCAGGTCAAGATCAACGTCACCAACGCCTACGCCGGTTCGCTGGCCTGGTCCAACTTCTTTGCACGGCTCACGCGCAGCCACCCGGGGCGCGTGGTGTGGCTGGTGTTCAACGTCATCATCGCCATGCTGCTGATGACGCTGGGCGTCTTCGGTGCACTGGAGAAGGTGCTGGGCCTGTACAGCAACGTGGCCATCGCCTGGGTCGGCGCCCTGGTGGCGGACCTGGTCATCAACAAACCACTGGGCCTGAGTCCCAAGCACGTGGAGTTCCGCCGCGCCTACCTGTATGACATCAACCCCGTCGGCCTGGGCGCCATGGGGCTGGCGGTGCTGCTGTCCGTTACCGCCCATGCCGGGCTGCTGGGCGAGTACGCGGCCGCTTTCTCGCCTTTCATTGCGCTGGGCACGGCCCTGGTGGCGGCGCCGCTGATCGCCTGGGCCACGGGCGGGCGCTACTACCTGGCGCGCAAGGATGCCTCGCCCTGGGCGCCGGGCGAGGTGGTGCGCTGCTCGGTGTGCGAAAACCAGTTCGAGAGCGCCGACATGGCCAGTTGCCCGGCCTATGGCGCGCCGATCTGTTCGTTATGTTGTTCGCTCGAATCGCGCTGCCACGACCGCTGCAAGACCCATTCGCGGGTCGCCGACCAGGTGCGCCAGGCCATGGCCGCCATCCTGCCGGCCAGCCTGAACAACCGATTCAACTTTCGCGTCGGGCAGTACTTCACGGTTTTCCTCTCGCTGTGCGCCGTGTTGGCGTTTGTGCTGGGTGTTGTCTACATGCAGGAAAGCCTGCAGGCGCCGGTAGGTGTCCTGCGCCTGCCTTTCATCAAGGTCTTTTCGCTGCTGGCGGTATTGGCGGCGGTGTGGGCCTGGTGGATCGTGCTGGCCAACGAGAGCCGGCGCATGGCGCACGATGAGTCCGAACGTCAGACCCAGTTGCTGCAAAAGGAAATCGACGCCCACCAGCGCACCGACGAGGCATTGCAAAACGCCAAGGAAGTGGCCGAAGCCGCCAGCCAGGCCAAGACGCGTTATGTGGCCGGCATGACGCACGAGCTGCGCACGCCGCTCAACAGCATCCTGGGTTATGCGCAGATCCTGCTGCGCAATGCCGAGTTGAAGGGCGGCCTGCGCGAGGCGGTCACTACCATCCAGCAAAGCGGCCAGCACATGCATGCGCTGATCGACGGCCTGCTGGACCTGGCGCGCATCGAAGCCGGCCGGCTGCGGCTGGACATGGCGCCGTTGCCGTTCGCCGAATTCCTGTCGGAGCTGGCGCGCATGGTGAAGCCGCAGGCCGAAGGCAAGGGCCTGTCGTTCCGGCTGGAGACGCAAGGGCGCGTGCCGGCCTGGGTGCAGGCCGACGCCAAGCGGCTGCGGCAGATCCTCATCAACCTGCTGGCCAATGCGGTGCGCTTCACCGATGCCGGTGGCATCGTCTTTCGCGTCGATTGCCGGCACGAAGTGGTGCGCTTCGAGGTGGAAGACAGCGGCATTGGCATTGCACCGCAAGATCAGGAACGCATCTTCATGCCGTTCGAGCGCGGCAGTGCGGGGCGGCGCGCCAGCGAGTCGGGTACCGGCCTGGGCCTGACCATCACCCACCTGCTGACCGAACTCATGGGTGGCGAACTCACGCTGCGCAGCGCGGTCAAGCAGGGCAGCACCTTCACCGTGCGGCTCTACCTGCGCGAGATCGAGCCGCCGGCCGCGCAGTTGGTGCGCCACCTGCGCCCCATCGTCGGCTACCTGGCGCCGAGGCGCACCCTGCTGGTGGTGGACGACCAGCCGATCCAGCGCCAACTGCTGGCCAGCCTGCTGGTGCCACTGGGCTTCATCATGCGCGAGGCGGCCAGCGGCCGCGAATGCCTGGAAATTCTGCAGCAGCACAAGCCCGATGCGGTGCTGCTCGACATCAACATGGACGACCTCAACGGCTGGCAGACCGCGCAACTGATTCGCAGCAACGTCGGCCCCGAGTTGCCGATCGTTTTCGTCTCGGCCGACCCGTTCGAGAACCGGCCCGAGCTGCTGGAAGCCGTCGGTTGCCAGGGTTTTGTGAGCAAGCCGGTGATCGAGTCCGAGCTGCTGGACCTGCTGGCGCGCGTGCTGCAGCTGGAATGGGTGCACGAGAGCAATCTGCTGCCCAGCCCGGAGGCGCCACCGGCGGAACGCGAGCCAGCCGGCAAGCTGCCGCTGCCGGATGAACTGCGCCACAGCCTGATCGGCCTGGCGCGCATGGGCAACGCCAGCGGCTTGCGCAGTCTGCTGCGCAGCAGCGCCGAGTCGGAGCCAGCGATTGCCGACGTGCTGCAAAGCCTGGTGGTGCACGTGGACCGTTTTGACTTCTCTGCCTTGATCGAACGCCTGAAAGAAACCGAAGATGAAAGCTGAACCCGTGATGCCGCCTGCCGTCTCCAGCGTCGTGCTGGTGGTGGACGACGCACCCGACACCCTGCGCATGCTGTGTGATGCGCTGGCGATCGAGGGCTACACCGTGCTGGTGGCACGCGATGCCATCGAAGCGCTGGAACGCTTCGAGATGGCGGTGCCCGATGCCGTGCTGCTCGACGCCATCATGCCGGGCGAGAACGGCTTTGCCCTGTGCCGCCGCCTCAAGACCGAGCCCTCTTGGGCGCACGTGCCGGTGATCTTCATGACCGGCCTGACCGAGACCGAGCAGATTGTCGAAGGTTTTGCCAGCGGCGGCGTGGACTATGTGGTCAAGCCGCTGAAGATCCCCGAGGTGCTCGCGCGCCTGGCCACCCACCTGCGCAACGCGCATGTCAGCCGGCTGGCGCGCGAAGCGGTGGACGTGGCCGGCCTGGGCGTGGTGCTGCTCGATTCGCAGGGGCGCATCGCCTGGCGCTCGCCGCAGGCCATGCGCTGGCTGGACGAGGCGCTCGGGCCGCAGGACGACGCGGCACCGCTGAAGCACTGGCTGCAGGCCGCCGTCACGCAGGGCGAGACGCTGACCGCACTGCCCGACGGCAATCAGCTGCAGGCCCAGTACCTGGGGCAGACCGGCCCAGGCGAAACCATGATCCTGCTGCGCCAGACCGGGCCGGCGGCGGATGCCGCGCACAAGCGTTTGAGTGGTGCCGCCCTCACACCGCGCGAGACCGAGGTGCTGTCCTGGCTGGCCAAGGGCAAGACCAACCGCGACATCGCCGACATCCTGGGCATGAGCCCGCGCACGGTGAACAAACACCTGGAACACATCTTCGAAAAACTCGGTGTGGAGACGCGCACGGCGGCCGCGGCGATTGCGAGCAGTCTGCTACAGGAGAGCTGACAAGCGACCCGGAGTGGACCGATGCCGCGTGGCAAGAGCCGAAGCGCAGGCATTCCGGATTTGTCTGCGCACCCCATGGCGCTTGCTACAGATGATTTCCGCATGAGCAAATGAAAACATGTTGGTTGGTTTCCGACGGCATGACGCCTAGCATCGCGTTTTCATTATTCCGTTGGGCATCATGCGTACTCATAAATTTTCCTTGGCGTTGCAAGCACTCCTTGTTGCGGGCACCGTCCTTGCCTCTGTCTCGTCCTTCGCGGCTGACCAGATCATCAAGATCGGCGCACCGCTGCCCCTGACCGGCGCCTTGTCGCCGGAGGGCACCAAGTTGCGCCAGGGTTATGACCTCTGGCTGGATCAGGTCAATGCCCAGGGTGGCATCAAGGTCGGCAAGGAGCGCCACAAGGTTCAGCTGTTTTTCTACGACTACCAGTCGAGCACGCCCAAGGCGGTTCAACTGGCCGAGAAGCTGATCACTGACGACAAGGTGGACTTTCTCTTCTCGCCCTTCGGCTCTGGTGCCACCAAGGCCGCCAGCACGGTGGCCGAGAAAAACGGTGTGCCGTTGATCGCCTCCAGCGCCTCGTCGGCCGAGGTGTTTGACCAAGGCTACAAGAACCTCTTTGGCTTGTATACCGACAACAGCAGCCTGACCGAGCCCATTGCCGATCTGGTCAAGACCAACCTGCCGCAGGCCAAGCGCGTGGCCATCCTGGCACGCAATGACCTGTACCCGCTGTCCCTGGCCCAGGAGTTCGAGAAGTCTGCCAAGAAGCGCGGCCTCGAAGTGGTCTATTTCGAGCGTTATGCCATCGGCACACTGGACCACGCTGCCGCGCTGGCCAAGCTGGGCGCCACCAAGCCGGACTGGATCGTCGCCACCGGCTATATCAACGATCTGATCCTGGTGCGCAAGCAGCTCGCCGATGCGCGCATCGACGCCAAGGTGCTGACGCTCATCAACGGACCGGCTTATGACGAATGGGCCAAGGCCGTGGGCAAGCTGGCCGAGAACGTGACCACCGCCAGTTGGTTCCACCCCGTGCTCAACTACAAGAGCGACGACGTCTTCGGCTCCACCAAGAACTTCGTCGAGCTGTTCCGCAAGAAGTACGGCACCGAGCCGGATTTCACCCAGGCTTCCGGTGCTGCTGTGGGCGTGATCATCCAGCAGGCCATCGAGCGCGCCGGCAGCACCTCGCGCGACGCGGTGCGCGCCGAGTTGCAGAAGGGCGGCTTCAAGACCTTCTTCGCGCCGATCTCCTTCGACAAGACCGGCATCGCGAACTCCTACATCCCGCCGGTGTACCAGCTGCAGAACGGCAAGGTCACCGTGGTCTACCCGGCCAACATCGCCACCAGCCAGTTCCGTACCGGCCTGGGCAACTGAAGCGGGCCCCGGCCCGGCACCCCGGGGCGTATGCCCCGGGTGAATCTGCATCGGATCTCACGTGATTTACCTGCAAGTCCTACTGAGTGGACTGGCGCTGGGCGGGCTTTATGCCTGCATCGCCGCCGGCTTCTCCCTGATCTGGGGGGTGTTGAACATTGTCAACATCCTCCACGGCTCCCTGATCATTCTTGGGGCTTACCTGGCCTACTTCGCCCATCAGTTCTATGGCATCAACCCCTTTGTCTTCGCGCCCTTCGGCGGTTTGCTGCTCTTCGTCCTGGGTTACGTGCTGCAGCGCACGCTGATCAAGCGCGTCATGGGTGAGGCGGTGCTGATGACGTTGACGCTCACCTTCGGCCTGAACCTGCTGCTCGACAATCTGATGCTCAAGTTCTTCCGGGCCGATTTCCGCAAGATCACCTTCGATCCGCCGCTGGGCATCCTGGACTTGGGCCCGCTGGGCGTGCCGGTGGACCGGCTGCTGGCCACGGGTGTGGGGCTGCTCATTGTGGGTGTGCTTTGGCTGCTGCTGCGCACCACCCAGTTCGGTCGCGCCATCGTGGCTGTGCGCATGGACCGCCAGACCGCCGCGCTCATGGGGGTGCGGGTCGATCACACCTATGCCCTGGCTTTTGGCCTGGGTGCTTTCATGGCGGGTGCGTCCGGCGCCTTGCTGGCTGCCATCTTCCCGATTTCGCCAGTGGCCTCCGGGGCCTACCTGGGCAAGGCTTTCGTGATCTGCGTGCTCGGCGGTCTGGGGAGCGTGCCGGGCGTGGTGCTGGGCGGCTTCGCGCTGGGCATCATCGAGAGCTTCGGCACGCTGGCGTTCGGTCCAGAGCATGCGCTCACCTTGTCTTTCCTGCTGCTGATCGGTCTGTTGATGTTCCGTCCCTCGGGGCTGTTGGGTCGTCGGGGGTTTCAATGATGAAAGTACGCAACTTCGTGATCCCCGCCGTGCTGGCCTTGCTGGGCCTGCTGGCCTGGCAGGCCGACAACTACGTGCTGCGCTTGAGCACCACGGTGTGCATGTACGCTGCGCTGGCAACGTCGTGGAACCTGATCGGTGGTTACGCGGGCTACCCCTCGTTCGCAACGGCCGCCTTCTTTGGCCTGGGGGCCTATGTTGCCGGCGTCTTGCAGACCCACGGCCTGGCCTTCGGCTGGGCGTGGACGGCGGCGGCCTTCCTCGTGGCCCTCTTCGCCGGCCTGCTGGGCCGGGCCATCCTGCACCTGCGCGGCCACTATTTCGCCATCGCGAGCCTGGTGGTGGCCGACGTGCTGCGCGAAGTCAGCAACTCCTGGACCAGCCTCACCGGTGGTGGCATGGGGCTGAACCTGCCTTTGCTCAAGCTCGGCAACGTGAATCAGCAAGCCCTGTTCTATTTCGCTGCGATGCTTGTCGTGGCCGTGCTCGCGCTGTTGCTCTCCTGGCACGTGAACCGCTCGCGTCTGGGCTGGGCCCTGCGCTGCATCGAGCAGAACGAGGACGCCGCCCTGGTCATCGGTGTCGATGCCCGCCGCGCCAAGGTGACTGCCTTTGCACTCTCGGGCTGGATCGCCGGTGCGGCCGGTGCAGTCTATGCCTCATGGGTGACCTACATCGATCCGACCGATGTGTTCGACACGCTGCTCTCCGTCAAGCCCATCATCATGGCGCTGCTTGGTGGTGTGGGCACGGTCACCGGGCCGGTCATCGGCGCCGTGGTCTACCTTGGGCTCGAGGAATTGCTCTGGCGGAATGTGCTGGAGTTTCATGCGGGCCTGCTGGGTATCTTGGTGGTGTTGCTGGTGCTGTTCCTGTCCGGCGGGTTGCATGACGCCCGTTTGCAGAGAGCCTATGTTTGGTTGCGCTCCCGTCTGGGTCGACAAGGCGAGGTGAATGCATGAACGCCCTGCTCGAACTCAAAGGCGTGACGCAGCGCTTCGGCGGCATCACGGCGCTGCAACAGCTTGACTTTTCCCTGGGGCAGGGCGAGATCGTGGGCGTCATCGGCCCCAACGGCGCGGGCAAGACCACGCTGGTGAACGCCGTCACGGGGGTGACCCGCATGAGCGCGGGCGAGGTGTGGTTCGAGGGGCGCTCCATCACCGGGCTACGCTCCGATCAGATCGCCCGCCTGGGCATTGCCCGCACCTTCCAGATCGTCCAGCCCTTTCCGCGCATGAGCGTGCTCGACAACGTGGCCGCTGCCGCCCTGTTCGCCGGCGGCAGCCGCACACCGGACGCCGCGCGCGAGCAGGCCCGTGAACACTTGCGCTTCTGCGGTCTGGACGCCCAGGCCGACAAGCCGGCGGCGGCCCTGACGCTGGCTGGCCGCAAACGGCTGGAATTGGCCAAGAGCCTGGCACTCAAGCCACGCCTGCTCTTTCTGGACGAAGTCAATGCCGGCCTCAACCCGGCCGAGGTGGAGCACGCCCTGTCGCTGATCCAGCAGATCGCAGCGAGCGGCGTCACCATCGTGCTGATCGAACACCTGATGAAGGTGGTGGTCAACTCCTGCACCCGCGTGATGGTGCTGCACCAGGGGCAGCTGATTGCCAATGGCACGCCGCAGGAAGTCGTGGCCAACGAGAAAGTCATCGAGGCCTATCTGGGCCAGCGTTATGCGCGCCGCGCACAGGAGGCCGCCACATGAGTGCAGCACACAAGCCGATCCCGCCACTGCTCTCGGTCTCGTCTCTGGAGGTCGCCTATGGCGATGTGCAGGTGCTGTGGGACGTGAGTCTGGACATCCGCCCGGGGGAAATCGTCTGCCTGATCGGCTCCAACGGCGCCGGCAAGACCACGCTGTTGCGCACCCTGTCGGGCCTGATGCCAGTGCAGAGCGGCACGCTGCAGTGGGGCGGCCAGGATGCCCGGGGTTGGTCTCCGTCGGAGCGTGTCGCACGGGGGATCGCACATGTGCCCGAGGGGCGTCGCCTCTTTGCTGGCCTGTCCGTCTACGACAACCTGCTGCTCGGCGCCTACAGCCGAACCGATGGCCGCGCCGCCATTCAACGCGACATTGAGCGGATGTATGAATTGTTCCCCCGCCTCGTGGAGCGGCGTCGGCAGGATGCCACCACCCTTTCTGGCGGCGAGCAGCAGATGTGCGCCATTGCGCGCGGCCTCATGGCCTCGCCCAAGCTGTTGCTGATCGATGAGTTGTCTCTGGGGCTGGCGCCCAAGGTCGTGGACGAGCTCGTCCAGACCCTGGGCCGCGTGCGTGACGCAGGCACCAGCCTGCTGATTGTCGAGCAGGACGTCGCCACAGCCCTGGAACTGGCCGACCGGGGTTATGTGATTGATCAGGGCCGCACCGTGGCCGAAGGGCTGGCGTCTGCACTGCAGAACAACCCCACGGTTCGGGCCGCCTACCTGGGGGCCTGAGGCCGGCACACCACCCCCGATTTGAAGGACATCCAAAGCATGAGCACAACCAAACCGCAAGTCACTTATTACTTCAGCTTCATTTCGCTCTGGAGCTATGTGGGCAGCCTGCATTTCCAGGAACTGGTGGCCAAGCACGATATTGATGTTGTCTACAAGCCCATCGATCTGCTGGCCGTGTTCGCCGCCGGCGGTGGCAAGCCCGTGAAGGAGCGGCCCTTGCAACGTCAAGCCTACCGCCTGGTGGAGATGCAGCGCTGGCGGGCCCAACGCAAGATCGACCTGGTGCTGCACCCCAAGTACTACCCCGCCGATCCCGCTCTGGGGCACCGACTGCTGCTCGCGGCCCTGCGCAACGGACAGGACGTGGGGGCCTTTGTCCATGCCAGCTTGCGCGCAGTCTGGGCTGACGAACTCAACATCGAAGACCCCGAGACCCTGGTCGGCCTGGCCGATCGCAGTGGTCTGAACGGGCGGGAGCTGCTCGCACAGGCTAATGACCAAGCGCTTTTTGCGCAGTCGGATGCCTTGACGCAGGAAGCGATCGAGCGGCAGCTCTTTGGTGCGCCGTTTTACTTCTACAACGGTGAACCTTTCTGGGGGCAGGACCGCCTGGACATGCTGGATGCGGCCATCGCCGAGTCGCGGCCACCTTTTCTGCCGCCGACGCTCTGAGCCTGCAACCTCTTGCGGCGAGGCTCGTAAGTTCAGGTCTTGGCGGCGTCATCCGGCTCTGTTATAAACATTTCTGGCCTCTAGCCCTCATGAAACAAGCGGGAGCAGCTATATGTTTGATAGCAAATCAGGGCCGATCAACCTGGCGCTGCAAGGCGGTGGCGCGCATGGCGCCTTCACCTGGGGTGTGCTCGATGCGCTGTTGACGGACCCGCGTGTGCAGTTCGAAGGCATCAGCGGCAGCAGCGCCGGTGCCATGAACGCGGTGGTGCTGGCCGACGGCTGGCTCAAGGGCGGGCGCGAGGGTGCGCGCAAGGCGCTGGCGGACTTCTGGAACGAGTTGGGCCGCCAGATGCCTTGGGGCCTGCTGACGCGCCGCAAGGGCGACGTGATCACCATGGCGCCGGCCAGCCGGCTGCTTGCCAGCTGGGCCGGCTACTTCTCGCCCTCGCAGCTGAACCCTTTCGACCTCAATCCCTTGCGTGATCTACTGAACCGCCAGATCGACTTCGAGCAGCTGCGCACGCGCTGCCCGTTCAAGCTCTTCATCGGCACCACGCAGGTGAGCACCGGCAAGCTGCGCCTGTTTCGCGAGCACGAGCTGACGGTGGATGTGCTGCTGGCCTCCGCCTGCCTGCCGAAGATCCACCGCACGGTGGAGATCGACGGCGAGGGCTACTGGGACGGCGGCTACAGCGCCAACCCGGCGGTGTTCCCGCTGGCCTACGACTGCACCGCGCGTGACATCCTGCTGGTGCTGCTGAACCCGCTCAAGCGCGAAGGCATACCGCACACCGTGGAAGAGATCGAGTCGCGCATCGTCGAGCTGGCCTTCAGCGCCAACTTCATGCGCGAGATGCGCATGTTTGCGCACGCGGCCGAGTTCTCCGGCTCGGCCTTGCGGCCCAAGGGCCGGCTGGAGCGCCGCCTGCAGGAGTTGCGCTTTCACATGATCGACGCCAGCCAGCTCGACACCCTGCTGCGCACCGACACCAAACTGCTGGCGCACGGCCCCTTCTTCGACCTGTTGCAGGAACAGGGGCACACCTGTGCAGACGCGTGGCTGGCAAAGGAGTACCATGCCGTCGGGCGTCGCTCAAGCATCGATGTAAAACAGTTGTTCGGCTAGGCGCCACCAAGCTCTGGGAGGAGCCCATGCGTGACGACTCAGCTCACTCTGCCGGCCACGAGGCCTCGCGGGCCATGTACCGCTGGCGCGCCTTCTCCTACGACTTGCAACTCGCCCCCTACGAATTCATCCGCCGCCATGCGGTCGAGCGGCTGCAGCTGCAGCCCGGCCAGTGCGTGCTCGATCTCGGCTGCGGCACCGGCATGAGTCTGGACTTGCTGCGCCAGGCTGTGGGTGCCCAAGGCCGCGTTATTGCCGTGGACCAATGCCCCGAGATGATTGCACTGGCACGCAGCCGCGTCAGCCAGGCGGGCTGGACCAATGTGGAACTCATCTGTGCCGCGGTGGAAGACGCGCCCTTGCCCGATGCCGCTGACGCCGCCTTCTTCCACCTTGTGCACGACATCCTGCAAAGCCCGCAGGCGGTGGCGCATGTGCTGCACCACCTCAAACCCGGCGCGCGCATCGCCGCCACCGGCCTGAAGTGGACCGCGCCCTGGTTGGCGCCATGGAACGCGCTGGTGGGCATGTTTGCCGCGCAGTCCATCACCAATTTCGACCGCCTGGCCGCACCCTGGCAGCCCCTGCTCGACCAGGGCGCAACGCTGGAACTGGAGTCGGTGCTCATGGGCACGCTCTATGTGGCCAGCGGCACGGCGCCGCCCGCCCGCCCGCGCCAGGGACATCGCACGCATTGATATGCTTGCGGCCTGAAAATCAACTTGGCCGGGCCCACCCGCCAACCCAGGAGTAACCATGCCCTACATGCTGCTGATGATGGAGCCGCCCGGCCAGCGGCGCACGCGCACCGAGGCCGAAGGCCGTGAGGTGTACGCGCGCATGCAGCGTTTTGCCGAGGAGTTGCAAGCACGTGGCCAGCTGCTGGCGGTCGAATCGCTCGGCTCGCAGGCCAATGCTGTGCGCGTGCAGGTGCGCGGCGGGCAGGCCCAGCTGCTCGACGGCCCCTTCGCCGAAGCCAAGGAAATGGTGGGCGGCTTCTTTTTGGTTGACTGCCCAACCCGGGCCGAGGCGGTGGCCATTGCCCAGCAATGCCCGGCGGCCGAATGGTGCACGGTGGAAGTGCGCAGCGTCGGGCCGTGCTACGAGGACGCCGTTTGAGGTGTGCCGACAGGCTTCGGGTTTTTACCTAGAAAAAATACTGTCGATTTCGTACCGCTTCGTTCGTCGTGGGAATGCAAGCCAGAGTTTGGCTGACCAACCCCATGAAGGAGTGCAGATATGCGATACATGATCATTGTCAAAGCCACGCCCGAGTCTGAAGCCGGCGTCTTCCCGCCCAATATGGCCGAACTCATGGCCGTGATGGGCACCTTCCACGAAGAGTTGGCCCGCGCCGGCGTGCTGCTCGACGCGTCGGGCCTCCAACCCAGCTCGCAGGGCTGGCGCATCCGCTACGACGGCAAGACGCGCCAGGTCATCGACGGACCTTTCACCGAGAGCAAGGAGCTCATTGCCGGCTACACCCTGATCCAGGTGCGCTCGCGCGACGAGGCGCTGGAGTGGACGCGTCGTTTCCCCAACCCGGTGGGCGAGGGCATGGCCGCAGAGATTGAGGTGCGTCGCCTCTACGAAGAGGAAGACTTCGCCGGCATCGGCCAGTGAAGGAGTCGCACCATGGTCAAAAGCATCCTCATCATCGCCGTGCTGGCCCTGGCCGGCTTGCTGCTGTTTGCCGCCACGCGGCCCGACACCTTCAGCCTGCAGCGCAGCATCGTCATCCAGGCGCCGCCGGACAAGCTCCACGCGCTCATCAACGATCTGCACCAGTTCAACACCTGGAACCCCTACGACAAGAAAGACCCGGCCATGCAGGGCAGCTACCGCGGCCCGGCCGCCGGCCCGGGGGCTCGCTACGAGTTCAAGGGCAACAAGGAGGTGGGCGAGGGCAGTGTGGAGATCACCGCCAGCACCCCCGCCCAGGTGACGATGCGGCTCGACATGCGCGCGCCCATGCAGGGCAGCAACACCATTGACTTCACTCTGGTGCCGCGCGGCGACGTCACCGAAGTCACCTGGGCCATGCAGGGCGCTTGCCCCTTTGTTGCCAAGTTGATGGGCGTCTTTTTCAACATGGACGCCATGATCGGCCGCGACTTCGAAGCCGGCCTGGCCAGCCTCAAGGCGATTGCCGAGAAAACCTGATGTTCTGGAGCGCAGCATGACGACATCACCCACAGAAACTGCAGTGGCGCAAGCCGCGTGCGAGATTGTCAGTACCCGCCATTTCGCGCAGCCGCGCGAGCAGCTCTGGGCCGCCTTTGCCGATGCGCAGCGCCTGGCGCGCTGGTGGGGGCCGGCGGGGTTTCGCAACACCTTCGAGCTGTGCGAGTTCCGCCCCGGTGGCCACTGGCGCTTCACCATGCATGGCCCCGATGGCCAGGACTACCCCAACCGCAGCGTGTTCCACACCGTCGAGGCGCCCGCGCGCATCGTGCTGGAGCACGAAAACGCCCCGCACTTTCACCTGCACATCACGCTGACCGAAGAGGCCGGCGGCACCCGGCTGGGTTGGCGCATGCGTTTCGACGACGCCACCACGCGCGAGGCGGTGGCCCGCTACGCCGTGCCCGCCAATGAGCAGGTCTTCGACCGCCTGCAGGCGGAACTCACTCGCAACACCCTCCAGGGAGAACCCACATGAGCCAGCAAATCTACGTCAACCTGCCCGTGCGCGACCTGGCACGCTCCAGGGCCTTTTTCGGCGCCCTGGGCTACAGCTTCAACCCGCAGTTCAGCAACGAGCAGGGCGCCTGCATGGTGATCAGCGACGACATCTACGTCATGCTGCTGACCGAACCCTTCTGCCAGACCTTCACCAGCAAGCCCCTGGCCGATGCCCGTAAGACCACCGAGGTGCTGATCTGCCTGTCGTGTGCCAGCCGCGCCGAGGTTGACCAGCTGGTGGCCAAGGCCCGTGCTGCCGGCGGCACGGTGCCGCGTGCGTCGCAAGACCATGGCTTCATGTACCAGCACGGCTTCGAGGACCTGGACGGCCACATCTGGGAGCTGGCCTACATGGACATGGCCGCCTGCCCGGCCACACCGGCGCAAGCCTGAGTCCGTTGGACTGATGCACTCCGCCACCCACCAGGCCATTGCCGCCGTCTGGCGCATCGAATCCGCGCGCATTGTGGCGGCTGTGGCGCGCCTGCTGCGCGACATCGGCCAGGCCGAGGAGGTGGCGCAGGACGCCCTGGTGGCGGCGCTGGAGCATTGGCCCACCAAGGGCGTGCCTGACAACCCCGGTGCCTGGCTCATGGCCACCGCCAAGAACCGTGCGCTCGACCGCCTGCGCCGCGACAAGGTGCAGGGCAGCAAGTTCGAGCAGATCGGCCACGACATGGAAGCGCAGCAGGCGCTGGTGGTGCCCGACTTCGTGGACGCGCTCGACGCGGCGCGCGCCGACGAGATTGGCGACGACCTGCTGCGCCTGATCTTCACCGCCTGCCACCCGGTGCTCAGCGCCGAGATGCGCGCGGCGCTCACGCTCAAGCTGCTGGCGGGCCTGAGCACGCACGAGATTGCACGCGCCTTCCTGGTGAGCGAGCCCACCCTGGCGCAGCGCATCGTGCGTGCCAAGCGCACTCTGCGCGAAGCGCGCGTGCCCTTCGAGCTGCCGCGTGGCGCCGTGCTGGGCGAGCGGCTGGCCTCGGTGCTGGAGGTGGTGTACCTGGTATTCAATGAAGGCTACACGGCGACGGCGGGCGAGGACTGGATGCGCCCGGCCCTGGTGGACGAAGCCTTGCGCCTGGGTCGCATGCTGGCCGAACTGGCCGCCGATGAGCCCGAAGTGCACGGCCTGCTGGCGCTGATGGAACTGCAGGCCTCGCGCACCGCCGCCCGCACCGACGCCAGTGGCCGCCCCGTGTTGCTGCTGGCGCAGGACCGCACGCGCTGGGACCACCTGCTCATCCGTCGTGGGCTGGCGGCGCTGGATCGCGCGGAGGCCTTGTGCGCAAAACAAGGCCAGCCGCTCGGGGCCTATGCGCTGCAAGGCGCCATTGCCGCCTGCCACGCGCGCGCCGTCGAGGCTGCCGACACCGACTGGGTGCGCATTGCCTCGCTCTACGAGGCGCTGGCGCAGACCACGCCGTCGCCGGTGGTGGAACTCAACCGCGCCGTGGCTGTGGCCATGGCCTACGGACCGGCCGCTGGTCTAACCCTCATCGACGCGCTGCGTGAAGACCGCGCCCTGCAAAACTACCAATGGCTGCCCAGCGTGCGTGGTGACCTGCTGGCCAAGCTGGGCCGGCTGGACGAGGCGCGCGCCGAGTTCGCACACGCCGCCACGCTGACGCACAACCTGCGCGAGCGCGAGCTGCTGCTGGCGCGGGCGCAGACCCTGGATGAGACCGGGGCCTGAGCGCCTGCACCGTTTCTTGTGTCTTCATTCCGAAGGAGCACTGTCATGCTGAACCCGCTCAAGATCACCCCCTGCCTATGGTTCGACCACCAGGCCGAAGAAGCCGCCGCGTTCTACACCGGCATCTTCCCCAACTCGCGCATCACTGGCGTGAGCCGTTTCCCCGATGCCGGGCAAGAAATCCACGGCAAGCCGGCCGGCTCGGTGATGACGGTGAGCTTCGAACTCGACGGCCAGCCCTTTGTGGCCTTGAACGGCGGCCCGGAGTTCCACTTCAGCGAAGCAGTCTCGCTGCAAATCCATTGTGTCGATCAAGTCGATGTGGATTACTACTGGGACAAACTAGGCGCTGGCGGCGACGAGCGCGCGCAGCAGTGCGGCTGGCTGAAAGATCGCTACGGCCTGTCGTGGCAGGTGGTGCCTACGGTGTTGCTGGCGCTGATGCAGCACCCGGACCCGGCGAAAACGCGCCGTGTCATGCAGGCCCTGCTGCAAATGAAGAAGCTGGACATCGAGGGCTTGAAGCAAGCGGCTGCGTGAAGTTCATGGTGTTTTTGGCCTCCAGCCCTTGATTCATATGCGCAACCAGCTATAGAATTTGTAGCAATAACCTGCTGCCAAATTGCCAACTGCTGGCCCGCTCAAGGAATCAACGATGAACCACCCGCTGTCTTATGTGCTTTCGCTGCTGCTCCTGGGGCTGGGCCTGCCGCTGGCGGCCGAGGCCCGCTGCGTCACCACCCGCTATGGCGAAACGCTGTGCGCGCCGGCCGAGAGCCGCTGCGTCAACGACCGTTATGGCGACCCCCATTGTTCCGGCAGCGGCGGCGATGCCGTGCTGGACCGCTACGGCGCTGCGGTGTGTGGCGTCGGGCGCTGCGTGATGGAGCGCGATGGCAATGTAATGTGCTCAACCGAGCCGCGGGGCAGCGCAGCGCTCGATCGGTATTCCCAAGCCGTCTGCACTGGGGGTTGCGAACCCGCGCAGGCCAGCCGCTGCAAGCCGCTCACCAAGTAGGCCGGGCGGGGCAAGGGGGCGGCGGAGCGTTCGTCGCGTGAGGAACGGCTTGCTCCGGCCCCTTGCCTGACAGACTTATTTCTTCATCGCATCCTTGCCCATGGCGTCCTTGGCCATGGTGTCCTTTTTCATGCCGTCTTTCGCCATGCTGTCCTTGGCCATGGTGTCTTTTTTCATGCTGTCCTTGCCCATGGCGTCCTTGCTCATGGTGTCTTTCGTCATGGCATCTTTGGCCATGCTGTCCTTCTTCATCGCATCTTGCGCAAAGGTGCCGCTGCCGGCCAGCAGCAGGGTGACGGCCAAAAGGGTTGAGCTGATCGTTTTCATAGTGAACTCCATTGAAGTGATGATGAGATGGCGTTAGTGCCGATTTTTCAGGGCGTCCGAGTTGTCACACTCAGCTGCCTCCGAACCAGTTGTACCCCTGGTCTTCCCAGTAGCCTCCGGGGTAGGTATTCGTGACGAAAATCGCCTGAATGTGTTTTGGATTTTTGTAGCCCAGCTTGGTGGGCATGCGCAATTTCATGGGGAAGCCGTACTTGGGCGGCAGAGGCTGGCCGTCGTAGGTCAGCGCCAGCACGGTTTGCGGATGCAGTGCCGTGGGCATGTCGATGCTGGTGAAATAGTCGTCGGCACATTTGAAACCCACGTACTTGGCACTGAGATCGGCGCCCACCTGGCGCAAAAAGCTGCCGAATGACACGCCGCCCCACTTGCCGATGGCGCTCCAGCCTTCCACGCAAATGTGACGGGTGACCTGGTCGGTCTGCGGCATGGCGCGCAGCGCGGCAAGCGTCCACTTGCGCTTGTCGGCGACCAGGCCCGTCACTTCAAGGCGATAGCTGCTTTCCTCGACGGCCCGGACCTCGTCTTCGCCGTAATAGGCGTTGAAGGGAAACGGGCGTGTGATCATCGACTCGGGGTAGGTCGGTGCCAGCCGGTTGGGGTCAAACAGCCAGCCTTGTACGTCGTCGTTCAGGCGCGAGATCCTGGTCAGTGTCGTTTCAACGCTGGTTTCATCGACCAGCGAACAGCCGCTGAGCATGGCCAGGCCGCCCAGCGTGAGTGAGCGGCGCAGGAAATCGCGTCGCGCGGTCTGGCCGATGCGTTGCACGGCTTCCTTCAGGACGGCATCGCCGTCGATGCGCCAGGCGGACGTGGTGGGTGTGGGTTGGTTTGTCATGGCGTGCCCTCCTTAGCGGCCGCGGATCATGTGGATCAGCGTGCGCGGCACCAGTGCCACCATCGCCAGATGAACGGCCACGAACGCGGCCAGTGCTGCCATGGCGAAGAAGTGGACCCGACGGGCGCCTTCATAACCGGCCATCAGTTCGCGTAGCAGCGGGAACTGCACGGATTTCCAGAGCACCAGGCCGGACAGCACCAGCAGAACGCTGTCAAACAGCACGAACAGATAAGCCAGCCGCTGCACTGCGTTGTACTGCTGTGGGTCGGCATGGGCCAGCCGGCCTTTGAGTGCTGCTAGCAGATCGGCTAGCAAGGCGCGCGGGGACACAGGAAAGAACCGGTGCCACAGGCGCCCGGTGGCCAGATTGAAGCCCAGGTACAACAGCCCATTGCCCGCCAGCAGCCACATGGCGGCAAAGTGCCACTGAAGCGCCCCGCCCAGCCAGCCGCCCAGGGTGATGCCTTTGGGAAATGCAAAGCCGAGGAAGGCCGTGGCGTTGTAGATCCGCCAGCCGCTCATCATGAGAACCACCACCGCCAAGGCATTGAGCCAGTGCGTGGCGCGCAACCAGGCGGGGTGAACGACCTCTGTCTGTGAACGCATCAAAAGAGACTCCATTGATTGCCAGGCGGGCGGAACGCCGCTGCTTGAGGGGTAGTTCGTCGGAACTTGGCCGCGGGTTACAGTTCTCAGCAAAATCCGGCGAAATATTTTTTTCGGCACGCTGTAACCTGAAGCCGCTATGGAACGAATAGAAGACAGAGATGTTCGGTTCGCGACCAGCGAAAACCAGTTGCGCGAGTTGCTGGTGCAGGGGCTGGACGGTGATGCCGCCGCCTACCACCGCTTCCTGAAAGCGCTGAGCGCGCATTTGCGGGCTTATTTCAGAAAACGGCTTTTTCAGCGACCCGATGAAGTGGAGGACCTCGTGCAGGAAACATTGCTCGCCGTGCACAACCAGCGACACACTTACCGCCCCGACCTGCCCCTGACCGCCTGGGTGCATGCGATTGCGCGCTACAAGCTGGTCGATCTGTTGCGGGCCCGCATGTCGCGCGAGGCCCTGACCGATCCACTGGACGACGAGCACGAGCTCTTTGCCGCGTCCGACACCGAGGCAGACGAGGCCCGGAAGGACCTGAACAAGCTGCTGGCTGGTCTGCCCGAGCGGCAGCGTCTGCCCATCGTGCACGTCAAGCTGGAGGGCCTGTCGGTGGTGGAGGCGGCGCAGCTCACGGGCATGTCGGAGTCGGCCATCAAGATCGGCGTGCACCGGGGCCTGAAGGCGCTGGCAGCCAAAATCAGGGGAATTGCATGAAGACCGATGAACTTGTTTCGCTGCTGGCGGCCGGTGCCGAGCCAGTTCCCGTGAATGCGGTGGGCCGGCGCTTTGCCGTGGCCCTGGGCTGGAGTGTGCCGGCCGCGGCCTTGGTGATGGCCGTCACGTTTGGCATTCGCCATGACTTGGCGCAGGCCATGACGGGATGGCTGTTCTGGATGAAGCTGGTCTTTGCGGGCAGTCTCGCGCTGGCTGGTTTCGTCGCAACCGAACGGCTGGGTCGGCCTGGCATGCGGCTGGCCGGCATCTGGATGGCATTGGCCGCGCCGGTGCTGCTGCTGTGGCTGGCCGCGGCCGCGGTGCTGTTTGATGCGGAGCCGGCGCAACGCGCTGACCTGATTCTCGGGACGACTTGGAAGACCTGCCCTTTCAACATCGCGCTGATCTCGCTGCCGCTGTTGGCGGCAACGCTCTGGACCATGAAGGGGCTGGCCCCGACCCGTCTGACGCTGGCCGGCGCCGGCGCCGGTCTGTTGGCCGGGGCGCTGAGTGCGCTGGTTTATGCGCTGCACTGCCCGGAGTCGGCCGTGCCCTTCATCGGTATCTGGTACGTGCTGGGCATCGCCATGCCGACGCTGGCCGGCGCGCTGCTGGGGCCGCGGGTGTTGCGCTGGTAGTGCGCAAGCATCGGCAAGGGTTGACGGCAATGCCGTGCTGGACCGCGACGGCGCGGTGATGTTCTCAACCGAACCGCGTGGCAGCGCAGCACTCGATCGCTATTCCCAAGCCGTCTGTACCGGTGGCTGCGAACCCGCACAGGCCAGCCGCTGCAAGCTACTTACAAAGTGAGGGGCTACCTGTCGCGCAGCAGGAAGAGATCAGGCCCTTCGATCTTGAAGTGATGACTGCAATTGACCCATTGCCGACCGTCGGTGGTACAAGGCCGGCGACGGCTTTGCAGCGATTGCTGCCAGTCAGGGAGCTCGTCACCTAGGTCAGCTCAAGGCGACGAAGCGGACATTGGCACGGAGCGCATTAAACAGACACTGAATGTTGACGGATTTCATCACCATCAAACTCCCCCAGGCTCAGTCCAATCCTTTGCTTTGCATAGTGTTTCAGACGATGTCCACGACTTTGTTATTCGTCAGTCGCACCTTTTAGTAAGACAGGTTTGTTGGGTTTGTGGACTTTCTTCATAGAGTGGACAGGTGGGCCGGAACGGAAAAGACTGATATAAATCAGTCACTTAAAAAAACACGGGAGGACACTTGATGAGCCATGACCTTTTTAGTCAGAAAGGTTTGACGTCTATATCAAGTTAGAGATATCCAATGATCCATTCGGCACTTAGATGGGGTGACTTCAAGTACATGCTAGAAGTGCTTGGGCTTGAACGCGCTCACGCACGTTGGCATTTCCATGAAGGTGACACTTTTTTTCTAGATCGTGACGCTGAGGAGTTTCTTTCGCAGGCCGAGGAACGAGCAGCAGTGCTGCTCAAAGAACGGCAGGAGCCAAATCCAAACATCCAGTACGGTCGATTGCAGCGAGGTCTCGCTGCTTTCTATTTCGACCGCCTCGAAGACATCCGCTATGGCCTGGACTACAACGCTGAACTTCGCTCAAGAGAGCGGATGGTCAGCGAAGAAACATATCCATGCCTATTTCGCTACATCGTGGCCATCCCCGGCGACAAAGGTTTTGGACTGGATCGCGAAAACCACAATTTCGGCTATCACATTCACTACGTTCAGCTTAATGGCAGGGGGAATCAGCGAACGAATGCAATATTCATGTTTAACCCCAAGGAGCCGGCGATCCCAAAGCCTTTGCTCTATTGGGAACCGCACCATGAAGCAGCGCAAGTGCACGTTAATCCCGGCTCGTTTGGCGAGCGCAGAAAAATGGCAATCTATGACACATGCACACCCTTCTTGAGCAAAGTGCCAAAGCACGAGTTCAAGACCCCATCAAACAATGCAGCTCGCTTCCATCCCTAACATGGCGCTCAACCTCGTTCCCTTTGATCGCTGGACGCTGCACGATAAAGCCGCGCAACGCCGGCTAGCTCTACGTTAGAAGACATGTCCAAGCGCGAACAAATCAAGACCGAACTCGCCACCCTTTACAAGGAAGGTGCTGAACTCGCTGTCGAGTTTCAGAAGAAGAAGGAAAAGCAGTTCCACTACGACTATCAGAAATGGTTCACGAAGGCGACGCGGACGATCGATACTCTTGCATCCGACAGAGCTGCCGAATTCAAGAGCTACTACCACATCGATCCCAAACGGAAGTCGCTTGGATATGGAACCTACGTGATTCAGGATTATCTGAAGGGAGTAGCGCCCGGCAGCTATCACCTCCAAGACTTCGACACGCGCGCGGAGGTGGTGAAGTGCTTTCTCAACCAGTTGACCATCTTGCATGCGATACAAAGCCGCATTGACTCTGTTCTATCGAACATCGAAGACGAGCTGTACGCAGAACTCCAAGACAGTGAGATGGTTGTAGCGCGTCAACTTGCAAAGGTAAGCCTCCGAGCCGCTGGAGCGCTCGTAGGAGTCGTGATTGAGGGGCACTTGCAAAAAGTGGCAGCAGCGCACGGTGTTGTTGTCGCGAAGAAGAACCCAACGATTGCCGACTTGAATGATCCACTTAAAACCGCTTCTATCATTGACACGCCAACCTGGAGAAAGATCAGCTATCTAGCGGACCTTCGGAACCTGTGTTCACATAAGAAGGATGCAGAGCCCACGAAAGAACAGGTCGAAGAACTCATATCGGGCGGCGAGTGGCTGGCGAAAAATGTCTTCTAACATGGTAGTCGCCACGGACGTCCCATCGGCGGGCTTCTGCCCGCCTACTGTCCGCCGGTCACTTCTACGTTAAACGACGGTTTTCTCAGATACCGGTCGTTCTCAGTGCGAGATCTGATTGACGGCTCACAGCCTGAAGCCGACTGTTGAACCGCGTCGGCGTCTGGCTGCATCTGGCCGATTGCAGCCGGATCGCAGACGCTCTAGGTGGCCCAAACCCGCAGCGGCACCGCCGCCATCTCCCGCAACGTTCTGCGCCCCCGGCCTGCTTGCTGAAAGTCTTCTGCATCCAGGCGAAGCGGCGCAACGGCCCGCCCCGCGCATTCGACATCAAGCGATGTCGACGACCACCTTGCCAAGGGCCTGTCCGCTGACCGCGCGAGCATGTGCATCACCGGCCTGGTTGAGCGCGAATCTTTGGGTGTCTACAAGAGGCCGGAGCTGACCGGCATCGACCAGTTTGGCGACCTGCGCCAGAATTTCTCCGTGGTGAGCGTGGCCCCGACCACTGAGCATCGGCATCAGCGTGAAGACACCGGAATATGTGGCGCCGCGGAAAGACAGCGGTGCCAGCGAGTGGGTGCCCCAGCCCAGGGCGCTCACAACGTGGCCCGTGTACCGGCGTGCAGACGCGAATGAGGCATCGAGCGTGGCGCCGCCAACGGTGTCGTACACCACATCGAAGCCCTCATCCGCCGTGTGCGCACGAACATAGTCGCCGGGTGCCGATGTCGTGTAGTTGATAGGTGTGGCACCCAAGGGGCGGACAACATCAAACTGTGCGGGTGTCACGGTGGTGTACACGTCGGCGTCGAATGCACGGGCAATCTGTATGGCAACGTTCCCGACGCCGCCCGCGCCGCCGTGGACGAGCACCTTGTGACCGGCACGCGTGCGAGCCCGGTCAATCAAGCCTTCCCAGGCGGTGATCGCGACCAGCGGGAGTGCGGCCGCCTCCCGTAAGGACAAGCTCTTCGGCTTGTGCGCGAGGAGGTCCGCACCTACCGCAACGAACTCGGCCAAGGTACCTTGCCGGCCGCCCACGCCACCGACGAGGCCATAGACTTCATCGCCAACCTGAAAGCGGGTGACGCCGCTGCCGACTCGGACGACGGTCCCGGCCATGTCCATGCCAAGGACTGCCGGAAGAGGGTGCTTGGCATGCGCTGCAGCTCCGGCGCGAATCTTGGTGTCCAGCGGGTTGACGCTGCTGGCGGCGATACGCACCAGGACATGCCCCTGGGGAACGTCCGGAACCAGACGGTCGACGATCTCGAAGGGGCCGTTGGTCTCGCGGACAACGGCAGCTTTCATGATCGAGGGGGCGGGTGAGTTGAGCATGGTGAAGTCCTCTTGCAAAGCGGGAGTGGATGGAGGACTGCACTTTGATGTATGCACCAATGAATGTAAACTGACAAAACTGAAATCAAATTATTCATTTATGAATACATCTATGGACTGGAGTGATGTCCGCATCTTTTTGGCTGTCGCTCGCGCGGGTTCGTTGAGTGGCGCAGCGCAGCATCTGGGGATGTCGCAGCCAACGATGGGACGACGCATACGAGCACTGGAAGACGCAACCGGCCAAAAGCTGTTCCAGCGCGGACGCGAGGGGTTTCAACTGACGGATGAAGGCGCGTCAGTGCTCTTGCATGCGGAGCGGATGGAAGAAGAGGCGCTCGCCATCGAACGACAGCTTGCAGGACAAGGCGCCGAACTCCAGGGGCTTCTTCGTGTGTCATCTTCCGACTGGTTCGGACTGCATGTCCTGTCCCCCGTCATCGCGCGATTCGTTGCGCTCCACCCGGGCGTACGCATCGACCTCATCACGGACACGCGTTTTCTTGACCTCGCCCGGCGAGAGGCCGAGCTGGTGTTTCGCATTCGGCCTTCGGAAAGCCCGGGGGTCGTCCAGCGGCAACTGATGCACATGACCTATGCCTTGTATGGCCCAGCCGGGATGCCGCCACCGACGGTAGGCGACGGCGCGGGCGCCAAGCTCATCACGCTGGATACGGCGTTCGAGGACCTCCCGGATGTGCATTGGCTGCAAAAGACGTTTCCGGCAGCCACCTTCGCGCTGGGTAGCAACAACCGCGATGTTCAGGCTCGCCTGTGCGCCTTGGGGGCCGGCTTTGCCGTGCTGCCCACCCTGTTAGGTGACCAGTTTCCCGGAATCGAGAAGCATCACATCCTGCCCGCCCCTCCGGGGCGGGACGTCTGGTTCGCCTATCACCAGGACCTGCGCGGACTGGCCCGACTGCGCGCATTTTTGGACCTGGTCATTGACAGCATCGGCGCGGGCACCGAGTAAGGTCAAGCTGAGTTTGACCGGCTGTGACATGGCTTCCGGCTGGAGCGAGTTGAATGGCGCGTTCGTGTCACGTCATCCTAGGTCGCCCAGACCCGCGGCGGCACCGCCGCCATCTCCCACAACGCCTTGCGCCATTCCCCCCGTGCCTGCTTGAGCAACTCCAGTGCCGGCTCCACCAGCGGGGCCAGCACACGCAGCACCAGCACCTGGGGGTGCGGGCTGGTGGCACCGGCCGTGGCGCATAGCGCGTGGCCGGCCAGCACGGCGCGCACCACCTCCAGCGCCTGCTCGCGCCGCGTACGTTCAATCGGGGACCCGGCGACGAAAAACAGCGTGGCCATGCAGCGCTGGCCAGCCAGGCCGAGCGGGCCGTTCATCAGTCGCAGGTCGGTGGCATCAATGCGGCCCTGTTCGCGCCAGACGCCGGGAACCTCGATGTGCTGCGCAAACGTGCCCTCGACGAAGGGCAACCCGGCTTCCGGCAGGCCCAGCGCGGTGATGTCCCAGCCCATCAGCTCGGCGTCGGGCGCGAGTTCAAACACGGCCGTGTTCTCGGCGCGGCACTGGTTGTAGGCCAGTGCCTCCAGCGGCAGCCATTCCAGCCGCGCGCCGGGGGCCAGCCTGGCGTGCACGCTTTGCACGGCGGGTTCGGTGGCCGATTTGTAGAAGCGGGTGGCGCCCGGTGTGGTGACGAGGCCATGCGCCTCCGGCTGCACCTCGATCTTGATCGTCAGCGTGTCGCCGCCCACCAGGCCACCCGGTGGGTGCACCAGCACGTTGTGGCACACCGCATCGCCTTCCGGGTACAGGCTTTGCAGCACACGCAAGGGCCCTTCGTGGTGGTGATGCGCAACGGTGCGCTGGTGCTGCCGTGTGTAGCGCAGGTCGAGAGTGGCGTGCCAGGTCATAAGGGGAGTCTAGGGCTAGAAAGTGGATGGAACTAGAAGCGCAGGCGCAGACCCAGCCGCAGCGTGCGCGGCTCACCGGGGTGCACATGCAGGTCGTTGACGCTGGCGGCTTCGCTGCGCAGGCGTGATGCGTAGTAGTACTGGATGTCGTTCACCTTCGCATCGAGCAGGTTGAACACGTCGCAGTAGAGCTCGGCACGGGCGTGCAGCCGGTAGCCCAGGCGCAGGTTCCAGGTCTGGCTCGGGCTGCTGCGCACGCTGTCGTCTTCGTTCAACGGTGCAGCGCCGATGAAGCGCCAGTGCAGGCTGGCCGACCAGGGGCCGCGCTCGCGCAGGCTGGCGGCGAGCTGGGCCACGCGGGCGACGGCATTTGGGATGGCGTCGCCGGCCGCGCTGGCATCGGCATAACGCGCCTGGGTCCAGGCCAAGTCCGCATCCAGCACCCAACCGTGGCCCGCTTGCCAGCGGGTGCTCCACTCCACACCGTGGCGCCGGCTGGGGCGGCCGGCTTCGGTGCTGCCGGCGTCCCCCAGGTAGACCAGTTCGGAGTCGAAGTCCAGTTGCCAGAGCGAGAGCGAGCTTTGCAGGCCGGGCCAGGCCTCGGTGCGCAGGCCTACCTCTTGCCCGCGGGAGCCCACCAGGCCGGCTACCGGGGCCTGTGCGGTGACGCCGTCGCGCGGGTCGAGCCGGGCCGTGGTGCCGCGTGCGTCGTTGCTGTGAAAGCCGCGCCCGGCGTTGAAGAAAAACTCCGTCTTGTGCCAGGGGCCCAGCACCACGCTGAACTTGGGCGAGAGCCGGCCGGTGCGGGTGCTGCCGCTGTTCGCGGCCAGCGTGAGGCTGTCCACCGTGGCGTCCAACTGGTCGAAGCGCAGGCCGGCCACGGTACGCAGCCAGGGTGTCCAGTCGATGCGGTTGTCGCCATACAAGCCGGTCAGGGTCTGGCTCACTTCGTCTTCGCGCACGGTGGCGGTGATGGCGCGGGCCGCGCTGTCGTACAGGCCGACGCGGATGCGGTCACGCCGCAGCTGCACGCCCAGGCTGTTGAACATGGCGCGCCCGCCGGGCAGCGTGTGTTCCCACTGGCGCGAGGCGCTGAGGCCGACCACGCTGCGCTGGTCTTTCTGCGCGAACTGGTCGCCCTGCGCCGGCCGCTCCAGCGCGTAGGTGAAGTTGGAGTAGAGGTCGAGGTCGTAGTGCAGGGCATAGGCCGCCAGCCGGTCGCGCACGGGGCCGCGTGTGCTGTGCCACTCGGCCGACAGGCTGTGCCGGCTGGTCTGGCCGCCGTCACTGCTGTCGAGCGAGTCAAAGCGGCCGAAGGGGGCGCCCTGGTAGTTGCCGGCATCCAGCACACGTTGCGGTACCTGGTCGGTGGCGGTCCAGCGCGCGTTGTAGCCCATCACGCTGGCGGACCAGCCTTGTGCCGCCGAGCCGTCGCTCAGCGTGAGCACCGCATTGGTTTTGCGCAGCCCCTCGGGCACGCGCCACGGGCCGTCGTGGTTCATGCGCTCGAAGGCCAGCAGCAGCGTCTGCCCGGCGGTGAGCTCATGCGAACCGGCGGCCAGCAGCCGCGCATAACCGCGCTCGCCCGCAGAGACGTCGAGCAGCGGTCGCTCAAGCCGGGTGCGGTAGACGAAGTCCGCCGCACCGGCGGAGGAAAAGTCGCCATCGGCGGCAAAGTACGGGCCCTTGCGGTAGTCGATGCGTTGCAGCAGTTCGGGAATCAGGAAGTTGAGGTCGCTGTAGCCCTGGCCGTGGGCATGGGTGGGCATGTTCACCGGCACGCCGTTCACAAGGGTGGCGAAGTCGGTGCCGTGGTCGAGGTTGAAGCCGCGCAGGAAGTACTGGTTGGCCTTGCCGTCGCCCGAATGCTGCGTGACCACCAGACCCGGCACGAACTCCAGTGCCTCAGCGGGGCGTTGCAGGGCCCGGTCGCGGATCAGGGCCGGGCCGATGCTGCCTTGCGAGGCCGCATCGCTGCTGCCGACCGCGTTGTCGTAATGACCGCTGATTTCCACAACGGCCAGGCTGGCCACCTGCTGCGCCTGTGCCGGCAAGCACAGCAGCCCACCCAGGCAGGCCAGGGCGGCTAAGCGTGTGCGGTGGTGGGGCGGCGGCATGGATGCACCAATGCAAGTTCCATACCCAAAATGGTGCAGCCGTGCGCTGCGGGCACTGCATAATGCATCGCAGGAGAAGCCCACCATGTCCCGCAATGTGATTGCCGTTTATCCCGGCACTTTCGATCCCATGACCCTCGGCCACATCGATGTGGTGCGCCGGGCGACGCAACTGTTCGACCAGATCATCGTGGTGGTGGCGGCAGGCCACCACAAGAAGACGCTGTTCACGCTGCAGGAGCGCATGGACATGGTGCGTGAGCTGGCCAAGCCCTACCCGCAGGTCTCGGTGGAAAGTTTCTCCGGCCTGATGCGCGACTTTGTGGTGGCGCGTGGCGCCAAGGCCATGATTCGCGGCCTGCGCGCCGTGACCGACTTCGACTACGAATTCCAGCTCGCCGGCATGAACCGCAGCCTGATGCCTGAGGTGGAAACGGTGTTCCTGACGCCCAGCGACAAGTACCAGTTCATCTCCAGCACCTTTGTGCGCGAGATCGCGACGCTCGGCGGCGAGGTGGACAAGTTTGTGGACCCTCTGGTGGCTGAGCGTCTGCACGAAAAAGTTCGCAGCCTCGGCCGCGAATAAACGCTGGAGATCGGCGCCGGCCAGGTCTGGGGCATTCATCGACACGCCGGAAGCGCCGGCCATGGGAGTGACATGAACGAACGCATTCGCGACTTGCTTGGCCAGATCTCCGCGCTAGAGGGCGACCTGCGCACCGCGCTGCATGAACAGGAGCAGCGCGTGACCTTCACGATCAAGGGCAAGCGTGTCGAGTTCGAGCAGTCGGTGAAGCAAGCGCATGCGCTCATGAAGACCGGTGTGCTGCGCTGGCTGTTCACCGTCCGGCCGCTGAATCTGCTTACCTTTCCGATCATCTACAGCATGATCGTGCCGCTGCTCATGCTCGACCTGTGCGTGAGCTTCTACCAGGCCACTTGCTTCCCGATCTACCGCGTGACCAAGGTGCGGCGGGCTGATTACTTCGTCTTTGATCGTCAGTACTTGGGTTATCTGAATGTCATCGAGCGCTTCCAATGCGCCTACTGCGCCTATGCCAACGGTCTGATGGCCTATGTCACCGAGATCGTGGCGCGCACCGAACAGTACTTCTGCCCGATCAAGCATGCCCGCAAGATCCTCGGTACCCATGAACGCTACGCCCGGTTTCTGGAATATGGCGATGCCATGGACTACCCGGCGCGGCTGGAAGAGTTTCGTCGTGCTCTGGAAAGGAAAACACCATGAAGATTCTGTTGCCGGTGGATGGTTCTGATATTTCCCTGGAGGCGGTGCGCCGCGTTGTGCAGCTGGCCCGCGAAGGCCTGCGGGCCAGTGTGGTGCTGGCCAATGTGCAGGAGCCGGCCTCGCTGTATGAGATGCTGGTGGCGCACGACGCCGAAGTGCTGGACCGCATCAGCGCCGAAGCCGGCGTGCACGCGATGATGCAGGCCGAAGCGCTGTTGCAGCAGGCCGGTATCACCTATGAACGCGAGGTGGCCAAGGGTGACCCGGCGCATACGCTGGTCGACATTCTGGAAAACTACGGTTGCGATCTGGTGGTGATGGGGGCGCGCGGCCAGGGCACGCTGCGCAGCGCGCTGCTGGGCTCGGTGTCGCATGAGCTGCTGCATGCGGCCGGTGTGCCGGTGATGATCGTCAAGCCGCCGCAGGAGGACTGAGTTTGGCGGATCGCCCGTCTCCGCGCCGCGACTGGCACCTGCGCGACGCGCATGAACTGGTGCGCGAACATGGCGTGGATCCGGCGCACGGCCTGCAGGACGAAGAGGCCGGCCGGCGCCGCGCCGACCATGGCCCCAATGTGCTGGCGCAGTCGAAGGCGCGCGGGCCACTGGCCTTGCTGGCCGACCAGTTCCGTGACTTCATGATCCTGGTGCTGGTGGCCGCAGCCCTGATCTCTGGCTTCCTCGGCGACTGGATCGACACGCTGGCCATTCTGGTCATCGTGCTGCTCAATGCGGTGATCGGCTTTGTGCAGGCCTGGCGCGCCGACCGCGCCATGGCGGCCTTGCGCCAGCTGGCTGCCATGCAGGCCACGGTGCTGCGCGGCGGCCAGGTGCAGGTGGTGGCCGCCAGCGAACTGGTGCCGGGTGACATTGTCTTGTTGGAGGCCGGCAACCAGGTGCCGGCCGATCTGCGCCTGCTCGACATCGCGCAGCTCAAGGTCGATGAATCGGCGCTGACCGGCGAGTCTGTCACGGTGGAAAAACACACGGCACGGCTGCAGGGCACGCACCATGTGCTGGGCGACCGCCTCAACATGGCCTTCAAGGGCACCACGGCCACCCACGGCCGCGGCCGCGGCCTGGTGGTGGCTACCGGCATGGCGACCGAACTGGGACAGGTGGCCCGCCTGCTGCAGACAGGCCGCAGCACAGACGGGGAGGGTGAGGCTGGCGAACGCATGACGCCGTTGCAGTTGCGCCTGGCCGACTTCGGCCGCCGGCTGGCGCTGGCGGTGCTTGGCATCTGCGCGGTGATCTTTGTGGTGGGCGTGCTGCGCGGCGAAGACCCGGTGCTCATGATGCTGACCGCAGTCAGCTTGGCGGTGGCCGCCATTCCGGAGGCGCTGCCGGCGGTGGTGACGGTGCTGCTGGCGCTGGGCGCGCGGCGCATGGCACGGCAGAACGCGCTCATTCGTCGCCTGCCGTCGGTCGAGACGCTGGGTTCGGTGACCTTCATTTGTTCCGACAAAACCGGCACCCTGACGCAAAACCGCATGCATGTGGAGCAGCTGAGGATGGAGGGCCGGGTGTGGCACGTCGGGCAGCCGCAGGACCCGGCGATGGCAGAAATTTTGCGTGCGGCAGCGCTGTGCAACGATGCTCGTCACGGCCGCGGCAACACCTGGCATGGCGACCCGACCGAAACCGCGCTGGCACAAACTGCGCTGGAGGGCGGGTTGGACAAGGCCGCTCTGGAGCAGGCGTGGCCGCGGGTGCAGGAGCTGCCGTTTGATTCCGAGCGCAAGCGCATGAGCACGGTGCACCGCAGCGCGCAGGGCGCCCTGGTGGCCTATATCAAAGGGGCGCCGGAGTCGGTGCTGCCGCAGTGCACGATGCAGTGGCGTGCTGATGGCGCAGTGCCCTTGCAGCAGCAGGTGGTGCTGGACCAGGCCATGGCACTGGCCGCGCAGGGCCTGCGCGTGCTGGCGTTGGCAAGGCGAGAACTGGACGTGCTGCCCGAGGACGGCCAGCTGGTTGCGGTCGAGCAGGGCTTGAGCCTGATCGGTCTGGTGGCCATGATCGATCCACCGCGGCCGCAGGCGCAGGCGGCGGTGCGCGACTGTCTGTCGGCCGGCATCACGCCGGTGATGATCACCGGCGACCACCCGGCCACCGCGCTGGCGATTGCACGGCGACTCGGCATCGTGCATGACGGCCATGAGGTCGAGGTGCTGACCGGGGCCGAGCTGGCCCGCATGGACGAGCCGCTGCTGCACGAGCGCGTGGCCAGCGTGCGCGTTTATGCGCGTGTCGACCCGCTGCAGAAGATCCGCATCGTTGAAGCGCTGCAGCAGCATGGCGAGTTCGTGGCCATGACCGGCGACGGCGTCAACGACGCGCCGGCGCTCAAGCGCGCCGACATCGGCGTGGCCATGGGGCGCGGCGGCACCGACGTGGCGCGCGAGGCGGCCAGTCTGGTGCTGCTGGACGACAACTTTGCTACCATCGTGCGCGCGGTGCGCGAAGGGCGGCGCATCTACGACAACATCCGCAAGTTCGTGCGTTATGCGCTCACCGGCAACTCGGGCGAGATCTGGGTCATCTTCCTGGCGCCGCTGCTGGGGCTGCCGATTGCGCTGCTGCCGATCCACATCCTGTGGATCAACCTGGTGACCGACGGCCTGCCGGGCTTGGCATTGGCGCGCGAGCCGGCCGAGCGCGGCGTCATGCAGCGCCCGCCGCGCCCGCCGCAGGAAAGCCTGTTCGCCCATGGCCTGTGGCAGCACGTGCTGTGGGTTGGCCTCTTGATGGCCGGGCTGTGCCTGGGCCTGCAGGCCTGGGCCCTGGCCGATGACAACGCGCATGGCCCGAGCATCGTGTTCACCACCCTGACGCTGGCGCAGATGGCGCATGTGCTGGCGATCCGCTCAGAACGCGACTCGCTTCTCACACTCGGTTTGCGCTCCAACCTGGCGCTGCTGGGGGCTGTGCTGCTGACACTGGCGCTGCAGCTCGCCACGCTTTATGTGCCGGCGCTCAACCCGATCTTCCGCACTGAGCCGCTGAGCGCGCTGGAGCTTGGCCTGTGCTTTGGCGCCGCGGCGCTGGTGCTGCTGGCGGTGGAGCTTGAAAAACTGCTGCGGCGTCGCCACATAATGCGCACATGACCGAACTCATCCTCATTCGCCACGGCGAGACCGACTGGAACCGCGAGCTGCGTTTCCAGGGGCAACTGGATGTGCCGCTCAATGCCATCGGCCACACGCAGGCCCAGCGCCTGGCCGCGCGGCTGGCGACTGAGGAAGTGCAGCATCTGGTCAGCAGCGACCTGCTGCGTGCGCGCCAGACGGCCGAACCGGTGGGGGCGCAGCGCCTGCAGCCGCTGCCCTTGGCGCCCGAGTTGGATGCTGGCTTGCGCGAGCAACACTTCGGCTTGGCCGAAGGCCTGCGCGTGGCCGACATCAAGGCCCAGCACGCCACGGCTTGGGCACAGTGGATCAGGTTCGAAGCAGACTATGCCTTCGAAGGCGGTGAGAGCACGCGCCAGTTCCACGCACGCGTCATCGCGGCCATGCGGGCACTGGGGCGCCGCCACCCACAACAGACCCTGGTCGTGGTGACGCATGGCGGCGTGCTCGACATGGTGTACCGCACCGCACTGGGGCTGCCGCTGTCCGGCCCGCGCCAGAGCGAAATTCCGAATGCAGGCCTCAACCGCGTGCGCCTGCAGGGCGATGCGATCGAGATCATCCACTGGGCCGACACCGCGCACCTGACCGACCTGCCGCCCCAGCCGGTCTATGACCAGACCAAGCTGGCGCAGCCCCGGCCGGCCGCGGATCTGGCCGGCTCACAGTAGGGTCTTGGCCGCAGCCCCGATAATTGGGGTTATGCGAATCCGAGAGCAATTTCTTGACGGTCTGAAGGCGAGGGCATCATGGCGCTGATGATCACCGACGAGTGCATCAACTGCGATGTCTGCGAACCCGAGTGCCCGAACGAGGCGATCTACCTCGGCAAGGAAATCTACGAGATCGATCCGAATCGCTGTACCGAATGCGTCGGCCATTTCGATGAGCCGCAGTGCGTGCAGGTCTGCCCGGTGGCCTGCATTCCGGTCAACCCCCAGTTCGTGGAAGACCGCGAGACCCTGATGCAGAAATTCCGCCGCCTCCAGACCGAAGCGCAGCAGGCACAAGCTGCGGCCGCTGCCAGCAAGTCGGCTGGTTAAGGCGCCGCGGCGCTTCTCTTCTTTTCCGCTTTCTTGTCAGCGGCTGTCTTGGCCGTGAAGTAGGCGGGCTCCTTGTGTTTCTTCTTGCTGCTGGAGTGCGGCGCGGCAGTGGTTGGTGACGCCTTGGCTGCTTCGGTCTTTGGCGTGCCGGGGCTGACCGCCGCTTCCTGCTTCAGGCGTTCTTTTTCCAGGGTATTGGCGGTCTGTCGGTCGCGTTGCGTGGCAGCGTCCGCCTGTGCTTTCTGGCCTTTCGTGCGGCTGTCGTCGGCATCGATGGCCACGCCGCCGGGGCAGGGCGACTGACTGTAGCTGTCGCCACATCGATAGACATTTTGGGCTTGTGCGCTTGTAAATACTGCGCCTGTAGCTATCAGAAATATAGCAATTGAACGTGCGTGCATCATGCGCTGTCTCCTTCGGCGGGGGCTGACGTGGGAGCGGGGGCGGGCCGCGGCGGTTTCGGCCGCGGCGGCTTGCTGGTGTGGATCAGCATGGTGGCTTTGTCCATCTCGCCGGCCAGCAGTTCGGGCAGCGCCTTGAGCGAGCGGGTGATGCAGTCTTCGATCGCAGTGCGGTGCTCGGGCGAGGGTTTCTTCAGCACCCAGTTGATCACTTCGGACTTCACGCCCGGGTGGCCGACGCCGATGCGCAGGCGCCAGTAGTCGTCGGTACCGAGTTGGGCATGGATGTCGCGCAGGCCGTTGTGGCCGGCATGGCTGCCGCCGAGCTTGAGCTTGACCTGGCCCGGCACGATGTCGAGCTCGTCGTGCGCCACCAGGATTTCGTTCGGCTGGATCTTGAAGAAGCGCGCCAGCGCCGCCACCGATTTGCCCGACAGGTTCATGAAGGTCTGCGGCTCCAGTAGCCAGACGGTCTGGCCCTTGACCGAAGTGCGCGCCACCAGGCCGTGGTAGCTCTTGTCCATCGTCAGGTTGGCCTTGAGTTCGCGCGCCACGGCGTCGATCCACCAGAAGCCGGCGTTGTGTCGGGTGCCTTCGTATTCAGGGCCCGGATTGCCCAGGCCGACAAACAGTTTGATCATGCGCGGATTATCAATGCATCGCCCCGGGTACCTGAGTTACCAAAAGAAACGGCCCACCGAAGTGGGCCGTTTCAGTTCAGGCAGCGGGGCCTGGACTTACTTCTTCTTGGCCGGAGCCTTTTCAGCAGCCGGAGCGGCTTCAGCAGCAGCGGCAGCAGCCGGAGCAGCTTCAGCTTCTTCAGCCGGGGAAGCCACCGATACCAGGACCGGATTGCTCTTGCCCTTGCCGTGGCTGACAGCGGTCACGCCCTTGGGCAGCTTGATGTCGGCCAGGTGCAGGGACTCGCCCTTCTTCAGACCGCTCAGGTCCACGCTGATGAACTCAGGCAGGTCGGCCGGCAGGCAGGACACTTCGAGTTCGGTGATGACGTGGTTGACCAGGCACAGGTCCAGCTTGACGGCCGGCGAGTTCTCTTCACCGGTGTAGTGGAACGGCACCTTCATGTGCAGCTTGGTGTTGGCGTCCACGCGCTGGAAGTCGATGTGCAGCACGAGTTGCTTGAACGGGTGCATTTGCACGTCGCGCAGCAGAACCTTGTGTTCCTTGCCATTCAGTTCCATGTCGAGGATGGACGAATGGAAGGCTTCCTTTTTCAGGGCGTGCCACAGTGCGTTGTGATCGAGTTCGACCAGAAGCGGCTCACCGGTGCCACCGTAGACGATGGCGGGCGTACGACCCGTGTTGCGGAGACGGCGGCTCGCACCCGTGCCCTGCTTGGCGCGCTCAAAAGCGACGAATTTCATAGTTCACTCCATTAAGAGTCCACCGCGACCAGTGTGACTCCGGTTTAACAAGGACCCGGCACGACTCAGAGGTGTGCGGGTCCACTTTTTGTCTGGATCAGAAAAGGTCTTCCTGGTCCGAGAACAAACTCATGACCGACTCGCCCTTGGCGATACGGTGGATGGTCTCCGCGATCAGCGGGGCCACGTTCATCTGGCGAATCTTCGAGCAGCCGGCAGCGGCCGGGCTCAGCGGGATGGTGTTGGTCACCACCACTTCGTCGAGTGCATTGCCTTTGGAAATGCGCTCGATGGCAGGGCCGGAGAAGATCGGGTGCGTGCAATACGCATAGACCTTCTTGGCGCCACGTTCTTTCAGCACCTCGGCGGCTTTGACCAGCGTGCCGGCGGTGTCAATCATGTCGTCCATGATCACGCAGTTGCGGCCTTCGATCTCGCCGATGACGTGCATCACTTCGCTCACATTGGCCTTGGGGCGGCGCTTGTCGATGATGGCCAGGTCGCAGCCGAGTTGCTTGGCCAGCGCACGGGCGCGCACCACGCCACCGACGTCGGGCGAGACCACGATCAGGTCTTCGTATTTCTTCTGGCGCAGGTCGCTCAGCAGCACCGGCGAAGCGTAGATGTTGTCGACCGGGATATCGAAGAAGCCCTGGATCTGGTCGGCGTGCAGGTCCATGGTCAGCACGCGGGCCACGCCCACGGCTTGCAGCATGTTGGCCACCACCTTGGCCGTGATCGGCACGCGGGTGGAGCGCGGACGGCGGTCCTGGCGGGCATAGCCGAAATACGGGATGACAGCGCTGATGCGCTCGGCCGAGGCACGCTTGAGCGCATCGACCATGATCAGCAACTCCATCAGGGAGTCGTTGGTCGGCGCGCAGGTTGACTGGATCACGAAGACGTCGCGGGCACGCACGTTCTGGTTGAGCTCGACCGTGACTTCGCCGTCGGAGAAACGGCCCACGGTGGCAGCCCCCAGCGAAATGCCGAGGTACTTGGCAATGTCAGCGGCCAGGCCAGGATTGGCATTGCCGGTGAAAAGCATGAAATCAGGGGAAGGAGCGACCTGCATGAACGACGTCCCAGCGATTAATACCCAGAAAAATTTGGCAGGGGAGGAAGGATTCGAACCTTCGCGTGCTGGAATCAAAATCCAGTGCCTTAACCAACTTGGCGACTCCCCTACACGGGTTGACAGCTGAAAAACAGCTATCGACCGACAACTCTATCGCTGGGCGCCCAACCTGCAAGAGGATGAACATCCAGGTTGCTGCACAACCTGGCCTCCATCGTGTCCGGCGCCTTCGGAACACGCAAAGAGGGCGGTGCCCATGCAAAAACGGCGCTTCCTGAACCTGTCATCCGACCCTGCAATCCGAGCGTGGCCAGCCAGTCGATGGCTTGGGTCACACCAGGGCAAAGTTTCTGGGCAACAGGCTGCAAGTCGTTGTGGCCGAAGCTGTACGGGTCTGCAGCAAAGCCTGAGATTGTAGCAGCAATACTGTCACGCTTCAAGGTCGGATCAGAAAAAATTGCACCTGTTTCGAGTCCAGCATCTGGTTTGACCACCAGCACCTGGCCGCGCGGCACATCCAGCGGCGTGATCTGCTCGCCGATGCCTTCGACCCAGGCGTTGCGGCCGTACAGAAAGAAGGGCACATCGGCGCCCAGCGTCAGGCCAATGGCGGCGAGCTGCTGCAGGCTGAAATTCAGTTGCCACAGCTGGTTGAGTGCCAGCAGGGTGGATGCCGCATCGGACGAGCCGCCGCCCATGCCGGCCTGCGCCGGCAGGCGTTTTTCCACGCCGATGTGCACGCCCTGCGTGGTGCCGCTGGCGGTCTGCAGCGCACGCGCGGCGCGCAGGATCAGGTCGTCGGCCGGCAGTGGTTTGAGCAGGTCCTCGCGGCTGATGCTGCCGTCGGTGCGGCGCTCGAAATGCAGGGTGTCGGCCCAGTCGATCAGCATGAAGGCCGACTGCAGCAGGTGGTAGCCGTCGGCACGCCGACCCGTGATGTGCAGGAACAGGTTGAGCTTGGCCGGTGCCGGAATGTCGTAGAGCGCCTTCATGGCCTGATTATCGGCGGCGCCATCGATGGCACCTCAGCGCTCCAGGATGAGGCGCAACTCAGCGGTCGGCAAGGGCTGCGTGCGCCGTGCCGTCAGCCGTCCGCTCTCCAGCTGCGAGAGGTCGGCGCTCCAGCCCGCCGTGCTGGTCTGCACGCCAGCGAGCCACTGGAACAGGGCCGCAATCGGGATGGCGGTGCCGGTGGCCTGGGTGGCCAAGGCGTCGAGTGATTCGAACTGGCGCGTCTCACCATTGTTCGACAGGGTGGCGGACTGGGGCGACCAGCGCAGGTCCGCCAGCGTGGTGCCCAGCGGGCTGAACAGGCGCAAGGCGCCCTGGTCGGCATCGCCGCTGAGCTCGAAGCCGGCGGAGAAGGACTGCGGCGGATCGCTCTCGACACGCAAGCCCAGGCGGCCGCGCCAGAACTGCGATTCAATGCCATTCGGGCTTTCTACCCTGGGTATTTGTGCGCAGCCAGCTATCAAAAATATAGCAATCAGGAGCAGGCCGGCTGCTGTTCGGCGCAGCAGCTTCACGGGTTCACACGCAGGCGCTTGAACGTTTCCAGCAGGGTCTCGTTCTCGGCATTGAGTGCCCGGCCTTCTTTCCAGACGCTCAGGGCCTGGTCACGCTGACCCAGACTCCACAGCACTTCACCGAGGTGGGCGGCGATCTCGGCATCTGGCCGTTTCTTGTAGGCCTCTTGCAGGATGCGCAGCGCTTCGGCCGTGTTGCCGCTGCGGAACTCGACCCAGCCCAGGCTGTCGGCGATGAAGGGGTCGCCCGGTGCGAACTCCAGGGCCTTGCGCACCAGTTGGCGTGCTTCGTCCAGGCGGATGTTGCGATCGGCGAAGAAGTAGCCCAACGCGTTGTAGGCGTGGTGGTAGTCGGGCTTGATGACCATGATCTGGCGCAACAGGCGTTCCATCTCGGCGGCGTTGTCCAACTTTTCCGCCAGCGTGGCCCTGTCGTAGAGCAGGTTCACGTCTTGCGGTTCACCGCGAAGGGCTTCGCCCAGCAGGTCGTAGGCGGCCTGGTACTGCTTGTTGTCGCGCAGCAGCTGGACTTCAGCCGACAGTTTCAGGCGCGCATCAGCCGGGCTGCGTTCGGGCAGGCTGCGGATCAGCTGGCGCCCTTCTTCCAGCTTGCCCTGCCGTGCCAGGATGGCGGCGCGCCGGCTCTGGGCACTGACCATGTCCTCCGCGTTGCTGATCTTGGCGAGCCAGCTCTCGGCCTGCGCGTAATCCTTGCGCTGCTCGGCAATCTGCGCCAGCAGCAGGTAGGCCTGGGTCAGGCTGCGGTTGCGCTCCTCGCTCGTCGCTGGTGGTTTGGCCGTGATCAGGTCCACATAGCGCCGGATCGATGTTTCGGCGGCGCTCAGGCGGTTGTCCTGCAATTCCAGCGTGCCGCGCAGCAGCCAGGCTTGCGCTTCGTCTGGCTGGTTGGTGGTGATGATGCGCAACTGCTCATAAGCCTCGCTGTGGCGTTGGGTATTGAGCAGCACCCGGACGTACTCCAGGCGCAGGTCGCTTAGTGGTTTGGCTGCCAGATAGTTGTGCACCAGCGTCTCGGCCTGTGGTTGGGACAGGCTGAGCAGGGCCAGGGCCAGCAAGGCGGGGCCTTCGGAAGATGCATCCAGGGCCTGGCCGCGACGGGCGGCTTCCAGCGTGCCGGGCAGATCCGCCGCAGCCAGACGCAGGCGGCCTATGGCGGTCCAGGCCGTCGCGCCGGTGGTGGGGCTGGCCAGCTGGTCCGCCAGCGCCTGCTCCAGCACCTGGGCCGCGAGCTTCTTGTCATTGGCACGCGCGAAGTAATTGGGCAGCACGTTGAAGAGGACGCTGCGTTCGGAGGCATCGGTCAGTGCGATCTCGCGCTTGATCGGCTCCACGGTGTCGCCAAGGCGGTTCAGGGCAATCAGGATCTGCAGCACATAACGGTTGGCTTCTTTGGACGCTGGCTGCGCCAGGCGCCAGGCGCGCGCGGCCTGCAGGGCTGATTCGCCGGAACGTGCCTGCAGCGCGATTTCGACGCTGCGTTTGTACAGTTGCTCGTCACCCGTTTTGCGTGCAGCATCCAGCAGCAGCGCATAGCCGGTGCCAGGGTCGCCCCCCTGGGAGGTGAGTTCACCAAGTAACAGTTGGTAAAAGAGTGACCCGTCGAGCGCCGAATTGGCCGGTGGGGCGACGACGGTGGGTGCGGTGTCCTGTGCCTGCGCGCCGAGCGCGCCTGACAGCATCAGGACGGCAATGCTTTTGTATAGCGACATCGGACCATAATAATCCAAGCCAGCTTGCCTTGTAGACCATGCCAGAACTGCCGGAAGTCGAAGTTACCCGTTTGAGTTTTGCCGATCGCATCGCCGGTGCGCGCATCGGCTCGGCCGTGCTGGGCAAAGCGTTGCGCTGGCCTCTGGGCATCCCGGTACAGCAGTTGGCGGGCCGTACCGTGCGCGGCGTGCGCCGGCGCGGCAAGTACCTGCTGCTCGATCTGGATGAGGGGCTGCTGTTGCTCCATCTGGGCATGTCGGGCAGTCTGAGCTTTGGCCAGCAGCTGCCACCACGTGGCGTGCACGATCACTTCGAACTGGTGACCACGCGCGGGACCTTGCGCCTGCACGATCCGCGCCGTTTCGGCGCCGTGGTGTTCGTGCCGGACGAGGCTTCGCCGCAGGCGCGCAAACTGCTTGGCCGGCTCGGCATGGAACCGCTGTCGGATGACTTCGATGAGGCAGCTTTTCACGCCGGCCTCAAGGCGCGCCGTGCTGCCATCAAGCAGGTGCTGCTGGCCGGCGACGTGGTGGTGGGCGTGGGCAATATCTACGCCTCCGAAGCGCTGTTTCTGGCCGGTATCCGGCCCACCCTGAGTGCGGCCCGCCTGAGCCGGCCGCGCGCGGCCAAGCTGCATGCTGCCATCCGCGATGTGCTGGCACGGGCGGTGGAAAAGGGGGGGAGCACCTTGCGCGATTTCTCCAATGCGCACGGCGAAAACGGTTACTTCCAGCTTGACGCCATGGTGTATGGTCGGGAAGGTCAGCCTTGCAGGGTGTGTGGCACCCCGATCAAGGCCATCCGGCAAGGCCAGCGCTCGACGTTTTACTGCCCGGCCTGTCAGAAAAATTAGCGGCCTGGATGCTATATTGAAAAGTTAATCGGGAGAGATTGTGGCAACCTCATTCAACGAGAAGTTCGACCAGCACGGCACATGGCGACGCGAGTTCGCCCTGCGCCTGAAGCTGCTGGCCGAATGGATGAAGGACCATGAGCTGCTTGACGCTGCTGTCGAGGAACGGCTGCGCAGGCTGGAGAACCAGGTGCGTTCCGACAAGGTCATGGTGGCCTTCGTTGCCGAGTTCTCGCGCGGCAAGTCCGAACTGATCAACGCCATCTTCTTTGCCGGCTATGGCCGGCGCATCATGCCGGCCAGCGCCGGGCGCACCACCATGTGTCCGACCGAGATGGGCTACGACGCCGAGGTGCCGCCTTGCCTGCGCCTGCTGCCGATCGAGACCCGGCTGCAGACGCAGTCGCTGATGGAATGGCGCATGGTGCCGGAGAAGTGGACGCGCATCGATCTGGACGTCAACGACCCGCAGCAACTGGCCGTGGCGCTTGAGAAGGTGGCCGAGACCCTGCGTGTGACGCAGGATGAAGCCCGCGCGCTGGGCTTCTGGGATGGCCAGACGCCGGAAGACAACCCGCTGACCGATGCCGAAGGCATGGTGGAGGTGCCGCGCTGGCGCCATGCACTGATCAACATCGCCCATCCGCTGCTCAAGCAGGGCCTGGTGATTCTGGACACCCCGGGGCTCAACGCCATCGGCGCCGAACCGGAACTGACCGTCAGCCTGGTGCCGCAGGCCCATGCCGTGGTGTTCATCCTTGGCGCTGACACCGGCGTGACCAAGTCCGACCTCGCTATCTGGCGTGAGCACCTCATCACCGAGTCGGCCGACGTGGACACGCGGCTGGTGGTGCTCAACAAGATCGATTCGCTCTGGGACGCCCTGAGTTCGCCAGCGCAGATCCAGATGCAGATCGAGCGTCAGTGCGAGACCACGGCCGAAATCCTTGGCATTTCACGTGAGCTGGTTTTCCCTGTCTCAGCGCAAAAAGGGCTGGTGGCCAAGGTTACTGATGACCAGGCCCTGTTGCAGTCGAGCTGCCTGCCGGCGCTGGAAGATGCGCTGGGCCGGCGCATCATGGGGCAGCGGCAACGCATCCTGGGGGCGGCCGTGGCCACGGGCATTGCCGATCTGCAGGCGGAGACGGGTCGCGTCTTGAACATTCGCCGCCGCGACCTGGCCGAGCAACTGCTCGAACTCAAGGGCCTGCGCGGCAAGAACAGCACCGTCATCAAGCACATGCGCACCCGCATTTCGCAGGAGCAAGCCGAGTTTGACCGCAGTGGTGCCAAGATCCATGCTGTGCGTTCGGTCCACCTCAAGCTGCTGCGTGATGTGTTCGGCTTGCTCGGTTCCACCACCTTGCGCCAGGAGATGGCCCAGCTGACGCAGGCTCTGCAGCACAAGGGACTCAAGCTCGGCGTCAAGAAGGCCTACGGCGACACGTTCGATCGCCTGCGCGAGAACCTGCGGCGCGTGCAGTCGCTGACCGGCGAAATCCAGTCCATGCTGGCGGCCACATTCCGCCAGCTCAACGCCGAGCACGGTTTTTCCCTGCAGGCGCCGACCGAGCCGCAGATGCAGGACTACCTGAACGATCTGGATCAGGTCGAGCGCAGCCATCTGCAGTACCTCGGCATCGGCAATGCGTTCCGGCTGGCGCAACCTGAGTTTGCCGACCGGCTGGTACGAGCCCTGTCCACCCGCTTGCGCAGCGTGCACCAGATGGCGCTGGGTGATGTCGAGTTGTGGAGCAAATCGGCCGCGGCCCAGCTGGATGCCCAGCTGCGTGAGCGCCGCCGCAACTTCAGCCGTCGCATTGAGGCGATTGACCGCATTCAGCAGGCGGCCGGTGGCTTGGATGAACGGATTGCAGAAATCCAGGCCCAGAATCATGCGATCGACCAGTTGGATGGCAAGTTGCAGGAGCTGACCAACTACCTCGTCCGGTCGCCTGAGGCCGCGCCGACGGCGGCCCGCGCTGAGCCAGAACTGGCGCAGGCCTGAAGCCCATGGCGATCGATCTGGCCACGCCAGTGGTGCGTTGGCAGAAAAGCCATGGCCGCAACGACCTGCCGTGGCAGGCCACGCGCGATCCCTATCGCGTCTGGCTGTCCGAGATCATGCTGCAGCAGACGCAGGTGGTCACGGTGCTGGACTACTTTGCCCGCTTCCTGCAACGTTTCCCCGATGTGCGCGCGCTGGCGGCGGCGCACCTGGACGAGGTGCTGGGGCTGTGGAGTGGGCTGGGCTACTACAGTCGCGCGCGCAACCTGCACGCTTGCGCTGTGCAAGTGGTGAAGCTGCACGGTGGCGAGTTTCCACGTACCGCTGAAGCCTTGCAGACCCTGCCGGGCATTGGCCGCTCCACCGCAGCGGCGGTGGCCTCGATCTGCTTCGGCGAACGGGTTGCCATTCTCGACGGCAACGTCAAACGGGTGCTGACACGTGTGCTGGGCTTCAATGCCGATCTGGCGATGGCTGCCAACGAACGTGCCTTGTGGGCGCAGGCCACCGAGCTGCTGCCCCAACGTGACTTGCCGCGCGCCATGCCTCGCTACACCCAGGGTGTGATGGATCTGGGAGCCACCGTGTGCACGGCACGCAAGCCGGCCTGTCTGGCCTGCCCGGTGGCTGAGCTGTGCGTGGCGCGACGCGAAGGCCAGCCGGAGAACTACCCGGTGAAAACGCGCAAACTCAAGCGCAGCGCGCAGTCACTCTGGCTGTTGTGGGCGCAGACGCGCACCGGTGCCGTCTGGCTGCGCCAGCGGCCCACACCCGGTGTCTGGGCGGGCCTGTATTGCTTTGAACTGTTTGACAGCCGTGAGGCGCTGGAGGCGGCGGTGCCGGAGAAATACCGGGCTGAATTGCAGGACGACGCAGTGTTCACCCATGTGCTGACGCACAAGGACCTGCATTTGCACCCGGTGCGTGTGCAACTCCCGGCCCGGGCCTTGAACGCGGCCGGCGGCTGGCATGCGGCGGATGTCTGGCCGCAACTGGGGCTGCCAGCACCGGTGCGCAAGCTGCTCCAGAACGGCTGAGCGTCAAACGTGCGGTTGGGGGCCTAACGGTCGGGGTCAGCCGGCGTCGAGTTCGCGGTGCCGCTTGAGCGTGGTCCAGCGCGAACTGAAGCGCCGCGCCAGTTCTTCCACCAGATAGACCGAGCGGTGCTGCCCGCCGGTGCAGCCGATAGCCACGGTGACATAGCTGCGGTGGTTGCGCGACATGGCGTCGAGCCAGTGATCAAGAAACTGCGAGATGTGTTCACGCATCAGATCGACATCGGGCTGCGCTTTCAGAAAGTCCACCACGGCGGCGTCCTTGCCGGTCAGCGCTCTGAGTTCCGGCTCGTAATGCGGGTTGGGCAGCATGCGGATGTCGAACACATAGTCGGCATCGACCGGGATGCCGCGTTTGAAAGCGAACGATTCGAACACCAGCGTGAGCTGGCTGCCCGGCACCGAGATCACTTCCTTGATGTAACCCTGCAGCTGCGAAGGCCGGATCAGGCTGGTGTCGATCACATGGGCTTGTTCGCGCAAGTCGTTCAGCAGCTCGCGTTCCAGTTCAATGGCGTCGACCAGGGCATGGGTGAGATCGGGCGAGGCGGCGGCCGGCATGGTCTGCGACAGCGGGTGCTTGCGCCGCGTTTCCGAGTAACGCCGAACCAGGGTGTCGGTGGCAGCGTCAAGAAACAGCGGTTTGATGGTGATGCCTTGTGCGCGCAACTTGGCGAGCAGCGCTGGTACCTGCGGTAGCGAGGTGGCACTGCGCACGTCCATGGCAATCGCCAGGCGGCTGGCCCGGTGCTCCTGCTCCAGCGTGACGAAGGGCAGCAGCAATTCGGGCGGCAGGTTGTCGACGCAGTAGTAACCGGCATCCTCCAGCGAATGGAGGGCGACTGATTTGCCGGAGCCAGACATGCCGGTGATGAGGACGATTTCCATGGCCATCGTGAAATGTCGTTCTTTTTCAACCCTGCGACTGCAGCATTTCCTTGGCATGCGCCAGCGTCGTGCCCGACAGGCGCTCGCCGCCGAGCATGCGCGCGATCTCGGCCACCCGTTGCTCGCCCAACACGGCCGCCACGGTGCTGAGCGTGGCCTGGCCTTGCCGTTGCTTGGCGACGACCAGATGGTGGTCGGCACAGGCGGCGACTTGCGGCAGGTGGGTCACCGCCATCACCTGGCGGTCGCGACCGAGTTGCTGCATGAGCTTGCCCACGGTCTCGGCGACCGCGCCGCCGACGCCGGAATCCACTTCGTCGAAGATCAGCGTCTGCGCGGTGCCGAGCTGGCTGGTGGTGACGGCAATGGCCAAGGCTATGCGTGAGAGCTCGCCGCCCGACGCCACCTTGCCCACTGGGCGCGGCGTGCTGCCAGCGTGTCCCGCGACCAGAAAGGCCACTTCCTCCAGCCCACTTTGCATCGGCTGGGCCGCTTTGGTGAGCGTCACTTCAAACTGGCCGCCCTGCATGCCCAGGCCTTGCATGGCCTGGGTGATGGCTTTGGCCAGTTGCGGGGCGGTCTTGCTGCGTGCCTTGGAAATGGCCTTCGCCTCCTCCATGTAGGCGTCTTGGGCCTTTTGTTCAGCCGCTTCCAGGCCTGCCAGGTCGGCGGCGGCATCGAGCCGGGCCAACTCCTCTTTCCAGTCGGCCAGCGTGGCGACCAACTCTTCGGGTGTTCGCTTGTAGCGGCGTGCCAGCGACACCCATTGCGTCAGTCGGGCATCCAGCTCGGCCAGGCGCTCGGGGTCCAGATCGGTGCGGCGCAGGTAGGTGCGCAGCGAATGCACGCTGTCTTCCACCTGAGCCAGGCTGGAAGCCAGCACCTCGGTCAGTTCCTTGAAATCGGGCTCCAGATGCTCCTGATGCTGCAGTGCTTGATGGGCAGCGGTCAGTGCGGATGCCGCGCTGCCTTCCTCGCCCTCCAGTGCATCCAGTGCACTTTGGGCGGCATCGAGCAGCGCTTGGGCATGGGCCAGGCGGCTGTGGTCAGTGTTGAGTTCTTCCCACTCACCGGGTTGGGGAGCCAGTTTCTCCACCTCGCCGATCTGCCAGCTCAGGCGCTCCCGTTCGCGCTGCAAAGAGTCCTGGGCACTGCGCGCTTCGGTCAGCGCGGTCTGTGCCTGCCGCCACTGCTGCCATAGCGTGGTGAGCCGGCTGGTATCGATGCGGGCATAAGCATCGAGCAGGCCACGCACAGCGTCCGGGCGCGTCAGGCTTTGCCAGGCGTGCTGACCATGGATGTCCAGCAGTCGCTCGCCAATTTCACGCAGCTGGGTGGCGGTGGCGGGGCTGCCATTGACCCAGGCGCGGCTCTTGCCTTGTGTATCCACCGTGCGGCGCAGCAGCAAGGTGTCGCCGGGTTCAAAACCAGCCTCTTCCAGCCAGCTTTGCAGGGAAGCGCTGCTGTCGAACTCGGCGCTGACTTCGGTACGGCTGGCGCCTTCGCGGATGACGCCGGTGTCGGCACGTGCACCAGTGACCAGTTGCAGGGCATCAATCAGGATCGATTTGCCAGCACCGGTTTCACCGGTGAGCGCAGTGAAACCCTGGGCCAGATCCAGCTCGAGTTCGCTGACGATGACGAAATCCCGCAGAACGATGCGCTTGAGGCTCACGGTCAGGCCACTCCCAGGTTCCAGTGCAGCTTTTGCCGCAGCGTGTCGAAATAGGTCCAGCCCCTGGGGTGCAGAAAGCGCACCTGGTGCTGCGAGCGTGTCACGATGATGCGGTCACCGTGCTGCAACGAGGCGAGCGACTGCATGTCGAAGTTGGCGCTGGCGTCACGGCCGGCCACGATTTCGATGGCGATTTCCGAGGTGTTGGATAAAACGATAGGCCGGTTGGACAGGGTATGTGGTGCGATGGGGGCCAGCACCCAACCGGCAATCGACGGGTGCAGGATGGGGCCGCCGGCCGACAGCGAATAGGCGGTGGAGCCGGTCGGGGTGGCGATGATCAGGCCGTCGGCGCGCTGGTTGGCAACAAAGTTGCCGTCAACCTCAACCCGCAATTCCACCATGCCGGAGACGCCACCGCGGTGCACCACCACGTCATTCATGGCCAGGGTATCGAAAATGCACTCGCTGCCGCGCATCACGCGCGCCTGCATCAGGCAACGCAGATCTTCCTCGAATTCGCCGCGCAGCATGGGGGTGAGTGTGGCCTCAACGCTGCCGAATGGAATGTCGGTGATGAAGCCCAGGCGTCCGTGGTTGATTCCGATCAGCGGTACCTTGTAACGCGCCAGCTGGCGGCCGATGCCCAGCATGGTGCCGTCGCCGCCCACCACCAGACCGAGATCGCAATGCTGGCCGATGGCGTCCACGTCCATCACCGGGTAACCGTTCATGCCGGTGTTGTCAGCGGTCTGCGCTTCCAGAACCACCTGGCAACCCTGGGCTTGCAGGAACCGCGCAATATCCTCCAGTGCCGGGCGCGATGAGGCGCTGCTGCCACTGGTCGGTGCGGCTTGGTATTTCCCGATCAGAGCTACCTGCTGAAATTTGGACTTCATGCGCAAATTACAACATTAAATTCAGTCGCTTGAGGACACGCTGTTCTCAAACGGAAATCGACCAGAAGCCGCTATGGGCGGCGGACTGGTCTCAGGTTGCGAGTGTTCCTGGGGCAGTGCTCAGTTCCCCTGACGTCCAACCCACAAGCGCTGAGGGCCAGGTCCTTGGGTTGCCAGCTTGTCGAGAGGGTTGCGCAGCCGACATCGATCAATGGACAGGCAGCCGCAGCCGATGCAGTCGTCCAACGTGTCGCGCAATTTCTTGAGCTGGGCCATGCGCTCGTCCAGATCGGCCCGCCAAGCGGTAGACAGCCGTTCCCAGTCTTCGCGTCCGGGTGCCGCTGATGTGGGCAAGGTCGCCAAGGCCGTTTCTATGTCAGACAACGAAATACCCACCCGCTGTGCCACGCGGATGAACGCGACGCGACGTAACACATCGCGCGCATAGCGGCGTTGGTTGCCCTGGGTTCGCGAACTGCTGATCAGGCCTTTGGTCTCGTAGAAGTGCAGGGTCGACACGGGCACTCCGCTGCGGCGCGCCACCTCGCCGACAGAGAGCGTTGGAAAAATTCCGGCTTGTTCCAGTGTGGTTTTCATCGGACACCTCTTGACCTCAAGTTTACTTGAGGTTTTAGAGTATTGTTTACGCGGGCATGTCGCGCGCGAATGATGGGAGTTTTCAGATGTCAACCAGACCTTCAACCAATCCTTTGGCTCCGGTGTTTCGGATCGATAAGTTTGTGGTGCCAACGGATGCGCTGCCGGCGTTCATTGAACAAGTGCAGCGGACGCAACAGACGCTGGGTGCCCTGCCGGGATGCCGGCAAAACCTGGTTATGACCCAGACCGGTGGCCCCGGAGAATTCAATGTGGTGACCCTTGTCGAGTGGGTGAGCACCCAGGCCATTGCTGCGGCCACGGCAGCCATGCAGAAGAAATACGCCGAAGAAGGTTTCGATCCGTCTGCATTCATGCAGACCCTGGGCGTGCGGGCTGATATGGGGCTGTACAGCAAAGCCTGACGACTCTTGGCCCATTCTGCGTGCGCTTGTGTGAAGTCCACTGAGTTTGAGCGCATGAAACCTCACCCTTTCATCAGAGCGCCGGCCCCAGAGGCTGGCGCTCTTTCCAAAGGCCAACACCATGATTTCTCTTGACCACACCATTCTTCGAGTACGTGATTGCACTGAGTCCGTGAGTTTTTACCGCGACATCCTTGGCCTTCGGCACGAAGGTCGGGCGGGTCCATTTGAGGTGATGAGAGTCCATGCGGGCCTGACGCTGGATCTGATGCAACGGGCCCCCAATGATCAGGTCCATCTTGCGTTTTGTGTCGACCGTCAGATGTTCGATGAAATACGCAGCCGTCTCGTGCAGCATCAAATTCCTTTTGGCGGCGAGGCATTCGAGCGCGATGGTCGGGTTTCTGCCAATCCTTTCGGCGCCGCCGGCATGGCTGATGCCCTGTATTTCTATGACCCCAGCCAGCACAACCTTGAAATTCGAACTTATCTGGAACGGACCTGACAAGTCCGTACCGGTCGGTTGTCCTGGCGGGGGATGATGGGCTGAACTCGCATGTTGAGAGCTGCTTCGAACCAACATCATTAGAATGAAGCCATGCTTGATGATCGTGCCAAGTTGTTGTTGAAAGCGCTGGTTGAGCGCTACATCGCCGAAGGGCAGCCTGTCGGCTCCAGGACACTGTCACGCGCGTCCGGGCTGGAGTTGTCGCCGGCCACCATCCGCAACGTCATGGCGGATCTGGAGGAACTGGGTCTCATCGCCAGTCCTCACACCTCAGCCGGGCGCATTCCTACCGCGCGCGGCTACCGCCTGTTTGTCGACACCATGTTGACCGTGCAACAGGGGCAGTTCTCTTCGCACAGCCTGGCGCCCGATCAACCGCAGAAGGTGATCTCCAGCGCGGCCAACCTGCTGTCCAACCTGTCGCAGTTTGTCGGCGTGGTGATGGCGCCGCGCCGTGCCTCGGTGTTCCGTCACATCGAATTCCTGCGCCTGTCGGAGCGGCGCATTCTGGTCATTCTGGTTTCCCCCGACGGGGATGTGCAAAACCGTGTGATCTTCACCGAAACGGATTATTCCCAGTCTCAGCTCGTCGAGGCGGCCAACTACCTGAATGCCAACTATCTGGGGCTCACCATCGAACAAGTGCGTGAGAAACTGCAGGGTGAGGTCGAGACGCTGCGTTCCGAGATCGCCGCGCTGATGCAGGCGGCTGTGACGGTTGGTACCGAGGCCATGTCCGAAGCGCAGGACGATGTGGTGATTGCCGGCGAGCGCAATCTGTTGTCCGTCACCGATTTTTCCAGCGACATGAGCCAGTTGCGGCGTGCCTTCGACTTGTTCGAGCAGAAGGCGCAACTCATGCGTTTGCTGGACATCGCCGGCCAGGCCGACGGCGTGCGTATCTTCATCGGCGGCGAAAGCCAAGTGGTGCCGTTCGAGGAGTTGTCGGTGGTCAGCGCCCCCTACGAAGTGGACGGCCAAGTGGTAGGCACGTTGGGCGTGATCGGCCCCACGCGCATGCCGTACGAGCGCATGATCCAGATCGTGGACATCACCTCCAAACTACTCGGCAACGCCCTGAGCCACAGCAAGTAGGCCCTTACAATCACCGCTTCGGTTGGGGCGTTAGCTCAGTTGGTTAGAGCAGAGGACTCATAATCCTTTGGTCGTTGGTTCAAGTCCAACACGCCCTACCATTCCACTGCCTTTTTCTTGTGCAATGTTCTCCGCATCAATACCGGTGCGGGTCGCACGAGTTGTTCTTCAAGTTGTCCACAACTTAGACCACAGGCATTGGGGGTAATTTGCTCGATTTGCGATCCTCTTTCAGAAGGCGTCAAAGATCGTGCTATAATTTCATTTTTAGCGGCTGTAGCTCAGCTGGATAGAGTACTTGGCTACGAACCAAGGGGTCGTGGGTTCGATTCCTGCCAGCCGCACCAAATAAAAAGCCTGCAACTGCAAAGTTGCAGGCTTTTTTCTTGTACTTACATTTCTGGTTCGAGGGGAAACGCCATGAGCAAGGCATTTACCAGGGAATCTGACGTTGCGGGCGACGATGACGACGATCCGCAACTTCCCCCGTTGCCGACCGGTGGCAAGAACTACATCACGCCGCAAGGCTATGCTCGCCTGCGTGCAGAGTTGCTGGATCTGATCGACAACGAGCGCCCGAAGGTGGTCGACATCGTGCATTGGGCCGCCAGCAACGGCGACCGCTCGGAAAATGGCGATTACCTCTACGGCAAGAAGCGCTTGCGCGAGATTGACCGCCGCATTCGCTTCCTGACCAAGCGGCTGGAGATCGCCGAGGTGACGGACCCGAGCGCCCATCACGGGAGCGACCAGGTGTTCTTTGGCGCCACCGTCACGTATGTCGATCAAGCAGGAGTGGAGCGCACCATCACCATTCTCGGCATTGATGAGGCAGACAGCTTGCAGGGTCAGGTGAGCTGGGTCTCGCCGATTGCGCGCGCGCTACTGAAGGCGCGTGAGGGCGATGCGGTCAAGCTGGTCACCCCACTGGGTGCGGAAGAGGTCGAGGTGCTGGCCGTGCGCTATCCGGCGCCAATTGCCAGCTGAAATTTCTCAGGTGGCTTTGCTGCGTTCCGCGCGCAGAACAGATGGCGTGCGGCGCAGGTTGCGCAAGGCCGCTTCCAGGTGCGTTCGATCGCGTACCGAGATGACGAAGCGCAGGTCGGTGGTTTCCTGTGCGGCTTCCTGCCCCATGTCGATGTGGATGATGTCGGCTTCCGATACGGCCAAAGCCGATGCCACGCGTGCCAGCACACCCTGGCCATTGGTGACAGTGACCACCAGACCGGTTTCGAATGCGCGGACGGGTTCGTCCGACCAGTCGACGCCGATGAAGCGTTCGCTGTCCTTGTTCAGAAGCTTGCGGGCGACGGCGCAGTCGTCGGTGTGAACGACCAGACCTTCTCCCCGCCCCAGGTAGCCGACGATGCTGTCGCCCGGGACCGGCCGACAGCAGGGCGCGAACTGGACTGACGAGTTTTCGCTGCCGTCGATGGTGACCACACCTTGCGCGGCAGACTCGCGGGCCATCAGCCGCCCGCGGGTCAGCGTGAGCGCATCCGGTTTTTCGCCACTCTCGACCAGCAGGGTGGCAAGGCGTTTGGCGACGATATTGGCAATGCGCTTGCCCAGTCCTATGTCCGTCAACAACTCGGCACGGCTGCGGTTGCCTGTGAAGCGCAACAGCTTGTCCCACAGGCCGGAGCGGATGGCGGCATCATCATCGGCCGGAAATTTGTCGATGCCTTCGGCGCGCAGCGCCTGCAACAGCAGCTTTTCGCCCAGTGCTTCGGACTCGGCATGTGCCATGGTCTTGAGGTGATGCCGGATCTTGGAGCGCGCCCGCCCGGTACGAACGAAGCTCAGCCAAGCGGGGTTGGGCGTCGAAACCGGCGCAGTGACGACTTCGACCACGTCGCCGCTCTTCAGCTCGGTGCGTAGCGGCACCTGCTCGCCGTTGATGCGCGCGGCCATGGCCCGGTCACCAATATTGCTGTGAATGGCGTAGGCGAAGTCCACCACGGTGGCGCCGCGCGGCAGCGCCATGATCTTGCTCTTGGGCGTGAAGACGTAGACCGCTTCCGGGAACAGATCGACCTTGACGTGGTCCCAGAACTCGGCAGCATCGCGCGTCTCGTTCTGGATGTCGAGCAATGATTGCAGCCACTGGGCCCCCAGCCGCGCGGTGGTCGGGCTGTCGGGCTCCTTGGCCTTGTAAAGCCAGTGGGCGGCCACGCCCGATTCGGCCACGATGTGCATGGCCTCGGTACGCAACTGGAACTCCACGTTCACCCCGGACGGTCCCACCAGCGTGGTGTGCAGCGACTGGTAACCGTTGACCTTGGGAATGGCGATGTGGTCCTTGAACTTGCCCGGCAGCGGCTTGTAGAGCTGGTGCAAGGTGCCGAGTGCGGTGTAGCAGTCGCCGAGTGTGGGGACGATGACGCGAAAGCCGTACATGTCGCTGATCTGGGCAAAGCTCAGATGTTTTTCGTCCATCTTGCGGTAGATGGAAAAGAGTGTCTTCTCCCGTCCGGCAATGCGCACGGGCATGCCGATGGCGGCAAAGGCGGTTTCCACTTCCTTTTGCACTTTCTGGATCAGATCACGCCGGCGGCCACGCGATTTGGCGATGGCCTTGGCCAGGATGGCATAGCGCCAGGGGCGCAGGTACCGGAAGGCCAGATCCTGCAACTCGCGGTAGGTCTGGTTCAGACCCAGCCGGTAGGCGATGGGCGCGTAGATTTCCAGCGTTTCCGACGAGATGCGCCCCCACTTGCTGCGCGGTACATCGGACAGCGTGCGCATGTTGTGGGTGCGGTCGGCCAGCTTGATGAGGATGACGCGCACGTCGCGCGCCATGGCCAGCAGCATCTTGCGGAAGGACTCGGCCTGGCTCTCCTCGCGGGTGTTGAACTGCAGCTTGTCCAGCTTGGTCAGGCCGTCCACCAGTTCCGCCACTGCAGCGCCAAAACGCTCGATCAGTTCGACCTTGGTGACGCCGCAGTCTTCCAGTGCATCGTGCAGCAGTGCAGCCATCAGCGCCTGGGCGTCGAGTTTCCATTCGGCGCACTGCGCCGCGACGGCGATCGGGTGGGTGATGTAGGGCTCGCCGCTGTTGCGCAACTGGCCCAGATGGGCCTCGTCGGCGAAACGATAGGCCAGACGAACCTGCTCCAGATCGGAGGGGGACAGGTAGTCCAGCTTGGCGGTGAGTCCGGCAAAGCTGGCCGCTGTCGCATTGGCCACGGCCGGGTTGGACGCAGCCTCCTGCGCGCCTGCGGGCAGGCGCACAGGCGTGGTGGAGGTGGATTTGAGCAGGCTACTCACCCCCTAAATATAGCCTGAGGCCGCCGGGGATGCCGGGACATAAAAAAAGCACCGCGGTACGGTGCTTTTTTGGCAAAGGCGAGTCCTGTATTCAGGTCGGCACTTTCTTGAGCATCTCGATGCCAATCTTGCCGGCGGCGATTTCGCGCAGGGCCGTGACGGCCGGCTTGTTCTTGCTCTCGACCTTGGGCGTATGGCCCTGGCTCAGCATGCGCGCGCGGTAGGTTGCAGCCAGCACCAGCTGAAAACGGTTGGGAATCTGCTCCAGGCAGTCTTCGACGGTAATACGGGCCATGAGATTTTCTCCGGAAGGCTAAGGGAGTCGGCAATTAAGGCAGTTGCAACGCCTGAAATGTTTCTGCCCGGGCGCGGCGCTGGGTGGGGTACCTCAGCCGCTGGGCGTGCACAACCGATTGGAGGTCGGC
>Ga0208123_100047_pt1 | contig 77053 bp, 65 predicted proteins | sample LakWasMe92_HOW11_2_FD_183914 | JGI IMG/M metagenome (GOLD analysis project Ga0208123, IMG submission 183914) | Freshwater sediment methanotrophic microbial communities from Lake Washington under simulated oxygen tension - Sediment Metagenome... | ecosystem: Environmental > Aquatic > Freshwater >... | reverse complement strand
TGCCATGAGCGAATTGTTCCTCGGCCATGCCTATATTGCCCCGGTGATTGAACTGGCCCGCCAGGCCGGTGAGGTGATCCTGCCGTACTGGCGCGCCGATGTGGCCGTGACGGCCAAGGCAGATGATTCGCCGGTCACCGCCGCCGACCTGGCCGCCCACCACCTGATTCTCGCCGGCCTTACTGCGCTGGACCCAAGCATCCCGGTGCTGTCGGAAGAAGATGCCGATATCGACCAGAGCGTGCGTGCCGGTTGGCAACGCTGGTGGCTGGTGGACCCGCTGGACGGCACCAAGGAATTTATCAGCGGCAGTGAAGAATTTACCGTCAACATCGCCTTGATCGAACAGGGGCGGGTGGTGTTTGGCGTGGTGTCGATGCCCACCAGTGGCCGCTGCTACTTCGGCGGCGCCGGCCTTGGGGCGTGGCGTTCCGACGTGAATGCCACGCCCCGACCGATCCAGGTGCGCCAGAAGCCGGCGGTGGGCGAGGCGTTCACCGTGGTTGCCAGCCGCCGCCATACCAGCCCCGAACAGGAACGCTTGCTCGACGGCTTGAGCCAAGGGCTGGGGGCGTTGAAGCTGGCCAATATCGGCAGTTCCTTGAAGTTCTGCCTGTTGGCCGAAGGCAGCGCCGATTGCTATCCGCGCCTGGCGCCGACGTCGCAGTGGGACACCGCCGCCGCCCAAGGCGTGCTGGAAGGCGCTGGCGGCGAAGTACTGGAGTTGAATGGCCAGCCGTTCAGCTACCCGGCGCGTGAGTCACTGTTGAACCCGTTTTTCCTGGCCTTGCCGGCCAAGGCCGCCTGGCGCGAGCGTTTGCTGGCCCTGGCTCGTTCTTGAAGGCAATGCAGATCAAAGTGTGGGAGCGGGCTTGCTCGCGAATACGGTGGGTCAGTGATAGATATGTTGACTGATACGCCGCATTCGCGAGCAAGCCCGCTCCCACATTTGATCTGTGCCGCAGCCTTCAGCGGTGCAACACGTACTGCCCGGTAAACGCCACCGCCTGCTCTTCACTGCCCTCATTCACAATCCACGTCTGCAGGGCCAGCCGTGCCCGGCCATGGCGCCGGTAGGTCGCCAAGAATCGCTTCCACACCTTGTCCTCCGGCGCCTGGCAAATCGCCGTGGCGTCCTGGGTGACAGGCAGCGGATAGCTGATCTGCCCTTCCTGAATCACGATATGCCCGTCCTCGATCCCTGCCTCGCGCAGCTGTAGGTGCAGCCAGCCCCAGCCCGCCAGGACCGCGCCGCAATACAGGCTGCCGCCGAACATGGTGCTCTTGTGGTTGATATTGGCTTGCAACGGTAAGTGCAGGCGCAGTTGCCGGTCCTGCCAGTCGAGCACCTTGAGGCCCATCTCCCGGGTCAGGGGGATGTCATGGTGCAGAATGGATTCCAGGTAACGGCTATCGCGGCTCATGGCGGTCTCTTGGCGGGCGTGAAAGGTCATTCGTCATCGGTGTGGGCGTTGCCGCTGTCGGCAAAGTTCAGCCCATGTTTGCGCAGCTTGTCATGCAAGGTCTTGCGTGGCACCCCCAGGGCCTCGGCCAGGCTGCGCACCGAGCTGTGGGGGCGGCCGAGTTCGGCGGCGATCAAGGCTTTTTCAAAGTGTTCGACTTGCTCGCTCAAGCCCCCGGTGGACATCGGTACGCCGGGCGCCGGGCCGTCGGGTGTGCTGTCCAGGGCCAGCTCCAGGCCGAGGGCGAAGCGTTCGGCGACGTTTTGCAGCTCCCGTACGTTGCCTGGCCAGTTATGGCGCAACAACATGGCCCGTTGGCCGGGTTGCAGTTCATGCAGCGGCAGGCCGTGGCGGCTGCTGGCCTCGTCGGCGAAGTGCTGGAACAGCATCAAGGCATCTTCGCCACGCTCGCGCAGGGGCGGAATGCGCAGCGGCGCGACGTTCAGGCGGTAGTACAAGTCAGCCCGAAAGCGCCCCTGGTCGGCGGACTGGCGCAGGTCTTCCTTGGTCGCGGCGATGATGCGGATATCCAGCGGGATCTGTTGATTACCGCCCAGGCGCTCGACCACCCGCTCCTGCAACAGGCGCAGCAACTTGACCTGCACATCCAGGCTCATGCTTTCGATTTCATCGAGGAACAACGTGCCACCGTTGGCAAATTCAAACTTGCCGATCCGCCGCTTCTGCGCACCGGTAAACGCTCCCGGCTCATGGCCGAACAGCTCGCTTTCGACCACGGACTCGGCCAGGGCGCCGGCATTAATGGCGACGAAGGGCCCGGTGCGGCGGTTCGACAGGTCGTGCAGGGCACGCGCCACCACTTCCTTGCCGGCGCCGGTTTCGCCGAGGATCAGCACGTCGGCGCGGGTCGCCGCCAGCGCGCCAATCTGCTCGCGCAGGCGCAGCATCGGCGCCGACTGGCCCACCAGGCGCGTGCTCAGTTGCTGGCGATCACTCAGGGCCAGGCGCAGGCTACGGTTGTCCAGCACCAGCCGGCGCAGGTCCAGGGCGCGGCGTACGCTGTCGAGCAGGGCGTCGCTGGCGAAGGGTTTTTCGAGGAAGTCATAGGCGCCGGCGCGCATCGCCTGCACCGCCAGGGGCACATCGCCGTGGCCGGTGATCAGCAGCACCGGCAGCTCCGGGTCCTGGCCGTGGAGTTCGGTGAGCAGCTCCAGGCCGTCCATGCCGGGCATGCGGATGTCGCTGACCACCACTCCCGGCCAGTCCCGCGACAGGCGCGCCGTGAGGCCGGTGGCCTCGCCAAGGGGCAGGACTTTCAGCCCGGCCAGGTCCAGGGTCTGGCACAGGGCCTGACGCAGGTGTGGATCATCGTCGATCAACACCACCTGAATCTGGTTATCGATACTCATACACTGCGGTCCTCGGACGGTTGCAGACTGACGCCGGGTGCTCCGGCGCGCAGTTTCAAGGTTATCAGTGCGCCGCCTTCCTTGTGGTTGGCAAACAACAGCTCGCCACCAAAGGCACGCATCAGGGTGTCACAGATGGCCAGGCCCAACCCCAGGCCCTGGGTGCGGGTCTTGGTGGTGTAGAAGGGCTCGCCGGCACGACCCAGGGCCTCCATGCAGAACCCCGGCCCATTGTCGCGAATGTACAGGTTGACGCCCTGCTCGGTGGATTCGGCACTCAGCCACAATTTGCGCGGCGGGCCTTTTTCGGTCAGGGCGTCCAGGGCATTGGCCAACAGGTTGCCCAGCACCTGGCGCAGGCGGGTTTCGCCGGCCTCTACCCACAGGGATGCCTCTGGCAAGTCGCGGATCAGTTCCACTTCCATGGCCCGCCGGCGCTTGGCCAGCAATGCCAGCGCGTCGTCCAGGGCCGGTTGCAGGGCCACGCTTTCCGGGGCATGTCGGTCGCGACGGGCAAAGGCGCGCAAGTGGGCGATGATCGAGGCCATGCGCCCGGTCAGTTCGCTGATCAGCTTGAGGTTGCCGCGGGCGTCGTCGGTGCGCTGGTGGTCGAGGAGAATCCCGGCGTTTTCTGCGTAACTGCGAATGGCCGCCAGGGGCTGGTTGAGCTCATGGCTGATGCTGGCCGACATGGTGCCCAGCGCCGACAGCTTGCCGGCCTGCACCAGGTCGTCCTGGGCGCGCACCAGTTCTTGCTGGGCATTTTCGCGCTCCAGCACTTCCTGGCGCAGGCGGCGGTTGAGGCCTTCGAGGTCGCTGGTCCGTTCGGCCACGCGCATTTCCAGCTCGCGCCGGGCCTTGGCTTCAAAGGCGATGCGCTCCAGGTAGTGGCGACGGCGCTGCATCATCAGGCCGAGCAGCAGCATCAGCACCAGCAAGGTGGCACCGCCGACCGCGACCACCGTACGCACGGGGCGGTCGATCAGAGTGCGCGGGGCAAGGATTTCTACATTCCAGCCGGTTTCAGCGATTTCGGTGGATTGGCGCAGCCAGGCGCTGGGGTTGAAGTTCAGGGGCTGCGGATCGCGGGTCGGGTAGGGCTGGATCGCGATGATCGCCTGGCGCTCGGCCTCGGTCAGGGGCCGGGTCGCGCGAAAACGCCATTGGGGGCGTGAGGTCAGGATCACCACGCCGTTGTGGTCGGTGACCAGCAGTTGCTCGGGGGTCTGGCCCCACAGGCTTTCGGTGTGGTCCAGGTCGACCTTGACCACCAGCACGCCAATCACATGCTCATCTTCGCGCACCGCAGCGGCGAAGAAGTACCCGCGCTTGGCCGAGGTGGTGCCCAGGCCGAAGAAGCGCCCCAGGCGCCCGGCCATCGCTTCACTGAAATAAGGCCGAAAGGAAAAGTTGCGGCCGACGAAACTGTCCTGTTTGTCCCAGTTCGAGGCGGCCAGGGTCTTGCCGCGGGTGTCCATCAGGTACATCACTTCCACGCCTGCCTGGGCCGCCACCTGCTTGAGCAACTGGTTGGCGGCGACCAGGTTGGTGCTGACATGAGGCGCTGCCAGGGCCGTGCGCAAGGCCGGCAGGTCGCCGAGGATCTGCGGCAGCACTTCGTAGCGGTGCAGGGTGCCCAGCAGGTTGGCGACGTACAGGTCGAGGGTCTGGCGGTTCTGCCCGGCCAGTTCGCTGCGATAGTAGCGCTCGGCCAGATGCTCCAGCGGCCACAGCAACGGCGCCAGGCACAGTGCCAGCAAGGCCAGGCTGCGCCAGCGGGGTCTTCGCGGAAGGGGTGGAGTCATGTAGGTCTGCGCCTGAGGGTACAGGCGCATTATGCCTAGTGCTGCTGTGCAAGACACTCGCGCAATGCTTCACGCCACTGCGGTTGGCCGACTTGCCATTGTTGTTGCAGGCGGCTGCAATCCAGGCGCGAGTTCAACGGGCGCTGGGCGGGCGTCGGGTAGTCACTGGCGGGGATCCCTTCCAGTGCGGCGCAGGCCTTGCCTTCGGCCAGCAGTTGCTCGCCAATGGCCTGGGCAAAGCCGAACCATGAAGTCTCGCCCTGGGCCGTCAGGTGATACACGCCCCAGTCCCCGGCCTGCCCAGCCTGCCAGCGCTCGATCAGGGCGCGGGTGCTGTTGGCGATGGTCCCGGCCCAGGTCGGTGCGCCGATCTGGTCGGCGACGATGCGCATCTGCGGTTTTTCCTGGAGCAGGCGCTGCATGGTCAGCAGGAAATTCTTGCCGTGGCCCGAATACACCCAACTGGTCCGCAGGATCAGGTACTGACCACCCACCGCCGCAATGGCCTGTTCGCCCGCCAGTTTGCTCTGGCCGTAGACCCCCAACGGGTTGGGCTCATCGTCTTCGGTGTAGGGCGCAGGCTTGCTGCCGTCGAACACGTAGTCGGTGGAGTAGTGGATCAACGGGATGCCCAGGGCCTTGGCTTCCTCGGCCAGGATACCGGGCGCCGTGGCATTGATCGCGAAGGCCACATCGGGCTCGTTCTCGGCCTGGTCGACAGCGGTATGCGCCGCCGCGTTGATGATCAGCCCTGGGCGATGGCTGCGTACCTGTTGGCGGATCTGCCCGGGGTTGGCCAGGTCGAGCTGGTCGCGACCGAGCACAATCAACTCACCCAGGCCCTGGAGCCGCTGTTGCAGCTCGCGGGAAACCTGGCCGTGTTGGCCGGTGATGAGGATTTTCAAGGCTGTGCTCATGGGAACAGGTCGGCTTCCAGCAGGGGCTTGCCGTGCTGATCCTTGGCGGATAGTTGTGGGGGCTCGCTCAGTTGCCAGTCGATGGCCAGCGTCGGGTCATTCCACAGAATGCAGCGCTCGGCACTTGGCTGGTAGTAGTCGGTGGTTTTGTAGAGGAACTCGGCGTAGTCGCTCAGCACCACAAAGCCGTGGGCAAACCCTTCCGGTACCCACAGTTGACGATGATTCTGCGCAGACAGGCGCACCCCCACCCATTGGCCGAAGTTCGGCGAACTGCGGCGGATGTCGACCGCCACGTCCAGGACCTCGCCGGCGCTGACGCGCACCAGTTTGCCCTGGGTGTGCTCCAGCTGGTAATGCAGGCCGCGCAATACGCCTTTCTGCGAGCGTGAATGGTTGTCTTGGACAAAGTTGCGTGTAAGGCCGGTGCCCTCTGCAAAGGCGCGGGCGTTGAAACTTTCGTAGAAAAAACCGCGTTCGTCACCGAACACTTTGGGCTCGATGAGCAGCACACCGGGCAGGGAGGTTTCAACGATATTCACCGGGGTTCTCCTGCCAGGGCGAACAGGTACTGCCCGTAGCCGGTCTTGCCAAAGTACTTCGCGTGTTTGAGCAGGTGCTCACGATCGATCCAGCCGTTCTGGTAGGCGATCTCTTCCAGGCAAGCGACCTTCAGGCCCTGGCGGTGCTCGATGGTTTGTACATACTGCGAGGCTTCCAGCAGGCTGTCGTGGGTGCCGGTGTCGAGCCAGGCAAACCCACGACCGAAGCGCTCAACCTGCAGGTCGCCCCGTTGCAGGTAGGCATTGTTGATGTCGGTGATCTCCAGTTCGCCGCGTGGCGACGGTTTGATCGACTTGGCAATCTGGATCACGTCGTTATCGTAGAAATACAGGCCCGTAACGGCATAGCTGGATTTGGGCTTGAGGGGCTTTTCTTCGATGGACAGCGCGCGGCCTTCGCTATCGAAATCGATCACGCCAAAGCGCTCCGGGTCTTTGACCCAGTAGCCGAACACCGTGGCGCCCTTGTTGCGTTTGACGGCGCTGTGCAGTTGCTGGCTGAAGCTCTGACCATGGAAGATGTTGTCGCCCAGAATCAGGCACACCGGATCCTTACCAATAAACGTTTCGCCAATCAGGAACGCCTGGGCCAGGCCGTCCGGGCTGGGCTGTTCGGCATAACTGAAGGTAACCCCGAACTGGCTACCGTCCCCCAGCAGGTTGCGGTATTGCGGCAGGTCCGCCGGGGTCGAAATCACCAGGATTTCCTTGATTCCAGCCAACATCAGTACCGAGATCGGGTAGTAGATCATCGGTTTGTCATAGACCGGTAACAACTGCTTGGACACGCCCAGGGTAATGGGGTGCAGGCGGGTGCCGGAGCCGCCGGCCAATACAATTCCCTTCATCATGCGATCAGATCCTTTAGGTCGGTGTTACCCAGTCGTTGTCCTTGATAGCTGCCGTCCTGGACCCGGCGGCACCACTCCAGGTTATCCAGATACCACTGAACGGTCTTGCGCAGGCCGGTTTTGAAGGTTTCTTCAGGAACCCAACCGAGTTCGCGCTCGATCTTGCCGGCGTCGATGGCGTAGCGCTGATCGTGGCCTGGACGGTCCTTGACGAAGGTGATCAGGTCGGTGAACTGGGCAACCCCGGCCGGACGCTGTGGCGCCAGCTCTTCGAGCAGTGCGCAGATGCCACGCACTACGTCGATGTTCTTCTGCTCGTTGTGCCCGCCGATGTTGTAGGTTTCGCCTACCACTCCTTCGGTGACCACTTTGAGCAGCGCCCGGGCGTGGTCTTCGACAAACAACCAGTCGCGCACTTGCAGGCCATCGCCGTACACCGGCAGGGCCTTGCCCGCCAAGGCGTTGAGGATCACCAGCGGGATCAACTTCTCGGGAAAGTGGAACGGCCCGTAGTTGTTCGAGCAGTTGGTCAGCAGCACCGGCAGGCCATAGGTCCGCTGCCAGGCGCGGACCAGGTGGTCGGACGCCGCCTTGCTGGCGGAGTAAGGCGAGCTGGGCGCGTAAGGCGTGGTTTCGGTGAACAGGTCGTCCACGCCATGCAGGTCGCCATACACTTCGTCGGTGGAGATGTGATGGAAGCGGAAGGCGCTCTTGGCCGGCTCTGCCAGTTGTTGCCAGTAGGTGCGAGTGGCTTCAAGCAGGCTGTAGGTGCCGACGATGTTGGTCTGGATAAAGTCCGACGGACCGTCGATGGAGCGGTCGACATGGGACTCGGCCGCCAGGTGCATGATGGCCTGGGGCTGGAAGCGCGCCAGCACTGCGCTGACGGTGGTCTGGTCGATGATATCGGCCTGGACGAACTCATAGCGGGTGTTGGTCGCGATGCTGGTCAGCGACTCAAGATTGCCGGCGTAGGTCAGTTTGTCGAGGTTGAGCACTTCATGCCCGGTGTGTTGAATCAAGTGCCGGACCAGGGCCGAACCAATAAACCCGGCACCGCCGGTAATGAGAATGCGCATGTCAAAAGCCCTTTTCCTTAGACAGACATAAAGCGAATGACGCATAGCTTGTGTTGTGGAGCGGGCCGGTGCAAGGGCGCGTGGTCAGATTGCCGGTGTGGCTGTCGTCCAGGGCTTGCGTAACCCCCGTCAACAATGGCGATATAAGCACCGGACAAAAAAACCAGGGGCCGTCACATGTTGCTCGATACATTGATCCACCGCGCCAGTCTGCCGTGCCCGCAGGTCGGCCCGGAACATGCCTTGCAGTTGCTTGAGCAGCATTACGGCCTCAGTGGCACGCTACAGTCCTTGGGCAGTCAGCAAGACCTCAATTACCGAGTCGACAGCGACCGTGGCCGCTTCGTCCTGAAAATCTGCCGTGGCGAGTACGCCGCCGTTGAGCTGCAGGCCCAGCACGCGGCCCTTGGGCACTTGCAGGCCCACGCTGCGGTCCGGGTGCCCAGGGTCATCAGCACCCTCAACGGCGAGCAACTGCTGAGCGTGACGGTGGCCGGGCAGGCCGTGCACCTGCGGTTGCTGGACTATATCGACGGCCAGCCGCTGACCCACCTGCCGCACCTGGACCGTGACGTGATCGCTGGTTTTGGCCACCTGTGCGGGCAGATGAGCCAGGCCTTGGCCGGTTTTGCGCATGGGGGCCTGGAGCGCACCCTGCAATGGGACCCGCGCCATGCCTTGGACCTGATCGGCCATTTACTGTCGACACTCGACACTCTGGCGCAGCGTGCGGCCCTGGGGCGGGTCGCGGTACAGGTCGAGCAGCGCCTGCGGTCCTTGGTCGATCAGTTGCCCTGGCAGGCCGTGCATCTGGATATCACCGACGACAACGTGGTGTGGCAGCGCGACGCCGAGCAGCACTGGCAGGTGCAGGGGGTGATCGATTTCGGTGATCTGGTGCACACCTGGCGGGTTGCGGACTTGTCGGTGACCTGTGCGGCGTTATTGCACCACGTCGAGGGCGACCCGTTTGCGATCCTGCCGGCGATCCAGGCCTGTCACGCCCTGACCCCTTTGCAGCCACAGGAGTTGCAGGCGCTGTGGCCGCTGATCGTGGCCCGTGCGGCGGTATTGGTGCTGAGCAGTGAGCAGCAGCAGCGCCTGGACCCGGATAACACCTACCTGTTGAAGAATGCCGAGCATGAGTGGGAAATTTTCCAGGTTGCCCTCTCGGTGCCGTTTGAGTTGATGGAGGCGGCGATCCTGGCGTGCGTCGGTGCCAGCCTGGCGCCGCTGGCCAGCGAAGGCTTTGCCCCGCTGCTGCCGGGGTTGGTGGGGCGCGAGTTTGCGCTGATCGATCTGGGCGTACTCAGCCCGCATTTCGAGGCCGGTAACTGGGAAGCCCCCGGCATCGACCAACAGCTCTTGCAGCAAGCGGCCGCGGTGCATGGCCTGGCGGCCAGTCGTTATGGCCAATATCGCCTGTCCCGCACGCGCCCCGACTGCGCGGCCGAGCCTGATACCCTGGCGCTGCACGTCGAATTGCAGGCGCCCCGGGGCACGGTTGTACAAGCGCCGTTCGCCGGTACCCTGCGCAGCACTGCCGATGGCGGATTATGTGTGCACAGTGGGCAACTGCATGTACGGCTGTGGGGGCTGGAAACCGCGTTACCGCCCGGCGCAATGGTGCTTAAGGGCCAGGTCCTGGGTGAGGCTGGTGGCCTATTGACGGTGCAGTTGTGCCGGGCCGATCTTGAGCCGCCGCTGTTCTGCACACCGTCCCGCGCGGCGGCCTGGCAGGCGTTGTGCCCGTCACCGGCGACGCTGCTGGGCCTTGCCTGTGATGCCGAGCCGGAGCTGGATCCAGACACCTTGCTGGCCCGGCGCGATGCCAGCTTCGCCCGCTCGCAGAAATACTATTACGTTGACCCGCCGCGCATCGAGCGTGGCTGGCGCAACCATCTGATCGATATGCAGGGCCGTTCCTACCTGGACATGCTCAACAATGTCGCGGTGCTGGGCCACGGCCATCCGCGCATGGCCCAGGTGGCGGCGCGGCAGTGGTCGCTGCTCAACACCAACTCGCGTTTTCATTACGCTGCGATTGCCGAGTTTTCCGAGCGTCTGCTGGCCCTGGCGCCAGGTTCCATGGACCGCGTGTTCCTGGTCAACAGTGGCACCGAGGCCAACGACCTGGCGATCCGCCTGGCCTGGGCCTACAGCGGCGGGCGCGACATGCTCAGTGTGCTGGAGGCCTATCACGGCTGGTCGGTGGCGGCCGATGCGGTGTCCACCTCGATCGCCGACAACCCCCAGGCCTTGAGCAGCCGGCCGGACTGGGTGCACCCCGTGACCGCGCCCAATACCTATCGCGGTGAATTCCGTGGCCCGGACAGTGCGCCAGACTACGTGCGCAGCGTCGAGCACAACCTGGCGAAAATCGCCGCCAGCCAGCGCCAGTTGGCGGGTTTTATCTGTGAGCCGGTGTATGGCAATGCCGGCGGTATCTCCCTGCCGCCGGGCTATTTGCAGCAAGTGTATGCCCTGGTACGCGCCCAGGGCGGGGTGTGTATCGCCGATGAAGTGCAGGTTGGCTACGGACGCATGGGCCATTTCTTCTGGGGCTTTGAAGAGCAGGGGGTGGTGCCGGACATCATCACCATGGCCAAGGGCATGGGTAACGGCCAGCCCCTGGGCGCAGTGATTACCCGCCGGGAAATCGCCGAAGCGCTGGAGGCCGAAGGGTATTTCTTCTCATCCTCGGGCGGCAGCCCGGTCAGTTGCCGGATTGGCATGGCGGTGCTGGACGTGATGGAGGAAGAAAAACTCTGGGAAAACGCCCAGGTGGTCGGCGGGCATTTCAAGGCGCGGCTGCAAGCGTTGATCGAGCGTCATCCGTTGGTGGGGGCGGTGCATGGCTCGGGCTTCTACCTGGGGTTGGAGCTGGTGCGGGATCGGCAGACCCTGGAGCCGGCCACACAAGAGACCGCGAGGCTGTGTGAGCGCCTGCGGGAGTTGGGGATTTTCATGCAGCCGACCGGGGACTATCTGAACATCCTCAAGATCAAGCCGCCGATGGTCACGTCTAAACGCAGTGTGGATTTCTTTGTCGACATGCTGTCGAAGGTGTTGGATGAAGGGCTGTAACCCCTTCGATATTTGAACTCGATTGTTATCGGGATAATTTTGCATTTTTTAGACGGTTGGATGCTTGCATGCTTTAAAAGCCGATTTTTATCCGCTATAAAGTCCTCCAACATTCGCCTTTCTGTCATCGGCCCCGGTTTATCCTGGCCGCTGGCCACCGCCCAGGAGATGATTCATGAGCCGTATCGTTACCGTCGCCGCTACCCAGATGGCTTGTTCCTGGGACCTCGAAGCCAATATCGAGACCGCTGAAAAGCTGGTCCGTGAGGCCGCCGCCAAAGGCGCGCAGATCATCCTGATCCAGGAGTTGTTTGAAAGCCCGTATTTCTGCCAGAAGCCGAACCCGGACTATCTGCAACTGGCCACCTCGGTTGACGATAACGTGGCCATCAAGCACTTCCAGAAAATCGCCAAGGAACTGCAAGTGGTGCTGCCGATCAGCTTCTTTGAACTGGCCGGCCGTGCGCGTTTCAACAGCATCGCGATTATCGATGCCGACGGCTCCAACCTCGGGATTTATCGTAAAAGCCACATCCCGGATGGCCCTGGCTACCACGAAAAGTACTACTTCAACCCGGGCGATACCGGCTTCAAAGTGTGGAACACCCGCTACGCAAAAATCGGCGTGGGCATCTGCTGGGACCAGTGGTTCCCGGAATGCGCCCGCAGCATGGCGTTGCAAGGCGCGGAGATCCTGTTCTACCCGACCGCCATCGGCAGCGAGCCACACGACAAGACCATCTCCTCCCGTGATCACTGGCAGCGTGTGCAACAAGGCCATGCCGGCGCCAACCTGATGCCGCTGATCGCCAGCAACCGTATCGGCAACGAAGAGCAGGACGGCTACGACATTACCTTCTACGGCTCGTCGTTCATTGCCAACCAGTTCGGCGAGAAGGTCGAAGAACTTAACGAAACCGCAGAAGGCATCCTGGTGCACAGCTTCGACCTCGATGAGTTGGAGCACATCCGCAGCGCGTGGGGCTCGTTCCGTGATCGTCGGCCGAACCTGTACGGCGCGCTCAAGACCCTCGACGGTTCCCTGGAGTCCTGATCGCCATGACCACTTTGCACAGCACGCCTCGCGCTGATGGCTTCTATATGCCCGCCGAGTGGGCCCCCCAGACCCAGGCCTGGATGATCTGGCCCGAGCGTCCGGACAACTGGCGCCTGGGCGGCAAGCCGGCGCAGGCGGCCCATGTGGCGGTGGCCAAGGCCATTGCGCGTTTTGAGCCGGTGACGGTCGCGGTTTCCGCCGGCCAGTACGAAAACGCCCGGGCGCGCCTGGATGTGCCGAATATCCGGGTGGTGGAGATGTCCAGCGACGATGCGTGGGTGCGCGATAGCGGGCCGACCTTCGTCATCAACAACCAGGGCGAAGTGCGTGGCGTGAACTGGGATTTCAACGCCTGGGGCGGGTTTGACGGTGGCCTGTATGCGCCGTGGAACCGCGACTCCCAGGTGGGCGGCAAAATCCTCGAGATCGAGCGCAGCCCGCGTTATCGCACCGAGGGTTTTGTGCTTGAAGGCGGTTCGATTCACGTCGATGGTGAAGGCACCCTGATCACCACCGAGGAATGCCTGCTCAACCGCAATCGCAACCCGCATCTGGACCGTGGGCAAATCGAAGCGGTACTCAGCGCCAACCTGGCTGTGGATAAGATCATCTGGTTGCCCGACGGCCTGTTCAACGACGAAACCGACGGCCATGTGGATAACTTCTGCTGCTACGTGCGCCCGGGCGAAGTGTTACTGGCCTGGACTGACGACCCGCAAGATCCTAACTATGCACGCTGCCACGCAGCCATGGACGTGTTGCAAAACAGCACGGACGCCAAGGGCCGCGCGTTTACCGTGCATAAAATGCCGATCCCGGGGCCGTTGTACGCCACTGAGCAAGAATGTGCCGGGGTCGACCCGGTGGACGGTTCCCAGGAGCGTAATCCGACCGTGCGCTTGGCCGCCTCCTACGTCAACTTTCTGATCGTCAACGGCGGCATTATCGCGCCGAGTTTTGATGACCCGCTGGACAGCCGCGCCCAGGAAATCCTCCAGGGCCTGTTCCCGCAACATGAAGTGGTGATGGTGCCAGGCCGTGAACTGTTACTGGGGGGCGGCAATATCCACTGCCTGACCCAACAACAGCCCGCGCCGCACAAAAACTGAGTGCACTTGTAACAGGCGATTTCGTTGTACAGCGACTGCTCGCCGGCAACTGCTCCGGGTAAGAGCAGCAAGCCCCTGGCCCGTCGGGGTCGTGGGCTTTTTTGTGTCTGCAAGCCTGTAAACCGGGGGCATTGGCACAGCTCTTGTATCGGCGTTGGGACCGTGAGCGGGGTTTGTGACTGCGCAGTTCTGTCATAAACCTTGAGTAAGTTAGCCGCTCAAGCAGTAGGAGAGAGCGCTGAAATGAATGCCGATATCAACCTGGTCTATAAATGCACGCGCCATCCTTTGGTCGTGCGCGGTGACGCGATTCACACGCTGGTACTCTGGTTGAAGGCAAACGGCTCGCGACGGATCCGGCAGACTGACCCGCGACGTGTGATAAGGGAGCGTTACCCGGTGGGGTTGTTCAGCGAGGATGAAGTGCAGGCGCTGTGCGAGTTGATCCAGGACTGATGGGCACTGATATCCAAATGTGGGAGCGGGCTTGCTCGCGATTGTGGTGTCTCAGTCACATATGCATCAACTGACACACCGCCATCGCGGGCAAGCCCGCTCCCACATGAACCGCATGTGGGTTAGAAGTTGTACGTCCCCGTTACCACCAGGCTCCGCGGGTCACCAAACTGGATCTGGTTGGCACTGGTTGCCGAAGCGTAGTACGTCTTGTCGCTGATGTTGTTCAGCGCCGCCTTTACATCCCATTCCTTGTGCCGGAACCCGGCCAGGGCGTCCCAGCGGCCATAGCCCGGCAACACCACGGTATTGGCATTATCGGCATAACGGTCGCCCACCAGGGTCAAGCCGGTTTCGGCATACCAGCCCATTTCCGGTTTCCAGGTGACGAACAGGCTGGCGTTGCGCTTGGCCACGTCGCTGATGCGTTTGCCTTCAAAGCCATTGTTGTCTTTTACCACCTTGGCATCCTGCACGCCGACGCCGCCACGCACATACCAGTTGCCGATGACTTTGCCGGTGGCCGTCAGCTCGATACCCCGGGAACGCTGGAGACCGCTGAGCAGGGTGATCAGCGGTTTTTCCGGGTCACGGGTGCGGCGGTTGTACAGCTCCAGTTCATACACGGCAAGGGTGGTGCTCAGGCGGTCGTCGAGCCAGTCGCTCTTGACCCCGATTTCCTTTTGCTTGGTCAGCTCGGGGCTCAGGTCGTTGGCATTGCCGGGGGCATTCGGGGTGATGCCGATCAGGCCGCCACCGGTGGGGGAGAACGTCTTGCTCCAGGACGCGTAGAACGAATGGTTCTCCACCGGCGTCCACACCACGCCGAGCCGTGGGCTGGTGTTGTGGCTGTCGACGTTTTGCCGGGTATTGATGATCTTATTGGTGGTGTCCACTTCAAAACGGTCGTAGCGCAAACCGGCGAGTACTTGCCACTGATCGTTCAGGCGCAGTTGGTCCTGCACATACAGGCCCTGGCTTTCGACTTCGGTGTGGTTGTTGCTGGAGATCCTCATCGGCCCGGTATGGCTCAGGTGCCGGTTGGGGTGGTTCAGATCGAGGCCGGGCACTGTTGCCGTTACCGCGCTGTACAGCTTTGGGTCACGGCGCTGGCTGCCCAGCTCCACGCCGGTCAGCAGGCGGTGTTCCAGGCCAAAGGTGCTGAAGCCACCTTCGAGCTCGACGTTATTGAAGACATTGCGGGTCGTCAGGTCTTGCTGCCAGCGCTGGCGCCCGACCTTGTTGGTCACCGGGTCGTAGCTGGTCTGGTAGGTATTGTCGAAGTCACTGTCGAGCTTGAACACGCCCAGGGTATGGCGCAGTTGCCAGCTGTCGTTGAGTTCATAGGCGAGCTTGGAGCGCAGCGATTGGGTGGTGTCGTCGATGTAGTCGCGAGGGTCGCCGTAGGTGGTATCGCGGCTCACATCGGCCGGGCGCCCGCGCACGCCAGGAATGCCACGGTCCGGGGTACGGTCATAGCGGCTGTATTCGTATTGCACCAGCCAGTTCAGCTGCGGGGTCAGTTGCCAGCTGATCGACGGCGCGAACAGTTTACGGTTGCCGCTGACGTTGTCGCGAAAACTGTCAGTGTCTTCGTTACCCATGTTCAGGCGCAGGCTGATGTTCTCGCTGGGGTCAGCGCTCAAGTCGGTGTACAGGCTGCGCAGCCCGTTCGTACCGCCCTGGGCTTCGATACTGGAAGCGCGCCCGGCCTGGGGCAGTTTGCTGACACGGTTGACGATCCCACCCTGGCCACCACGGCCGTACAACACGGCGGCGGGGCCCTTGAGTACGTCGATGCGCTCGATGTTGTGCAAGTCGCGCACGTATTGGCTGTCGTCACGGATGCCGTCGAGATAGAAGTCGCTGCTGGCTTCAAAGCCGCGGATACGCAAACTGTCAAAGCGTGTATCGGCGCCGCTGCTGACGTTGGGGATGCCGCTCAAGGCCTGGCCCAGGTCGTTGGTGCCGTAGGCGCGCAGGCTCTCGGTCTTTACCGAATCGATCGCCTGGGGCACATAGCGCACCGGTGTGGCGGTGCGCGTGGCGGTGTGGGTGTCTTTGATGCGCGGGTCGTCCTCGTTGGCTTCGGCGCTGATGGAGGTGGCGGGCAGGGTCGTCGCGGCACTGGCAAATCCGGCGCACAGCAATGCAGAAAGCCCAAGGGTCATGGGCGTCAGGCGAAGGGCAGGCATTAAGGGAGGGCATCCGTAAGAGGGAGAAAAATAACGCGCTAATGATAATGCTTGCTATTTGCGCGCGTGATTCATTCTTGTGCTCTTGGGGCGGATAAATGTTTCAAAATGTGTTTTTTGTGGAATTTTACGCCACACTGGAAAATGCGTTACCCACCAGCGGCTTATTCACGGGATGAATTGGGCAAGCGTATAGTTTGCGTAAATAATGGCTAAATAATATCGCTTAGACTTTTTTTGCCTAAATACAGACGATTCACGAAATTGACATGCGGTTCAGGGCACGGATAGGATTCGCCCAACGCCTGTGGCTAACCGCCATGACTTCCCTATAAAAAGGCCCGCGGCACATTCGTTCGTCCGCGGGCCTTTTTTTATCCAGGGAAAGTCGATACAAAAAAAGCCAAATGGAGTCAGGTGTCACAGCGCGTACTCAACCAGTAATAAGGAATAAGAAAATGTTGAATAAACGGATGGATCTGATTGCTCTGGGGATTTTGAGCGCTACTCAGGCAATGGCAAACGACCAGGAGCAATCCAAAGGCTTCGTGGAAGATAGCCACTTGAACATCGCGGCGCGTAATGCGTATATCAGCCGCGATTACAAAAATGGCAAGCAAGACAAAGCTGAATGGGGTCAGGGCTTCATCGGTAAACTCGAGTCTGGCTTCACCCAAGGCACCGTTGGTGTAGGTGTGGACGTGATCGGTCAGTACGCCATCCGTTTGGATGGTGGCCAAGGTCGCGCTGGCGCTGGTGGTATCGACTTCTTCAAGCAAGGCAACGGCACTGTTGATGCCAATGGCAAGCCAAACCCTGGCCCGGCACCACATGACCTGGCCAAAGGCGGCGCTGCCGTGAAGTTTCGAGTGTCCAACACCGTGCTCAAGTACGGTGATCAGTTCCCTGCCGTACCTGTACTGCAGTACGACAACTCCCGTCTGTTGTCGGAAACCTACACCGGTACTTCGATCGTTTCCAAAGAGATCGCTGGCCTGCAACTTGATGCTGGTCACTTTACCAAGGAAGCTCGCAAGAGCATGGAAGGCACCGACAGCGGTCGCCTGAAGAGCATCGACTACATCGGTGGTAGCTACAAATTCACCGAAAGCCTGTCGGCCGCGCTGTACGCTTCCGACATGCAAGATGTACTGAAGAAGCAATACATCAACGTCAACTATGTGTTGGCCCTGCCACAAGAGCAGTCGCTGACTTTTGACTTCAACGGCTACAAAACCAAGCTGGACAAGAGCTTCGCTCTGGAAAACCAGAAAAACGAAGACGCCCGTGACAACAAGATCTGGAGCCTGGGCGCTACGTGGGCCGTTGGCGCGCATAGCTTCACCGTTGCTCACCAGCGCAGCACCGGTGACACCGGCTACCTGTACGGCGGCTACCGCAACGCTGGCGGCATTGGCGACGGCGGCAACACCATCCTGTTGGCCAACTCCTACTGGTCTGACTTCAACGGTAAAGACGAACGCTCCTGGCAGGTTGGCTATGGTCTGGACTTCAGTGCCTTCGGCGTACCAGGCCTGACCTACAACGTCGCTTACGTGCGCGGTACCAACATTGACGACGGTACCAACCGTGGCGATGGCTCCGAGCGTGAAATCTTCAACCAGTTCAAATACGTCGTACAAGCTGGTCCAGCCAAGGACCTGAGCCTGCGCGCTCGGGCGTCCTGGTTGCGGGTTTCCAACAACGCCAGTGAATACAACGTTGGTGGTAACGAAATCCGTCTGTTCGCCGACTACCCGATCAACGTGTTCTAAGATCGTACGTCGTGCCTGATACCAGGCCATAAAAAACCCCGACTTGTCGGGGTTTTTTTATAGCGGCGAAACGTCAAGCCTAGGCTTTGACCTGCGCCAACTTCTGGCAGTTGGCCTTGCGCGCCGGGTACTGCCCGCACTTGCGCAGCACGCTTTGCACCTGCTGGGCATTCTGCAATTGCTGGTTGGCCAGCAGCTTCTCGGTGATAAACAACTCTTCCGAACCCAGGTGGCGCTCGGCCGTGTCGATCATTGCCAGCGCAGCCTTGCCGTCGCCGCGCTTGAGGTAGTAGCTGATCATCAAGTCATAGGTCGAAGGCCCGGCCAGGGACCAGTCCTTGATCGCCTGCAACTCCTTGAGCGCCTCGGCGTTCTTGCCCTGGGCCAGGCGCACGGCGTAGGCGGTACGGCGGATGTTCGGCTGGTCCTTGACCGGTGAGCGCAAGGCCCGCCGGATAAACGCATCGGCCTCGGGCACCTTGTTTTTGGCCAGGGCCGCAGTGGCGGCATAGGCGTCCTTGTAACCCTGCATGGCCTTGGCCACTGGCGCGGCGTCACGCACCTTCGGCCAGCTCGTGGTGTTGACCCGGGCGCGGCGCTCCTTGCGGTACTCGCGTTGCAGGTATTGGCGCAGCTCGGTGTCACGGTCAAGGGCGGACATGTGGGAGCGGTTGAAGTAATCGGTGGTGGCGGTGATGGTATTGGTCAGGCCGTCCTTGACCAGCACGTCCAGCTCCTTGGTAAAGCGGTCGAGGTTGAACTGCTGCAACGAGTCTTGCATCGCGTTCTTGCGTGCGGTGAGAAAGCCCGTCAGCAGTGGCTTCTGTTTTCCCTGGAAATCATTCAGCCGTTCCAGGCTATGGGTGGCTGCACGGGGAGCGTAGCCGGCCCGGATCATCAGGTCGGTGCCCAGCAGATCTGCCTGATCTTCCTGGCTGCGGCCCCACGCAGTGCTCCAGACGTTGTCGGAAAAACTGTTGGCCAGCGAGGTATACAGCACAGTATTGCCGATGGTTTTTTGCGTGCCGGCCGGGTCTTTGCTGAACAGTTTCATGGTGCCCGAACTGCGGTCCACCCCGGTGTTGGCCGCCACGGTTGCCAGGGCCACGGTGGAGGCCACGGTGGTGAACATGTCCTTCTGCTGCTGGAAGGCAGCGGCACGATCATGATGATGCAACAGCACGTGGCTCATTTCGTGGCCGAGCATGGCGGCGATTTCGTCTTCGCTGCCGACGTTCTCCAGCATGCCCAGGGGCACGAAGATATTGCCGTACGGGTCCGCCGACGGCCCGAAGCTGTAGCTGTCGGTGATCTTCACCTGCAACAGCGGCAACTGCCCCGGCCAGCCCTTGGACAGGCGCGTGACGATGCCCTGCAAGTACACCTGCAACATCGGGATATCCGCCAGGTTCTGCTGGCGCGCCTCGGCCGCAGGCACGGTGCGCCCGTCGTAACTCAAGCGCTGCTGGCCCGCGCGTTGCGGGTCGAGCTTGTAGTACTGGCGCACGTCGGCGTCATTTACATAGTGGCCCTGGACCTGCGACTGGGTTGATGGCCCCACCAGGTTCAGAAACGCCTGGTCTGCACCTTTCAGGGTGGCGCAACCACTGAGCAATGCACTGGCCAGCAATAGATATCCCTTCACCGCGATACTCCTTTATTGGCTGCAGCCGGCGCCGTAGCCGAGCGTGGATTTGTTGTGCGTGTCGCTGGCCAGGCTCTGGGGCATTTGCTGGCACGGTAGCTCCATGACGTTGAGTGGCGGCTCGATGCGCAGGTCTCCAACATCCAGCCAGATTTTCTGGCCGGCCAGTTCCACCTGCACCAGATCCAACGCCTTGTTGAGCTGCAACACCGCAATGGGCTGCTTGGGTGTGTCCTTGCGGGCGATTTCCCGTTGCAGCTTGCCTTGCTCGTCCACCACCTCCACGGGGTCGGCCAGGAACGCCTTGATGACGTGGGTTTCGGCCAGTACCGCCTGGCTGTAGAGCGCGACGAGCAACACGATGAAAATTCTGGTCATCCTTGGTTTCCTTGAGTGAGACGAGATGGCGGCACCCTTTAGCGGCCACGGTCGAAGAAGGCTTCGATCCGTTCGCTGAACAGCGCCAATGACAGCAAAACAATACCCAGCACGTTGACCAGGGTGATGTGGTTCAGATACAGCACCCCACACACCGTCAGCAGCATCAGCATGACCAACCCCCACGACGGGTAGGGCGAAGTGAAGAAGCGGACCTCCTGCTGCCGCCAGCGTGTCCAGGCAGGCAGGCCCGCCAGGCGCCGGGCATGCAGGGCCTTGAGCACGATAATCAGCGCCAGCAGCCCAAGCTCCAGCACGTCTACCCAATGCAGGTTCCATCCGGGGAAATTGGCCGGCTCGCGGTCGTAATCCATACCCTTGTTGATCAGGTTGTCCAGGGCCATGGCATGCAGGTAAACCCCGGGGATCAGCCCATGCACGGGCGACTGCACCAGGTCGCCGGTGGAGGTGATACTGGCCCCGACCATCACCAGCCGGTCGCGCAACAAACCGGCCACCAGCGCTTGATCCTCCGGCGCGCTGACCTCCAGGTCGCTGGCCGACAGGGTCAGGCTATACGGGCAACGGGCCTGGGCGGAGTCGTCGAGTTTCCAGAACACCGCCTGGAAAAACTGCGCCACCCAATCCAGCACAAAATTGCGCGGGGGTGCGCAATGCCGGATATCCGCAATCTGCGCCTGCCCGGGTGCCAGCTTCAGGCCCCACTGCACGGCGATCGGCTGCAACTGCGCAGCCGCTTCGGCATCCCGGGGCAGGTCTGCACACGGCCGGTCCTTGCAGAACTGGCGGTACAGCGCCAGGGCCGGGGTCTCCATCAGCCCCAACGCGGTCGGCATCGCCAGGGGGTACTTGTCATCCACCCCCGACCACATCACCAGCCCCGGCTGGCTGAACGCGGCAAATTGCTCGAGGGTATTGGCCTGCCCATTCTCGCCCCGCGTCACCCCGGTATTGGCCAACAGTAAGGGAATACCCCGGCGTTGATAGCGCTCGAACACATTCGCCAACACCTGACTGCCCCGCGTCGGGTCGCCCTGGGAGTGATCGTGGCTGTACAACAAATCCACAAACACCGCCTTGGGCTTGTAGGCCAGCAAGCGCTTGAACAACTTGCTCTGCTCGCTATATGGCATTGGCCACGAGGTGTTATTGCGCATCAGGTAGGCGTCATCGACCAACACCACGGCAATGTGTTGCTGACCGGTGCTGGGGTACTTGCTGGAGAACATCCGGTTGAGCCACTGGGCGGATGCCTTGTCACTGGAGCTGGCCAGGCCGAAGGGGTCGAGCACTGCCAGCAAGACGATAAAAAACGCGAGCAAATAACGGCGGCGATTAAACAGAGGCGGGTTCTTCGACATCCATGTCTCGATAAAAAACGGCGGGTGCTGTTGGGGGCAGGGTTTCCCGCAGCGAATGCATGGGGTTTTAAAGGACGGGGAGGGGGGTGTCAATTAGAAATATGGCTAAGTGCCATCTTGTGCTCGTCGCCCTTGGCATCAAGCGGGAGATGACGTCCTCGCTGGGCGAGATTTCACCAGCCCCACGGCCAATGCCGACACAATCAGCGCAATCGAGATCCCCTCGTTGAGATCGACCCGATGCCCCAGCAACAGCATGGAGCCGGTGACGCCAAACACCGGGATCAGCAACGACAGCGGCGCCACCTTGGAGACCGGGTACTCGCGCAGCAGTAGGTTCCAGCCCCAGTAACAAAAGTGCGTGGCCGCGTACACCTGAAACAACAGCGAGAACACCGTCAGCCACTCCATATGGGTGACCAGCGCAGTGAACGGCGCCGATCCATGGGCCAGCCACGTCAGCAGTAGCAACGGAAGCGGCGGGAACAGACTGGCCCACACCACAAAGGCAAACATCTCGCGCACTTTTGATTGCTTGATGATGACGTTGCCCACACTCCAACTGAACGCACTTACCAGCAACAGGCCATAACCCAGGGTTGTCGCCTCGCCCGGACTGCTGGCGATAATGCCGACCAGTCCTACAGCCGCCAGCCCCACCCCGAGGATCTGGCCGACGTTCAGTTGCTCGCGAAACAACAACACCCCCCAACCCAGGGTAAAAAACGCACTGAACTGGATCAACAAGGCCGCCGTACCTGGCGGTACACCCTGTTCAATCCCCAGGTTGATCAAGGCCCACATTGCCACCCCGAAAATCAGCCCGTAGGCCACCAACCACTTCATGGCAATGGCCGGACGCCGTACAAAAAACACCCACGGCAACGCCGCCAGTGTAAAGCGCAGGGCGGTCAGCAACAGCGGATCGATCCCCGCGAGCCCCAACTTGGTAATCGGAAAATTCAGCCCCCAGACAGCCGTCACCAACATGGCCAGGGCCAGATGTTTCTTTTGCATGGTGTTCTGATTCCACAAAGCAGCGCCGGCACCTCTGCGCCAGCCAAGGCGCAACTATGCGCAATAGGTGCGATGGCTTGCTTGCACTATCAGGTCATAAATCATTAAATTCGGGCCATGCGCCAAACTGAAATCGACCCCTACGAAAACACCCCCCGCGACGCCGTGGTCACCGCCAACGACTATGCCGACGGCCAGCACTTTGCGTTGCATAGCCATCGGCGTGGGCAATTCGCCTACGCAGCCTGCGGCGTGATCACCGTCTTCACCCAACAGGGCAACTGGGTGGTGCCACCCCACCGCGCCATCTGGGTCCCGGCGGGCGTGCCCCACGAAATGAGCATGAGCGGCCCGGTGACCATGCTCAACACCTACATCCGCACCCACGCCGCAACCCGCCTCAACCTGCCCGCCCAGTGCCAGGTGTTCGGCGTATCGACGCTGCTGCGCGAACTGCTGACCCGCGCTATCGACATACCGGCGCTGTACGAAAAGGACCATCTGCACGGCCGCCTGATGACCCTGCTGCTCGACGAAATAGCCGATATGCACCCCCTGTCACTCAACGCCCCACTCCCCAACGACCCCCGGCTGGCCCACATTTGCCGCCACCTGCTGGAACAGCCATCACTGGAAATCGGCATCGACGATATGACCCAACGCCTCGGCATGAGCCGCCGCACCTTCACCCGCTTGTTTCGCCAGCAGACGGGCATCAGCTTTGTGGAATGGCGCCAGCAAGCCTGCCTGTTGGCGGCGGTGGTCAGGTTGGGGAATGGGGAGTCGGTGACGCGGGTTGCGATTGATTTGGGGTATAGCAGCTCGAGTGCGTTTACGAGTGTTTTCAGGCGGGTGTTGGGGGAGGTGCCTAGTCGGTATTTTGCGAAGGGATCAGGTGGGCATTGTCTTCCCTGATTGGCAGGCCGATGCAACGGTCAAATATGTTGATCAGTGGGTTATCGTCGCCATGGAATGACTGATGATTTGCTTCAACCCATTCTTGTTTGTCGACTTCCCACCAATTGATCTCGTAGCCCACGTTGACGATGATCCACTCAAATAGAACTCGCTGGGCTCGCCCATTACCTTCGCGGAAAGGGTGTGCAACGTTCAGCGTGCCGTAGGACTCGGCGATGGCTTTGACCAGCAAGTTGCGTGAATAGCCTTCAAACCAGGCATTGGCCTCGATTTTTCGGAATTCTCTGGCAGCTTCCGGTTCTATGCGCTCAGGGATGCAAAACTGATTTCTACCCTTGCTGATCTTCACTGTCCTGATCTCGCCGGCCCAACTATAGATAGTTGAGAACAGGGTGCGATGAATTTGTTTCAGCGTGTCTAGGCTGTAGGGTGGCTCTGTAAACTCAAGTTGCTCTGCGGCAGCTTCAGTGAGATAGCGCTCGGCCTCGTTGAGGTCGTCGTCTTCGTGCAAATCAAGCAGGTTTTTGAGGGTGGCTGTTCCCGGGTAACAGTAGGGGTCCTGATCGACCCCGTATTTGTCGTTACTCAAGCTTTGATTTGCCGAACGGCCACAAGTGCAGCCTCACGAGTCGGTAGCTTGTGATCGTCATTTTGGGAGGTCGTAAACCCCTCGAGGCGCAAGCTGGCCGCGAAGTTGGATTTGCGGTGTTTGGCGAAGTAGGCTTTTTTGGCTTGAAAACTCAGCTTTTCCACGTCTGCTCTCCACGAATGTGTGCTTGGCAGTATAGCTTATTCAACTGTCTGTTTGGTTCTGCATCAGCGGCACTCGTCGCCTTGGGGGCCACTTTGAAAACCGTGCTGACAGCAAAAGAAAGTGGTTTCTTCCCGACTCTTTTACTTTTGGCAGAGTCTTCCAGACTCGGATTTCACGTAGCGGCGTGCAAAAAAGCGTTTTAACAGTCAATGAGCGGGCTGTTTGGGCTGAGCGACTTTTCAACAGAATCGGCTAAAAGCGGCCTCAACTGCACAGCGACTACGCAAGATCACAACGGCAGCGGCCGATCCTGAACAACCCGTTTCATCACCAGCGTCGAGGTCAGGCGCTGAACATTGGGCAATGTTGAAAGGCTCTCGTCATACAGTCGCTGAAAGGCCGGCAGGTCCTGGGTGATGACGTGCAGCAAATAATCCGGCTCGCCAAACAGTCTTTGCGCATCGACCACCTGGGGGATCTCAATCAGCGCCGCCTCGAACGCCTCTACCGCTCGCCTGTCGCCCTCTCGCAGGGTGGCGAATACCATGGCGGAAAAGTTCAGGCCGAGCGCGGCGGGGTCCAGTTGCGCGCGATAGCCCAGCAATACACCGGACTCTTCCAATGCCCGCACTCGACGATGACAAGGTGAAAGGCTCAGGCCGACCCTTTCCGCCAGTTCAGTGACCGAAAGGCGACCATCTTTTTGCAGTTCAGCAAGAATATTTCGATCAATTCTATCCATTCAATAAAACCTTCCAATCTGAATTGTCATCGCGACAATCTTTGAAAGAATATTCTAGCCGGTTTTCATTATTCTTCCTCCAGCCATAAACGGCCGGGCTCTTCCAAAGAGGCGCGATCCTTGATTGACAGGAAGCGATAATGACAAAAACAACGTTGTCTCAATGGGCGTGGGTGACGCCATGACCTTCAGTGTGTTCGTCGCGTTCTGGGCAGTGTCGATTCTGTTCGTCATCACCCCGGGAGCAGATTGGGCCTACGCGATATCCGCAGGCTTGAAGCATCGAGTGGTTATTCCCGCTGTGGGTGGGCTGTTATCCGGCCACTTGATCGCCACAATGATCGTCGCGGCCGGTGTCGGCACGCTGGTTGCCAATCACCCGCTGGCCTTGTCCGTGCTGACGGTGGCCGGCGCGGGTTACCTACTTTGGTTGGGGGCCAATATGCTTGCCCGCCCTTCCACCCCCCGCGCTGATGAAAGCCAAACGACCGACTCATGGGTGCGATGGGGGCTAAAGGGGCTTTGCGTGAGCGGGCTGAATCCGAAAGTGTTTCTGCTGTTTCTGGCGCTCTTGCCGCAATTCACCGATACCACCGCGCCGTGGCCCGTGCCCATGCAGATGATTGTGCTCGGGCTGATCCACACCATCAGTTGCGGAGTGATCTATCTGCTGGTCGGATTTGGCTCACAAGTCGTGCTTCGAGCACGCCCTGGCGCTGCGCATCTGGTCAGCCGTTTGTCCGGAGTGATCATGATCATCATCGCGCTGGTGCTGCTGATCGAGCAGTTACGTGCCTAACCCATCCTGCCAGCGAGACGTCCCGATGAGCGAGCAAACTTCACCCTACGACCGTTCCCCCGAGACAAAACCTGCAACACGAATCCGGATCCCGCACCTCAAACAGATGAAAGTGGAAGGTCGCAAGTGGGCGATGTTGACGGCGTATGACATGTACAGCGCCGCCATTTTCGAGGATGCCGGCATACCTGTCCTGCTGGTGGGCGACTCCGCCTCTAACAATGTCTACGGTAATGAATCAACGCTTTCGGTCACCGTCGACGAACTTATCCCGCTGGTGCGCGCAGTCAACCGCTCGACACAGCGGGCACTGGTGATTGCCGACCTGCCTTTCGGCTCCTATCAGGCCTCGCCGGAGCAGTGCCTGCATACCGCCGTTCGATTCATGAAGGAAGCCGGTGCCCATGCCGTCAAGCTGGAAGGCGGGATCGAGTTGCTGCCACACATCGAAAAACTCACTCGTTCGGGTATCCCTGTCATGGCGCACATCGGCTTCACACCACAGATGGAACATCAACTGGGCGGCTATCGTGTACAGGGCCGAGGTGAAGATGCACAACGCTTGATAGACAGCGCCAAAGCACTGGAAGCCGCCGGTGCCTTTGCGATTTTGATCGAGATGGTACCCGGTGAAGTTGGAGCCGCAATCACCGATGCTGTTTCCATACCTACCGTCGGGATAGGTGCCGGAAACCAATGTGATGCTCAGGTACTGGTTTGGCAGGATATGGCCGGTTTGCGTCAGGGGCGTCTACCACGCTTCGTCAAACAGTACGCCGACCTCCGCTCTGTGCTTCAAACCGCAGCAAGAGATTTTGCACAAGATGTAGAAGCCGGGATATTTCCTGGCCCTGAGCACACTTTTTAACGACCGGCCCGCCGCTACCAGGAAGCCCTTATGAAAAACCCGAGAGAACGCGCTGCCGAAGGACTGAGCGTAGGAGACCGCTTCACCGTTGTCCGCTGTTTTTCGCTAGACGATATCCAGCAATTCGCGCAGATCTCCCGGGACTACAACCCGGTCCACTGCGATGCGCATTACGCGCAGTTGCGCGGGTTCAAGGCACCCATTGCACACGGCTTGCTAACAGCAAGTTTGATTACCGAGATCGGCGGGCAGATCGGTTGGTTGGCTACCGGCATGAACTTCGAGTTCAAGCGTCCCGTATACCCAGAAGAACAAATCACCTGCCATTGGCTCATCGTTGACATTGATGAACGCGGTCATGCGAAAGCCGAGGTCAGGGTACTCAACGAAGAGGGAGTCACTGTGCTGCTGGCGATGACAACGGGCATGTTACCCGGTACCCAGGAGCGTGAATGCTTGAAGCGTATGCTTGCCGAGGGAGATCCTACCAACGCTGCGCTGTGAGGATGGCATTCGGCCAGGGGGGAGATAATACCCTGTGCAGTAAACAAACCCAGTCATTGAATTTGGAAAAGGGAAAAGGGGACGGATTTATTTTCACGTAATAAGCAGGCCGTGAGTACCTCGGGTGGTAAATAGCCAGGTGAGGACGCCGAGGACGTACACGGCAGAGTGGAAAAGACGGGTACGCTCATCCCCCCAGAAACAACAAAGCCCCCACATTTCTGTGGAGGCTTCGTTTTGTATGGTGCGGCACCAGGAGTCGAACGATTTCATAAGCTATTGAATTAGCTGTTTAATACTTAAAGACCTGTGCGACTCTACCTCTAAAACTACCTCAAGGTCCTCGTACGCCTGAGGATCTTGCTTGACGTGACTAATGGCGAATGGCTGGAGTCGACCCCACAGTGGCCGGTCATTCGTCTACGGAAGTGGGGTCGTTGAAGCGTCTACCGTCAACCACGTTAGAGTTAGAGTAGGTCCATGGTGGTCTTGGAATCAGCCATACGGTAGCCCATCGCTTTGTAACCCGCCTGGCGCTTATCCCACATCCTCAGCAGCGCGACATTACCCTCGTCAACGAAGTCGATCACTCGCACGTCGGTCTTATCGGCGTGCGTTCGATGCAACCGCCCCGCATATTGCTGAAGGATTCCTTTCCATGAGATGGGCATTGCCAGCACCAGCGTGTCCAACGGCGGATGATCGAAGCCTTCACCTACTAGTTTTCCTGTTGCCAGCAGCACTCGTGGAGCATCAAGGGGAAGGGACTCAAGCTCATGCATACGGGAAATCCGCTGTTTCTTAGGCACTCGCCCATGAAGCGTGAAAAGGTTATGCACGCGCTGCTTCAATTCTAATTCAAGGGCATCCACATGTTCCGTCCGCTCCGTTAGCACTAGAGTTTTTCTACCCTCGTTGTACGCCAGCTCAATCTCCGAGACGATTTTGGCTGTCCGCTCAGAGTCGTCGGCTAGACGCCGAAAAACGTCCTGAATCCCAAAGCCGTCGGGGAGCACTATTGGTTTGGGCAGCAATCGAGGCACGACAGATAGGTCATGGGGCGCACTCGCTGGTCGAGCAGCAGAATGTCGGATCGGTCCGCACTGCATGAAAATAATGGGCTGCTGCCCATCTCGGCGCACTGGGGTTGCTGTGAGTCCCAGTATGTACCGCGCGCTCGCGCTCCTCAGTAGTGCCTCGAATGACACTGCTGATAGGTGATGACACTCATCAACGATGATCTGGCCGTAATTTTTTACCTGATCGCTGATCTCGCCTTTTCGCGATAACGACTGCATTACGGCAATGTCGATGATGCCGGTAAGCTTCGCTTTTCCGCCCCCAAGAGTACCAACGACACCATTCCCGACTCCCAAGAACGCCTGCAAGCGCTCTTGCCACTGCCTTAACAGTTCCGTCCGATGCACAAGCACCAACGTGTTAATGCCACGTGCGGCAATCAACGCAGCAGCACTCACCGTTTTACCGAAAGCTGTCGGTGCGCAGAGGATACCGGTGTCATGACTTAGCATTGTGCTGACAGCAGCCTCTTGGTCAGAACGCAGGGTCCCGAGAAAGCTCACGTCGATGGGGTCGCCCGCGAAGCGTTCGTCTTTAAGAATAGGGGTAACCCCGTTTTCCTCTAAAAGCTCCAGCGCAGCATCCAAACAGCCACGTGGTAACGCAATATGTTTGGGGAAGTTCTGGGCACAGCCGATAATCCTTGGCTTGTTCCACACTGACATGCGCATGGCCTGAGCTTTGTAGAACTCAGGATTTTGAAAGGCAGCGAGCCGGACAAGCTGGTTTGCCAATGGCTGTGGCAATTCAGACTTTTCAAAGTAAATTAAGTTAGCCAGCGTGATGTTGACAGCAGCAGGCAACGGGCATGTCAATTTACGTGATCTCGATTCACGATCTTTCCAAGGTTCTGCATCACCTTCGTCATCGACATAGGCGACCCCTAGAGGGTCCCGATTACCCATCGCCTGGATAATAACGGGCTGGATATCTTCTGGACTCATGCGCTGAATCGATGCCAGGAAGGCCCATTGATCAGGATGAGGCTCAAGCGAGTCGTTTACAAAAACGCTATTGTTTTGGGCCCTGGCCCGCTTTTGTAAAGGGAGCGCGATGAGATTTCCAAAGCCGCCTTTGGGCATATAGTCCTGGTTTGGAAACAGTCGATCATAGGAGCTGAGCGCCAACTGGCGGGTGCGCTCACAGGCATGACTGATGATTGCAGCACCGAGGCGGCGCGCATCGCAGGCAGGAACATTACGCTCAAAGAAAATCCAGCCATGAGCCCCTTGGCCTGAGCGCGATATTTCCAGCGCCACCGGGACGTTCAGCTCATGGCATGACTGCACAAAAGCTTTGGAATCATCACGCCATTCGGCCTCATCGAAGTCGACTGCCAAAAAATAACAAGTGTCATCAGAGAGTAGGGGGTAGATACCAACGACCACTTCGCCCGCCAGATGGCGATAGACCACCTCATCGGTCAGCGGAAGCAGCTGGCGGTTACCGCAGTCGCCACATTTAATTCGGGGCTTCTCACAAACGCCAGGCCTCCATTCGTTTGCGCAAGCGGGTGCGTATCCTGATTTGCCTGCCTTGCTTTCCCAGCGGATGGGATAAACGTCCGTCCTACCACGAAACAAGCTTCGGAATAGGGCAAGCTTTCCATCAGTATCGAGTTGCTGTGATTGTTCTGCTTGGACAATCGCTATCTTGACTGGCTCAGCAGGCGGGCGCCATTCGATGCCATGAGCATCCAGCAAGGCAACCAATCTTGCATTCTCAGCCCTTAGCTTCGCCACCAGACTAGTGTCTATCACCGCCTTCAGCCTCTACGTCTCAGGTGAAGCCTGTAGCCTCGAGCTACAACCCTCAGTCCATCAGTAAAACATAGAGGTTATCAAACAACAGAGGTTAGGTTCAGGGGCTCAAGAGGTCCGCCCTAATCCCAATCAAATTGTTGGCTGGATCAATCTGCCAGTTAGGGATACAGAGCGCGCAGTTGCTGGCATTCGGCTAACGTTGAAAATTCCAGGATTTTCCTAGGCGCAGAGTGATCAGGCTTGTGGTCAGCAGGTAGTAGTAGCGCGTCGATTTCGAGTTTGAGTTCATGTGGTGGTTCAAAAACCAAACGAGATGCTTTCTTTGCCATGTCCATGGATTATCTCGGTTCCAGCGTTCAGAAATGGCTGCTTGAATAGTCTTGGCCTGGCGGATGTGACGTTCTCGTGTGGCATGTGCTCCAGTCAGTGCCCCAGCCAAGAAGATCTCCATATCGAATGGTTTATTCATACCCGACCACCGATGTACGCCGATACCACGTCGATTCGACCGTGTCCCAGCTCATAGCTGATTTGTAAGCGTGCCTCTCGATCCAGGCGTGGATCGAGGCGCCTGCCCCTGCCACCGTTGATGGGCGCTAGGTGATGGGTGATCTGCTCATAGCGTTCGCACGCATAAGCCGCGCGCAGTTCGTGGAAGCCTTTGAGGTTGTACGTATGGAGGATATCTCGGGCGGGGCGGACGATTTCCCGTTGGAAATCGAGGTAGCTCTCGTTCGGTGCCAGCAGGTTGCGGCTACCGTCGGGAGAGACCTGTTCGGCGTACCTGAGCGCTTCGTGAATATGGTCATCCACCGTGATCCAACGAGGCGCGGTTGCGCCGCCGCGGCCACCTTTGGTGCCGTCCTGGATGTTGATCTTGTCGTAGTGTTCGGCTTCTCTTCGCAGGCGCGGAAGGTCGGCCAAGATGGCCTCGCGCAAGCGCATGCCGGTGGCTCGCGCCAACTGGGCGATGGCCGCCGCGCGCGGCATTTGGTGTTCGCAGAGCTCGTCGACGATCCGCTTCACGTGTTCACGGTATTGGCCTTGCGGCACCGATTGACGAACACTGGTGCGCCGCATTCCCAACGCCTTGCTTGGACTCGGCACTTTCACATACTGATCACCGCGAAGCGCCGCCATGGTCCGGTTCACGCTAGACAATCGGTTTTGCGCGGTGGCGATGCCTATAGCGCTTTGTTCAACTTGCTGACGCAGATATCCGGCGTATTCCAGCAAGGTCTGCCGATCAATTTGCCGTGCATCGTTAAATCCTGGTCCATCCTCCGAGCGACACCACCGAACAAACGCCTGCCAGCGATCACTGTGCGCTTTGACCGTGCCGTAATGTCCGCCGCCAAACAGATCGCGCAATGCCTGCGGCCCGGCATAGCTCAACTGCCGACCATAGCCAAAATTGCGCCCATCTCGTTTACCGACCAACGCCATGATCAAACTCCTCTCGAAGCCAAAATCTTTGAAACCTTCCCCACGTCATCCCGCCTAGGATGTTGAGTGTTATCAGGGATCAAGGCCCCTGCGACCTGTGAGGGTTGTCCACTAACGCGGGACTGACGGCTCCTTACGACCGGGAGCTTGGGCATCTCATGATCTGGCCTCCTGAACACTTCCGAGGAAGTGGGCGGGTGGAGGCTGCATTGGCTGACGAGACCGACGCCGCGAGATCCTGAGTTGGGTGAAGGCAGCTATGCGATGACCGGGACATGCCTGACTGTCAGTCAGGTGCAGTCCATTCCGTGGGCTGCGGCACCATCATCCGCATCGCTGTTGCTGGTGACTTCGGTGTTTGTCACGCCGATTGTCACGAGGGGGAATGCCGCAAAGCCTTGTACGAGTTGGGCTGCAGCAGTGGTAGGAGCGCCCGTCTCTTTCCGGGAGAAAGAGACGGGCGCAGGTTGGCGCAAGGAAATGGCCACGCGGATAGGTTGCTGCAGGGCAGCGATGAAAGGGGATGAGTTGCCGCAGTGGGCACACTGATAAAAGTAGGCATCCATCACATCGCTGTGACCGTGCGAGCCGCCGGACGCTAATTGCACTTTGGGAGAACCACCACGGTGTGGCGTAGCCTTAAGGGTTCTGGCTACCTAGGTTGCTGTCAACGACAGCGCTTTGCCCGATCTTTTCTACGCCTGTGGATAATTCGGGTCAAGGCTCGAATTTTCGGGAGTTCTGCGGCTGTGGATGAAATTATCCACCGGTGGAAATCAGTGGTTTTCCACAGACAGTTGCGTGGGCTTTAGATTTTTTTAGTGAGGCCCATCCAAACAGGGCGGCTTTGCAGCCCTGTTTGGATGGGCCTGCAATGGAAGAGCGTATTGTGGCGATTTCTCGGGATTACCTTGCTCACTTAAGCCGTGCTTGTGTCGAACGCGAGTGACATTCTTACCCGCATGATTAGCGAATTTGTGGGGGGGGGGCGTCAGATATTAGTACTGATTGACTTCGAGGTATTTGCTCCGTCACGTCCTCAGCAACCAAGCTCTGCTAGAAATTGAATGATTGCTGCTACGCTTGAGAAGGGCTCTCTTGGCCTAAGTAAAATAGATGCGCAAGCGAAAAAGCCCTACGTGGTAGGGCTTTTCATTACAGCGAGGCTAGCTCTCTGACAAGGTTGGGCATGTAGCTAACTCTCGCGGGCTGACCCTTGAGGCCAAGCAGAGGGTAAACTTGCCCACCGATACCAGGCGTGATCTCGCCGTCTTCTGCTTTTTCGCTATCAACTGCGAACACCAGAAACTCGAACTTGTCAGCAATGTAGCTTGGGAACTCATCGCGTAATGCTTTTTCAGAGTTGATGTGCATCACTGGTGAGACGATATATATCTTCTCGGGATTCACATGCTCGATAAGCTCAAGAAGGTTAGTTCGCACAACGCAACTGCCTGAAATGATCGACTTGGCAATAACCAAAACCGTGGCACCTTCATATCCAGGCTCTAGGAATTTATGCACGACTGGAGCAATGCTTCCACCTGGAATGGAATAATGGTTATTCCAAAATACTGCAGCTTTGGTGGAGTGATTTTCCTTCAGGCAGTCATAAATACCCTTGCTGAGGTAATCGGCGTCCTCTGCGGTTGACGCTAAAAGACATTGCTTGTGTGCCGGAATTTTCTGATTAAGCACTCCACCCAGCAGTTCTCCCAGCGCACGCATGGTAGCCGAGTAAGCTTGCGGGTTATCCGTCGATGATAGAAGGCTGTCCAAGGCTGCCTTAGCTTCACCTTTAGCAAGTGCACTGTATTTCCTATTCACAATGCTCATTGACGGTTTTCCCCTGTGGGCAAATGGTCATCTAACGTCTCTGCTTCAAGTGACATCAGAAAAACAACGATGTCTCCAGGCTTTTTGAGCTTGGCCAGAGCTTGAGGTGACGGGCTAGCAATACTTGAGGTAACCCTCGCCTGCATCCCATTGTAGCTGACAATAAAAGCGCCGCATTCTACCGTCACAGAAGGCATTTGGAAAGCGGCCAGCAGGTCTGTGAGCCAAGTGGGTGCATCGGATTCCTGCAGATTTTTGACCGTCACGACCCCAACTTCCTCTTCTTCTATACCGTTGGGCACGAAGCTTGCGAATACATCAGGATGAGACATCGCTTTGGCTTTGGTCATGACGTCCAGTACCGTACGGCCATGTTCATTGTCCGCGCACCACTGGCCTAGCACCAATCTAAAGGCCGCGTCAACGTTTGACAAGCTTTGGGTGGCACACAGCTTGTTCAGCGCCTCACGTAAAGGGCCATGTCCAATTACCAACTGGGTGGACGAGGTGTGGTAGGGGAAATGCTCGGACAGGCAGTAATCCTTCATATCTGCAGGGATTTTTGCGTCATTGGCTGCAGCCTTGTCGATGCTACTGACGAGTAATACCTGGGTGGAAATTTTGCTCAGATGAAGGTCATGGTCGATGATTTGCTGCATACCGAAGCGGCACTGCATCTCCTCATCCCAGCTAGCGGGATCACCGTCTGAATTCTTGGCTTGGTAGTTGGTTTTTTGTGCGGCAGACAAATAGCGGACACATAGATCATCGACGAAAGCAGTTTCCTGGCAGGTGATGTGGTAGTCGCCATACTCTCTTGCCTCGACGTTCGATGCTATGAGGCAGATTTTGTTAGCCGCGAAAAAATTCTCGAAGTCCGAGCCTTTCTTGTTGTTTTTGCCGCCTCGACCGATGTTCGTCAGCTTTTTCGCGAGCTCGGCTCCGAATTGCTGCTCTACGAACTGCGTCACTTCCGTGTCAGACATTTCTTTCATCGGTCGGCCCCTTGGTTAGTCACTTCATTATCTCCATCACCTAACAGCCAGTCGAGGGCATGTGGGCGGTTTGCCATCCAAAGCTTTAATAGGCTGCAGTGTTTGTAGAGATAAGCACAGATGTCCTTACTCAGTCACGCTGGGCTTGTGACGAAGGCGGGTGACATTCTTGCCGATATGGTTAGCCAATTCGTGGGGCGTAAGGTGCTCCTGTCGATTGGCCTCAAGGTACCGGCTCCACCAGTTCATGATCAGTCGGCGCTCCTCGATGAACTCAGCCTTGTGGATATAGGCAGCTCGGACGTTATTCCGCTCCTTGTGGCTCATCTGCCTTTCAATGGCGGTCTCGGACCACAGTCCTGATTCAATCAGCGCGCTACAGGCCATCGACCGAAACCCATGCCCGCAGATTTCGGTTTTGGTGTCGTAGCCCATTTTCCTAAGCGCGCTGTTCACTGTGTTTTCAGACATGGGTTTCCAGGGCTTGGCATCGCCTGCAAACACCAGCTCGAATTTGCCGGTGAGGGCGTGGATCTGTTCAAGCAGGGCCACGGCTTGCGGCGATAAGGGTACAAGGTGGATGTCCCCGGCCATCTTCGTACCCCTTGTTGAAAAGGGAACGCCGTCCAGCGCGGGTCGAGTGTCCGGTATCTCCCAGGTGCCGCGCTTGAGGTCGAACTCGCTCCAGCGGGCGAATCGCAGTTCGCTGGAGCGTACGAACACATGCAGCGAGAGCATGACCGTCAGCCGGGTAAGTGCGCGGCCTTTGTATGTGTCGATACGCTCCTGCAATTCAGGCAGACGCGATAAGGGTAAAGCAGGGCGGTGAATCACCCTCGGAGCTTTGATCAAACCTTCAAGGTCGGAGGCAGAGTTTGCCGCGATCTGTCGAGCACGCTTCGCCTCGCGCATGATGCTTTGCAGGTAGTTTTGTACCCTTAAAGCGACGTCAATCGTGCCGCGCTTCTGGATCGCTTCCCGAGGTTGCATCAGGTCGTGGGTGTCCAGATCGACAATGGAGCGAGCGCCGATCAGCGGGAAGACATGGGTTTTGAGGCGGCTCAGGACCGTCTTGGCATGGCCTGGAGCCCATTTGGCAGACATCGCTTTGTGCCATTCCAGTGCAGCGCTTTCAAAGGTTCGGCCTTTGATTGCGGCCTGCGTCTTGACTTGGTGTTTGGTCTCTATGGGGTCGATGCCTTTCGCCAGCATCCGCTTGACCTCCAGGCGCTTGTTACGTGCATCGGCGAGACAGACCACGGGATAGCTGCCGAAGGAAGTCAGTCCTTCGCGTCCATCAGGTTTGACATACCTGAGACGCCAGCCTTTACGGCCATTGGGTTGGACTAGAAGGTAGAGGCCGTCGCCGTCGAAAAGCTTGTAAGCGCGGTCGGTGGGCTTGGCTGAGCGGCAAGCCGAATCGGAGAGTGGAGCAGTGGTGCGCGACATAAGGGTACTCCCCCTTTATCGAATTACCTTACCCCTAACACTACCCCTAAAACGGTTGGAATCCACCAGTTTCTGACGGAAACCGATGGAACGCCAAAACGAAAAAACCCGCCAGAAGGCGGGTTTTTCGGGGGTTCCAGAGATTTTGAAAGCCTTCTCTGGAACCTTGTATGGTGCCGGCACCAGGAGTCGAACCCGGGACCTACTGATTACAAGTCAGTTGCTCTACCAACTGAGCTATACCGGCGTGTTAGGGCGACGATTATAGCGATTGGAAAGGTTCTGTAAACCCCTGAATTCTGACTATTTTTCAGCGCGCGATTTTTCCACGGCCGGTCGCGGGCTCCAGCGGTTTCGCAACGGGTGATGAGTGCCGCCTTGAGGCCCAGGGTTTGAGCATGGTTGGTCATCAGGGGGCCTTGACGGTGAGCAGACAATCTCAAGCCGGAATGGGTCGCACCGGGGGGAGTATCCCGTCGACCTGGCGCGGGTCAGTGCGTCCAGTGCCGGGCAGTGAGTGTACATAAAAAGTCATTAATTTGACGATTTGCCGCTCGTCGAATTGGCTTCGATAAAAAAACAGCAAAATAATGACACTCTCCACATCCTGTCACACACTGTTTGAACAACAAGTGCACCCATGCTCTGCAAGAGGTGCCGTGGCAAGGGAGGATGGGCTGTGAGCCAGGACGACGAGTTTTTTGCAAAAAAGACGGCCAGTCATGACCGCCCGATGACGTCGGCGCTACAGTTTTTTGAAGATACCCCCATCGACGCTGCCTCTTCCCTCGCTGAACAACCCCAGCCTACCGTTATGCCGGCCTGCCGAGCGCAGGTGGTGGTGTTGGCGTCGGTCAATGGCGGAGTGGGCCGAAGTACCCTGGCGACGGCCTTGGGCAGTGGCTTGCAACGCCTGGGGCGCCCGGTGACGGTCCTGGAGCTGGACCCGCAAAATGCCCTGCACCTACACTTTGGCCTGCCCCACGAGGCCTTGGGCATCGGTCGCGCCAGCCTGGGCAATCAAGCGTGGGATCATCTCGCCCAGCCCGGTTTCTGCGGCTGTCGGGTGCTGGTCTTTGGCGAGACCGACAGGCAACAGCAGGAAGACTTGCAGCGCTGGCTCAAACAGGACCCGGATTGGCTGGCGCAGCATTTGTCGCACCTGGGCTTGAGTGAGCAGCACAGCGTCATTATCGACACCCCGGCCGGTAATAACGTGTACCTGCACCAGGCGTTGAATGCCGCCAATACCGTCGTCATCGTTGCCCTGGCGGACGCCGCATCGCTGAGTGCCCTGGAGCCGATGCAGCGGTTGCTGGCGCCGTACCTTGCGCGGCCATCGGCACTGCGCTGTCACGTACTCGTCAACCAACTGGATGAGGGCAGTGCCTTCAGCCTGGATATGTTGGACGCATTCAAGCGGCGCCTTGGGGAAGATGGCATGGATGTGATCCATCGCGACCCGTTGATCAGTGAGGCGCTGGCTTTTGCCGATGACCCGCTGGACTGTGGGGCCGTGAGCATGGCCTGTGAGGATATCCACGGGCTGTGTCGGCGACTGGATGGCACTTGAATCGCGCCCTGGGCGACGCCTTATACGGTTGTCTGCAGATGCTTATGCACAATCTGTTGCTCGGACAGGTGCTGAAACCGTCATTTTGTAGAGCTGTTCTCATTACGCTGCAACTGCCTGTTTTGCGTGCGTTTTATTTTGTGAACAAAAAATGATCAGTCAGCATTTTCCTGTGTAGCGCCCGCCTCTACGGCGTCCTACAGAAATTCATCAACAGAGTTATCCACAGGGCGCCTTGCCCTTTAATCGCGCTCGGCCAGCACCATCAGGTTGCGCGGGGTCAGGGCTGTTTCGCAGAAGAGGCCCACTTGAGCCTTGTAACCGTTTTCTTGCAGGAACAATGCCCGGTCCAGGACCAGCCACACTTCCAGCGGGCGACGAAACAAGCCACGCACCAGTTCCAGGTTTCGTACATGGGCCAGACGTTGCCAGCCATGCTGTTCCAGGGCTGCCCAATCCTGCGCACCTGTGGATAACCCTTTGAGCGTCGCCAGGTGCTGGCAGTAGTCTGCGAAGGAGCGGTGCAGCCATTCGCTGGGCAGCGAAGGCGTGGGCAGGTACTCATCGCGCCCACGCAATTGCCGTTGTAACTGATCGAAGCCCAGGCGCCGGGCCATGGAGGTGTCGCGTTGCAGGCGCACCCGGGCGCCAGCGGTGACGGTTTCGCTCAGGGGCAAGCCAAGGTCCTCCCGTGACAAGCGCAGCGCCGAAGCGCGGGCCGCGGCCGACAGCGCCTGGTATTGCTCGCTGGCGATGCGGTTGTAGCAGCAGGGCGCCACGGCCAGGTGTTTGCAGCCGGCGGCGCTGGCCAGTTGCAGCAGGCGTACGTGCAGGTCGCCACAGGCGTGCAGGGCCACAGGCGTGTGTTCGGGGTTGATCGCTACATCCGCCATCACGTCTTGCCAGCGGTGGGTGGCGGGCAAGTGGTGGTGCGCGCTCAAGGCCTGACCAGCAGCGATCAGTGCCGGGTCGTACTCCAGACAGGTCAGGTGTTGCCCCGGTTGCAGCAGCCGACGGCCGAGGTGGCCTTTACCGGCGCACCAGTCGAGCCAATGGGTCGGGCGCTCGGCAAACTGCAGTGCGCTGCCAAACGCCTCGATTTGCTGCCATTTGCGGCCCGGTACATCCACATTCAGGCGCGACGACGGCGCATGCAGCACGCCCGACGGTAACTTATCCACAGCACTCAGGCGCGCGGCCAGCTCCGCCCATTGCGGAAACGGCGCCGGCGCCTGTAGGGCAGTGGGCAGGTTATGGCTGCTTTCGGCCTGTGCCAGCGAGCGCCGGCGCAGCCATTGGGCCAGCGTGGGATGCTGGGCTTCCCAGGGTAATTGCAGGTGGGTGAAGGGCCGTGGTCGCCACAGCCCTTGATGCTCGGTGAGGAACGCATCCAGCGCGAGGAAACGGGCCAGCAGCCGCTCGCCCGTCAACCCGCTGTCAGCGTCCCTGGCAGGCATCGACCCGCAACCAGCGTTCCAGCAGCTTGAAGCCGCGCACCAGCACATAGGCCATCAGCAGGTAGAACATGCCGGCGGCAAAGAAGATCTCTACCGGCAGGTAGGTGCGGGCAATGATGGTGCGGGCCATGCCGGTCAATTCCAGCAGGGTCACGGTACTGGCCAGGGCGCTGGCCTTGAGCATCAGGATCACTTCGTTGCTGTAGGCCGGCAGGCCGATGCGCGCGGCACGCGGCAGGATGATGTAGAACAGCGCCTTGGGCTTGGACATGCCCAGCGCCCGCGCCGCTTCGATCTCACCGGGCGGGATGGCCTGGATCGCGCCGCGCAGGATCTCGGCGATGTAAGCGGCAGTGTGCAGGGTCATGGTGACGGTGGCGCACCAGAACGGGTCCCGCAGGTAGGGCCACAGGGCGCTTTCGCGCACGGCGTCGAACTGCGCCAGGCCGTAGTAGACCAAAAACAGCTGCACCAGCAACGGTGTGCCACGGAAGAAGAAGATGTAGCAGTAGGGCAGGGTGCGCACGTACCACAGGCGTGAGGAACGGGCGATGCCCAGGGGGATCGCCAGCAGCAGCCCGGCGATCACCGCGATGGCCACCAGTTCCAGGGTCAGGGTTGCGCCCTGGGCCAGTCTTGGCAGCCACTTGATGATCACGGCCCAGTTCAGGCCCAGGTCGAAATGCGCCAGCCAGCTGTAGTCGCCGTTCATTGCGTGCTCCTCGCAAAGCCGCGAGCGGCGCGTTTTTCCAGGAAGTACATGCCGGCCATGGCCAGGACGGTGAGGCCCAGGTACATAAAGGCCGCGACCATGAAGAAGGTGAAGGGCTGCTTGGTAACGGTCACGCCGATTTGCGCGTGGCGCATGATTTCTTCCAGGCCGATCACCGAGACCAACGCGGTGTCCTTCATCAAAATCATAAACAGGTTGCCCAGGCCCGGCAGGGCGATGCGCCACATCTGCGGCATGATCAACCGGGTGAAGATGCGCAGCTTAGACAGGCCCAGGGCAATGCCCGCTTCACGGTGGCCCTTGGGGATCGCCAGGATCGCGCCACGGAACACCTCGGTGGCGTAGGCGCCAAAGCACAGGCCCAGGGCAATCACCCCGGCGGCGAAGGCGCTGAGCGACAGGTCGGGGTTACCGAAAAACTCCCCCAGGGCCCGCATCATATTGACCGTGCCGAAATAGATCAGCAGCACCCACAGCAGTTCGGGAATGCCGCGGACAATGGTCGAGTAAGCGCCGCCAAGCCATTGCAGGAACTTGTACGGGGAAGTCTTGGCCAGGGCGCCGGCCAGGCCGAGCACCAGCCCCAGGCATAACGCCGTGAGTGCCAGTTTGACGGTCATCAGCGCGCCGGCAGCGAGTGCGGGGCCGAATCCGTAGAGATCGAAATTCATGGTTTTTTCATATCGCGCAAGGCATTGCGAAAAGCCGGCGCGCTCAAGCGAGCGCGCCGGTCTGGCCAGTCAGGATCATTCGATGCTGAAAGGGAAGTACTTGTCGTTGATCTTCTTGTAGGTGCCGTCGGCCTTGATTTCCGCCAGGGCCTTGTTCAGGCGCTCGCGCAGTGAGTCGCCTTTACGCACAGCGATGCCGATCTTGTCGCTTTCTACAACCGGATCGCCCTTGAACTCGTAGGCCGAACCGTCTTTGCTCTTGAGCCACTCGTATTGCACGTACTTGTCGGCGAGCATCCCGTCCAGGCGGCCGGACGTCAGGTCGAGGTAGGCGTTTTCCTGGGTGTCATAGAGCTTGGCGGTGGTGTCTGGCAGTTTGTCTTCCAGGTAGGTCCCGGCCAGTGTCGCGCGCTGCGCCCCGATGATCTTGCCTTTGAGGTAGTCGGCGTCGGTCTTGAAGTCCTTGATGGATTTGGCCGCGATGAACTGCAGCTTGTTGGAGTAGTACGGGTCGGTGAAGTCAACGGCCTGCTTGCGCTCGTCGGTGATCGACAGCGACGACACCAGGAAGTCGAACTTCTTGGCGTTCAGGGCCGGGATGATGCCATCCCAGTCGGAAGTGACTACGCTGCATTCGACTTTCATCTTGGCGCACAGGGCGTCGCCGATGTCTTTGTCGAAGCCGACCACGTTGCCACTGGCGTCTTTATTGTTGAAGGGCGGGTAGGCCGCCTCGATCCCCATTTTCAAAGTCTCGGCCATGGCCGTGGCGCTGAACGCCATGGAAACGGCGGCGGCCAGGAGGAATTTTTTATAGTTCTGCATGCATGTTGCTCCGTTAGCGGTTGCTGGACATGAATTGTTTGCAGCGCGCCGAAAGCGGGTTCTCAAACACCTGCTGTGGCGATCCTTGCTCTTCGACCAGCCCCTGGTGGAGGAACACCACTTCGCTGGACACTTGGCGGGCAAAGCCCATTTCGTGGGTGACCAGCAGCATGGTGCGGCCTTCTTCGGCCAGCGCGCGGATCACATTAAGTACTTCCTGAACCATTTCCGGGTCAAGTGCCGAAGTGGGCTCATCGAACAGAATGACTTTGGGTTGCATCGCCAGGGTGCGGGCGATGGCCGCGCGTTGTTGCTGGCCGCCGGACAATTGCGCCGGGTAGGCGTGGCGCTTGTCGCCAATACCGACCTTGGCCAGCAGGGCCTCGGCCACTTCGATGGCTTCGGCCTTGCTCTGGCCGAGCACGCGGCGTGGGGCCTCGATGATGTTGTCGAGGATGCTCATATGTGGCCAGAGGTTGAAGTTCTGGAACACAAAGCCGATTTCGCTGCGCAGGCGATTGATCTGCTTGCCGTCGGCGGCCATCAGCTCGCCGTTTTTCGCGGCTTTGAGCTTGAGTTCTTCGCCGGCCACCAGGATCTGGCCCTGGTGCGGGTTTTCCAGCAGGTTGATGCAGCGCAGGAACGTGGATTTGCCGGAACCGGAGGAGCCCAGGATCGAGATCACATCGCCGTCGCGAGCGGTCAGCGAGATGCCTTTGAGCACCTCCAGCTCACCATAGCGTTTATGCAAGTTGCGGATTTCAAGCGCGGGCGCGGCCAAAGCCATGAGCGGTCCTCATTGTGTGCATTGCGTTCCTGCTGTTGGGTCGCCTTCCTGGCGTGGCGCCAAGCTAGCATAGCGTTCGGATGACAGCCAACAGCGCCACGGGCGTTAAACAGACAGTGTGTGACAGGTTGTCGCATCGGCACAGCAGCGTGTCGCGCCATCAACAACCGAACAGCCGTTTTAACCGATAAACCCATGGCAGTCGCGTAAAAAAGGGCGCGATGTTGCCAGCTTTGGCCGGGTGTTGGAAGGGTTAAACGGGTAAACGGTGCCTATGGGCCCTTTAATTGGGTGTCACATACTTTCTGTGTGGGTTTTTGGTGGACTCATTGGTTCTGGATGTGAGTCGGCCGGTAACGTTGTGGCGAATTGCCATTGATCTCAATGGCTTGCGAGCGCTGAAGGATTGTCCTATAGCCCGCGTCAACCTTGGCTTTGTAACATTTTGGCGCAAATCTTGCGTAAAGAATAAAGAACGCCCTGTTTGTTTCTTTTCACGAAGGCGCAGCAGGCCGGGCGGACCGTATTCGCAATTCCTCGCAAAGGTGTGTCAATGAGTCGTACGCAAAGCTCCAATGACCTCGAACAGGGGCTCAAACCGCGGCATGTCACCATGTTGTCAATTGCCGGTGTGATCGGCGCCGGTCTGTTTGTCGGCTCCGGCCATGCGATTGCGGCAGCCGGGCCCGCCGTGCTGCTGGCCTATGCCGCAGCCGGTACGTTGGTGGTGCTGGTGATGCGCATGCTGGCCGAGATGGCCGTCGCCTCACCCGACACCGGTTCATTTTCTACCTACGCCGACCGGGCTATCGGCCATTGGGCTGGCTTTACCATCGGCTGGCTGTACTGGTGGTTCTGGGTATTGGTCATTCCCCTGGAAGCCAACGCCGCCGCGACCATCCTGCATGCCTGGTTCCCTGATGTGGCGATCTGGGCCTTTACCCTGGTCATTACCTTGTTGCTGACGGCCACCAACCTGTTCAGCGTGAAGAACTACGGCGAGTTCGAGTTCTGGTTTGCCTTGATCAAGGTTGTCGCGATCATTGGTTTTGTGATCCTCGGCGTGCTGGCGATCTTCGGCTGGCTGCCGGGCAGCCAGGTCAGCGGCGTCTCGCACCTGTTCGACACCCAGGGCTTTTTGCCCAACGGCATGGGCGCGGTGTTGGCGGCGATCCTGACCACCATGTTTTCGTTCATGGGCACCGAGATCGTGACCATCGCGGCCGCAGAATCGAAGAACCCGGGCCAGCAGATCACCAAGGCCACCAACTCGGTGATCTGGCGGATCGGCTTGTTCTACCTGGTGTCGATCTTCATCGTCGTGGCCCTGGTGCCATGGAACGATCCGACCCTGGCGGCCGTCGGTTCCTACCAGACTGTGCTGGAGCGCATGGGCATCCCGAATGCCAAGTTGATCGTTGATCTGGTGGTATTGGTCGCCGTGACCAGTTGCCTGAACTCGGCGCTGTACACCGCGTCGCGCATGCTGTTCTCCCTGGGGCGTCGTGGTGATGCCCCGGCGGTCGCCAAGCGCACCAACAAGAGCGGCACGCCTTATTGGGCGGTAATGCTGTCCACGGGCGCGGCGTTCCTTGCGGTATTCGCCAACTATGTGGCCCCGGCGGCGGTGTTTGAATTCCTGCTGGCCAGCTCTGGCGCGATTGCGTTGCTGGTGTACCTGGTGATTGCCGTGTCGCAACTGCGCATGCGTCAGAAACGTACCGCGGCGGGCGAGAAGATTGCCTTCAAGATGTGGCTGTTTCCGGGCCTGACCTATGCGGTGATCGTGTTTATCGTCGGCGCGTTGACCATCATGCTGTTCCAGGAGGCGCACCGGGTGGAGATTATTGCGACCGGTGTGTTGAGCCTGCTGGTGGTTGCGGCGGGGTTGCTGGTGGCAAGCCGGCGCCGGGCCCAGAAGTTGGGGGCTGCGGTGCTCAACTGACGAGTTGAAATGCGTGTTGCCTAGCGCTACAAAGCACTGTGGGAGCCGGGCAGTTAAGCGCAGATCCCCTATGGGAGCGGGCTTGCTCGCGAAAGCGGTGGGTCAGTCAACCTCAATGTTGGCTGGGCCGACGTCTTCGCGAGCAAGCCCGCTCCCACATTTGATCTTCACTGCTTTGAGCATTGCGCTCGCTTAACTGGTCGGCATTAGGGCAAGCCCGCTTGTGTTGTATCAATCCTGCGCGCTGGTCAGCGCCTGGGATGCCGCCACGTAGTCCGCCTGAAACGCTGGCGATTCAATCCACGCCAACGCCGCCGCTTCATCGTCGCTGTCGGTGGACCACTGCCGATACTCGATCAGCGCCGCCAGGATAAAGTCCGTGGCGTTTTCTTCGCCTTCCTGCTCCAGCACCAGCGCCAGCAGCGGGTGCGCCAGGAATGCCGCACACAGCGCCTGCTGGCTGGTCTCGCCGGCCGCGCGCATTTGCACGAACAGTTCGGTCAAGTCCACCGACTCAAGGTCAATGCGCTCGTCATCGCCGGCAAATGCATCCTGCTTGGGCGCATTGGCGCGCTGGGTGCGGTTCTGCTTGGCCTTGGCTTTTGCCCGTTGGGCACGTTTTTGCTGCTTGTCTGGCGAAGCCATGGGCTCACGTCCTTGGTTCAGGATCTGGGTGGCGTATTGAAGCGCAGGTCTGGCGAAATCCCAAGGGTTTCTACAGCTGCGTACCCGGTGTGTCGGTCGCCAGTTGGCCATGCTGCAGCCACGCCAGTGCAATCGGCCACAACCGATCCTGATATTCACTACGGAAAAACGCGAAATGCCCGACGGCTTCTTCGCCAATATCCATGGGGGCGATGCGCAAGTGCGTGCGTTCGCTGGCCTGGAAGTAATTCAGCAGGCGCTCAATGGCGGGCACCGTGCCAAACGGGTCGTCGCTGATGCTGATGGCCAGGATCTGCGCCTGCACCCGGGCAAAGGGCAGTTCGCCCAGGACGCGCCCGCTGGGCCGTGTCTCATAGGTGGGCGTGGGTGTGCTCCAGTCGCGCACCACCCCGGCGGGCGTGTCTTCCAGCCAGCCCAGGCGCTTGCCCGGGAAGTACCCGCAGAGGGCGGTCACCAGTGGCATCACCAGGTGCCACTTGGCAAACATCCGCCAGCGCCCGTTCGCTTGATAGTCCCGCCAGTAGGCAAACTGCGCGCCCACGGTAACCAGGCGCCTGATGGCCGCCCCCGACGCCCCGAGACCGGCCGCACAGCCGCCAAAGCTGTGGCCGACCACATCAATGGGCTGCCCGGCAAACTCGCGCTGCGCGCGCTGCACGATGGCCTCGAAATCCAGCCGGCCCCAGTCCGACCAGGAGGCCTTGAACCCACGCAACGAGCCACTACGCGACTCGCCGATACCGCGATAGTCGTAGGTGATGACGTCCAAACCATTGGCAAACAGATAGTCGGCAAAGCGCGAATAGTGGCGGCAGCGCACCGAGGTGGCGGCGTTGATGATGACTACCGGGCGTTCGATATCGGTGCGGATATGGCGCCAGGTGAAGCCGCCGATGGGGTAGTTGTCGGCGGCGGGCTCGTGGAATGTCTCGGGGTGCGGGCGGCTGGGCAGGTTCATCACTGGCCTCGATCCATGCGCTTTCGATGGGGGTTGAAGACCCGTGCGCAGTTTTTATTGGAGGCTGACACTAACAAAATCGCCAGCCAAAGGCGCGCGATACCTGCCAGCCAATCCCGTAAAAAAGTCTGTTGTGGCGAGCAGGCTTGCCCGCATTGGGTCGCGCAACGGCCCTAAAAAATGGGACAGCTATGCAGTCCAGTGGGGCAAGCCCGCTCGCCACAGGTGTGTACAGGTAAATGTTGCATTCGGTTCAGGCATGATTCAGCCGGGCTGCCGGCAATATACGCCAGCATCTCCCTCGCCCTGGCAGGTTAAACCATGGAACACCGCAACCGTTTTCGTCTGGAGGCCCTGGGTGTTTTCCTGGTGGCCTTGTTGTTATTTACGCTGGGCATCTGGGATCAACAGCCACAAGGCTTTGATGGACGCTGGGCGGTGTTCATGCAGGAGATGTTCCGCCACGGCGCGAGCCTCTTCCCCACCACCTACGGTGAGCCTTACCCGGACTATCCGGGCACCGCCACCTATTTGAGCCTGCTCTTTGCCCGATTGTTCGGTGCGCCCAACGACCTGGCCAATGTCATGCCCACCGCCCTGGCGTCGGCCGGGGTCATGGCCCTGGTCTACCGTTTGCTGGTGCCCTCGGGGCGGACATGGGCGTTGCTGACGGTATTGCTCACGGCCTTGACGGCACAATTGCTGGAAAAGTCGCGCTCGGTCTGCCTGGACCAGATGGTCTCCCTGCTGTGCCTGGGCTGTTTCTACCTGCTGCACACCGGCGAGCGTTTGGGCTCAAAGCTGCGCCAGTACGCAATCTTTCCCTTGTTCGTGGCGGCGTTTGCCATTCGTGGCCCTTTGGGGTTGATCGAAGTCTGTGGGGTTGCCTGTGTGTACTGGGCGCTGGGGCCTGCCCGCTCGCGGGAAGAGAAGATTGGCCTGCTGAAAAAGGTGATGGCCCACGGTGTGATCGGCCTGGTCCTGCTCCTTGCCTGTTGGTGGGTGCTGTTGAAGCTGGCGCGGATCAGCGGTGGCGATGGGTTTGCCGACGAGGTGATGAAGATGCAGGTGGCCGGCCGCCTCGATGAAAGCGGCGAGCCGTTCTACTTTTACTTCAAGCTGAGCCTGTACCGTTATTTCCCGGTGATCCCGCTGGCGCTGGCGACGTTGATTGCCCTGCGCCACACCTGGTCGGCGCGCAATGAGGATGCCGATGTGCAGTTGATGCTGCGCCTGGGCGGTTGTGGCTTGATGATCCTGCTGGGGCTGTCGGTGCCGAACTTCAAGCGTGCCTACTACATCGTGCCCATGGTCCCGATGTTTGCCGCTGTGGCGGCCTATGGGCTGCTGCAGGCCCGCGGCTGGTTGCTTGGCGTGCGGCGGGGGTATGAGTGGCTGGTGGCGATCCTGCCGCTGCTGGGGGGTGTCGTGGTCTTGGTCTGCCGGCAGCTGTGGAGCAAACACGGTTACTGGCCTGATGTTTCAGTGCCGGGATTGATTGCGCTGCTGATCGTCCTGCAACTGGCGGCGGTGGCTGCCTGGCGTCGTATGCGCGGCCGTGTTGGGCCGCGATTGGTGGTGCTTAGCCTGATCGCGTTGGCCACCCAATGGCTGGTGCTGGTGACAGTCGTGGAGCCGGCCAAGGATCTGCAATTTGACACCAAAAACTTTGTGGGTGCGGTGGAAGCCCTGCGCGCCGAGCGCCCCGGGCTGCTGGTGTTTCTCAACCTCGGCAAGGACACCTGGGCCATCCGCTACATCATGAACCTGGATCATGACGAGCAGCCGCTGTTTGTCGGGCGTGACGACCTTGCGCAACTGCGCGCACTGCCGCGTTCGTCCTGGGTCATTGTGGCGCGCAAAGAAACCGAATTACTGCGGGGAACACCGCTGGAGCATCTGACGCCCGTGTTCAATGGGCGTCTCAATGACAACCCATTGCTGGTGTTCCGGGTGCCGTGATCCGTTTTACCACTCGGTCAAAAGTTGTAGGCCAGGGTACCGACAAGCGTACGGCGGTTGCCGATGAAGCAGTCGCCTCGCGCCAGGCAGGTTGTGTAGTAGGTCTTGTCTTCAAGATTGGTCGCGTTGAGGGTCAGGTTCCAGTTTTGGTAACGGTAGCCGAGCATGGCATCCACCAGGGTAGTAGATGGGGTTTTCAGGCGGTCGGCGCCATCCCAGCTTGTTCCTACATAGCGAACGCCTGCACCGACACTGAACCCGGATATATCGCCGATGCTGAACCGATGTTGGCTCCATACCGAGGCCATGTTCTCGGGAACGCTGGCCAGGCGTTTGCCTTGTTCGGCGGGTGAGCCCTTGATGACGGTGGTGTCGGTGTAGCTGTAGGTGCCAATCAGGTCCCAGTCGGGCGTGACCGCTACCAGGGCTTCGAGCTCCAGGCCACGGGCGCGGGTTTCACCACTTTGCAGGGTGTTCATTGCATCCAGGGGGTCGGGCATGCGGCGGTTCTGCTCGCGTATGTCATATACCGCTGCGGTGTAGAGACTGTTGCTGCCAACGGGCTGGTATTTCACGCCCAGCTCCCACTGTTTGCCCTTGAGCGGCACGTAGGGTTCCAGTGTTCGTCGGTTGAGGCCGACTTGCGGCTGGAATGATTCGCTGTAGCTCAAGTAGGGCGCTATGCCGTTGTCGAACAAGTAGGTCAGGCCCGCGCGGCCGGTCACTTTGTCGTCCTTTTGCCGGGCACTGCCCTGGGCCTGGCTGGCGGCCCAATCCTTGCGCAGGCCCAGGGTCAGCAACCACTGTTCGTATTTGATCTGGTCCTGGGCATACAGCCCTTGTTGCATAACCCGTTGTTCCGGGCTGGCGGTGAGGCGAATGACCGAGGGATCAAAGGTGCCATACACCGGGTCGTACATGTTCAGTGGTGTTGCCGGGCCGCTGGCACTGTCCTGGTTGATGACGGCATGTTGGTAGTCGCCCCCCAGCAGCAGGGTGTGTTGGAGCGGGCCAGTGTCAAACCGGGCCTCGGCGTTCTGGTCGGCAACCCACACTTTGACCTCGGGTTTGGAAACGTAATAGACGCGGTCGAGGGTCTGGTTATCGGGCTTGAACAGTGGTTTTTTGGCGAATGCCGAGTAAATCGATTGGTAGCTGACTTTGCTTTTCTGCCAGCGCAGGTTTTGGCGCAGCGTCCACGTATCGTTCAGGTGCCACGAGAATTGCGACGTCAGGGCTGTCTGGTCACTGTCGTATTCGTCAAAGCCGGGCTCGCTGGCGAACCGGTTGCTGTGGAACCGGCCATAGGGCGCATTCCAGACGGTGCCTGTGTGTGGGAAGAACTGTGTGGTGGAGCCGCTGTCATCACGCTGGATGTTGGCCAGGATGGTCCAGTCGATATCGTCGTTGGGGCGCCAGGTCAGCGAGGGCATCAGGACCTGCCGGTTATCTTTGACATGATCAACCTGAGTATCACTGTCGCGCTGGATCGCCACCAGCCGGTACAACAGCGTGCCTTGTGGGTTCAGGGGGCCGGTGGTGTCCACGGCGACCTGCTTGCGGTTGTAATTGCCGTATTGCAGTTGCAGTTCGGTGTGCTGTTCGGCTTTGGGGCGTTTGCTGACCTGGTTGATCAGCCCCCCCACCGGGCTTTGCCCATACAGCATCGACGCAGGGCCCTTGAGCACTTCAAGGCGTTCCAGGGTGAAGGGATCGGTGCGTACGTTGGTGTAAGTGCCGAAGCTCTGCTGTAAACCATCAAGGAACAGGGCCGGCGAGCTGCCTCGCACTTTCGACCAGTCTCCCCGGCTATCCAGCCCGAAGGTCTCGGCCCGCACCCCAGAAACATAACGCAATGCGTCTTGCACGGTCAGTGCGCCCTGATCGCGCATACGGTCGGCGCTGATAACGGAAATCGACTGAGGGATCTCAGTGATGGGTGTGTCGGTCTTGGCCCCTGTTGTGCTGCGCTTGGCAACATAGCCGGTGATCGGGCCATCGGCCGTTTCTTCTGAGGCTGTTGCCGTAATGCTTTGGCTGGGCAGTTCGAGCTGGCCTTTTTCCTCGGCCGCGACGGCGACGGGGGCAAGCATCGAAGCAAATCCGAAGGGGGCCAGGCCGAATGCCTTCAACCATGAACCTGGCTCGCGTGCAGAGGGCATCGCAGCTCCTTGATTATTTTTAGTGGGGCAGGGGAGGATTTTGCGTGCAAGCTTAAATGATAATAATTGTTATTAGCAACTGTGGGTGTCAGTCGAGCCTGGCTTTTGCGGGAGGATTTGATGCGGGCGACCTGATGGGATCGCCTTGTGCGGGGAGGGGGCAACCAAGGCTGGCTGTCGTGGGTTGACGAACTATTTGCAGCGGTAACCCTCGGGCATCGTGACGCTGTAGTTGCGCTGCACACGGTCCTGGAAGTTCAGGTTTTGCAGGCCCTGCTGCACCACAAAGGCTTCGACCTTGGCGGCCTGGCAGTCATCGTTATAGGACGTGACACGCAGCAGGTACACCGCACGTTTACTCGCTTCATCCCGGGCGGTGGCGGTGAAGGTGGTGAGGGTGGTGTAGCCGGTACGCTCCGAGCTGCCCACCGGGCCATAGGTGGTGTTGGGCGTGCTGGTGCAGATCATCTGGTCGCTTTTTTTCTTGTTGTTCTTGCACACCGTGGAAGTGCTGGTTGGCACCTGTCCATAGTCGGTGGCGGTGTAGCGGTAAGTCTCCCGACGGCTGTCGATATCGAGGGTGACGGTCATTTTCGGTGGTCGATTCTTGGGGAGGGTCACGTCGGTATAGACCTCGCGAAAGCCCTGGTCTTTCATGGCGCTGACCATATCGCGCAGGTAGTAGCGGGCATTGAGCGCACGCTCGTCATTGCCACCGACCGACGTCACCAGCACCGTTGCCTGGCGGTCAAAGCGATAGTCCGGGTCAGGTGTGGCATTGATCGCCACGTCCATTTGCGTGGCGCATCCGCTGAGCAGCGTGGTCAGCAGGCAGAGTACGCAGAACAAGTACCGGGTCATGAGGTCATTACCTTGCAACTGAAAATTGAGTAAAGGCTAAACGAGGGAGCCTCGTGATAAACAACCCTCAAGCCTGTAGCCATTAAATCGCAGGCAATAAAAAACCCCAAGGAATCATCTTCACTTGGGGTTTTTCGGTATTAGTGGTGCCCAGAGACGGAATCGAACCGCCGACACGGGGATTTTCAATCCCCTGCTCTACCGACTGAGCTATCTGGGCAACGGGGCGCATTAAACGGGTTTTTCAGGGGGTCGTCAAGCAAGTTTTCAAAAAATATTTAATTATTACCGTCGCTTACGTGCCAACCCCGGTTTTTGCTCAATTATTGAGCAGGCGGCACGTAGCCGTCGGCCTTGGCGTAATCCTCGCCGGAAAAGTACTTGTCCATCTCGCCCTGCAGATATTTACGGTCTTCGGCGTTCATCATGTTCAGGCGTTTTTCGTTGATCAGCAGGGTCTGGTGCTTCTGCCAGTCGGCCCAGGCCTTGGCGGAAACGTGGTCGAAAATGTCCTGGCCCTTGGCGCCCGGGAATGGGGCGCGTTCCAGGGCGGGCAGTTCTTCGTGGTACTTGCGGCAGATGATGGTGCGGGTCATGACGAAACTCCTGCGTTCAATACGTCGGCCGCGCGCTTCAACAGTTTTTTCACCGGGGCGGCAAGGCCCAGGCGCGGCGGGGTGGCGAGGTTATACCAGAGCCAGTCGGCCTCGGCCACGTGATGGGCCGATTCTTCGACCTGCACCAGCCAGGGTTCGATCGCCAGCTGGAAGTGGCTGAAGGTGTGCACCAGCCCCGGCAGTTCCTGGTGTTTGCCCAGCGCCAGCGAGTGCTGGTTGGCCAGGTGTTCCAGGTCGTCCAGGTCGTCCAGCTCCGGCAGGCTCCACAGCCCGCCCCACAGGCCCGTGGAGGGGCGCCGGTAAAGCAGGATCGCGCCCTCCTGGTTGGCCAGCAAGGGCATCAGCGTGCGCTTTTGCGGGATGGACTTGCGTGGCTTGGGGATCGGGTAGCGGGTTTCCAGGCCCAGCATGTGCGCCTCGCAGCCCTTTTCCAGGGGGCACAGCAGGCAACTGGGCTTGCTGCGGGTGCAGAGGGTGGCGCCCATGTCCATCATGGCCTGGGTGTAGGCATTGACGCGGGTCTGCGGGGTAAAGCGCTCGGCGGTGGCCCACAGCTGCTTGGCCACCTTGGGCTCGCCCGGATAGCCTTCCTGGGCGGTGAAGCGTGCCAGCACGCGCTTGACGTTACCGTCGAGGATCGGCGCGCGCAGGCCCATGCTCAGGCTGGCGATGGCGCCGGCGGTGGACAGGCCGATGCCCGGCAGTTCGGTGAGTTTCTCGACGTCGCGCGGGAATTCGCCACCGTATTGGGCAACCACGATCTTGGCGGTCTTCTGCAGGTTGCGCGCCCGGGTGTAGTAGCCCAGCCCGGTCCACAAGTGCAGCACTTCATCTTCCGGCGCGGCCGCCAGGGCCTCGACCGTTGGCAGCGAGGCCATGAAGCGGTCGAAGTAATTGAGCACGGTGCTGACCTGGGTCTGTTGCAGCATGATTTCCGAGACCCACACCCGATACGGGGTGATGCCCTGTTGCCAGGGCAGGTCATGGCGACCGTGGCGGTCGTACCAGTCCAATACGGCCGCTGAAAATTGTTCGCTTCTCATCGGTTGAACAAACCTTTGAGGGCGTCTTTGAGCTTGGGGTTGACCTTGTCGAGCTTCTCTTCAATTTTCTCGCTGAGCTTGTTGCCCGCCATCTTGGCGGCCACCTGGCCCAGGCCGTCCTTGTCCAGGCGGCAGGCCTTGGCGCCCAGTTCCAGTGGGCCACGGCAGCGCAGCGGCACTTCGATGCCCTGGAAGTTCGAGCCGACCTGGCAGGCCGGGTCCGGCATGTCGCGCTTGTCGCCTTCGACGATGATGCCCACGCGGTAGTCCATGCCCAGCACGCGCAGGTCCACGTCGCCATTGCCGTTGACGGTCAGGCCGGGGATGCGCACTTTCAGGTCCGGGTTGCTGGCCACGCCGTTGCGCAAGGTCAGGTTGCCCTTGAGTTCCTGGAACGGTGTGTCCTTGCTGCGTGGCGTGGTGGCGAGCGTCTTGCGGTTGAGTAGGGCAATGCCGGTGCACAGCTGTTGCTCAAGGTTGGCATTGAGCAGCGCGCCATTGTTGATGACGAAGCTGGCGGTGCCGTTGAGGCTGTCGACCAGGGCTTTCTGGCTGTTGCCGCGCCCGGTCAGGTTGCTGTCGAGGGTGATTTGGCCCTTGACCGGCGGGGTCTGCCCCTGGGCCTGCAGGATGCGTTCGACCGGTACTTGCTTGATTTTGGTCTGCAACGCCAGCACCGGCACATCTTCGCGGGCGTCGAGGCTGCCGCTGGCCTGGAACGTACCGTTGTAGAGGCCGCCGCTCAAGGTGTCGAGCTTGAGCTGACCACCCTGGCCGGAGGCCTTGAGGGCTGCATTCTCGATAGGCAACTGGCTCAGGGTCAGTTGGCCGAAGGACAGGTCGGCAATCACGTCCAGGCTGCGCAGGCGCGCCAGGGGCAGCAGTTTGTCGGTGCTCCAGGCGCCTTGGGTCGGCGCATCCGGCAACGGCGTGGTGCCCCCGGCGGCCATGGCCCCGGCTTCGCTGCTCTGCACTTGGGCCTGGCGCGCGACGGCGGCGCTGTTGGCGGCCTCGGACTTGGCGGGCAGGTAGTGGTCGGCATTGAACGTGTCGGCCTTTAACTGCACGCGCAGGGCTTGCTTGGCAAAGTCTTCCACCGCCAGGCGCCCGGTAAAGGTGCTGCCATCGAGTTTCAGGTTGAGGTCTTCCAGGGCCAGGCTCGACGGCGTGCCTTGCAGACGGCTAACCAGTTCGACCTTGCCCAGGCTCCCTGGGGCCATGGCCGGCAGGGGCTGGCCGACGCTGTCGAGGAACTTGGCCAGGTCGAACTGGGCAATCGACAGGGCGCCGCTGATCTGCGGGGTTTTATCCAGGTCGTTGACCTTCAGTTCGCCCAGTGCCCGCAGTTGGTTAAGCGAGAGCTTGAGGCCGGTCCACTCGGCAATGTTCGCCGACAGGTCCACCAGCAACTGGCCCTGGGTGGCAAAGGTCACGGTCTTGCCTTGCAGTGGCTCGCCAGTGGCTTCGCCGGAGAATTTCATGTCTTCAAACTGGTAGCGCTTGAGGGCGCGGTCAAAACGCAACTCGCCGTTGAGCTCGCTCTTGACCCGCATCACCGGCTGGTTGCTGCCGAAGAATGCGGTGAGCTTGACCGGAATGCTCGCGCCTTCATGCACGGCGCCGGTGCTCAGTTGGATGCTTTCGGCGCTGAACTGCTTGCCGGTCTGCTCGTCGTTGTACTCGATACGTGCGTTGTTGACCGTCAGGCTGTCGATATCCAGGCGGATCGGCTGGGCCGGCTTCTCTGGCGCTGGCGCCGTGGCTGGCGCGCTCGTCGCGGGTGCCTCGGGGGTGCCGGTGGCCGCAACGGGCGGTGCCTTGCCGATATCTTCCCAGTTGCCGTGGCCTTGCTTGTCACGGCTCAGGCGCAGGTTCAGGCCTTCGACGCGTACATCGCTCATCTGCACTTCGCGGCGCAGCAGCGGCAGCACGCGCACCGACAGGCCGAGCATCTGCAGGTCGGCAAACGGTTGGGCAGGGTTGCTCAGGGTGGCCACGCTGGCTTCATGCAGCTCCAGGCCCAGCCAGGGGAACAGGCTCCAGCCGATATCGCCATTGAGCGTCAGCTCGATGTGGGCCTTGTCGCGGGCAATCTGGCGAATCTCTTCTTTGTAGTCGTTGGGATCGAAGAGGTGGGTCAGGGCAAAGCCCAGAGCCACAATGATCAGCAACAGCCCGAGGAGTACCAGACCCAGGATTTTGCCGAACGCTTTCATGGGCGAGTCCTTGTATGTCGATTTTAAAATTTAGCCGCAGAGTATAACGCCGCCAGGCCCATGGCTGTTTACGCATCGTTACATAGTGTCAAACAAAACAGATGAGCCGAAAAAGGTAGTGTCAGTTTGGTTTTTCTCGCCGCGCCAAGTGCTAATCTTTGCGCGTTCGCCCGCCTTCTGCGACGAAACGTCGCGCCTACAGGGAGCTTTAACTCAACAAAACGGCCACGCATTGCGTGCAAAGGCCGAGGAGGAGAGCGCCTGGCGAACACAGACTAATAACTGGGGGAAACACCAATGAGCACTAGCACTGCGGCGGGCATCTCTGCTGCGCAGCCTGCGTTCCTGTCCAAGGAGCGCATCATCGCCAAGCCCGGGTTCAACCGCTGGCTGGTTCCGCCGGCCGCCCTGGCCATCCACTTGTGCATCGGCATGGCCTACGGCTTTTCGGTGTTCTGGCTGCCACTGTCCAAGGCGCTGGGTGTCACCGCGCCGGTGACCTGTGCACCGGATATGAGCTTTATCGCCCAGGTCTTCTCGTCGTCCTGCGACTGGCCTATCTCCATGCTGGGCTGGATCTACACCCTGTTCTTCATCTTCCTGGGCTGCTCGGCGGCGATCTGGGGCGGCTGGCTGGAACATGCCGGGCCGCGCAAGGCCGGTGTGGTCTCGGCCCTGTGCTGGTGTGGTGGCCTGCTGATTTCGGCGTTGGGGATTTATACCCACCAGATCTGGCTGATGTGGCTCGGCTCCGGGGTCATCGGCGGTATCGGCCTGGGCCTGGGCTATATTTCGCCGGTCTCGACCCTGATCAAATGGTTCCCGGACAAGCGCGGCATGGCCACCGGCATGGCGATCATGGGCTTTGGCGGTGGTGCGATGGTCGGCGCGCCCCTGGCGGCGGCGCTGATGGGCCACTTTGCCTCGCCGGCCGGCGTGGGGGTGTGGCAGAGCTTTTTGGTGATGGCCGCGATCTACTTCGTGTTCATGATCGGCGGTGCCTTGTCCTACCGCGTGCCGCCGACCGGCTGGAAGCCTGAGGGCTGGACCGCACCGGCGAAAAAAGCCAGCAACGCGATGATCACCCACCGTCACGTCCACGTGAACGTGGCCTGGAAAACCCCGCAATTTCGCCTGGTGTGGCTGGTGCTGTGCCTGAACGTGTCGGCCGGTATCGGCATCCTGGGCATGGCGTCGCCATTGTTGCAGGAAGTGTTTGGCGGCAAATTGCTGGGCGTGGATGTGCCATTTGGCCAACTGGATGCCGGGCAACTGGCCTCCATCGCGGCCATTGCGGCGGGTTTCACCGGGTTGTTGAGCCTGTTCAACATTGGTGGGCGGTTCTTCTGGGCCTCGTTTTCCGACTACCTGGGCCGCAAGAACACCTATTTCGTGTTCTTCGCCCTGGGTTTTGCCCTGTATGCGCTGATCCCGAACCTCGGCCACCTGGGCAACGTCTCGCTGTTCGTGGCGGCGTTCTGCATCATCCTGTCGATGTACGGCGGTGGCTTCGCGACTGTGCCGGCCTACCTGGCGGACCTGTTCGGTACGCAAATGGTCGGCGCGATCCACGGTCGCCTGCTCACCGCATGGGCGGCAGCCGGCGTACTGGGCCCGGTGCTGGTGAACTACCTGCGCGAGTATCAGTTGAGCATCGGCGTCGACCGCGCCGCGGCCTATGACATCACCTTGTATATCCTCGCCGGCCTGCTGGTGCTGGGCTTTATCTGCAACCTGCTGGTGCGCCCGGTGGCCGATAAGTACTTCATGACCGACGCGGAACTGGCGGCCGAACAGGCCCTGGGCCATGACAAGGGCGCCGATGCCAGCACTTCCCTGGAGTGGAAAGCCGCGTCCGGCACCGTGCCATTGGCCATTGCCGCCTGGCTGGTGGTGGGGATTCCGCTGGCGTGGGGGGTGTGGGTGACGTTGCAGAAGACGGCAGTGTTGTTCCACTGATCACCGCGCGATAATTGATCGTTCCCACGCTCTGCGTGGGAATGCCAACCCGGACGCTCTGCGTCCCGATCATGGGGTGACGCCGAGCGTCACGGGATGCATTCCCACGCAGAGCGTGGGAACGATCTTTGCGGTTGTATGGACATGTCTATGCCCGACAGGCCGTCAGTCTTATCCCCTTCGATGTTTCTGTTTAGCGCCCGCAGCCCCTATAATGGCCACCTTTTTCGCCCAATGATTTTGCGGAGCTGGTGATGGCCGAACGTAAGGCGTCCGTCGAGCGCGACACTCTGGAAACCCAGATCAAAGCCTCGATCAACCTGGATGGCACCGGAAAGGCCCGATTTGATATCGGTGTTCCTTTTCTTGAGCACATGCTGGATCAAATCGCCCGTCATGGGCTGATCGACCTGGATATCGTCAGCAAGGGTGACCTGCATATCGACGACCACCATACCGTGGAGGATGTCGGTATCACCCTCGGCCAGGCGTTTGCCAAGGCCATCGGCGACAAAAAAGGCATCCGCCGTTATGGCCATGCCTATGTCCCGCTGGACGAGGCGCTATCGCGTGTAGTCATCGACTTCTCCGGCCGCCCAGGCCTGCAGATGCACGTGCCGTACACCCGTGCCACCGTGGGCGGCTTTGACGTGGACCTGTTCCAGGAATTCTTCCAGGGCTTCGTCAACCACGCCCTGGTCAGCCTGCACATCGACAACCTGCGTGGCACCAACACCCACCACCAGATCGAAACCGTGTTCAAGGCTTTTGGCCGCGCCCTGCGCATGGCCGTGGAGCTGGATGACCGCATGGCCGGGCAAATGCCTTCGACCAAGGGCGTTCTGTAATGCAGACGGTCGCGGTTATCGATTACGGCATGGGCAACCTGCATTCGGTGGCCAAGGCCCTCGAACACGTAGGCGCCGGCAAGGTGCTGATCACCAGCGACGCACGGGTGATCCGCGAAGCCGACCGGGTGGTGTTTCCCGGTGTGGGCGCGATTCGCGATTGCATGGCTGAAATCCGCTGCCTGGGCTTTGACAGCCTGGTGCGCGAAGTCAGCCAGGACCGGCCGTTCCTCGGGATCTGCGTGGGCATGCAAGCCTTGCTCGAGCGCAGTGAAGAAAACGGCGGCGTCGACTGCATCGGCCTGTTCCCGGGGGACGTGAAGTTCTTCGGCAAGGACCTGCATGAAGACGGCGAACACCTGAAAGTCCCGCACATGGGCTGGAACGAAGTGCGCCGCACCGTCGACCACCCGTTGTGGCACGACATCCCGGACATGGCGCGTTTCTACTTCGTGCACAGCTACTACATTGCCGCCGGTAACCCGCGCCAGGTGGTGGGTGGCGGGCACTATGGCGTCGACTTTGCCGCAGCGCTGGCCGAAGGTTCGCGCTTTGCCGTGCAGTTCCACCCGGAGAAGAGCCATACCCATGGCTTGCAGTTGCTGCAGAACTTCGCCAGTTGGGACGGGCGCTGGTAATGGCCAAGAAGATCAAGCCGCCGATCCTCAATCTCACTCCCCAGCAGGAGAGTGAGGCGACCGACAAGGTCAAGCGCTTCATGGAAGACCGCTTCGAGCTCAAGCTCGGGTCGTTCGAGGTGGCTGAGATCCTCGAATTGTTCACCACTGAAATTGCTCCGCACTATTACAACAGGGCGATTTTCGATGTGCAGACGCACCTTAAAGAAAGGTTCGAGAGCATCGAAAGCGACTTGTGGGCGCTCGAAAAACCCTGATTTTCCGAGCAATGCTGAATATCGAATAAGGTTTGCCAGATGCTGATTATCCCCGCTATCGATCTCAAGGACGGCGCTTGCGTACGTTTGCGCCAGGGCCGCATGGAAGATTCCACAGTGTTTTCCGATGACCCGGTGAGCATGGCTGCCAAGTGGGTGGAGGGCGGCTGCCGTCGCCTGCATCTGGTGGACTTGAACGGCGCCTTTGAAGGCCAGCCGGTCAATGGCGAAGTGGTCACCGCCATCGCCAAGCGCTACCCGAACCTGCCGATCCAGATCGGCGGCGGTATCCGTTCCCTGGAAACTATCGAGCACTACGTCAAGGCGGGCGTGAGCTACGTGATCATCGGCACCAAGGCCGTGAAAGACCCGGCCTTTGTCGCCGAGGCCTGCCGCGCGTTCCCGGGCAAGGTTATCGTGGGCCTGGACGCCAAGGATGGTTTTGTCGCCACCGATGGCTGGGCGCAAATCAGCACCGTGCAGGTGATCGACCTGGCCAAGCAGTTCGAGGCCGATGGCGTGTCCGCCATCGTTTATACCGATATCGCCAAAGACGGCATGATGCAGGGCTGCAACGTACCCTTCACCGCTGCGCTGGCGGCCGCCACCAAAATCCCGGTGATCGCTTCCGGCGGTATCCACAACCTGGGCGATATCAAATCGCTGCTGGACGCCAAGGCGCCGGGGATCATCGGCGCCATTACCGGCCGCGCGATCTACGAAGGCACCCTGGACGTTGCGCAAGCCCAGGCTTACTGCGATGCCTACAACGGCTGAGGACTGACCATGGCGCTGGCCAAACGCATCATCCCTTGCCTGGACGTCGACAACGGTCGGGTGGTCAAGGGCGTCAAGTTCGAGAACATCCGTGATGCCGGCGACCCGGTAGAAATTGCCCGTCGCTACGACGAGCAGGGTGCCGACGAGATTACCTTTCTCGACATCACCGCCAGTGTCGACGGTCGCGACACCACGTTGCATACCGTGGAGCGCATGGCCAGCCAGGTATTTATCCCGCTGACCGTGGGCGGTGGCGTGCGCACCGTGCAAGACATCCGCAACCTGCTCAATGCCGGTGCAGACAAGGTCTCGATCAACACCGCGGCGGTGTTCAACCCGGAGTTTGTCGGCGAAGCGGCGCAGCACTTCGGTTCGCAATGCATCGTGGTGGCCATCGACGCCAAGAAAGTCTCAGGGCCCGGGGAAACCCCGCGCTGGGAGATCTTCACCCATGGCGGGCGCAAGCCTACCGGCCTGGATGCGGTGGAGTGGGCGATGAAGATGGAAGGCCTGGGCGCCGGTGAGATCCTGCTGACCAGCATGGACCAGGACGGCATGAAAAACGGCTTCGACCTGGGGGTGACCCGCGCTATCAGCGATGCGTTGGGTATTCCGGTGATTGCGTCCGGTGGCGTGGGCAACCTGCAACACCTGGCCGACGGCGTTATCGAAGGCCACGCCAGCGCGGTGTTGGCCGCGAGTATTTTCCACTTTGGCGAATACACCGTTCCCGAGGCCAAGGCCTACATGGCTGCACGCGGCATCGTCGTACGCTAAACGCCACTGGACACCATGGCAGGCTCGCGGCACTCTTGGGCCTGCCATGGATTCCGGTAACCCTACATGCTCAAAGACCTGCTGCTTGCCCTCGCCAGTTCTTCCATTCTGTTGGCGGGCTCGGCCAACGCCGCCGAGCCTTCCGGCACCTCCCTGGTGCTGCTGACGGAAAACTTTCCGCCCTACAACATGGCGAAAAACGGCAAGAACTTCGCCAGGGACGAGAACATCGAAGGCATCGCCGTGGACATCGTGCGCGAGACCTTCAAGCAGGCCGGCATTTCCTACAACCTCACGCTGCGCTTCCCCTGGGAGCGGATCTATAAACTCGCCCTGGAAAAGCCAGGCTATGGTGTGTTCGTCATGGCGCGGCTGCCGGAGCGCGAAGCCCTGTTCAAATGGGTCGGCCCCATCGGCCCGGATGACTGGGTGCTACTGGCCAAGGCCGACAGCAAGATCCAACTGACTGACCTTGAGCAAGCCCGTAGCTACAAGATCGGTGCCTATAAAGGCGATGCCATTGCCCAGACCCTGGAAAAACGCGGTCTCAAGCCGACCATCGTGCTGCGTGACCAGGACAATGCGCAAAAGCTCATGGACGGGCAGATCGACCTCTGGGCCACTGGCGACCCTGCCGGGCGCTATCTGGCGCGCCAGGTGGGGGTTTCCGGGCTCAAGACGGTGCTGCGTTTCAACAGCGCGCAGTTGTATCTGGCGCTGAACACGGAGGTGCCGGATGAGGTCGTGGCCAAGTTGCAGGCTGCGCTTGATCAGCTACGCAAGGACGGCGTTGTGGACCAGATCATGGCGCGCTACCTATAGGTTTCAGCGGTAAACCCCATCCTTGCCGTGCCCAGCCATGGCCCGGTTGCTGCGCACACTGATCATCAGCTTGAGATCAATCCACTCGACGCCCTGGGCCTTGAGCTTGGGCAGCTCGCGCTCCAACACCGCCAGGGTCTGTGGGTAAGGGTGGCCGATCATCACCGCCGAACCCTGTTTGTGCGCCAGCTTTATCGCGGTCTGCAGCTGCGTGGTGATGGCTGCTTCGGTACGTTCATCATCGAGGAACACATCCCGTGAGACATGGGCCAGGTTGATTTTCTGTGCCTCGGCGGCGGCCACGGTCTTGGCGCTGGTGCGGCTGTCGACGAAGAACTTGTGCCGACGCTGCAACTCGCCCATCAACCACGCCATGGCGCCAGGCTCGGCGGTCATGCGGCTGCCCATATGGTTGTTGATCCCGGCGGTGTAGGGCACGGCCTTGAACGCCGCATCCAGGCGCTTGCCCAGTTCTTCGACAGGCAGCTCGGGGTGCCAGGCGAATGGGCCGGTGGCCGGATCCATAGGCATGTGCAGGATCACGATCTTGCCGGCGCGGTGGGCCTCGCGGGCGAATTCGGCGGCGTGGGGCGTGTCGGGCATGATCGCCGTGGTCACCGGGCCGGGCAGGGCCAGCACGCGCCGATCCCGAGCCAGGTTCTGGCCCAGATCGTCGATGATAAGCGTGAGGTAGGCTTTGCGGGGCTTGTCGGCCGGAGTCGCTTGGGCGACTCCGGTCAGGCAGCACAACATTGCAAGGATTAGCGCAAAACGCATATCAACGGCTGCGCGTAATGCTCAAGCCCTTGAGCAGGCTCAACGCCTGGGCCAGCTGGTAATCGTCGTCCTGCGGCATCGGCTTGGCTTTCGGGCCGCTGCCGGTCGGCTGGTCGGCGCCGCCGTTGCCATTGCCCAGGTGACCTTGCAGGTCGGCTTCCTTGAAGTACTCGTTGTCGCTCTCGTTGGTGATCTTGGCCCGGCGTACCTCGATATCCGGCACGATGCCCTGGGCCTGGATCGAACGACCATTAGGCGTGTAGTACAGCGCCGTGGTGATCTTCAGCGCGCGCTCGTTGTTCAGCGGCAGCACGGTTTGCACCGAGCCTTTGCCGAAGCTGGTGGTGCCCATCAGTACCCCGCGTTTCTGGTCTTGCAGGGCGCCGGCGACGATTTCCGAGGCCGAGGCGCTGCCGCCGTTGATCAGCACGGCCAGCGGCACGTTTTCGCTGAGGTCGTGGCCGGTGGCCGAGAAGCGCAGTTCGGAGTTGGCGATACGGCCCTTGGTGTAGACGATCAAGCCCTTGGTGATGAAGTGGTCGACCACTTCCACCGCCGATTGCAGCACGCCGCCGGGGTTGTTGCGCAGGTCCAGGACGATGCCGTTGAGTTTCTTGCCGTTGTCCTTGCGCAGCTTGGCCAGGGCCTTGGCCACTTCGTCGCCGGTCTTGACCTGGAATTGGGTGATGCGGATATAGCCGTAGCCCGACTCCAGCAACTGGCTCTTCACACTCTTGACCACGATGGTGGCGCGGGTCAGGGTCACGTCAAACGGGCTGCCGCCGTCGCGCACCAGGGTCAGGGTGATTTTCTGGCCGACCTTGCCGCGCATCTTGTCGACGGCTTCGGTCATGGTCTGGCCACGGGTCGGCTGGCCGTTGATCTTGACGATCAGGTCGCCGGCCTGGATGCCGGCCTTGGACGCCGGGGTATCGTCGATTGGCGACACCACCTTGATGATGCCGTCCTCGGCACCGACCTCAATGCCCAGGCCGCCGAATTCGCCGCTGGTGCTTTCCTGCAACTCGGCGAAATCTTCCGGGCCCAGGTAGGCAGAGTGCGGGTCGAGGTTGCTGAGCATGCCTTTGATGGCGTTTTCCAGCAGGGTCTTGTCGTCCACAGGTTCGACATAGGCTGCCTTGATCCGGTCCATGACCTCGGCGAAGGTGCGCAATTCGTCCAGGGGCAGCGGTGCCTTGGTGGTCGCAGCCGTGGCTGACGGCGCGGTCTGGTCGGCGAATGCCAAAGGCGCGCCGATCACCAGGGCGATCGTCAGGGCCAGCGAAGTGAGGCGGGACAAATGCAGCATGTCGAACGAACTCCTAATGTAGGTGCGGCCTATCCTTGGGCGCGACACCATTGTGCAGGGTCGCTCGGGCGGCCCTGCTGACGAATAGCGAAGTACAGCGCCGGGGTGTCCTGGCCACCACTGTTACCGACAGTGGAGATGGATTCACCGGCTTTTACAACATCACCTGCGGCCTTGAGCAACGTTTGATTGTGGCCGTAAAGGCTCAAATAGCCATTGCCGTGGTCAAGAATCACCAATAAACCGGCGCCGCGCAGCCAATCGGCAAACACCACGCGCCCGCCGTGCACGGCATGCACCTGGCTGCCCGCAGAGGCGCTGATCATCACACCGTCCCACTTGGTACGGGTGTCATCGCCACGGGTTTCACCAAAGCGTGCCAGTAGTCGACCATTAACTGGCCATGGAAGTTTGCCGCGGGCAGTAGCAAAAGGCCCGCCAAACGATTCGCCGGCGCTGGAAACCAGGGGGCCAGGTGCTGCACGCGCCGGTTTACGCGGGGCGTCGCTGGCGAGCGCCTCGGCTTCACGCTGGCGCTTTTTTTCTGCTTCCTGCTGGGCGATCAGCGCTTTTTGCCGCGCCTGCTCCGCCTCGCGGGCCTGGCGCGCCAGGGTTTCCTCGATGGTTTTCAACACTTTGGCCAGATCGGCCTGGTCCTGTTGCCGCGCCTGCAACTTGGCATCACGGGCTTTTACGTCGCTGTTGAGCTTGGCCAGGGCCTGCTGGCGCTCCTTGCGTACCTTGTCCAGTTCGTCGCGCTGGGTGTCCAGGCTGCTTTTTTGGGCCAGCAGTTGGCTTTGCTGGTCGGCGATTTCCTGCTCGACATTGGCCAACTGGCGCAGGGTCTCGTTGAAACTCTTGAGCTGCTCCAGCCGCGCGGTGCTCAGGTAGTCGTAGTAGGTCAGGGTGCGGGCGAATTTTTCCGGGTTCTGCTGGTTGAGCAGCAGCTTGAGGTATTCCTGGCGGCCGTTCTGGTAGGCGGCACGGGCCTGGATCGCGATCAGGCGTTGCTGTTCAACGCGCGCGCTCTGGAGTTTTTTTTTCTCACCGTCGAGTCGCTCCAGTTCCGACTCGCTCTTCTTTAGTTCTTTTTGCAGCTCCTGGACCTGCTTCTCCAGCTTGCCCATTTCGGTTTCCGTGCCGCGCAGGTCTTTCTGCACCCCGGATTTTTCTTCCTGGAGCTTGCCGAGCAGTTTCTTCAGCTCGGTAATGTCTTGACGCGTAGCGTCCAACTGTTGTTGGGTTTGCGCACGCTCGTCGGCCAGGGCCGGTTGGAGCACGCAGACAAGAGCAAGGGTAATCAAGGCGCGAAGCATAGAGGCGGGCGACACCAGGGAAAGGGACGGCCTAGTATGCCCGCCCCACGCTGCAAAAAAAACGCCCAATTCGGGCTGGCGGGCAAGTTAGGTGCCCGATGGCGGCGATAGGCGTTTGAATCGGGTCGAGCCTGCGGGGCGTCTTGGCCGACGAGTGGTCATCAGTACTCTGCTTCAGGCAGATGCTCAGTATCCACGCCGCAGGAAATTCTTTGCAATGCACCGGCTGCGCTGATTTTTTCCTCTGATAATAGACTCGCGGGCCCACGAGTCAGGTAGTCGGCGCTATCGGTAATGCCCTGTGTTCAAGAATTAAAAGGCCAGCAGACATGGCTCGATTATGGTTTGCCCGACCTGCGTAGCCTTGACCGGGCTCTGCGCTCCTGCGCGCTTGAGGAAGTGCCAGCGGGTGAGAGCATTACCGAAGCGGTTGCAATCATCGCTTCGCACCTGGGGTTCATCGATTCGCTCGCTTCCCAGGTGCGTATAGGTTCTCCACTAGGAGGCGTGTTGATTCAGCGCGCATCTCTGCGGCATATCGTTGAAAAGCGCCAGGACGCCAGAGAGCGATATGTAAAGTTCGCGCTGGATACACTGACAGGGCCTTTGGAGATCTGGCGTGTAGCTTATAGCGATGGTTCTGCTCGTCTGGCGTTCATTGGCGCCTATGAAACCAAGCGGCAAATGCTGGTTATCGTAAACATACAGGCTGGCAATGTGCTATGGAACTTTATGCACACCGACGCCAAGGCACTGAACAAACATCGCCATGGCGAGCTGCTTTACAAGCGCTACCAACTTTTGTCGCTGGCAAAGAAAAAGGGCAGTTCTCTCGAACTGCCCTAAATGACGCGCTTGATATTCATATACACACCCTCAAGCAGGGGTGTGGAGGTCTCACCCTACGCTGATGTCCAACCATCAACGGGGTTCCTACGCCGGTTATCGCCGCTGGAGGCAACCGGTTTCGCGCCCGAGCCTATTATTGACGGGCTCCTCGCTTTGAGCAACCCCCCAACTATTTCAGACCAGAATCGAGGTGCCGGTCATCTCGGCAGGTTTCTCGAGCCCCATCAGCATCAGCATGGTCGGCGCCACGTCTGCCAGCACGCCGCCTTCGCGCACCTTGAGGTCGCGCTTGCCGACATAAATGAACGGCACCGGCTCAGTGGTGTGGGCGGTGTGGGCCTGGCCGGTGGATTCGTCGGACATCTGCTCGCAGTTGCCGTGGTCGGCAGTGATCAGTGCTTCGCCGCCGACCTTTTCCAGGGCCTCGACGATCCGGCCTACGCACAGGTCCAGGCATTCCACGGCCTTGACCGCCGCTTGCAGGTTGCCGCTGTGGCCGACCATGTCGCCGTTGGCGTAGTTGACCACGATCACGTCATAACGCTGGTGTTCAATGGCGTCGACGATCTTGTCGGTCACCTCCGGTGCGCTCATTTCCGGCTGCAGGTCGTAGGTGGCGACTTTCGGCGATGGGATCAGGATGCGCTCTTCGCCCGGGAACGGTTCTTCACGCCCGCCGGAGAAGAAGAACGTGACGTGGGCGTATTTCTCGGTTTCGGCAATGCGCAGCTGGGTCTTGCCGTTTTTGGCGAGGTAATCGCCCAGCACGTTTTCCAGGCTGCCCGGGGCGAAAGCCGACGGGGCCGGGATGTTGGCGGCGTATTGGGTGAGCATCACGAACTCGACTTTCGGCTGGCGCGCGCGCTCGAAGTCTTTGAAATTGTCATCGACAAACACATGGCTCAGCTCGCGGGCACGGTCTGCGCGAAAGTTCATGAACACCACGGCGTCGCCATCTTCGACTTTCACCGGCTCGCCGAGGGTGGTGGCCTTGACGAACTCATCGCTCTCGCCACGGGCGTAGGCGGCTGCCAGGCCTTGCTGGGCAGTGGCCGCGTTGAATTCGGCGTTGCCGTCGACGATCAGGTTGTAGGCCTGGGACACGCGGTCCCAACGGTTGTCGCGGTCCATGGCGAAGTAGCGGCCGACCAGGCTGGCGATGCGGCCCTTGCCGAGGGCGGCGAAGGTGGCGTCCAGCAGCTCGATGGACGATTGCGCGCTTTTGGGCGGGGTATCGCGGCCATCGAGGAAGGCGTGCAGGTAGATCTTCTCGGCACCGCGCTGGTAGGCCAGTTCGGCCATGGCCACCAGGTGGTCCTGGTGGCTGTGCACGCCACCGTCCGACAACAGGCCCATCAAATGCACGGCCTTGCCAGCGGCGACGGCTTTATCCACCGCGGCGCAGAGGGTCGGGTTCTCGAAGAACTCGCCATCGCGGATGGCTTTGGTCACGCGGGTGAAGTCCTGATAGACCACTCGTCCGGCGCCCAGGTTCATATGGCCGACTTCAGAGTTGCCCATCTGGCCGTCCGGCAGGCCGACGTCCATGCCCGAGCCGGAGATCAGGCCATTGGGGACACTGGCGCACAAGCGGTCCAGCACGGGCTTGTTCGCCGCGAATACGGCGTTGTCGTGGTGGTTTTCACTGTGACCGAAGCCATCGAGAATCATCAGGACCAAAGGTTTAGGCGTGGTAGTCATAGATCCTCTCGCGGCGGTATTAAAGGAAGGCGATTGAAAAGGGAGTGGCAGTTTAAAGCGAAGTTCCGATGCCGTCACCGCTTTACGGGGGTTGGCCCCCCATGGCGGCTGTGTATACTTACCGCCATTTTAACGCCCTGGAACCTCCTTGATGGTTGATCACCTGATTGCATTTGCTACCTCTCACTATCTGCTGGTCGGTGCCTTCGTCGTACTGCTGGCGCTGCTGATTGCTCATGAAGTGAGCCGTGGCGGCCGTAGCCTCAGCACCGCCGAGCTGACTGCGCTGGTCAACAAGGACCAGGCCGTTGTCGTCGATATCCGCCCAGTCAAGGACTTTGCCGCCGGTCATATCGTCGGCGCGCTGAATATTCCCCAGGATAAGCTGATTGCCCGCATCGCCGAGCTGGAAAAGCACAAGGCCAAGACCATTATCCTGGTCGACGCCCAGGGCCAGCATTCCGGTGGCCATGCCCGCGAAATGCTCAAGAGCGGTTTCACCGCCGCCAAGCTGTCGGGTGGTATCTCCAGCTGGCGCGCCGATAACCTGCCGTTGGTGAAGTGATATGAGCCAGGTTGTCATTTATTCCAGCGATTATTGCCCCTATTGCATGCGAGCCAAGCAGTTGCTCCAGAGCAAACAGGTTGCCTTCGATGAGATCAAGGTCGATGGCAAGCCGGCGGTGCGTGCCGAGATGACCCAGAAGGCTGGGCGGTCATCCGTTCCGCAGATCTGGATCGGTTCCAGGCACATCGGTGGATGCGACGACCTGTTCGCCCTGGAGCGCGCCGGTAAATTGGACGCGCTGCTTCACGTCTGACTCCAATACCCTAAAAGACCCCAAGATCAAGAAGGATCTGCGCGATGACTGACCAACCGAACACCGAAGCGGCAGCAGAAGAGGCTCAAGGCCCACAATTTTCCCTGCAGCGTATCTACGTGCGTGACCTGTCGTTTGAAGCGCCGAAAAGCCCGGCGATCTTCCGCCAGGAGTGGACCCCAAGCGTCGGCCTGGACCTGAACACCCGTCAGAAGCAGCTGGAAGGTGACTTCCACGAAGTCGTGCTGACCCTGTCGGTCACCGTCAAGAACGGCGAAGAAGTGGCCTTCATCGCTGAAGTGCAGCAGGCCGGTATCTTCCTGATCCAGGGCCTGGACGATGCGTCCATGAGCCACACCCTGGGCGCGTTCTGCCCGAACATCCTGTTCCCGTATGCCCGTGAGACCCTGGACAGCCTGGTCACCCGTGGCTCGTTCCCGGCCTTGATGCTGGCCCCGGTGAACTTCGATGCCCTGTATGCGCAAGAGCTGCAGCGCATGCAACAGGAAGGCGCACCGACGGTTCAGTAAGCGGTACGTCGATCCCATGTGGGAGCGGGCTTGTGTGGGAGCTGGCTTGCCTGCGATAGCATCACCTCTGTGTGACTGACACACCGAGGTGCCTGCATCGCGGGCAAGCCCGGCTCCTACACAAGCCCGCTCCCACATTTGGTTTTGGGGGGTTATTTGAACCCGAGCTGGCGCCAGCCCTCGTAGACCGCGACGGCCACGGTGTTGGACAGGTTCAGGCTGCGGCAGCCCTCACGCATCGGCAAACGCAGGCGCTGGCCGTCGGGCAGGGCGTCGAGCACGTCTGCCGGCAGGCCACGGCTCTCAGGGCCGAACAGGAAGGCGTCCCCTTCGGCAAAGCTGGCATCATGAAACGGCCGCGAGCCCTTGGTGGTGAACGCAAACAGGCGCGGCTGGCCCAGGCTCTCCAGGCAACTGGCGAGGTCGGCGTGGCGCTGCAGGGTGGCGTACTCGTGATAGTCCAGGCCCGCGCGGCGCAGGCGCTTGTCGTCCATCTCGAAGCCCAGCGGCTCGATCAAATGCAGGTGGCAGCCACTGTTGGCGCACAGCCTGATAACGTTGCCGGTATTCGGCGGAATTTCTGGTTGGAAAAGGATGACGTGAAACATGCACGGCTCCGAAGATAAAGATGCAGCGCATTCTACCCCTGAAGACGACCCCAGGCCGAAGCTATTGCCCAGGGTCCTGGGCTCGCTGGCGATTGTCGGCCTGATGGTGGGCTTGATGATCGGTCGCCTGACCACCCCGGCCCCGACCGCCTTGCTGCAGGTCGAGCCCGCCACCGACGGCCTGGTGGTGTGGTTCAACCACGAGCCAAAGCTGCACGGCGAGCATATCGACGGCACCGTGGCGCTGCTGTTCGACGCCCAGGGCCCTGCGCAGGCGGGGCAATTGAAGGTCAATGACAAGGATGTGAACTGGCGCGTGCGCAAGACCGATGCCGGCTTGCTGCTGAACCTGGTGGCGGCGCGGCCGCTGCGTGGGGAGTGGTCGGGCCAGGCGGTCGATGACCGCTGGCGACTGGAGATCCATCTCCTGGAGCAATAAAAGAGGGAGTTCCCGGCCTGCCTGTACCAGGGCTCCCAAAACGGTTTGAAGCTCGAATTAAAGAGGGGATTCTCGGCCTGCCTGTACCAAGGTCCCCGAAACTGGGTAGTACCAGGGTTATTGCAGGGGGCGTGCCAGAGTTGGGTGGTGGCCCAAAAATCTTATTCAGAAAGCGCAAAGCCCCGGATTACGGGGCTTTGGTGTTTTCGGGGTTCAGGATTTTTTGAAAGCGGCCTGGGTTTTGTGCGCGATGCCGGTTCGTGGTGCATTGAAGCAGTGCACGATTCCGGGACTGGATGCAGATCCAAATGTGGGAGCGGGCTTGCTCGCGATGGCGGTGGATCAGTCAGAAATGTATCAACTGACACTCCCGCTCCCACAGGGGATCTTTACTGGCCTGGAGGGCTGTGTTCAGCCCTCTTCACCCTCGTCATCATCCCCACCATCGACCTTCATCCCCAACTCCTTGATCTTGCGGGTCAAGGTATTGCGGCCCCAGCCCAGCAGCACGGCGGCATCACGACGCCGGCCAGCGGTGTGTTTGAGGGCGGTCTCGATCATGATCCGCTCAAAGGTCGGCACGGCGCTGTCCAAGAGGTTGGACTGGCCACGGGCCAGGGCCTGGTCGGCCCATTGGCGCAAGGCCTGTTCCCAGTTGGTCACCGGCGCCGAATCCTGCGGCAGGTTCAACAGCTCCGGCGGCAGGTCGCTGATATGCACTTCGCGCCCGGACGCCATCACCGTGATCCAGCGGCAGGTGTTCTCCAGCTGGCGCACGTTGCCCGGCCACGGCAGGTTCTTCAGGTATTCCTCGGTCTCGGTCTTCAGCAGCTTGGGTTCCACCGCCAACTCCTGGGCGGCGCGGCTGAGGAAGTGGCGGGCCAGGGTCGGGATATCTTCGCGCCGGTCCGACATGCGCGGGATATGGATACGGATCACATTCAGGCGGTGGAACAAGTCCTCGCGAAACTTGCCAGCGTGTACCAGGGTTTCCAGGTTCTGGTGGGTCGCGGCAATGATGCGTACATCGACCTTGACCGGCGTATGACCGCCGACACGATAGAACTCGCCGTCGGCCAGCACCCGCAACAGCCGGGTCTGGGTGTCGGCCGGCATGTCGCCGATTTCATCGAGAAACAGCGTGCCGCCATCGGCCTGTTCAAACCGGCCCCGGCGCAGGTTGGCCGCGCCGGTAAACGCGCCTTTCTCATGGCCGAACAGCTCGGATTCCATCAAGTCCTTGGGAATCGCCGCCATGTTCAACGCGATGAACGGCGAGGCGGCCCGTGGGCTGTGGCGGTGCAGGGCATGGGCCACCAGCTCTTTGCCGGTCCCGGACTCACCGTTGATCAGCACGGTGATGTTGGAGTGGCTCAGGCGCCCGATGGCGCGAAACACTTCCTGCATCGCCGGTGCTTCACCGATGATCTCCGGGGTGCGGGTCAGGGTCGGCGCCACGGCCTGGCCTTGCTGTTCCTGGGCGTGCTGGTTGGCGCGCTTGACCAGCGCCACCGCCTCATCGACGTCGAACGGCTTGGGCAGGTATTCAAAGGCGCCGCCCTGATAGGACGCGACAGCACTGTCCAGGTCTGAGTGCGCGGTCATGATGATCACCGGCAAGCGCGGGTGCTGCTCGCGGATCCGCGCCAGCAAATCCAGGCCACTGGCGCCGGGCATGCGGATATCGGAGATGATCACGTCGGGCTGCTGGCGCGCCAGGCGGCTCATCACCCCGTCGGCGCTGTCGAAGCTCTGGGTGGTCATGCCCTCCTGTTGCAAGGCTTTCTCCAGGACCCAGCGGATGGAACGGTCGTCATCGACGATCCACACAGTTTCACTACGGCTCATGTCGATGGGGCTCCTTGTTCCAGTGGCAGAAAGATCGAAAAGGTCGTGTGGCCGGGATGGCTGTCACATTCGATCAGGCCCTGGTGCTGGCTGATGATGTTCTGGGTAATGGCCAGGCCCAGCCCGGTACCGTCCGGGCGGCCACTGACCATCGGGAAGAAAATGGTTTCTTGCAGTTCGGCCGGGATGCCCGGGCCGTTGTCGATGATCTCGACCTTGGTCACCAGGCGATGGCGCACATGGCCGATGGTGAACTGGCGCAAGGCGCGGGTGCGCAGGCTGATGCGGCCCAGGCGCAGCTCGTTCTGGCTGCTGATGGCCTGCATGGCGTTGCGCACGATATTGAGCACCGCCTGGATCATCTGCTCACGGTCGATCAACACGTCGGGAATGCTCGGGTCATAGTCGCGCACCAGAGTGATGCAACCCTGGCTTTCGGCCTCCACCAACTGGCAGACACGCTCCAGCACCTCGTGCACGTTGGTCAGCGCCAGCGATGGCAGCTTGTTGGAGCCCAGCATGCGGTCCACCAGGTTGCGCAGGCGGTCGGCTTCTTCGATGATGACGTTGGTGTAGTCCTTGAGGTGCTCATCCGGCAGCTCGCGGGCCAGCAACTGCGCGGCGCCGCGAATCCCGCCCAACGGGTTCTTGATCTCATGGGCCAGGCCGCGCACCAGCATCTTGCTGGTTTCCTGCTTGGACAGCTGCGCCTCTTCCTTGGTGATGCGCAGCAGGCGGTCGCGGGGGTGCACCTCCAGCAACAGCAACGTGGTGCCGTGGCTCAGGATCGGGGTGACCGCGTAGTCGACAGTCAGCGTCTGGCCGGTAAGGGCGGTGAGCATTGCTTCGCGCTTGGTGAACGGGTGGGCCTGCTCCACGGCCTGGCGCAAGGAACTCAAGGCCTCGGCGGACTCGGTGAACAGCTCGCTGATAAATTGCCCATGGCTGCGCTGGCCGCTGATGGCCAGGAGCATCTCCGCCGCAGGGTTCATGTACTCAAGGCGCAGTTCGCCGTTGAGCAGGATGGTCGCGGTGGTCAGGTTGTCGAGTAGCAAGCGGTGCAGTGCGTCGCTGATGGTCATTAGGACCTCTTTTGGAGCAAGGCGCGGGCTTGAGGCACACGCTGATACCAGGAAAATGCAAAAAACAAACCAAGGCTCCGAAAAGAAGCGTAAAAGCCCTGAAATGGGGGCTTTAGGCGCGAAATTATGGCGCTCTGCCAGCCTGCACGGGAGATTTCGACCCAAAATGGGTTGGTAACGGGGCGCTTGTGCAACCTATTGCACCAATATAGTGCGAATCCAGCACTTTGTTCAGCCTCCCTGCATTGGCAGCAGGCCGGCGGTTCAAACAGGGGGCTGGCCTGTGCCTGTGATAGGGCCCCGGCCATCCGTGAAGCGCGAAAAAAAAGGTTGACCTTCCTGACGTGTCAAGCCCGATAACCGCTGCGAAAGCTGTTTCATCTCAGCGAACCCAAGTCGAATCCAGCCCAGGAAGGCACACGATGAAGCTCACTCACATAACCCTGATCTCTGCGGCGATAGGTGTCGCGCTCACGCTGGCTGGCTGCAAGGAGACAGTGCCCTCCGCCGGGCCGCCACAACCCCCCAGTGTCCCGGTTGCACAGGTGATCGTTCGCCCGGTGACGCCATTTGTCGAGTTCACCGGTTCACTCACCGCCATCGAGCGGGTCGAACTACGTCCGCGCGTCGCCGGCTATATTCAGGACGTCAGCGTGCCGGAAGGGCGCCTGGTGGAGAAAGGCAGCCGGCTGTTTCTCATTGACCCGCGGGTATTCCAGGCGGCGGTGAATGTGGCCACGGCGCGGCTGCGGGAGGCTGAGGCCGCCTCATTGCTGGCCCAGGCGGAACATACCCGGGCTGAACAGTTGTTCGTCAAAAAAGTCGTCGCCCGCGATCGCCTGGACACGGCGATTGCCTCGCGTAATGCAGGCAAGGCCCAAGTGGACGCCGCCAAGGCGGCGCTGGAGGCGGCGCAACTGGACCTGAGCTTCACCCGCGTCACCGCACCGATCAGTGGCCGTGTTGGGCATGCGCAAGTCACTGAGGGCAACTATGTCACCAGTGGCGTGACGCCCCTGACCACGATCGTCTCGGTCGACCCGCTGCATGTGTATTTCGATGTCGACGAACGCACCTACCTGAGCGCCCTTGCCCCCGGGCGAGCCAAGGCAACGGCCAAGGCCTCGCAGGCGCCGAAGGTCATGGTGGCGCTACTGAGCGACAAGACCTATTCACGCGCCAGCCGCCTCGACTTCCTGTCCAACACGGCCGATCGCGGGACAGGCACGGTGCGGGTCCGCGCGATTGTCGACAACCCGGATGGCCAACTGACGCCGGGGCTTTTTGCCAAGGTCAAGCTGGACACCGGCGCCGCGCAGAATCAGGTGCTGGTGTCCGATCAGTCAATTGGCACCGACCAGGGCAGCCGCTATGTACTGGTGGTCGGTGACGGCGACAAGACCCAATACCGGCCCGTGGAACTGGGGCCGATGGTCGATGGCTTGCGTGTCATCAAGCAAGGCCTGCAAGCCGGGGAGCGCATTGTCGTCAAGGGGCTGGTCCGCCCGGATATGCAGATCACGCCGAAGCTGGCCGAAATTGATGGCACGCCGATCGATCTGTCGCAAACCGTGGGAGTCACGCCATGACTTTTCCACGTTTCTTCATTGATCGCCCGATCTTTGCCATCGTCCTCTCGGTATTGATGATGATCGCGGGCGCAGTGGCCTTCTTCCACTTGCCACTGAGTGAATACCCGGCCGTGACGCCCCCCACGGTGCAAGTGACCGCCGCCTATCCGGGCGCCAACCCCAAGGTCATTGCGGAAACAGTCGCGGCGCCTCTTGAGCAGGCGATCACCGGGGTGGAGGGCATGCTGTACATGTCGTCGCAATCGGCAACCGATGGCCGGATGATCCTCACCGTCACCTTTGCCCAGGGGGTCAACGCCGACATGGCCCAGGTCCAGGTGCAGAACCGGGTCTCGCGGGTGCTGTCGCGGTTGCCTGAAGAGGTGCAGCGCCAGGGCGTGGTGACGCAGAAGACCTCGCCGGACATCTTGATGGTGGTTCATCTGCTGTCGCCCGATAAACGCTACGACCCCCTGTACATCTCGAACTATGCCTACCTCCAGGTCCGCGACGAACTGTCCCGTATCCAGGGGGTCAGCGATGTGCTGGTGTGGGGCGCCGGCGAGTACAGCATGCGCCTGTGGCTCGACCCGAACCTGATTGCCGCACGCGGGCTGACCGCTGGCGATGTGATTGCCGCCGTACGCGAACAGAACGTACAGGTGGCGGCCGGCTCGGTTGGCCAGGCGCCTGATTCCACTGCGGCATTCCAGATCACCGTGAACACCCTTGGGCGCTTGAGCGACGAAGAGCAGTTCGGTGACATCATCATCCGCACCGGTCAAAACGGCCAGGTGACACGCCTGCGCGATGTAGCGCGCATCGAGATGGGCGGCGATGCCTACGCACTGCGCAGTTTGCTCGATGGCGAACCGGCGGTGGCACTGCAGATCATTCAGAGCCCGGGGGCGAATGCGCTGGATGTTTCCCAGGCGGTGCGCGAAACCATACAGCGGCTTGAAGGCAACTTCCCGGCAGGGCTCACCTCGCGCATTGCCTATGACCCGACGGTGTTTGTCCGCGCCTCGCTGGAGACGGTGGCGACCACGTTGCTGGAAGCGATCCTGCTGGTGGTCATCGTGGTCGTGGTGTTCCTGCGCAACTGGCGGGCTTCGCTGATCCCGCTGATGGCCGTGCCGGTGTCACTGGTCGGTACTTTTGCCGTCATGCACCTGATGGGGTTTTCCCTCAACACCTTGTCATTGTTTGGCCTGGTACTGTCCATCGGTATCGTCGTCGACGATGCGATCGTGGTGGTCGAGAACGTCGAGCGCCATATCGAAAATGGCGAGCCTCCCACCCAGGCCGCAAGGCGTGCCATGGATGAGGTGACCGGGCCTATCGTTGCGATTACCTCAGTGCTCGCGGCGGTGTTTATCCCGACCGCGTTCCTGAGTGGCTTGCAGGGCGAGTTTTATCGCCAGTTCGCGCTGACCATCGCCATTTCGACCATTCTCTCGGCGGTCAACTCGCTGACCCTGAGCCCGGCACTCGCCGGCATGCTGTTGCGTCCACGTCAGGCTCAGGTCGCCCGCGACCCGCATAGCCTTGCAGGGCGCGCGGTGCGTGTGTTGCAAGTACTGGGGCGGCCCTTCCAGGGTGTTCCGGGGGCTTATGGCGACATCGTGCGCAAGGTCGTGCGGGTCCGTGGGGTGGCACTGCTGGCGTACGTGGGGCTGCTGGGGCTGACGTTCTTCGGTTTCCAGGCGGTTCCGCCGGGCTTTGTGCCGATGCAGGACAAGTATTATCTGGTCGGCATCGCCCAGTTGCCGAACGGGGCATCGCTGGATCGCACCGAGGACGTGGTCAAGCAAATGTCCAGGATCGCGCTGGCGGAACCTGGCGTTGAAAGCGTCGTTGCCTTCCCCGGGCTGTCGATCAATGGCTTTGTCAACGTGCCGAACGCGGCGGTCATTTTCGTCATGCTCGACCCGTTCAAGGACCGTGCGACGCCTGACCTCGGGGCGACTGCCATTGCCGGGCGCCTGCAGGCGCAATTTGCCACAATCCCCGACGGCTTTCTCGGCGTGTTCCCGCCACCGCCGGTGCCTGGCCTGGGGGCTACCGGTGGTTTCAAAATGCAGGTCGAAGACCGTGGTGGCGCCGGGCTTGAAGCCCTGGTCCAGCAGACCCAGATCCTGATGATGAAAGCCACCGAGACCGGCCAGCTGGCGGGGCTGATGACCAGCTTCGACATCAATGCGCCGCAGCTCGATGTGGTCATTGACCGGACCCAGGCCAAAAGCCAGGGGGTGAAGCTGGCGGATGTGTTCGAGTCGCTGCAGGTCTACCTGGGCTCGCTCTACATCAACGACTTCAACCGCTTTGGCCGCACCTACAAGGTGACCGCACAAGCCGATGCCGACCATCGCATGCAGGCCGAGGCCATCGGCCGCTTGCAGGTTCGCAACGAGGCGGGGGCGATGTTGCCGCTGTCTTCGTTTGTCACGGTCTCGCCGAGTTCCGGCCCGGACCGGGTGATCCGCTACAACGGCTACCCCTCGGCCGACATCACCGGCGGCGCGATGCCCGGCGTCAGTTCGGGGCAAGCGGTTGCGGTCATGGAGCGTCTGGCCAAGGAGGTGCTGCCAGAAGGGATGAGCGTTGAATGGACCGACCTGACCTACCAGCAAAAACTGGCCGGTGATAGCGCGCTGTTTATTTTCCCGCTGTGTGTGCTGCTCGCCTACCTGATCCTCGCGGCGCAGTACAACAGCTGGCTGCTGCCGCTGGCGGTGCTGCTGATCGTGCCGATGTGTCTGTTGAGCGCAATCATCGGTGTGTGGCTGGTGGATGGCGACAACAACGTCTTCGTCCAGATTGGCCTGGTTGTGCTGGTCGGCCTGGCGGCGAAGAACGCCATTCTTATTGTCGAGTTTGCCCGAACGCTGGAAGCCCAGGGATCCAGCACGCTGGAAGCGGTGGTCGAGGCCTGCCGGTTGCGGTTGCGGCCAATCCTGATGACCTCGCTGGCCTTCATCGCCGGGGTCGTGCCGTTGGTGCTGGCCAGCGGCGCCGGGGCCGAAATGCGCCAGGCCATGGGCGTCGCGGTGTTTGCCGGGATGCTCGGGGTGACCGTGTTCGGCTTGCTCCTGACACCGGTTTTCTATGTGGTGATCCGCGGCCTGACGGTTCGTTTCGAGCAGTACAGAGCCAAATCGCAGCCGCGCCTGGAGGAGAGTACGTCATGAGAAGCCCCTTTCAGAACCTGTTGATGCCGCTCGGCGCGGCCTTGCTGCTGGGCGGTTGCGCGGCGGTAGGGCCCGACTATTCTGCGCCTTCGGCGACGGCGCACTATCCCGTCAGTTTCGGCGAGACCTCCGCGGGGCTCGGCCCGGGGAATGTGGAGGTGCAGTGGTGGCGCGCCTTTGATGAGCCGGCGCTGGTGACCTTGATTCAGCGCGCACTCGCCGCCAACCATGACATTGCCATCGCCGCCATGCGCCTCGAAGAAGCCAAGGCCATTTTGCGCGAGAACCGCCAGAGCTTCCTGCCGAGCGGCGGGCCAGCCATGGGTTATGAGAGCTTCAAGCGGAGCGACGCTGAAACCCCCGCTGGGCAGGATCGGCATATCGAAACCTATCGCGCGTCAGTCGATGCCGCATGGGAAATCGACCTGTTCGGCCGTGTGCGGCGCTCCGTGGAAGCGGCGCAGGCACAAGCGGGGTCGCGCGAGGCGTTGCTGCGTGAAGTGCAGGCCAGTGTCGCGGCGGCGGTGGCACAGACCTGGTTCGAGCTGCGCGGTCTTGAAGTCGAGCTGGCAGTGGTTGACGACATCAGTCAAAACCAGCGCGAAAGCCTGCATATGGTCGAGCGCCTTGTCAGCGCAGGCTCTGCCCACGAGTTCAACCGGCTGCGTGCCGAGGCGTTATTGCGCAATGTCGAGGCCACCGCGCCGGACCTTGAGCGCCGCCGCGCCGCCGCCAACAACGCCTTGGCGGTATTGCTCGGCGAGTCGCCGCAGACATTCCGCTTGCCGGCTGCCCCGCCAGAGGCGCAAACCCTGGTCATTCGCACCATCGGGGTCGGGGACCCCGCCGGGCTCCTTTCGCGACGCGCCGATATTGCCGCAGCCGAACGCAACCTCGCGGCAGCGACGGCCCAGATCGGCGTGGAGACCGCCGGTCTGTATCCCGAGGTTCATGTACGCGGTTCGCTCGGGCTGGTGGCCGGCAGCCTTGATGGGTTGAACGACTCTGGCGCGCCCTCGAACTTTATTAGCCCGGTGATTCGCTGGTCGCTGCTCGATCGCGGGCGGGTGCGTGCGCGGATTGCCGCCAGCGAGGCCCGCAGCCAGCAAGCGTTGCTGCTCTACGACCAGACGCTGTTGCGCGCCCTGCCA
>Ga0208123_100044_pt1 | contig 82976 bp, 73 predicted proteins | sample LakWasMe92_HOW11_2_FD_183914 | JGI IMG/M metagenome (GOLD analysis project Ga0208123, IMG submission 183914) | Freshwater sediment methanotrophic microbial communities from Lake Washington under simulated oxygen tension - Sediment Metagenome... | ecosystem: Environmental > Aquatic > Freshwater >... | reverse complement strand
CCGCAACAAATACCGCCATCACCACGACCATCCCCCTCACCCACTCCTGCGTGCTCCCATCATGAACCTGGCCCCCCACTTCCCCGAAGACCCCGTGATGCAGCAGCTCCTGCAATTGCTGCACGAAGAAATCGGCCTGCCCAAGCACAAAACCGTCCGCCTTAAAACCTCGCTCAACTTCGACCTCGGCTGTGACGGCGCGGAAGCCAGGCAATTTATGGAGGCCCTGGAGCAGGCATTTGATCTCGACCTGGGTGACTATGATGCCTATCGCTACTTCAACCCGCCGGTGTTCGATGTGTTCCTCAAGCACCGCGCCAAAGGCCGGGGAGAAAAGATGCCGCTCACTATCGGCATGCTCTACCTGGCCATCAAGACTCATAGCTGGGATACGCAGACACTGGAAAACCTGAGCTGAAGAACACTGAATCATTAATGTGGGCTTGCTCGCTCCCACATGCCGACCGGCGCCAATCCGGGCCTTTTTGCCGCCCTGCTCTACGCTCATCGAGATTTCCCCGCGCACAAAAAAGCCGCCCACGAGGGGCGGCTTTTTAATAGCTAGCGAATCTTACAACTTCGGACCCGCTGCCTTGATCGCATCGCTCACTTCAAACTTCTTGAAGTTCTCGACGAACAGGCCGGCCAGTGCCTTGGCTGCTTCGTCGTAGGCCGCCGGGTCAGCCCAGGTGTTGCGTGGGTTCAACAGGCCGGTCTCAACGCCCGGTACGGCCAATGGCACGTCGAGGTTGATGGTGTCCAGGTGCTCGGTTTGCGCACCGATCAACGCGCCGCTCTGGATCGCTGCGATCACCGCGCGGGTGGTCGGGATGTTGAAGCGCTTGCCGACACCGTAGCCGCCGCCGGTCCAGCCGGTGTTGACCAGGTAGACCTTGGAGCCGAAGCCACGGATGCGCTTGATCAGCAGCTCGGCGTATTCGCCAGCCGGGCGCGGGAAGAACGGCGCGCCGAAGCAGGTGGAGAAGGTCGACTTGATGCCGCTGCCCGAACCCATTTCAGTCGAGCCCACCAGTGCGGTGTAGCCGGACAGGAAATGGTAGGCCGCCTGTTCTTCGTTGAGGATCGACACCGGTGGCAGCACGCCAGTCAGGTCGCAGGTCAGGAAGATCACGGCGTTTGGCTCGCCGCCCAGGTTCTTCTCGGAACGCTTGGCAACGTGCTCCAGTGGATACGCGGCGCGGCTGTTCTGGGTCAGGCTGACATTGGTGTAGTCGGCGTGCTTGGCATCGTCGATCACCACGTTTTCCAGGACGGCGCCGTGCTTGATGGCCTTCCAGATGACCGGCTCGTTCTTCTCGGACAGGTCGATGCACTTGGCATAGCAACCGCCTTCGATGTTGAACACCACGCCTTCGCCCCAACCGTGTTCGTCGTCGCCGATCAGGTAGCGGCTTTCGTCAGCGGACAGGGTGGTCTTGCCCGTACCGGACAGGCCGAAGAACAGGGTCACGTCGCCTTCTTCACCGATGTTGGCAGCGCAGTGCATTGGCAGCACGTCCGCGGCCGGCAGCAGGAAGTTCTGCACCGAGAACATGGCTTTTTTCATCTCGCCGGCGTAACGCATGCCAGCGATCAGGACTTTTTTCTGGGCGAAGTTGAGGATCACGCAACCATCGGAATTGGTGCCGTCACGCTCAGGCACACATTCAAAGTTGGCCACGTTGAGCACTTGCCACTCTTCACGCCCGGCCGGGTTGTACTGGGCCGGGTTGATGAACAGGCAACGACCGAACAGGTTCTGCCAGGCAGTCTGGGTGGTCATTTTCACGGCCAGGTAATGTTCTTCGGCAGAACCTACATGCACGTGGGAAACGAAATGCTCTTGCGCGTTGTTGAAAGCCTCGACGCGAGCCCACAGGGCATCGAACTTGTCAGCCGGGAACTTGCGGTTGATCGGGCCCCAGGCAATGGCGGCCTGGGTAGACGGCTCTTCAACGATGAAACGGTCGACCGGCGAACGACCGGTACGGTGACCGGTTTCAACAACCAGCGCGCCAGTATCGGCAAGCACGCCTTCACCGCGTTGCAGGGCTTCTTTGACCAGATCGTCAACACTCAGATCGGTGTATACGGCGTTATTGGCTTGCGTCATGAGGTTCCCCGTCGGCCTATGGCCGAGTGCTCCAAACGTTTTGTAGTAGAAAGTTGCGCACTACTACCGCGAAAAAAGTGGGCCGGATTATGCCAGAAAAGCCCAAAAAAAGTAGGGCCCTCCCGTCAGAACACCTCTAATCCGGCGTTTGTCAGGTGATTTACCTGTGCTTAAACGTTTTAGTGATGGGTGCCCGAAGGGGTGTCAACGCCAGCGCCAGCGAACAATTGGGCGATATCGGCAGCGTCAAACAGGTAGCGCTGGTTGCAGAACTGGCAGTCGATCTCGATTCTGCCACCGTGCTCCACCGCCAGATTCTGCGCATCTTCCAGGCCCAGGCTCACCAGGGCATTGCCCGAACGCTCGCGCGAGCAGCTGCAATGGAAACGCAGCGATTGCGCATCGAACAGGCGCACTTCTTCTTCGTGGTAAAGGCGGTGCAGGATGGTTTCGTTGTCCAGGCCCAGCAGCTCTTCAGCGGTCAGGGTACCGGCCAGGGCCGTGAGGCCGCGCCAGCTTTCTTCGCGCTCATCCTCGTCCTTGATCCGGTCCGCCGGCAGCTGTTGCAACAGCAGGCCACGGGCGCGCTTGCCGTCCGCGTTGAGCCAGAAGCGGGTGCCCACTTGCTGGGACATGACGAAATAGTTGGTGAAGCAGTCAGACAGGGTTTCACCGTCCAGATCGACAATGCCCTGGTAACGCTGGCCAACGGTCGGGTCGATGGTCAACGCCAGCACGCCGTTGGGCATCAGGTCGGCCAGGGTCGCGTCCGCCGGGATCTGGTCTGCGTCATAACGGGCCAGGCCACGGATTTCGCGCTCGCTGGAGCACTCGATCATCAGCATGGGCACCGGGCCTTCGGAGCGGGCCTGGAGAATCAGCAAGCCATCGAACTTCATGGTGCCCACCAGCAACGACGCGGCGGCCATCAGTTCGCCAAGCAACTGCGCGACAGGCTCTGGATAGGGGTGTTTGGCAAGGACCTCGGCATAGCTGCGCTCAAGGGCAACCAGCTCGCCACGGGCGTCGTTGTCGTCAAAGAGGAAACGTTGGGTGAAGTCGGTATCCGGTAGATCAGTCATAGGTCTGGGTATCTGAATTGATGACAAAATGATGACAATGTTTCTAAAATTATGCGCTTTAGCACCAATTTGGTGCGCTTTTATGCCGACAGGTGAAGAGTTTCAGAGCGAAGAGGAAACAGTTTATGAACAATCCGGGTTTGTTCCAAGCCAAGTGGAACCTCGGGCGATTGGCCCTGTGCAATTTACTCGCTCTGGGGCTGCTGTGTTTTTGGCTATGGCCCGCAGGCCAGATGCTTTGCGTGATATTCGACGAATGGCTGTTCCATCTACTCAACGACCCGTTGGCCAGCAACCCGGCCTGGCTGCATGTGTGGGCGGTAGCCAGCCTGCGCCCCTTTGATGCCGTGGTCGGGGTGATCCTGCTGACGCTGCTGATCCGCGGCGAATGGGTGTTCAAGGCGTTTGAAGTGCGCCAGGCGTTTTTCGGTTTTCTCGCGATTCTGCTGTTACTGCTGTTTATCCGCATGCTGTTTTCCAAGCTCGCGGCGCAGATGGGCTGGCAACACAATAGCCCGTCGATGGTGATCAGCGGGGCGATCCATATGAGCGACTACTTCCCTGACCTGGAAAGAACCTGGGAATTGAAGGACCGCTCCAGCCAGAGCTTCCCCGGTGATCACGCCTCAGTGCTGTTGATCTGGGGGATGTTCATGAGCGTGTTTGCCAGGCGGATCGGCCAGGTTGTGCTGATCTGGGGCCTGGCGCTGCTGTTCATGATGCCGCGCCTGGTGGCGGGTGCGCACTGGGGGCAAGACGACTATATCGGTGGCGTACTGCTGGCGCTGTTGGCGCTGGGGTGGGGTTACTGCACACCGTTTGCGGCGAAGGTTGCGGGTTGGCTGCTACACAGGACCCAACCGGTATTTACAGTGTTGCAACGGGTACCGGTGATCAATCGCCTAAGCGTGATCCGCAACGCCTGAGCCCAGGTGCAGGAGCCTGGCCGGCTCCTGCTGCCCCTTCTCAATCATCATTGCCGCTACCGCGAAACTTGAACAGGTCGCGGCGCTGCTTCTTGCTCGGCTTGCCATCGGTGCTCATGCCCAATGCGCCGGCCTTGCGCATGGCCGCGGCATTTTCGCGCTTGGCGATACTGGCCGGGGTCTCGCTGTACAGTGCCTGCGCTTCGGGAGCGCCGCGACGAACGATGGAAAGCGCCTCCACTACCACCGTTTTCTCATCAAACCCGACACGAATCTGCAACTCGTCGCCAATGCGCGGCTCCTTGCCTGGCTTGCAGCGCTCGCCTCGGCAATGCACCTTGCCACTCTCGATGGCGGCCTTGGCCAAGGCCCGGGTTTTGTAGAAACGTGCGGCCCACAGCCACTTGTCCAACCGGACTTTTTCGTCCTCTTCCTGCTTTTGAGCCACTGGAATTCCTCGCTCTGAAAAATGTCGCAACTTAACAGTCGCCCCCCTACGACGCACAAACGCCAAGGCTCACCTAAGATACGCCAGGCGTCAGGCAGTTTCCCTTCAGCCGTGGTTTTTTATGGCGTGAAGATATCTGTCGCCATTTGGTGAATATTCTGCGTGAATACCGCGAATTCGGCGCCAAGCGCTTGTCAACGTTCCTGGGTTGTCACAATCCATGAGCAGTAGGACGCTAGTGTCGTCTGACGTCGAAATATTTCTGATTGCCGGTTGTTCACATTGAAGACATTTGACCATTTGACCGTTGTCGGTCTGCGTGAGTGGGTGGCACTGCCTGATTTAGGCGTGGCGGGCCTGCGCGCGAAGATCGACACCGGAGCCAGTACCTCCAGCCTGCATGCCACCGAGATCGAGCCTTTTGAGCGTGACGGTGAAAAATGGGTGCGCTTCACAGCGCACCTGGGCAGCGTGGTGCAACTGCGTCACCGGCGCTGCGAAGCACCGCTGGTGGCGATGAAAACCATTAAAAGCTCCAACGGCCAGGCGCAGGTGCGCTACGTCATCAGCACCACCCTGGCCCTGGGTGACCGGGTATGGCGGGTGGAGTTCACCCTGGCTTGCCGCAAAACCATGCGTTACCGCCTGTTGCTAGGTTCCAAAGCCCTGATCGACGGCCAATTGGTGGTCAACCCGGGGCTCAAGTACGTTCAAGACAAGCCGGTGTTCCCGGTCTCTACTATTGCTGCCACAGGTGTTGCATGAAGATCGCTGTGCTGTCGCGTAACCCGCGTCTGTATTCCACCCGTCGTCTGGTCGAGGCCGGCACCGAACGGGGCCATGAGATGGTGGTGATCGATACGTTGCGCGCCTATATGAACATTGCCAGTCATAAGCCGCAGATCCACTACCGGGGCAAACCACTGGAAGGCTTCGACGCGGTGATCCCGCGCATCGGTGCCTCGGTGACGTTCTACGGCTGCGCGGTACTGCGTCAGTTTGAAATGATGGGAGTGTTTCCGCTCAACGAGTCGGTGGCCATTGCCCGCTCCCGGGACAAGCTGCGCTCCCTGCAATTGCTGTCGCGCCGGGGGATCGGCTTGCCGGTGACCGGCTTTGCCCATTCCCCCGATGACATTCCCGACCTGATCGAAATGGTCAACGGCGCCCCGCTGGTCATCAAGGTGCTGGAAGGTACCCAGGGCATTGGCGTAGTGATGTGTGAAACCGCCACGGCGGCGGAGTCGGTGATCGAGGCGTTCATGGGCCTCAAGCAGAACATCATGGTCCAGGAGTACATCAAGGAAGCCGGCGGTGCCGATATCCGTTGCTTCGTGGTGGGGGACAAGGTGATTGCGGCGATGAAACGCCAGGCCAAGCCAGGGGAGTTCCGCTCCAACCTGCACCGTGGTGGCAGCGCCAGCCTGATCAAGATCACCCCGGAAGAGCGCATGACCGCCCTGCGTGCAGCCAAGGTCATGGGCTTGAGTGTGGCAGGCGTGGATATCCTGCGCTCGAACCACGGGCCACTGGTGATGGAAGTGAACTCGTCACCGGGCCTGGAAGGGATTGAGACCACCACCGGCAAGGACGTGGCCGGGATCATCATTCAGCATCTGGAGAAGAACAGCGGGCCAAACATGACCCGCACCAAGGGCAAGGGCTGAAATACTCTCTTTAAGGCAGCACAAACCCGAGTGGGAGCTGGCTTGCCTGCGATGACTGACTAACATTCAACATCACTGTCAGATTTTTTCGCAGGCAAGCCAACTCCCACATTTGAGTTTTGCCGTGGTTTACACCGCATCCCTTGGCAACATCAGCCCCAACGGCAAGCGCACCCGCGCTTCCAGCCCGCCATCGGCACGGTTGCGCAGTTCGACATTGCCGCCATGCATCGAAGCAATCCGCCGCACAATCGCCAGCCCCAGGCCGGTGCCTTTGCCACCACGGGCACGGTCGCCACGGGTGAACGGGTTGAAAATGCCTTCCAGTTCCGCCGGATCGATCCCGGCGCCACGGTCCATGACACTCAGCACCACGTAAGGCGCATTGGTGTCACCGGACACATAGGCGGCGACTTCCACCTCGGTGCCCGCGTGATGCAAGGCGTTGCCGATCAGGTTGTTCAGCAGGCGCTTCATCGAGACCCGGCGCAATGCAAAGGGCTGGATCGGCTCCAGGCGCATGCGCACCTGCTCGCCATTCTGGTTATAGGGCGCCACGACCTCGCGCACCAGGTCGGTCAGGTCCACCTCTTCCACCACCTCATCGCGACCATCACGGATAAACGCCAGGAACTGGTCGAGAATCGCATCCATGTCCTCGATATCACGGACCATGTCATCGGTCAGGTCGGTGTGGTTACCCATCAGTTCCAGGGACAGGCGCAAGCGTGTCAGCGGCGTGCGCAGGTCGTGGGAGACCCCGGCCAGCATCAGCTCGCGTTCACGACCGGCCTGTTCGACATCCTCGGCCATCTGGTTGAACGCGCTGTAGACCTCGGTCATCTCGCTGGGCGTATCGCTGATCGGCAGGCGCACGCTGCGCCCCTGCCCCAGTTGCCTGGCGGCGAACACCAGGCGCTTGAGCGGCTGGTTGAGCTGGCGCACGAAGATCCAGGCCGAGGCGGTGGAAAGCAGGCCGATGGCCAGGAACCAACCGAGTACGTTCCAGATCTTCTGCCCCCGCAACGGGTGCGGATACAACGGAACCTTGATCCAGGCATCGCCCAGGCTCGGCGCGCGCACCCAGAGGGCTGGTGAGACATGCATGCGCAAGCGCACCTCGGTGTCCTCACCCAGTTCAGCCTGCATCTGGCGCTGGTAGATCTCACTATAAGGCCAATGCTGCTCGCCTTCCGGCACGCCAGCCCCATCCACGCGGGTCAACGTCGACGCCTTGGCGACTTTTTCGCGGTTCTCGGGATCCACAGCCCAGTAGCCACGCAATGTCAGCGCAACACCATGGCTGTACTGCCGATCCACCAGCACGTCTTCGTTCATCAACAGGTAAACGAGGGTCAGCGCCTTGGAAAACAGAACGACGATCAGCACCAGCCACAGGGTGCGGGAGAAGAAACTTTGGGGGAACCACAGCGGGGTTTTCATAGAAGACAGCTAGACACCTGGCAAGAGCGAGCCACGCTCGCAGAATTGCAGACGCCGGGCATCCGGCCGACCCCTTGGGGTCAAACGCCAGAATACCCGCATGTGCAAATCATCGGTTACTTGGTTGCCGTACCATCCGGCACAAACACGTAACCCACGCCCCACACTGTCTGGATATAACGCGGTTTGGACGGGTCCGGCTCGATCATCCGGCGCAGACGGGAGATCTGCACATCGATGGAGCGCTCCAGGGCGTCCCATTCGCGACCACGGGCCAGGTTCATCAGCTTGTCACGGGTCAGCGGTTGACGAGCGTTCATCACCAGCGCCTTGAGCACCGCGAACTCACCTGTGGTGAGCATGTGCACTTCTTCGCCACGCTTGAGCTCACGGGTGGCCAGCGACAGTTCGTAGTCACCAAATGTCACGCTTTCGTCTTCGCTGCCTGGCGCGCCCGGTACGGGAGCCGCCTGGCGACGCAATACAGCCTTGACCCGGGCCATCAGCTCGTCGGGGTTGAACGGCTTGGCCAGGTAATCGTCGGCGCCCAGTTCCAGGCCCTTGATCCGGCTCAGCTCATCGCCCTTGGCGGTCAGCATGATGATCGGGATCTGGTTGTTGGTGCTGCGCAGACGCTTGCAGGCCGTAAGGCCGTCTTCACCCGGCAACATCAGGTCGAGTACGACCAGGTTGAAGACCTCGCGCCCCAGCAGGCGGTCCATCTGCTCGGTGTTCGGCACCGCGCGGGCACGGTAGCCCTTGGAGGTGAAGAACCGCTCCAACAGGCTGCTCAGCCCCGGATCGTCATCAACGATGAGAATTTTTTCGCCTTCAGCAGTTTGTGCAGTGCTGCTCATTGGATGCTCCTCTTATCTGGCGCGCATTATGGCTTAGCTGCCGTTATACGCACGGTACGCATTGTTAGCAGATTTTTCTCCAACCACCAGTGCGCCTGCTCCCGGCGCAATCCCCCCAAGGACGGAACGCTGGTTATAATGCCGCGCCTCAGTGCCGGGCAGTGCCATGGCCGGCCGGGTGTTTTTTTCATCTGCTTGTCGTGATTATTTCGATTTCGAGGGTCAATAGGCTGCCTCTTGACCCAGGCAGCGGCGCCAGTCGGGCCGCTCAACCAGCTGCGCAGGGCCTTGTTTTGCGGGCCTGCGCACTGCTTTCAAGAATTTCAGGTGGTTTTATGGACAGCATCAACAGCCGCATCGCCGAGGAACTCGGTGTACGCCCACAACAGGTCGAAGCGGCCGTCGCTCTACTGGATGAGGGCTCCACAGTGCCCTTCATCGCCCGTTACCGTAAAGAAGTGACAGGCAGCCTCGATGATATCCAGCTGCGGCATCTGGAAGAGCGCCTGCGCTACCTGCGAGAACTCGACGAACGGCGCATCAGCATCCTCGCCAGCATCCAGGAGCAGGGCAAGCTGACCCCGCAACTCGAACGCGATATCAAGCTCGCCGACACCAAGACCCGCCTCGAAGACCTGTACCTGCCGTACAAGCAGAAACGCCGCACCAAGGGCCAGATCGCCCTGGAAGCCGGCCTCGGCGAGCTGGCCGACGGCCTGTTCAACGACCCGTCCCTGGCCCCGGAAACCGAAGCCGCGCGCTTTGTCGATGGCGAAAAAGGCGTGGCCGACGTCAAGGCGGCCCTCGAAGGCGCCAAGTACATCCTCATGGAGCGCTTCGCCGAAGACGCCAACCTGCTGGAAAAATTGCGTAACTACCTGAAACAGGAAGCCACCCTCAGCGCCCGCGTGATCGCCGGCAAAGAGGAGGAAGGCGCCAAGTTCCGCGATTACTTCGAGCACGACGAACCGCTCAAGAGCATGCCGTCCCACCGCGCCCTCGCCATTTTCCGCGGGCGCAACGAAGGCATTCTCAGCTCCGCACTGAAAGTCGGCGACGAACTGCCGGGCACCATGCACCCGTGCGAAGGCATGATCGGTCAACAATTCGGCATCCAGAATCAGAATCGTCCTGCGGATAAATGGCTCGGTGAAGTCGTGCGCTGGACCTGGAAGGTCAAGCTCTACACCCACCTGGAAACCGACCTGCTGGGCGAGTTGCGCGACGGCGCCGAGACCGAGGCGATCAACGTGTTCGCCCACAACCTGCACGACCTGCTGCTGGCCGCACCGGCCGGCCCGCGTGCAACCCTGGGCCTGGACCCGGGCCTGCGCACCGGTTGCAAGGTCGCCGTGGTCGACGCCACCGGCAAGCTGCTGGACCACGCCACCGTGTATCCGCACGTGCCCCACAACAAGTGGGACCAGACCATCGCCATCCTCGCCGCCCTGTGCGCCAAGCACGCGGTCGACCTGATCGCCATCGGCAACGGCACCGCCAGCCGCGAGACCGACAAGCTGGCCCTGGAGCTGATCAAAAAATACCCAGGTATGAAAATGACCAAGGTCATGGTCTCCGAGGCGGGCGCTTCGGTGTACTCGGCATCGGAACTGGCCTCCAAGGAGTTCCCGGACCTCGATGTATCGATCCGTGGGGCCGTCTCCATCGCCCGCCGCCTGCAGGACCCACTGGCCGAGCTGGTGAAGATCGACCCTAAATCCATCGGCGTCGGCCAGTACCAGCACGATGTGTCGCAACTGAAACTGGCGCGCGGCCTGGATGCGGTGGTGGAAGACTGTGTGAACAAGGTCGGCGTCGACGTCAACACCGCCTCGGTCGCCTTGCTCGCACGGATTTCCGGCCTCAACGCCACCCTGGCGCAGAATATCGTCACCCATCGCGATGAAAACGGTGCGTTCAAGACCCGTGCGGCGCTGAAAAAAGTCGCACGCCTTGGCGAAAAAACCTTCGAGCAGGCCGCCGGTTTCTTGCGTGTAATGAACGGTGACAACCCGCTGGACGCCTCGGCGGTCCACCCGGAAGCCTACCCACTGGTGCAACGCATTGCCGCCGAAACCGACCGCGATATCCGCTCGCTGATCGGCGATGCCGGGTTCCTCAAGCGCCTGGATCCGAAGAAGTACACCGACGAAACCTTCGGCGTACCAACCATCACCGACATCCTGCAAGAGCTGGAAAAACCCGGCCGCGACCCGCGTCCCGAGTTCAAGACCGCCGAGTTCCAGGAAGGCGTCGAAGACCTCAAGGACCTGCAACTGGGCATGATCCTCGAAGGCGTGGTGACCAACGTGACCAACTTCGGCGCTTTTGTGGATATTGGCGTGCATCAAGACGGTTTGGTGCATATTTCCGCGCTTTCGGAGAAGTTCATCAAAGATCCGCGTGAAGCGGTGAAGGCCGGGGATGTGGTCAAGGTCAAGGTCATGGAAGTCGATATCCCGCGCAAACGCGTGGGCCTGTCGATGCGCATGAGCGATACCCCCGGCGAGAAAATCGATGGGGCCCGTGGCGCACGCCCGGGTTCAGCCCCGCGCCAGTCGCAAAACCGTTCGGAAAACACTGCACCGCGCAAGGAAACCGCCACCGCAGCCCCGGCCAATAACGCCATGGCTTCGCTGTTCGCCAACGCCAAGCAACTGAAAAAGCGCTGATGGAGCTGCCAGCCGGCTTGACTCACAGCGCTTTCAGCGAACTGCTCGGCTGCCGCCTGCAACGCCTGGACCAGGGCGTTGCCGAGGTGGCCCTGAGCCTTGAGCCGCAATTGCGCAACCGCGCGGGCAAGCTCCATGGCGGGGCGATTTTCAGCCTGGTGGACATTGCCATGGGGCTGGCCTGTTCCAGCACCCACGGTTTCGACCAGCAAAGTGCGACCATCGAGTGCAAAATCAATTACATCCGTGCGGTGTCCGACGGTGATGTGCTGTGCACCGCCCGGGTCATCCACCCCGGCCGGCGCACGCTGGTGGTCGAGGCCGAGGTGTATCAGGGCGAAAGACTCGTCGCAAAAGCACAAGGCACCTTCGCTGTCCTATAGCTCCCAGTCATCAATTTGGGTTAATTTCGGCGCTGCAAAAACAGCGTCGGAATTTTATTCCTGCGCAATAGCCAAATTCAGGGAATGAAGTAGGCACTTTCAGAGCAGGTTATTCCGGCTCGAAAACCAGGCGATAACGCCAGTTTTAACTTCACCCTTGTAGACCGTCTTGCCCACCCCCATATTGGGGCGACTGACGCGTGAAGGAATCCAACTTGAGCGAACTTCTCAACCGCCGCCTGGCACTGCTCGGCAAGCGCGAACACCTCTCTTTGCTTGAGCATTGCCTGCACGGCATCGAGCGTGAATGCCTGCGTGTCACCGGCGAAGGCCGCCTGGCTCAAACGCCGCATCCAGAGGCCCTGGGCGCTGCATTGACCCATGAATCGATCACCACCGACTATTCCGAGTCGCTGCTGGAGTTCATCACGCCGGCCTTGCCCAACCCGGCAGATACCCTGCGCAGCCTCGACAAGATCCATCGTTTTGCCTACAGCAAGCTCGGCAACGAGTACCTGTGGAGTCCATCGATGCCGTGCCCGTTGCCAGCCGAGGAAGATATTCCGATTGCCTACTACGGCACCTCCAACATCGGACAGCTCAAGTACGTGTATCGCAAGGGCCTGGCCCTGCGCTACGGCAAGACCATGCAGTGCATCGCCGGCATCCACTACAACTTTTCCCTGCCGGAAGAACTGTGGCCGTTGCTCAAGGCAACCGAAGGCTTCATGGGCACCGACCGTGACTACCAGTCCACGGCCTATATCGCGCTGATCCGCAACTTCCGCCGCTACAGCTGGCTGCTGATGTACCTGTTCGGTGCCTCGCCGGCCCTGGATGCAGGTTTCCTGCGCGGGCGTTCCCATCAACTGGAACAGTTCGATGCCGACACCCTGTACCTGCCGTATGCCACCAGCCTGCGCATGAGCGACCTGGGTTACCAGAGCAACGCCCAGGCCGGCCTGACCCCTTGCTACAACGACCTGCTCAGCTACACCGACAGCCTGCGCGAAGCGGTGGCAACACCCTACGCGCCTTATGTCGAAATCGGCACCCACAAGGACGGTGAGTGGGTCCAGCTCAACACCAACATCCTGCAGATCGAAAACGAGTACTACTCCAATATCCGCCCCAAACGTGTGACCTACACCGGCGAACGGCCGATCCAGGCACTGATGGCCCGTGGTATCCAGTACATCGAAGTACGCTGCCTGGATATCAACCCGTTCCTGCCGATGGGCATCGACTTGCCGGAGTCGCGCTTCCTCGACGCCTTCCTGCTGTACTGCGCGCTGAACGACAGCTCGTTGTTTGAAAACAACGAGTGCGGCAATGCCACGTCGAACTTCCTCAGCGTGGTCAAGGAAGGCCGGCGCCCGGGCCTGCAATTGCAACGCCGTGGCCAGGCCGTGGAGATGAAGGCATGGGCCACCGAGCTGCTGGAAAAAATCGCCCCGCTGGCCGCGCTGCTGGACCAGAGCCAGGGCCTCAATGAACACAGCCAGGCGCTGGATGCCCAGTTGGCAAAGGTCCAGGATGCGTCCCTGACCCCATCGGCCCAGGTGCTGGCGGCGATGCGCGAGCACAAACAGAGCTTTGCCCAGTTCTCCCTGCGTCAGAGCGAAGTGCATGCCGAGCACTTCCGTAGCGAGCCGTTGCCGGCAGACGAGCAGGCGCGCTTTGAGGAACTGGCCCGCAGTTCGCTGGCCCAGCAGGCAGAGCTGGAGCAGAACGAAGTGGGTGACTTTGATGTGTTTGTCGGGTCGTACCAGGCGAGCATCCTGGCGATCAGTAACTAACCCCCCTGTGGGAGCTTGCCTGCGATAAGGCCGTCATATCCAAATACGATGTCGGCTGCCAAACCGCTATCGCAGGCAAGCCAGCTCCCATATTAATTTCAATGCCCTGCAGGGCTGCTTCCACTTTTCTCCTCATAAGCTAATTCTAAAATGTTATTTATTTTAGGATTCTTAGATCATTTAGTCTCATCACGCGCCGACCCTCGGCCGCCTGATGAGGAGCTTTTCCATGCGACGCCCTTCCCCTTTACGCCTCCTGGCGGCCCTGTCCCTGGCCGGCGCCAGCCTGTTTGCCCAGGCGGCCGACGTGACCATCGCCTACCAGACCACCGTTGACCCGGCCAAAGTCGCCCAGGCCGACGGCGCTTATGAAAAAGCCACAAACGCCACTATCGACTGGCGCAAATTCGACAATGGCGCCGATATCATCGCCGCCATCGCCTCCGGCGACGTGCAGATCGGCTACCTCGGTTCCAGCCCGCTGACGGCGGCCATCACCCGTAAAGTGCCGGTGCAGACCTTCCTCGTCGCCACCCAGATCGGCGGTGCCGAAGCCCTGGTGGCGCGCAACGGTTCCGGGATCAATAGCCCGCAGGACCTGGTCGGCAAGAAAATCGCCGTACCGTTCGTGTCCACCGGCCACTACAGCCTGTTGGCCGCGCTCAAGCACTGGAACATTGACCCATCGAAAGTCACCGTGCTCAACCTCGCCCCGCCGGCCATCATTGCCGCCTGGAAACGTGGCGATATCGATGCCACTTATGTCTGGGACCCGGCCCTAGGCGTGGCCAAGGAAAACGGCAAGGTGCTGATCACCTCCGGCGAGCTGGCCAAATTCGGCGCACCGACTTTCGATGCCTGGATCGTGCGTAAGGACTTTGCCGAGAAGCACCCGGAAATTGTCAGTGCCTTTGCCAAAGTCACCCTCGATGCCTACGCCCAATACCGTAAAGACCCACAAGCCTGGCTGGCCGACAAAGGCAATGTCGACAAACTGGTGAAGCTCTCTGGCGCCAAGGCCAGCGATATTCCGCTGCTGCTGCAAGGCAATGTCTACCCGCTGGCCGCCGACCAGGTGACCCTGCTGGGCGCCCCGACCACCAAGGCCGTGACCGACACCGCCGCGTTCCTCAAGGAACAAGGCAAGGTCGAGGCGGTGCTGCCGGACTACGGCCCTTACGTCAGCGCCCAGTTCATCACCCACTGATCAGGAGTTCACCGCGATGGCCTTGCTACAGCTGGAGCGCATCAGCGCACAGTACCCAGGCGCAACCACGCCCGTGCTGGCGGATATTTCCTTGAACCTTGGGCCCCGGCAATTGCTGGTGGCCCTCGGCCCTTCCGGCAGTGGCAAGACTTCGCTGTTGAACCTGATTGCCGGCTTCGTCGAACCCAGCGCCGGGCGCATCACCCTCGATGGCGTGCCCGTCCAGGGCCCGAGTGCCGAGCGTGGCGTAGTGTTCCAGGACGACGCCCTGCTGCCCTGGCAAGACGTGCTGGCCAATGTCGGCTTCGGCCTGGAACTGGCCGGCGTGCCCAAGGCCCAACGGCACGTCCGTGCCCGGGAAATGCTCGCCCTGGTGGACCTGGCCGGCTTTGACAGCCGGCGCATCTGGCAGCTGTCTGGCGGGCAGAAACAACGCGTGGGCCTGGCCCGCGCCCTGGCTGCCGACCCTCGAGTGTTGTTGATGGACGAACCCTTCGGCGCCCTCGATGCCTTTACCCGCGAACAGATGCAGGAGCTGCTGCTGCAAGTCTGGCGGCGCACGGCCAAGCCGGTGTTCCTGATCACCCATGACATCGAAGAAGCGGTGTTCCTCGCCACCGACCTGATTTTGCTGGCGCCCAACCCCGGGCACATCGTCGAGCGCCTGAGCCTGGATTTCGGCCAGCGTTACGCCGCCGGCGAGTCGGCCCGCGCGATCAAGTCCGACCCACGCTTTATCGAAACCCGCGAACACGTGCTGGGCAAAGTGTTTTCGCAACGGCAGGTGTCCGCATGAGCAGCTATGAAATCCCGGCCACCGCCGCCAACCCAATCACCCCGCCGTTGCGCCGCAGCCTGAGCACGCGCTGGATCAGCCTGCTGACCCTGGTTGCGCTGCTTGTGCTGTGGTGGGCCGTGACGGCCAGCGGGCTGATCGAGCCGCTGTTCCTGCCGCCGCCGTCTGCCGTGCTGCAAAAAGGCTGGCTGCTGGCGACCAGCGGCTATATGGACGCCACCCTCTGGCAGCACCTGGGCGCCAGCCTTGGGCGTATCGGCCTGGGCCTGGGCTTTGCAGTGCTGACCGCCGTACCGGTCGGCATTGCCATTGGCGCCAACCGTATCGCCCGCGGCATTCTCGACCCGCTGATCGAGTTCTACCGGCCGATCCCGCCGCTGGCCTACCTGCCCCTGATCGTGATCTGGTGCGGCATCGGCGAGTTGTCCAAGGTGTTGCTGATTTACCTGGCGATCTTCGCCCCGATAGCGATCGCCACGGCTACCGGGGTGCGCACGGTCGACCCGGCCAAATTGCGCGCAGCCCAGTCCCTGGGCGCCACGCGGGCGCAGTTGATCCGCCATGTGATTCTGCCCAGCGCCCTGCCCGATATCCTCACCGGCGTGCGCATCGGCCTGGGTGTCGGTTGGTCGACCCTGGTGGCCGCCGAACTGATCGCCGCCACCAGCGGCCTGGGGTTCATGGTGCAGTCGGCAGCACAATTTCTGGTCACCGATGTGGTGATCCTGGGCATCCTGGTGATCGCGCTGATCGCCTTCGCCATGGAAATGGGCCTGCGCGCCCTGCAGCGTAAATTAGTGCCGTGGCATGGCCAGGCACACTAAGAAGAGAACACCATGAGCCGCCTGACCGTTACCCCCTTAAGCACCGCCCTGGGCGCCCAGATCAGTGGCGTCGATATCACCCAGGCGCTGAACCTCGAACAGCGCGACGCCATCGAGCAGGCGTTGCTCCAGCATTCGGTGCTGTTCTTTCGCGACCAGCCGATCACCCCGCAGCAGCAAGCGCGTTTCGCGGCGAATTTCGGTGACCTGCATATTCACCCGATCTACCCCAACGTACCCGAGCAGCCTGAAGTGCTGGTACTCGACACCGCCGTCACCGACGTGCGCGACAACGCCATCTGGCACACCGACGTGACCTTCCTGCCCACTCCAGCCATGGGCGCCGTGCTCAGCGCCAAGCTGCTACCGGCCTTTGGCGGTGACACCTTGTGGGCCAGCGGCATTGCAGCCTTTGAGGCGTTATCGGAACCGATGAAGAGCTTTTTGACCGGCCTGACGGCGACCCACGACTTCACCCGCTCATTCCCTGTGGAACGTTACGGCAACAGCGCCCAAGACCTGGCCCGCTGGGAAGAAGCCCGTAGAAAGAACCCGCCGTTGTCGCACCCAGTGATCCGCACGCACCCGGTCAGCGGGCGCAAATCGCTGTTTGTCAGTGACGGTTTCACCAGCAAGATCAACGAGCTGGAACCGGCCGAAAGCGAGGTCATCCTCAAACTGCTGTTCGCCCACGCCACGCGCCCGGAATTCACTATCCGCTGGCGCTGGCAAGCCAACGACGTGGCCTTCTGGGACAACCGCGTGACCCAGCACTACGCCGTGGACGACTATCGGCCACAGCGGCGGGTGATGCATCGGGCGACGATTTTGGGTGACGTCCCCTTCTGACTCCCGCTGTAGGAGCCGGTAGGCCGGCTCCTACAGGTTTCAGCGGACCAAATGCAAGAACTGCAAATGCCGTTCGTACTGATCGAGGATGTCGTTAATGATCTGCTCCTTGGTGTAGCCCACCAGGTCGTAGTCCTGGCTGCCCTCGCTCAAGTGTACTTCCGCGCGGTAGTAGCGACGGTTGTTCATCTCTTTGGAGCCCATGCCGCCTCGGGCAAAGGATGGCGTGAAGTAGCCGCGCATCTGCACCTGGTAGACAAACGGATGCTCTTCGCCGTGGCCGATTTGCAGGCTGACGCTGTCGTTGGACGGGTCGGGCTGGGTGACCACGTTCAGGCCCTTCTCGACAAACACGGCGGTCACTTCTTCAATGGCCGGGCGTACCGTGGTTTCGAGGAAACGGTAGACCTCGTCCCGCGAAGGGAAATGCACCGCCTGGCTCAAGCGCTGGCGCCAGCCGCCACGGCCCCTGCGGGATGCCGACACCGGGGCCAGGGAGTGCAGTTGGGCGATCTGCTTCTGGGATTCGAGGTAGAACGCCTTGTGCAGCCCCCACATCATCAACAACAGGATCAACGAGAACGGCAGCGAGGTCAGCACCACCGCCGACTTGAGCGAGTCGATGCTGCCGGCGAACAGCAAGGCGCTGGTCACCAGCGCGGTCATGGCGCCCCAGAACACCCGCAGCCACTTCGGCCCGTCTTCATCGGCATTGCCGCCCTTGGACGACAGGGTCGACAGCACCACGGTGCCGGAGTCGGCCGAGGTGACAAAGAACACAAAGCTGATAAACACCGTGACCGCGATCACGGTCTTGCTCCACGGGTAGGTTTCCAGCAGCAGGTAAAGGCTCATCGAGGGGTCGTCGATGGCCGACTGGCCCAAGGCAACCATGCCGTGGTTGAGCACCTGGTCAATCGCACTGTTGCCGAAGATCGACATCCACGCCAGGGTGAAGCCCAGGGGAATCAGCAGCACGCCAAAGACGAATTCGCGGATGGTGCGGCCACGGGAGATCCGGGCGATGAACAGGCCCACGAACGGCGACCATGCGATCCACCAGGCCCAGTAGAACACCGTCCAACCGCCGAGCCAGTCGCTGGGCTTATCGTAGGCGTACACATCAAAACTCTTGCTCGGCAACGCGCCGAGGTAGTCACCGATGTTCTGGATCAGGGTGTTGAGCAAATGCTGGGTGGGCCCGGCGAACAATACAAACAGCAGCAGCGCACAGGCCAGCAGCATGTTGATGTCGGACATGACCCGCACGCCCTTGTCGACACCGGCCACCGCAACCAGGATCGCCGCGCCCATCATCAGGGTAATCAGGCCGACCTGGATCCATTGGGTATGGGCGATGCCGAACAGGTAGTCCAGGCCCGAGTTGAGGTGCAGCACCCCAAAGCCCATGTCGGCCCCCAGGCCGAACACCGTGGCGATGATGCCAAAGCCATCCACCGCATAGCCGATGGGGCCGTTGATACGCTTGCCGATCAGCGGGTACAGCGCCGAGCGCAAGGCCAGCGGCAGGTTATGCCGGTAGGCGAAGTACGCCAGGGCCATGCCGACAAACGCAAACACCCCCCAGCCATGCAGGCCCCAATGCAGGAACAGCACCTGCATGGCCTGGCGCGCCGCGTCGGCATTCAAGGCCTCGCCCTGGGGCGGTTGCACCAGGTGGGTCAAGGGTTCCGAGACGCAGAAGAAAAACAGCGTGATGCTGATCCCGGCGGCAAACAGCATGCCGGCCCAGGACAGATAACTGAATTCGGGCTCGTCGTGGTCGGCACCGAGTTTGATCTTGCCGTAGCCAGACAACGCGGTGACCACCACGAAGACCAGATACAGGGTCATCGCCAGCATGTAGTACCAGCCGACCGTATTGGCCGCCCAGTTTTGCGCGGCCAGCAACCAGGCGCCGGCCTGTTCAGGGACAGCAATGACGGTGAGGCCAAACAGCAGGATAAAACTGGCGGCGAAGTAAAACACCGGCGCATTCATGCGCACCAGGCCGCTTGAAGGGGTAGATGATGCACTCATGAACGGTGCACCTCGAAGGTGTTGGATATGGCTGTGTAAAACGGACTCAGCAAAGGTAAGCCTCCTGTTGTGAGCGGGCAGCGAACCACCGGTTTAACTTGAACGAACGTTCAAGTTAAACATGGATAGGCGGTCTGGGACTAATCGCAGGGCTGAGTGGTAGGTAATTCCTACACTAGCTCAAGGAAGGGTATGACGGGCGGGAAAGGCAAAACGTTCAGCGATTGCAGATTGAATTTGGAATACAGGCAAAATGTGGGAGCGGGCTTGCTCGCGATAGCGGTGTTTCAGTCCAGTATCTCTAACCTGACACTCCGCTATCGCGAGCAAGCCCGCTCCCACACTTGGGTCTTCATTGTCCTAAATGATGTGTTCACAACACTATTTCTGCGTCCCATCATCATGCTGCAAATTCGCCTGCGTGATATTCGCCCCCGCCGGCACGCTGCGCGTCAGCCACACGTTGCCGCCAATGGTCGAGCCCTTACCGATGGTGATCCGCCCCAGGATCGTCGCCCCGGCGTAAATCACCACATCGTCCTCGACAATCGGGTGGCGTGGATGGCCCTTTTGCAACTGCCCATCTTCATCCGCCGGAAAACGCTTGGCGCCCAGGGTCACCGCCTGGTAGATGCGTACCCGCTCGCCAATGATCGCCGTTTCGCCAATCACCACACCCGTGCCGTGGTCGATAAAGAAGCTCGGGCCGATCTGCGCGCCTGGGTGAATGTCGATACCGGTGGCCGAATGGGCGATTTCCGCGCTGATCCGCGCGAGCAAAGGCAGCCCGGCGCGATACAAATGGTGGGCCAGGCGATGGTGGATCACCGCAAGGATGCCCGGATAGCACAGCAGCACCTCATCCACACTGCGTGCGGCCGGATCGCCGTGATAGGCCGCCAGCACATCGGTGTCCAACAGGCTGCGCAGCGCCGGCAAGGCCAGGGCAAAGTCCTGGATCAGGCGAATGGCCAGTGCATTGACTTCATTGTCGGCCCGGCCGCCCTGGCGTGCGGCATAGCGCAACTCCAGGCGGGCCTGGGCGAGCAAGGCGTTGAGCGCCACATCCAGGGTATGGCCGACGTAGAAGTCCTCACTTTCCTCGCGCAGATCCACCGGCCCCAGGCGCATGGGGAACAGCGCGCCGCACAACGCTTCGAGAATCTGCGCCATCGCATCACGGGAAGGTAGCTCGCGCCCGCCCTGCTCGCCGCTGACCCGGCCGTTGCGGGTACGCCACTGATCCCGGGCGCCACGCAACTGGCTGACGATGGTCTGTAATTGCCAATGACTGGAACGATCACTCACGGTATTCCCTCCTGAGGTAATGGCCATCACTTTACGGTATGCAACCGGACGGCCCTTAAGAACCAATGGTGCGATGCTAATAACACTTTGGCATAAGCATCTGGCGGTTGCCCCGGCAAAAAGCCCTGCCTATAGTCCTTCCCATCTCTTATTACCTGTGCGTAACCATGATCAAACAACAGCTCGAGCGTTTTAATCGTCTGGACCTGCTGGGTGGCGCCACCGCCCTGGAAAAACTCGAACGACTGTCGACCTGGCTGGGCCGTGATATCTACATCAAGCGCGACGACACCACGCCGCTGGCCATGGGCGGCAACAAACTGCGCAAACTCGAATACCTCGCCGCCGATGCCCTGGCCCAGGGCGCCGACACGCTGATCACCGCCGGTGCGATCCAGTCCAACCATGTGCGCCAGACCGCAGCCCTGGCGGCCAGGCTAGGCCTGGGATGTGTCGCCCTGCTGGAAAACCCCACAGGGACCGACGACCCCAACTACCTGGGCAATGGCAATCGCCTACTGGTGGAGCTGTTCGACGCCAAGGTCGAACAGGTCGAAAACCTGGATAACGCCGACGAGCAACTCCACGCCCTGGCCGAACGCCTGCGCAACAACGGCAAAAAGCCGTACCTGGTGCCTATTGGCGGTTCCAACGCCCTCGGCGCCCTGGGTTACGTGCGCGCCGGCCTGGAATTGGCCGGGCAGATCGAAGACAGCGGCCTGCAGTTCGCGGCGGTGGTCCTGGCCTCCGGCAGCGCCGGCACCCACAGCGGCCTGGCCCTGGCGTTGAGCGAAGTGCTACCGGACTTGCCGGTGATTGGCGTCACCGTGTCACGCACCGACGAAGCGCAACGGCCCAAGGTCCAAGGCCTGGCCGAGCGCACCGCACAGCTGCTGGGGGTGGCGCTACCCGACGCGTTCAAGGTGGTGTTGTGGGACGAATACTTCGCCCCGCGCTATGGCGAACCCAACGCCGGCACCCTGGCGGCAATCAAGCTGCTGGCGAGCCAGGAAGGCCTGTTGCTGGACCCGGTCTACACCGGCAAGGCCATGGCCGGCTTGCTCGATGGTATCGGGCGCGGGGCGTTCGAGGACGGCCCGATCATCTTCCTGCACACCGGCGGGGCGCCGGCGTTGTTTGCCTATAACTCAGTGTTTTGAGGGGATACATTGGATCTGCATTCAATATGCAAAATTAGAATATAAAACTTAATTTATATTATTTTTAACACCTTAAAAGCCGCCCTATAGTCGCGCTCCCACATACCGCGTTTTTAGGGCAGGATACGACCACAGCGTCACCTGCTTCGCTCACCATAAAAAACACAGGGGCTTGTCATGACTATTTCTGTACTGCGTCGTACGTTGCTGGTTGGCACATTGGGCCTGGCCCTTGGCGCCGGGTTGCTGGGCCAGGCAGTTGCCGGCGAGCAACTGGGCAATATCAAGAAGGCCGGCGAGATCAAGATCGGCCTGGAAGGCACCTACCCACCGTTCAGCTTCGTCGATGAAAGCGGCAAGCTCAGCGGCTTTGAGGTCGAGCTGGCCGAAGCCCTGGCCAAGGAGCTGGGGGTCAAGGTCAAGCTGCAAGCCACCCCGTGGGACGGCATCCTCGCCGCCCTGGAGTCCAAGCGCCTCGACGCGGTGGTCAACCAGGTGACGATCTCCGAAGAGCGCCAGAAAAAATACGACTTCTCCAAGCCCTACACCGTCTCCGGGATCCAGGCGCTGACCCTGGCGAAAAACGTCGACACCATCAAGACCGCCGACGACCTGGCCGGCAAGAAAGTCGGGGTGGGCCTGGGCACCAACTACGAGCAATGGCTCAAGGACAACCAGCCCAAAGCCATCATCAAGACCTATAACGACGACCCCACCAAATTCCAGGACCTGCGCATCGGCCGCATCGACGCGATTCTGATCGACCGCCTGGCCGCCCTGGAATACGCGAAAAAAGCCAAGGACACCGCCGCTGCCGGTGCAGCCTTCTCGCGCCAGGAAGCCGGGATTGCCCTGCGCAAAGGCGAGCCTGAGCTGCTTGAAGCGGTGAACCAGGCGCTGGACAAACTGCGCGCCGACGGCACCTTGAAGAAGCTGTCCGAGAAATACTTCAACGCTGACGTCACTCAATAATGGAAGCAGGTTTCCAACTCGCGCTCGACTCCGCGCCCTTTCTGCTCAAGGGCGCGTACTACACGGTGATCCTCAGCCTCGGCGGGATGTTTTTCGGCTTGCTGCTGGGCTTTGGCCTGGCCTTGATGCGCCTGTCGCGCTTCAAGCTTTTGAGCTGGACGGCCCGGGTCTATGTCTCGTTCTTTCGTGGCACGCCGTTGCTGGTGCAGCTGTTTTTGATCTACTACGGCTTGCCGCAGGTAGGCATCGAGCTGGATCCGATCCCGGCGGCGATGATCGGCTTCTCGCTGAACATGGCCGCCTATGCCTGTGAAATCCTGCGTGCGGCCATCGGCTCCATCGAGCGCGGCCAGTGGGAAGCGGCCGCCAGTATCGGCATGACCCGCGCGCAGACCCTGCGTCGGGCCATCCTGCCGCAGGCCATGCGCACGGCCCTGCCGCCGTTGGGCAATAGCTTTATTTCCCTGGTAAAAGACACGGCGCTGGCCGCCACCATCCAGGTGCCCGAGCTGTTCCGCCAGGCCCAACTGGTGTCGGCGCGCACCTTTGAAATTTTCACCATGTACCTGTCTGCGGCCCTGATCTACTGGGTCCTGGCGAGCATCCTGGCGCATCTTCAAAATCGCCTGGAAGACCGGGTCAACCGGCATGACCTGGAGTCTTGAAGCATGATCGTGGTTGAAAAACTGACCAAACAATTCAAGGGCCAGGTGGTGCTCAACGGGATCGACCTGGAGGTCAAGGAAGGCGAAGTCGTCGCCATCATCGGCCCCAGCGGTTCCGGCAAGACCACCTTCCTGCGCTGCCTGAACTTCCTCGAAGAGCCCACCAGTGGCCGGATCAAGGTCGGTGAGATCGAGATCGACGGCAGCCGTCCGCTCAACCAGCAACAGGGCCTGGTGCGGCGCCTGCGCCAGCATGTGGGCTTTGTGTTCCAGAACTTCAACCTGTTCCCCCATCGCACCGCGCTGGAAAACGTCATCGAAGGCCCACTGGTGGTCAAGAAGATGGCGCACGACGCCGCCGACCGCCTCGGCCGTGCCCTGCTGGCCAAGGTCGGCCTGGCAGGCAAGGAAGACGCCTACCCCCGGCGCCTGTCCGGTGGCCAGCAGCAACGGGTGGCCATTGCCCGGGCCTTGGCGATGGAGCCGGAGGTGATCCTGTTCGATGAGCCGACCTCGGCCCTCGACCCGGAGCTGGTGGGCGAAGTACTGGCAACCATCCGCAGCCTGGCCGAAGAAAACCGCACCATGGTCATCGTCACCCACGAAATGAGCTTTGCCCGGGATGTGGCCAACCGGGTGATCTTTTTCGACAAGGGCGTGATCGTCGAGCAAGGCGAAGCCAAGGCGTTGTTTGCCAACCCCAGGGAAGAACGCACCCGGCAGTTCCTCAGCAAATTCCTCACCCACTAAAACAACCCTGACCTACTGTAGGAGCGAGCTTGCTCGCGAAAAACGTCAACGATAACGCGCAGAATCAGATTAACCGTGTCGTCTGGGCGTTCTTCGCGAGCAAGCTCGCTCCTACAGGGATCGGCGCGACTCACATCGAAAAACACACTACCCAAACCCGCCTTTAACCCCCCTTCCAGTCAGACCCTTCTGAATAATCCCAAACCCGCCGTTTAGCCTTTTGCCGCCATTGACGCCCCCTGGCCAACCCTCTTATCTAAGGCCCAGAGGATTGGATCCTATCCTGGCTTTTCAAGAAATCGTTCCTTTTTGAACCCCACGCCGAGGTTCGGAACGATCGCTGCTGGCTGCATCAAGGAGATTATTTATGACGCACATTACCCCCCTGGCCATGCTCGCCGCGCCGACAGTGCCCCAGGCCCTCAAACAAGGAATCAATGCGCAGGCCGCCACCCATCTACAGGTCGAGATCGCCCCCTACCCGGACATGGGCAAGGGCGACTTGATCGAGCTGTTCTGGAATAACTGCTTTGCCGCCTCCAAGCGCGTGAGCGCCGCCGATATCGGCCAGCCCAGCAGCCTGCGGGTGCCAGAAAGCTTTGTGCAAAATGGCGCCGCACGCATTCATTACCGGGTCATGCAAGTGGGGCGCGGCCCGGCGCGCTCCATGATCACCCGGGTGCAGGTCAAGACCGCCTGCCCGGGCGGCCAGCCATCGGTGCTGTGTGGCGAAGAAAACCAGAACCTGGCCCCCGTCGGCCTGCCTGAAACCATCCGCCGCCATGGCGTCAACCCCAGCCAGATCCGCCGGGGCGTGCCGTTGACCATCGAGCCTTACCTGAACATGGCCACGGGTGATGCAATCACCCTGCGCTGGGGCGATGCGCGCCTGGACCTGCCCCCCATCCAGGCCACCGAGGTGGGACGCCCCGTGCAAGTCTGGGTGCCGTCGACGCTGATCCTCGAAGCAGGGGACGATGCCCGCCAGGAGGTCACCTACTGCGTGATCGACCGCGTGGGCAACAACTCGCGCTGGGCGCCCGGGCGCATCGTGAGCATCGCCCAGGCCAAAGCCCCAGGCGCGGCCGACGCCTTGTCGGTGTACCAGCCACGCCGCCCTGGCTCGCCCTGCGAGCCGGGGTGACAGGCCTTCTATGCATATTCCTAAAAGTTAGTTTATTTAAAAAATAAACACGCTTAGGGTATATGCACCGGACCACCGGACATTCCTGATTTTTAAGCTTTCCACGGATGTGAGGTAGGTATGGTCAACATTACCCCGGTGTACAACGCCAGGGCATTACGCGTCGCCACGCAGGGGCGCACCGATGTCTAACTTGGCGCAATCGCCCCTCCAGAGCGATCTGGATATCGCCCCGCTGCTGTTGCCCACCCAGGTGCTGCGCAACGACAGCCAAGCCCTCGCCGCCGCCCACGCGCTTGCCCAGGCCGCCCGCCTGCAAGCCGGGCTGCGTGACCGCCAGCGCAAATTGCCCTGGGCCGAAGTCGAACAGTTCACCCGCAGCGGCCTGGGTAGCATTTCCATCCCCCGTGAGTACGGTGGCCCGCAGGTGTCGTTCGTGACCCTGGCCGAAGTGTTCGCGATTATCAGCGCTGCCGACCCCGCCCTGGGGCAGATCCCGCAGAACCACTTCGGCATCCTGCATGCACTGCAAGGCGCCGCCAGCGAGGCACAGAAAAAACAGCTGTTCCAAAGCATCCTGGATGGCTGGCGCATCGGCAATGGCGGCCCGGAGCGTGGCACCAAAAACACCCTGGACCTGAAGGCCCGGATCAGCGCCGCGGGTGACGGCTTTGTCATCAACGGCCAGAAGTTCTACTCCACCGGCGCGCTGTTTGCCCATTGGGTCGCGGTCAAGGCCCTGGACGACGAAGGCCGCCAGGTCATGGCGTTTGTGCGCCGTGGCACGCCGGGATTGCGCATCGTCGATGACTGGTCGGGCTTTGGCCAACGCACCACCGCCAGCGGCACCGTGCTGCTGAACAACGTGCCGGTGGACGCCGAGCTGGTGGTGCCCACCTGGCGCCTGGGGCAAACCCCGGGCATCCAGGGCGCGGTCTCGCAATTGATCCAGGCGGCCATCGACGCCGGCATCGCCCGTGGTGCCCTCGACGACACCATCAGCTTTGTGCGTGAACGCTCGCGGCCGTGGATCGATGCCAAGGTCGAGCGGGCCAGCGACGACCTCTATGTGATCGCCGACATCGGCAAGCTGAAAATCGAACTGCATGCCGCCGAAGCCCTGCTGCGCAAGGCCGGCCAAGTGCTGGACCAGGTCAACGCCGCGCCCATCACCGAACACTCCGCCGCCCGGGCCTCGATCGCCGTGGCGCAAGCCAAGGTGCTGACCACCGAAGTCTCGCTGCTGGTCAGCGAGAAGCTGTTCGAGCTGGCCGGCAGCCGCGCCACCCTCGCCGAATTCAACCTCGACCGCCACTGGCGCAATGCCCGGGTGCACACCCTGCACGACCCGGTGCGCTGGAAATATCACGCGGTGGGCGCCTGGCACCTCAATGGAACCTTGCCGGCCCGGCATTCCTGGATCTGACGACCAGACCTCTGGAGAAAAACATGACGCTTTCCCATCCCGTCGCGGTCATCATCAGCGACGAGCAAGCCCTGATTGTCGCCAGCGACCTGGCCGAAGACTTTCGCCGCGACAGCGCCCTGCGCGACCGCGAACGCCGCCTGCCGCTCGCCGAGCTGGAAGCCTTTTCCCGCTCCGGCCTGTGGGGCATCAGCGTGCCCAAGGCCTACGGCGGCGCTGGCGTATCCAACGTCACCCTGGCCAAGGTCATCGCCCTGATCGCCCAGGCCGATGCCTCTCTGGGGCAGATCCCGCAGAACCATTTCTATGCACTGGAAGTACTGCGCGTCAACGGCAGCCCGGCGCAGCAACAACGCCTGTACGCCGAGGTGCTGGCCGGCCAGCGCTTTGGCAATGCCCTGGCGGAACTGGGCACCAAGACCGCCCATGACCGGGTGACAAAACTTGTGCGCGATGGTGACGGATTTCGTATCAGCGGCCGCAAGTTCTACGCCACCGGCGCGATCTACGCCCAGCGCATTCCCACCTCGGTGGTGGATGAACACGGTGTGCAGCAACTGGCCTTTGTGCCGCGTGACAGCCAGGGCCTGACGGTAATCGACGACTGGAGCGGCTTTGGCCAGCGCACCACCGGCAGCGGCTCGGTGGTGTTCGACCATGTGTGGGTCGGTGCCGAAGACGTGATCCCGTTCCAGAGCGCCTTCGAGCGCCCGACCACCGTGGGCCCGCTGGCGCAGATCCTGCACGCGGCCATCGACACCGGCATCGCCCGCGCCGCCTTTGAAGATGCCCTGCATTTTGTGCGCACCAAGACCCGGCCGTGGATCGACTCGGGCAATGACAAGGCCAGCGAAGACCCGCTGACCCTGAAAAGCTTCGGCCACCTGAGCATCCGCCTGCATGCCAGCGAAGCCCTGCTGGAGCGCGCCGGCGAATACCTCGACCGCGCCCAGGCCGACAGCACCGCACAAACCGTCGCCGCGGCCTCGATTGCCGTGGCCGAAGTACGCGCCCTGAGCACCGAAATTTCCCTGGCCGCCGGCAGCACCCTGTTTGAACTGGCCGGCAGCCAGGCGACCCTCGCCGAACATGGCCTGGACCGCCACTGGCGCAACGCCCGGGTGCACACCCTGCACGACCCGGTGCGCTGGAAGTACCACGCGGTAGGCAACTACTACCTCAACGATGAAAACCCGCCGCTGCGGGGGACCATTTGATGGCGAAGAAAAAGATCCTGCTCAATGCCTTCAACATGAACTGCATCGGGCATATCAACCATGGCCTGTGGACCCATCCACGGGATACTTCGACCCAATACAAGACCGTCGAATACTGGACCGAACTGGCGCAACTGCTGGAGCGCGGCCTGTTCGATGGCTTGTTTATCGCCGATATCGTTGGCGTGTACGACGTCTATCAAGGCTCGGTCGACGTGCCGCTCAAGGAGTCGATCCAACTGCCGGTCAACGACCCGCTGCTGCTGGTCTCGGCCATGGCCGCCGTAACGAAAAACCTCGGCTTCGGCCTGACCGCCAACCTCACCTACGAGCCGCCGTATCTGTTCGCCCGGCGCATGTCCACCCTCGATCACCTGAGCCGTGGCCGGGTGGGCTGGAACATCGTCACCGGCTATCTGGACAGCGCCGCCAAGGCCATGGGCCTCACCGAGCAGGTCGAACATGACCGGCGCTACGACCAGGCCGACGAGTACCTGCAGGTGCTGTACAAACTGTGGGAAGGCAGCTGGGAAGACGACGCGGTGCTCAACGACCCGCAACAGCGGATCTATGCCCAGCCGGGCAAGGTGCACAAGGTCGAGCACCATGGCGAGTTCTACCAGGTGGAGGGTTATCACCTGTGCGAGCCCTCGCCGCAGCGCACGCCGGTGTTGTTCCAGGCCGGCAGTTCCGAGCGCGGCCTGCTGTTCGCCGGGCGCCATGCCGAGTGCGTGTTTATCAGCGGGCAGAACAAGTCCGCGACCAGGGTGCAAGTGGACAAGGTGCGCGCCAGCGCGGTCGCGGCCGGGCGCAACCCGCACGATATCAAGGTGTTCATGGGCCTCAACGTGATTGTCGGCGCCACCGAAGCGCTGGCCTGGGCCAAGCATGCCGAGTACCTGGGCTACGCCAGTGCCGAGGCCGGCGTGGCACATTTCAGCGCCTCCACCGCCCTCGACTTCTCGCAATACGAGCTGGATGAACCCATCCAGTACGTAAAGAGCAACGCCATCCAATCGGCCACCAAAGCCTTGCAGAACAACGACTGGACCCGGCGCAAGTTGTTGGAGCAACACGCATTGGGCGGGCGCTATATCACCCTGGTGGGTTCGCCTGCGCAGGTGGCCGATGAGCTGGAATCCTGGATCAGCGAGACCGGGCTGGATGGCTTCAACCTGACGCGCATTGTTACGCCGGAGAGCTATGTGGACTTCATTGAGTTAGTGATCCCGGAGTTGCAGCGACGGGGGTCGTACAAGACCGCTTATGAGGCCGGAACCTTGCGAGAAAAGGTCTTCCACCGCGAAGCGCATTTACCCGAACAACACACCGGCTCCACCTACCGCCACTGAACCAAAAAATGTGGGAGCTGGCTTGCCTGCGATAGCGGTGTGCCAGTTGATGCAGTTGCCACTGACACACCGCTATCGCAGGCAAGCCAGCTCCCACATTGGATCTTCGTTGTTTTTCCCAACACCTTATGACTGGAAATCGACCATGAACAAAACACTGCTGTCCCACCCAGTCAAAGCACTGGCCCTGGCCCTCGGCCTGTTCAGCTCAGCGGTGTTTGCCGCCGAGGCGCCGCTCAAAGTCGGCACCACGGCGGCCTTCGCCATTCCCCTGGAAGCCGCCGTGGAAGAGGCCGGCAAACAGGGCCTGAAGGTCGAGTTGGTGGAGTTCACCGACTGGATCGCGCCCAATGTCAGCCTCGCCGCCGGCGATATCGACGTAAATTACTTCCAGCACATTCCGTTCCTGGAAAACGCCAAGGCCGCCGCCGGTTTTGACCTGGTGCCGTTCAAGCCGGGGATCATCAACAACGTGGGTCTGTACTCGAAAAAATTCAAAAGCTTCGATGAACTGCCCCAGGGCGCCAGCGTGGCCATCGCCAATGACCCGATCAACAGCGGGCGCGGCCTGCAACTGCTGGCCAAGGCCGGTTTGATCAGCCTCAAGCCGGGCGTAGGCTACAAGGCCACCGAAGACGATATCGTCGCCAACCCGAAAAAGCTCAAAATCCTGCAAGTCGAAGCGGTGCAACTGGTGCGCGCCTATGACGATGCCGACCTGGTGCAGGGCTACCCGGCCTATATCCGCCTGTCCAAGACCTTCAATGCCGAGTCGGCGCTGCTGTTCGACGGCCTCGACCACCCGGAATACGTGATCCAGTTCGTGACCCAACCCAAAGGCACGAGCGACCCGCGGGTGATCAAGTTCGTCGAGATCTACCAGCATTCGCCGGTGGTCCGCGCGGCCCTGGATAAATCCCTGGGCACCCTGTACCAAGTCGGCTGGGAAGGCTGAATATGAGCGCCGCCAATGCCCAACTGCGCGACCTGGGCACACCGCCCAGGGACGCGCAACAGACAGCGCTGCACCCTGACTTGAACCATGCCCATGTGCGTTTTATCAACCTGGGCAAAACCTACGGCGGCACCGTGCATGCGCTGCAAGGCATTGACCTGGCGATCCAGCACGGCGAAGTGTTCGGCATCATCGGCCGCAGCGGCGCCGGCAAGTCGTCGCTGATCCGCACCATCAACCGCCTGGAGCACCCCAGCAGCGGCCGGGTGCTGATCGACCAGGTGGATATCGGCGACTTCGACGAAGACCGCCTGGTGGCCCTGCGGCGGCGCATCGGCATGATCTTCCAGCACTTCAACCTGATGTCGGCCAAGACCGTGTGGCAGAACGTCGAGCTGCCGCTGAAAGTCGCCGGCGTGCCCAAGCCACAGCGCGAACAGAAAGTGCGTGAGCTGCTGGCACTGGTGGGCTTGCAGGACAAGCACCAGGCGTACCCGGCGCAATTGTCCGGCGGGCAGAAGCAACGGGTGGGCATTGCCCGCTCGCTGGTGCACGACCCGCAGATCCTGCTGTGCGACGAGGCCACCTCGGCCCTGGACCCGGAGACCACCCAGTCGATCCTCGGCCTGTTGCGCGAGATCAACCAGCGCCTGGGCCTGACCATCGTGCTGATCACCCACGAGATGGCGGTAATCCGCGAAATCTGCGACCGCGTGGTGGTGCTGGAACACGGGCGGATCGTCGAGCAAGGCCCGGTGTGGGAAGTGTTTGGCAACCCTCGGCATGAGGTCAGCAAGACCCTGCTGGCGCCCCTGCAACACGGCTTGCCCGATGAGCTGCAAAAACGTTTGCAGGCCATGCCACAGTCGGCGCAGGCGGCCGTGGTGCTGCGCCTGCAATTTACCGGCGCCAGCGCGGATGAGCCGGACCTCGCCGCGCTGTTCAGCGCCCTGGGTGGGCGCGTGCGCCTGCTGCAAGGCGGGGTCGAGCGCATCCAGGGCCACGCCCTGGGGCAGTTGCTGCTGGCGGTGAGCGGCTCCACCCTGGAGGCCGACACATTACGCACCCGCGCCACGCGTTGGGCACAACAGGTCGAGGTGCTGGGCTATGTGGTTTGATCGTTTATTGCAGGGCGCCATCGACACCTTGTTGATGGTCGGTGTGTCGTCGTTGATCGCGCTGCTGGTGGGCATTCCGCTGGCGGTGTTGCTGGTCACCAGCGACAAGGACGGCATCTACCAGGCCCCCGCGTTAAACCGGGTGCTGGGGGCGTTCGTCAATCTGTTCCGCTCCATCCCGTTCCTGATTCTGATGGTGGCGCTGATCCCCTTCACCCGCCTGATCGTCGGCACCACCTACGGCGTCTGGGCCGCCGTGGTGCCACTGACCATCGCCGCCACGCCGTTTTTTGCGCGGATCGCCGAGGTCAGCCTGCGCGAAGTCGAGCATGGCCTGATCGAAGCCGCCCAGGCCATGGGCTGCCGACGCTGGCATATCGTCTGGCATGTGCTGTTGCCAGAAGCGCTGCCAGGGATTGTCGGCGGGTTCACCATTACCCTGGTGACCATGATCAACTCGTCGGCCATGGCCGGGGCAATTGGCGCCGGTGGCCTGGGGGACATTGCCTACCGCTACGGCTACCAGCGCTTCGACAGCCAGATCATGCTGACGGTGATTGTGTTGCTGGTGATACTGGTGGCCGTGATCCAGCTGGGCGGTGATCGCCTGGCGAGAGTGCTGAACAAAAGGTGAGGTATAGTCGGGCTATCTCAGCGCCCGGTATTGCCCATCATGCCCCTCAAGCCCGACGACCTCGACCAGATCACCGCCACCACCCTCGACCACTACAACACTGTGGCCGAAGACTTCCGTGAAGGCACCCGCGACCACGATGTGAGCCAGAACATCGACGCCTTGCTGCGGCATATCCAGGCGCAGGCACCGTTTACCGTGCTGGATTTCGGCTGCGGGCCGGGGCGGGACTTACAGACCTTCACCCGGCTTGGGCATATCGCCGTGGGCCTGGATGGCGCCGAGCGGTTTGCGCAGATGGCGCGCCAGGACAGCGGCTGCGAGGTGCTGCACCAGGACTTCCTCAAGCTTGATCTGCCGGTCGGGCGCTTCGATGGGATCTTTGCCAATGCGGTGCTGTTTCATATTCCCAAGCAAGAACTGCCGCGTATTCTCAAGCAGCTGCATGGGGCGTTGAAACCAGGTGGGGTGTTGTTCAGCTCCAACCCCAGGGGGGAAAACCAGGAGGGCTGGAACGGGCCGCGTTATGGCTCGTATCACGACCTTGCGGCCTGGCAGGCGCTGCTGACCACGGCGGGGTTTGTGGAGTTGGAGCACTACTATCGCCCGGCGGGGCTGCCGCGCGAGCAGCAGCCCTGGTTGGCCAGTGTGTGGCGTAAGGCCGGCGGTGCCTGAGGGGCGCTATCGCAGCGATGCGGCGACCCGAAAAGCCCCCCACATGGGTTTTGTGGTGCCTAGCGCGGTTGTAAACAATCCAACGATTGATCCACCACCACCTTGGCCATTTCTACCAGGTGCATCACCGCCCTTTGATGCCCGCTCATGGCGTCATGGCCTACCTGGGCGGTTGTTACCGCGCAATGCAGCAGATCGGCGGCGCGGGCCAGAGCCTCTTCAAAACTAAGGTTGTCATTGATGAGGTAAGGGGCGGCGTCAGGCGCACTGGCTTTCAAGTAGTAGTCGATGGCGCGACGGGTGAGGGCATTGTCGCTGAGGAAGTCTTTGTGGGAATGGGGTGGGTCGGGGGTGATTTTGACCATGGTGAACACCTCTTGCTAAGGAAGAAGTTGCCACCGTCCGCTTGCACGCGAATTAGGGTGGCAACTGTACGAAGGTGTGCAAGACCGGGGCAAGAAGCGAAACCCAGCAGACCCGAAGGCCTCCCTCGCACAGCTGCCATAACGGGCAGACGCCAAGCATAAAAACCGAGCGTTGAGCTGTTTGATGTGTGGATCATACTTGCCGTCGGACTTGCACGTCCGGTCATCGAATGCTCGAAGACCGGCCGAGATTATCGACCTGATCCAACGGAAACAAGGCCGTGGAATTCTCTAGGAAACGTCCCGCGAATGAAAGAGATCGGTCTTGCTGGCCATTGAAAAACCCGTGCTGTATCGAGGCTTTTACCGGTCTTCTGAATAGTCAGTAGGCTTAGCCCTATTGTCACGTCGGAGCTTTCTGGATTTACCCCTTTCCCGCTTATCGTCCTTTACTGCGACTTAACATCTCGCCTGTCATTTACGTACAGGGACTACGTCATGCAGGAAAGCGATCTTCATTCGGCAATCATGCGAAGCCAGCTTGAGCTGGAACGAAACGGCATAGATTTCGGCTCAACTGCCAGCATGGCGTTTCATCTGGGAAATACGATGACAAGCTGCCCGGCAGTCATGGTTTTGCCTAATGCACCAAGCTGGACGCATGGCGCGAGTTACAAGTTACTCAGGCCCCTTCATTCCGATTCTTCGGCACCCAACACTACTTTTGACGAGCTCTGGAAGTGCACACAGCAACACTACGGCTTGACGGTAGCAACGGTTCTAACCGGTGCAGCGGGCATACCCATCAGCAAAATTGCTGTGGGAACCTGGGTCCACGTGGGCTCCAGCAAAACAACAAACCTGGCTAGCCTCATTGGAATGCGCTTTTTCCCTCGTACACTGATCAGGCAGCCGACATTGGCCAGCATGGCAAAAGCAACTTTTGGTACCGTCCGGGTATTTGGCATTCTCGGGCGAGGCATTCCCTTCGTTGCTGCGGGTTTGGCTGTTTTTGATCTAATTAGTATTGGTAAGTGTGCCTATGAGGCAAGAAATGGAAAGTAACCTGACCAGAGCCGAGATTAGTGAAAAAGTGATCCAGCTTTTCGTCGATATCATTGGCTTTATCGACCGAAGCCAGGTGACGGAACAAACGGACTTCATCCACGACTTTAAGATCATTGATGAAGATCTGACCTGCTTTGTCATGCAGATCAAATGGCAATTCAAATTGCAGGCGACTCAGGATGATTGGGATCACATCACGACTCTCCAGCAAGTTGTCGATTTGATTGTTCAATATCGGCGGTGAGGCAACTGACGCTATCGCGGTGCGACGATTCGACTTGCCCGCGATGGCCTCAAGGGCGCTGCTGATCCACCTGATACACCACCGGCTCTGCCCCCACCACCAGCGCCGTCACACTGCGCGCCGCATAGCCGTCCCTCTGCTCCTGCGCAAAATTGGCCACCAGCCGCGTGCCATCGGCAAACGTGGTCTGCTGCACCAGCCGGTCACTACTCAGCCAGCGAAAATCCGTCAACGCCTGGGTCGCCAAACGCTCATGCAACAGGCGAAAAAACCCATCCTGACGCTGGATCATCGGCAAGCGCTGCTTCAAGGTGGCGGCGCTCAGGTGATACAACGGCGGCACGTTGTAAAGCAGTTGGGTCAGTTCGTTCTCCCCCTGCACATTGCTCAGCTTCAGGCTGTCGAACAGCCAGTGATGGCTGGTGATGATCGCGCCATGGAACACCGCCTGATACAACGGCAGGCGCATCGCCGGGGCAAAGTACACCGTGCGCAGCGGCTCTTTGAGGGGCACGCGCTTGAAGAACACTGCCGGTTCCTCTGGTGGGTACCAGGCCCCCACGTAGTAAGGCGATTGCTTGTCCTGGGTCATCTCGCGGTCGCCCCAGCCCATGACCGGGGTTTGCATGCCATGGGCGAACAGCACGCCGCGGGCGGTGGTGGCGTTGCCGTCTTCGGAACCCACCGGCAGCTGGAGCTGGCTGGCGATCCAGCGCGCCGCGTCGATATTGCCTTCGGCGTTCTGCGCCTGGGTCATGCCCAGTACCGAGCGATAGCTGTCAAACAGCATGCCGGTGGCGTAGGCATCGAGAAACCAGGCATTGAACCCGGCCCTGGCCTGCACCGCCGTCACCCGTGCCTGCAGCAGCGGGCGTACGCAGCGCGGGTCGGTGTAGTGCCCGGACTTCTGGAAGCCGGTCTTGAGCTGGCCGTTCTTTAACATGATCGAGCAGTCGCGATAGGCACGGCTACCCAGGTGGGCGGTGATCCAGTCGGGGTTTTCGGTGTCTGCCAGGGCGGTTTGATAGGAGTCGTAAGGGGCCATCAAATACCCGGCCTCGACGCCTGCGCGCACGGCCTCGGGGTGCCACAGCCCACCCTCCCAGCCTTCGCCCAGGGTCAGCAGCAGGCGTTGCAGGCCACTGTCCTCCAGCGTCTTTAGGGTTGTGGCGGACAATGTGCTGCCCCAGGTTTCAGGGGCTGTGCTCAAGGCGCTGGCAAACGCCACCGCCAAGGCCTGACGGACCGCACCATAGCCTTCGACGAGCGCGTGCATATCGGGCTCGGCCCTGGCTTGCCAAGCCTGGCGCGCCTTTTTGTTAAGTGCCGCGTTGAGCCCTCTGAGCAGCACGGCTTGCTGGTAGCGATCCAGGAACGGCTGGGAGGCTTGCACCACCTGCGCCGCTTCAGGGTCCAGCAAGCCATTGAGTTGCGCGCCCAACCCCTCAGGCGCACGCAGCAATGTGCGCAACTGCGCCCAATCGCGCACATCGCCAAGGCCCAGCAGGTCATTGCCCCACAGGTACACATGGCTGGCCCCCAACAGCTTTTCGCCGGCCGGCAGGCGTTGCAGTTTGTCTGCCAGCGGCTCATAGAGCCCCCGCTCCACCAGCCACTGGCGGTAGCGCTTGGCACCGGCCAGCATGTCGGCCTCGCCCAGGTTCAGGCGCAGGGTCATCGGTGCGCTGGGGTCCAGGGCGGTGAATTCATGGCGTAGCGACAAGCCCAGGCGCGGGCCCTCGGCCTGCCACTGCAAGCGGTTGTTATACGGGTTGGTCAGCAGCCAGTTGAGGGTGAAGCGTTCGTGATCGACGCCCCATAACGGCAAGCTGAGGTCCTGGGTGCTGTTCATATCGCCATACTCCAGCAGGAAGTCTTGCCAGAGGCGATTGCCGGCGGGGATGTAATGCCCCTCGGCGAGCGGCCAGATCAAGCCCTTGCCCATGGCGCTGGCAGGCTGGCGGATAATCTCCAACTCGCCGGCCTCGCGGGCGGTGATGGTCAGGACCAGGTCGCGCTGCTCCAGGGTGGCACTCAGGCGGTAGGCGCCTTTATCCCATTGCCAGTTGGCGTGTTGAGTGGACTGTTGCAACTGGCTGACCGTATGGGCCGCCACGCCGCTGGAGGCCTGCACCGGCTCGCGGCCGGCAGGGGTCACGCGCATGGCCAGGGTCGCCGCATCAAGTTCGATGCGCCACTGGGGGTTTTCCAGCACGGTGCCGGCCACGGCCAGGGGCGAGATCAGGAGCACACAGGCCAGCCAGGCACGGCGTAGGCAAAGGGTCATGACGCAGGCCTTCACGGGAACGAAAGGGCGAGGGTAAAACAATTCGTTACCAGGAAGGCACGCGCGGGGAATTTAGAGACGTTTCCCACCACACCAAGCCCGTCGCCGCTACGAGGCTTGTGTGATGGGACCATGTTCAGCTGTGCTTGGGCTCGCGGATTTTGTACCAGGCCACATACAGCGCCGGCAAAAACAGCAGTGTCAGCAAGGTGGCGATGATGATGCCGCCGATCATCGCGTAGGCCATCGGCCCCCAGAACACTTCCCGGGCAATGGGGATCATGCCCAGGCTGGCGGCGGCCGCCGTCAGCAGGATCGGCCGGCGCCGGTGTTCGGTGGCCTGCACCACTGCGTCCCACGGCGTGTAACCTTCCTGCTCGTAGGCATCGATCTGCGTCACCAGAATCACTGAGTTGCGGATGATGATGCCGATCAGCGCCAAGATCCCCAGGATCGCCACAAAGCCCATGGGCGTGCCCGTGGGAATCAGCGCCAGCACCACGCCAATCAAGCCCAGCGGGGCCACGCTGGCCACCAGGAACATCTTCTGCACGCTGTGCAACTGGATCATCAGGAAGGTCGCCATCAAGAACAGCATCAACGGCACCACACTGGCAATCGGGCCCTGGGCCTTGCCGCTTTCCTCCACGGTGCCGCCGGTAGCGACCTTGTAGCCCACCGGCAAGCCGGCGCTGAACTTGTCGATCTCAGGCTTGAGCTGCTTGACCAGGTCGGTCGGCTGCATCTCGTCGCGCACGGCGGCCTTGATGGTGATGGTCGGCTTGCGATCACGGCGCCACACCAGCGGCTGCTCCAACTCGTAGCGCACGGTGGCAAAGGCCAGCAATGGGATCGAGGTGCCGCTGGGGGTGACGATCTGCAGGTTCTGCAAGGTTTCCGGGGTGCCGCGCTCGGCGTCTTCGGCGCGGCCGACCACGTTGATCAGGTAGATATCGTCGTGTACCTGGGTCACGGCCGAGCCGCTGACCACGCTGTTCATCAACTGCGCCACGTCTTCGGACGACAGCCCAAGCTGGCGCGCCTTGTCCTGGGCGATATCGACCCGCAGCACTTTGCCCGGCTCGTTCCAGTCGTAGATGATCTCGCCCAGGTGCGTGTTTTTATCCAGCAACGTCGCCAGCTCGATCGCGTGCTTGCGCACCTGGTCGATGTCCTTGCCCGATACCCGGTACTGGATTGGCCGCCCGACCGGCGGGCCCATTTCCAGGGGTTGGACAAAACTGCCGACGCCCACGAAGTCATCGCGCAAGCGCTGTTGCAGTCGCTCGATCAGCGCACCGCGCTCTTCCACGCCCTTGCTGACAATCACCAACTGCGCGTAGTACGGGTTCTCCAGTTGCTGGTCCAGGGGCAGGTAGAAACGGATCGCGCCCTGGCCGATGTAGGTGCTCCAGCGCGCGATGTCCGGGTCGTCCTTGATGATCGCTTCCAGGCGGTCCACGGCCTTGCGGGTTTCATTGATCGAGGCGTTTTGCGGCAGGTTGAGGTCGACGAGGATCTCCGGGCGGTCCGACGACGGGAAAAACTGGTTCTGCACAAACTGCATGGAGAACACCGACGCTGCAAACAGCAGCACCGTCAGGCCAATCGCCCACCAGCGGTTGCGCATGGCCCACAGCATGCCGGCGTTGAATACCCGCCCGACCCGCCCCGGCTCGTCACTGTGGGGTTTGACCTTGCTGCTGAGGATATGCACGCCGATCACCGGCGCAAACAACACAGCCACCACCCACGACACCAGCATCGCCACTGCAATCACCGCAAACAGGGTGAAGGTGTACTCGCCCGCCGAGCTGGCGTTGAGGCCAATCGGCACAAACCCGGCCACGGTCACCAGGGTGCCGGTGAGCATCGGGAATGCGGTGGAGGTGTAGGCAAAAGTCGCCGCCTGCTCCAGGGTCTCGCCTTTTTCCAGGCGCGTGATCATCATTTCCACGGTGATCATCGCGTCATCCACCAGCAAACCGAGGGCGATGATCAACGCGCCCAACGACACCCGCTGCATGGTGATGCCGCTGTATTCCATGAACACAAACACCAGCGCCAGCACCAGCGGGATCGAGCACGCCACCACCAGCCCGGCGCGCAGGCCGAGGCTGATAAAGCTCACCACCAGCACGATGATCACCGCTTCGAACAGCGCACTGGTGAAGCCGCCGACGGCCTCTTCCACCACTTCAGCCTGGTCCGACACCTTGTGCACGCCGATGCCCACCGGCAGGTCGGCCGTCAGCTCGTCCATACGTTGGTGCAGGGCCTTGCCGAATTCCTGGATATTGCCGCCCTTCTGCATGGCAATGGCCAGGCCGATGGCTGGCTGGCCGTTAAAACGAAACAGCGGCCGCGTCGGGTCCACATAACCACGGCTGATATCGGCGATATCCGCCAGGCGATAGAAGCGGTCATTGAGCCGCAGGTTGACGTCGGCCAGATCCTTTTCCGAGGCAAATTGCCCCGAGGTGCGCACCGAAATCCGCTCCGGCCCGGCCTCGATCACCCCGGCCGGGGTCACCGCGTTCTGCGATTGCAGACTCTGCACCACTTGGCGCTGGTCAATCCCCAGGGCAGCCAGTTTGCGCGTGGAAAAATTCAGGTAAATCACTTCGTCCTGCTGGCCGATCATCTCGACCTTGCCCAGCCCCGGCACCGCCCGGATCTCGGCGCGCACCTGTTCGACGTAATCACGCAACTGGCGCATCGACATGCCATCGGCGGTAAAGGCATACACCGAGCCAAACACATCACCGAACTCGTCGTTGAACGACGGCCCCTGCAAGCCCTGGGGGAAGGTGCCGCGAATGTCGTCGATCTTCTTGCGCACCTGGTACCAGATCTCGGGGATCGCCTTGGCGCTGGTGGTGTCCTTGAGGAACACGAAAACCGTGGATTCTCCGGGCCGGGTGTAGCTTTTCACATAGTCCAGGGAGTCCAGCTCTTCGAGCTTTTTCTCGATGCGGTCGGTGACCTGCTTGAGGGTTTCTTCCTGGGTCGCGCCCGGCCAGCGGGTCTGGATCACCATGGTCTTGATGGTGAAGGACGGATCTTCCTCGCGCCCCAGGTTCATGTAGGAAAACACGCCCATCAACAGCGCGACGAACATCAGGTACCAGACGAAGGACTGATGCTTGAGCGCCCAGTCGGATAAGTTGAAGCTCCCTTTCATCGCGGGCTGTCCTCGTCGGTTTTGACTTTTTGTCCGGGCTTGAGGCTGTTGACCCCGGCGCTGACCACACGCTCGCCAGGCTGCACGCCGCCGCTGAGCACGACATGGCTGGCGTCGCGGCTGACCAGGGTCACATCACGGGGCTGCACGCTCTGTTGTTGTCTATCGACGACCCAGATACGGGTCTTGCCCTCGACATTCTGCACCGCACTGGCAGGCAGTTCGATGCGCGGGGCGATGGTCGAGCTCAAGGTCACGCTGATCGCCGTGCCCAGGCGGAACGCCGGGGGCGTCTGGGCCAGGGTCAGGCGTGCGCGACGGGTGCGGGTCGCGCTTTGGGCCTGGGGTTCGATCTCGCGCACGGTGGCGGTGGTGTTGACGCTGGGGTCCAGCTGGCTGGCCACCAGGAACACCACATCGGCCGGCAGGCGCTCGGCGAGGCCGGCAGGCAGGTCGATCACCGCTTCCTTGATATCCGGGCGGGCCAGGGTCACCACTTGCTGGCCGGCACTGACCACCTGGCCGGCCTCGGCATTCCAGGCGGTGACGATGCCGCCATGGTCGGTGCGCAACTCGACGTAGTTGAGCTGGTCCCTGGCCTGGTCCACCGAGGCCTTGGCCTGGTCGAGGGAAGCCTGGGTGGTTTTCAGGTCGGTCTGGGCAATGTCCAGTTGCGCCTGGGCGCCGACGCCACGGTTGAACAGTTCCTGCTGGCGGCGCGCATTGGCCTGGGCATTGATAAATTGCGCCTGGATCCGCGCCAGGTCGCCTTGGGCCGCGCGCAGCTGGTTCTGCTGGTCGGTGGGATCGAGCACGGCCAGCAAGGCGCCCTTGTCAACTTCGGCGCCCACATCCACCGCGCGCCGCGCAATACGCCCTGGCACCCGGAAGCCCAGGTTGCTTTCATAACGTGCCTGGATGCTGCCGGCAAAGCGCCCGAGGTGGGCCTGGTCTTCGGCTTTCACCTCGACCGAGAGCACCGGGCGCACGGGGTCCGGCGCCGGTTCTTCCTTGGAGCAGGCCGCCAGCAGCAAGCTGCTGGCGAGGAGCAGCGTCAGGCGCTTCATGGCTGCACCCCCTTGGCCTGGGCCGGGTCCGGCGCCTGGGCGATCTCCACCACCATGCCCGGGTGCAGCAATTGCCCACCGGCCACTACGACTTTTTCGCCGCCTTTGAGGCCGTCACTGATGATCACTTTGCCGGTCAGGTAGCGCGCGACAGTGACCTTGTGCAATTGCGCCTTGCCGTCATCGTCCACCAGCCATACGGCAGGCTCGCTGAGGTCTTTGGTCAGTGCCGCCCAGGGCAGTTCGATGCTGGCCCTGGTTTGCCCGTTGGCGGTGGCGCTGACCACCGAACCCAGTTGCATGCCCTTGGGCAAGGCCTCCAGGGCGATCTTCACCTGCACCGTGCCGCTGCTGGCGGCAACGGCCGGGGTCACTTCACGCACTCGGCCCACGGCCTTGATGCTCGGGTTGTCCAGCAGGCTGACGGTGATTGGCACATCCGGCGGTGGCTCCGCCAGCAGCGATTCGTAGACGTTGAACACCGCATCGCGCTCGCCGTCGCGGGCCAGGCTGAAAATCGGCACGGTGGCCTGCACCACCTGGCCGACTTCGGCCTGGCGCGCGGTAATCACCCCCGGCGCCTCGGCGATCAACGCGGTGTAGCCCAGTTGCTCGCGGGCATTGGCCAACTGCGCCTGCGCCGCCGCCAGGGCGCTTTGGCTGCTGCGCAGCGCGGCCTGGGCGGCGTCGTATTCGCTGCGGCTGGTGTAGCCCTTGGGCAGGAGTTTTTCCTGGCGCACAAAGGCCGCCGCCGTCTGTTTGACCCGCGCCTGTTCCGCCACCACCTGGGCCTGGGCGGAATCGACGTTGGTCTGCAAATCCTTGGGGTCGAGCCTGGCCAGCACTTGCCGGGCCGTCACGCGGTCGCCCACATCGACCATGCGCTGGATAATCTTACCGCCCACGCGAAACGACAAATCGGTCTGCACCCGCGCCTGGATATCCCCGGTCAGGGTCACCGCCGCGGCAAAATCGACCGGTTGCACGGTTTGCACAAACACCCTGGAGTGGGCCTTGGGCTCAGGTTTTTCCTGGCCACAGCCGCTGAGCAATGCCAGCAGGGCTACGCCACAAATAACTGTTGAGGTGGGACCGCCCATGCAGGCTCCTTTCGCGTGATACTGACGTGCCAGTGTGTATGCGACTGTGAGCTTAGTTCAGGGTTCCGCCTTCGCCTAAGTGATTTGCAGGCCTGCGGTGGTGTTCTTCTACACGATAAGATGTGGCTCCATGCCGGCCCGGAACGCCCTCGATGCTTAAGACCTTAGCGGTGGCCAATTACCGCTCGATCAATAAATTGGTAGTGCCGCTGGATCGGCTGAACCTGATCACCGGCCCCAATGGCAGCGGCAAATCCAACCTGTACCGTGCCTTGCGCCTGTTGGCGGAAACCGCCCAGGGCGGGGTGATCAATGCCCTGGCCCGCGAAGGCGGCCTGGATTCGACCTTCTGGGCCGGCCCCGAAAGCATCAGCCGGCGTATGCACAACGGCGAAGTGCCGGTGGAACCGAGCGTACGCAGCGGCGCCAAGCGCTTGCGCCTGGGGTTTGCCGGGGAGGATTTCAGCTATGCGATCTCCCTCGGCCTGCCAGAACCCAGCGAGTCGTATTTTTCCCTGGACCCCGAGATCAAAAAAGAATGCATCTGGGCCGGCCACGTCTATCGCCCGGCCAGCCTGCTGGTGCAGCGCTCCGGGCCGATGGTACGCGCCCGCGACGGACGGGCCTGGGAGGTGCTGGCCCAGCACACGCCCAACTACCACAGCCTATTCGATCAGGTCGGCAGCCTGCGCGGCTCGCCGGAAGTCCTGACGCTGCGCGAAAGCATTCGCGGCTGGCGCTTCTACGATCACTTTCGCAGCGACGCCGATGCACCGGTGCGCCTGCCGCAACTGGGTACGCGCACGCCGGTGTTGCATCACGATGGCCGCGACCTGGCAGCCGCGTTGCAGACCATCCGCGAAATCGGCGACCCCGAAGCCTTGCAGCAGGCGGTGAGCGATGCATTTCCCGGCGCGCGCCTGCATATCGAGCCGTTGCAGGGCGGACGTTTCGCCATTGAGTTCTATCAGGAAGGCTTACTGCGCCCACTGTCAGCGGCGGAGCTCTCGGACGGCACCTTGCGCTACCTGCTGCTGATCGCCGCGCTGCTGACCCCACGCCCGCCGACGATGATGGTCCTCAACGAACCGGAAACCAGCCTGCACCCGGACCTGTTGCCGGCCTTGGCGCGCCTGATCATCCAGGCATCCAAGCAATGCCAGGTGTGGGTGGTGTCCCATGCCAGCCGCTTGATCGCGGCGTTGCAGCAGGACGAGGGATGCCATTCGATTGTGCTGGAGAAGGTGATGGGCCAGACGCAGATTGTGGGGCAGCGAGTGTTGGATGAGCCGGCGTGGCATTGGCCTCAGTAAGCGGCGCCTGTACTGCCGCCATCGCGAGCAAGCCCGCTCCCACATTTGAATGTATTCACAAATCAAATGTGTGCGGGCTTGCTCGCGATGGCGGTAGATCAAACAACACAGAGGCAGGGGATCAACCCTGCCACTTACCCCCTTCAACAATCACACTCTCAGGCTTGGTCTCATCGCTCAGTTCTTTGCGCACGTACTGGTCATACAGCTTGAGCAAGAACTGCTCTTCACCCAACTTGGCCAACTCAGCATTCACCCAGTCGCGCAGTTCGATATTGCCCTTCTTCACCGCCGGTGCAATCGGCGCTTCGTCGCCCAGTTTCTCTTCCAGCACGCGATAGCCCGGGTTCTGTTTGGCCCAGCTGAACAGCACCAGGTTGTCCTGGGCATAGGCATCGCCACGCCCAGCCGACAAGGCTTGCAGCGACTCGGAGTTTTTCTCGAACTTGAGCAGTTTCCAGTCCGGGTGGTTCTTGGTCAGCCAGATATCGGCCGTGGTGCCGGTGGTGACGATGGTGGTGCGGGTCGCCAGGTCGTCGAGGCTTTTCACCGTGCTGTCATTAGGCACCAGGGCCTGGACCGCGACTTTCAGGTTGGGGTTGGTGAACTCCACCGCTTCCTTGCGCTCCGGGGTCACGGTCATATTGGCGAGGATCAGGTCAACCTTGTCGCTCTGCAAAAACGGGATACGGCTGGCCGGCTCCACGGCCACGAACTCGACCTTGTTCTCGTCGCCCAGCAGGTCCTTGGCAAAACGGCGGCCGATATCGGTATCAAAGCCCACGTAGCGCCCGGCTTCATCGACAAAGCCAAACGGCGGTTTGTCGGTGAAGACCCCGACGATCAGCTTGTCGCGGGCCTTGATCTTGTCGATGTAGCTGACAGCCGCAGGTTTTACAGGCTCTTCGGCCTTCTTATCGCAGCCGGCCAGTAAGGCGACGGCAAACAGTGGCAGCAGTAACTTTTTCATATCAGCTCCAGTTCCTTGATTTTCTTGGGCAGTGTTGAAACAAACGAGAATTTCTCAAGGAACTGCTGCGCGCGTGCGGTCTGCGGGTTCGTAAAGAAGGCCTCGGGGGTGTTGTGTTCGAGGATGCGGCCAGCCTCCATAAACACCACGCGGTCGGCGACGGCGCGGGCAAAGGCCATTTCGTGGGTGACGATCAGCAGGGTCATGCCATCGCGGGCCAGGTCCTGGATCACCTCCAGCACTTCCTTGACCATTTCCGGGTCGAGGGCGGCGGTGACTTCGTCAAACAGCATGACCTGGGGGTTCATGCACAGCGAACGGACGATGGCGATGCGTTGCTGCTGGCCGCCCGAGAGCTGGCGCGGGAAGGCATCGCGCTTGTCGGCGAGCCCCACCCGCTCCAGCAGTTTTTGCGCCTGTTCGCGGGCTTCGCGGGGCTCGCGCTTTTGCACTTTCAGCGGGCCCAGCAGGATGTTGTCGAGCACGCTCATATGGGGGAACAGGTGGTAACTCTGGAACACCATGCCCACGTCCTGGCGCACCTGGCGCCAGTCGGTGTGTGGATCCAGCAGCTGTTTGCCGGCAAAGCGCAGGCTGCCGCTGTGGGCCACTTCCAGGCCATTGAGGCAGCGCAGCAAGGTGCTTTTGCCGCAGCCGCTGGGGCCGAGGATCACCAGCACTTCACCGCTTTGCACCCTCAGGTCGATGTCATTGAGCACCTGCTGTGCGCCGAAGAATTTATTGAAACCCTGGAACTCGATCAATGCGCTCATGCTTGGGCCCAGCGCCGCTCCAGCACCTTGGAGGCGGCCGACAACGGGTAGCAGATAAAGAAGAAAAACAGGAACAGCGCGCCGTAGATCAATACCGACTCATAGGTGCGCTCGATGATTTGCTGGCCGACCTTGATCACGTCCACCACGCCGATCAGCACCGCCAGGGAGCTGGTCTTGATGATCCGCGTGTAGACGTTGATGGTCGGCGGCGTCATGCGTTTGAGCGCCTGGGGCAGCAGCACGTAGCCGTAGAGCTGCGGCGCCGACAAGCCAATCGACAGCCCCGCCTCCCGCTGCCCGCGCGGCAGCGAATGCAAGGCGCCGCGCACCACTTCGCCCACTTCACTGGCGCCCCACAGCGACAGCACCAGCACCGCGCACCCGAAACTGGGGATGCTCAGGCCGGTAAAAATCGGCAGGCCAAAGAACAGCAGGTACAGCCACACCAGCACCGGAATCGCGCGGAACAATTCCAGGTAAATGCGCAGCAGCAGGTTGATCGCGCGCACATTCAAAGTGCGCAGCACCCCATACACCACCCCGCCAATGGTGCTGAAGGCGATGCTCAAAAACGAAATCGACAGGGTTTGTGCAGCGCCCTTGCCCAGCTGCGGCAACGACACCCACAACAATTCAAGACCCGAACTGGCCATGCTGGAGCCTCCTTTCCAGGCGGCTGAGCAGCAGCGACAGCGGCAAGAACAACAGCACGCAAATCAGCGTGAGCACGGCGAGCATCTCGTAAGTCTTGTAGTACAGGGCGATGTAGCTTTTGGTGGTGTAGAGAATCTCTGGCACCGCCACTGCCGACACCACCGTGGTTTCCTTGAGCAGGAAAATGAAATTGGCGAACAGCGCCGGCAGGCTGAGGATCCCGGCCTGGGGCAGGATCACATGGCGCAACAACTGCCAGTCGGACAGGCCGATGGACTTGCCCGACTCGATCTGCGCCAGCGGCACCGCTTCCACACCGGCGCGCAGCACTTCGGTGAGGTAGGCGCCGCCCAGAAAAGTCATGGTGATGATCGCCGCCCAGAACCCGGAAATATTCAAGCCCAGGGCCGGCAAGGCGAAGTACACGAAGAACAGCTGGATCAGCAGCGGCGTGTTGCGCGCCAGCTCCACATACAGCGCCACTAGGCGCGACAGGTAAGGCGTGCGAAACACCAGCAGGGCCGCGTTGACCAGCGCCACCAGCAGCGAGGTGCCGATGGCGATCAAGCCTACTTGCAGGGTTACCCCCACGGCCTTGAGAAACGCCGGCAGGGTGCTGAGGATAAACGCGTAGTCAAAAGTCATTTCAAGTCCTGGGCGCCGCAGGGGTAATGCGGCGTAAACGCAGTCCGGTCCAGCGTGGGTAACGCCGGGAAGCGCTGACTTTAAAGGTATAAAAATCAAAATTTAAATACCAAAATAGCATATTGATATCACCCAAAAAACTAACCTCTGGATTCGCAGGGATCGCAGGTGACAGCTATTGTTCTGGGGTGCGTAGGAAGGGTCTTTTTTTCAGCGCTGAACAACAAGGAAGGACAGCGCATGGCCAGACTGAGGGCCATTTAACCAACGAGGGAATGACAGATGAACGAGGCGAAACCGATTGATCCGCAGGACTTGGTGAAATGGCTGGTGGCGTTGCGGCGGGCGATCAACAGCCGGGATTTGTAGGTATAACACCAACCAATGTGGAAGCTGGCTTGTGTGGGAGCGGGCTTGTGTGGGAGCCGGGCTTGCCCGCGATGCAGGCACCTCGGTGTGTCAGTGACACTAAGGTGATGCTATCGCAGGCAAGCCAGCTCCCACACAAGCTCAGCTCCCACATTTCTTGAAGGGGGTTTGGCAAATCAGAACGCCGGCACCACCGCGCCTTTGTACTTCTGCTCGATGAAGGCTTTGACTTCAGGGCTGGTCAGGGCCTTGGACAGTTTCTGGATGGCGTCGCTGTCCTTGTTGTCTGGACGGGCCACCAGGAAGTTCACGTACGGCGAATCGGACGCTTCAATGATCAGCGCATCCTTGGCCGGGTTCAGGCCGGCTTCCAGGGCGTAGTTGGTGTTGATCAGGTCCAGGTCAACCTGGTCGAGGACGCGTGGCAGCAAGGCCGACTCCAGTTCCTTGAACTTCAGGTTCTTCGGGTTGCTGGCGATGTCTTTTGGTGTGGCCAGGGCGTTTTTCGGGTCTTTGAGGGTGATCACACCGGCCTTTTGCAGCAGCAACAGGGCGCGGCCGCTGTTGGAGCCTTCGTTAGGGATGGCAACGGTGGCGCCATCTTTCAGGTCTTCGATTTTCTTGATCTTTTTCGAGTAGCCGCCAAACGGTTCAACGTGCACGCCAACCACGGTGACCAGGTTGGTGCCTTTACCCTTGTTGAAGTTTTCCAGGTACGGCAGGGTCTGGAAGTAGTTGGCATCCAGGCGCTTCTCGGCCACTTGCACGTTCGGCTGCACATAGTCGGTGAAGACCTTGATTTCCAGGTCCACGCCTTCTTTGGCCAGGGTCGGCTTGATCAGCTCAAGGATCTCGGCGTGGGGCACCGGCGTGGCCGCGATCACCAGTTTTTCGTTGGCTTGAGCGATACCGGCAGTCAGGGCCGCCGCCAGGGCGGTGAACAACAGAACCTTTTTCATGCAGTGTCCTTAATCGAAAATCCGGGTCGTCGGTGACGGCCACTTTCTTATGGGGGTGCCAGCGATGTGCCATCGCGGCGTAAAAGGGACAATACCGATATTTTTTATTCCCGAACAATACCTTTTATTCACTTTGATATTCCATTTTGCTCATACAGCGCCCAAGCCCTGAAACAGACGCGTCAACGCTGCGCGTTCGACTTCGTTGCCACTGCTCAGGATCTGCCGCGCCTGGTGCGCGATCTGCGCCACCGACGCCACCGGCAGGTTCAAGTGCTCCGGCAGGATCTCATCACCACTGCTGACCAACAGCGCAAAGTGGATCACGTTCTCCAGCTCCCGCGTATTGCCCGGCCAACTGTGTTGCTCCAGCAGCCGCTGCGCCTCCTCGCTGATCAACGGCACCGGCAGGCCCAGGCGCTGGCTGTAGATCCCCAGGAAGTACTCGGCCAAAGACAGGATGTCCCCCACCCGTTCGCGCAGCGCCGGCAGTTCCAACTGGCCTTCGTTGAGGTAATGGAACAGGCGCTCGTGGAATTTACCCACGGCCACGGCCTGGGCCAGGTCGATGCTGGTAGCGGCCACCAGGCGCACATCCACCGGGCTCGGCTGATGGGCGCCGACGCGGGTGACTTCATGGTTTTCCAGGGCGGCGAGCAGCTTGATTTGGATCGGCAGCGGCAAGTCGCCGATCTCATCGAGGTACAAGGTGCCGCCGTTGGCCGAGCCAAACCAGCCCGCCCGGCTGCTGGCCGCGCCGCTGTGGCTGCCGGCGGCATAGCCGAACAGTTCGGCATCGGCATAAGTGGGGCTGATCGCACCGCAGTTGACCGACACAAACAGGCCGCTGCGGTCACTGCCGCGATGGATATGGCGCGCCAGCAACTCCTTGCCGCTGCCGGTTTCGCCGCGAATCAATACGGGCAAGGCGCGCGGGGCCAGGCTTTCGAGGTCTTCGCGCAGTTGCCGGGAGCGGGGGTCGACAAACACCAGCGCCTTGGCACGGATGCTCAAGGGGCTTTTTTCGGCGTCGGGGAAGGTCAGCAGTGGCTGGCCGAAGGTTTCATGCAGGCTCATGGCAGGCTCCCGCCCCAATTCCACTCAAGGGACGGGGCGTTGAAAAGGTATTAGGCGCGGCGCCGGGAGTGATGCTCCAGACGGTTTTGCAGGCGATAGAGGTAGGCGAAACCCTGCTCCCAACGTCGGTGGCCGGACTTCACGTTGATATGCCCGGCGCCTGCGAGAACCCCGGCTTCAGCCCCCCAGTTACGCGCCAGTTCCAGGGCCCGCGGGGCGCTGATCGCACTGTCGTTGTCGGAGCTGACGACCTGGCTGGGAAACGGCAACAGGTCGCGGGGAATCGGCGCAAAGTTGCGCAACGCCGGCGCACACGCCGGGCGCTCGACGTCTGCCGGGGCCACCAGCAAGGCCCCGCGCACCTGGCGCAGGAACTGCAACGGCGCGCTAGCCGCCCAGTGCGCCACGGTGATGCAGCCCAGGCTGTGGGCGATCAGGATCACCGGGGTGCTGTCGGCCGCAATAGCTTCAGCCAAGGCTGCCACCCAGTCTTCGCGGCGCGGGGTCAACCAGTCGGCCTGCTCCACGCGGGCGCTGTTGGGCAGGCTGTTCTGCCAATGGGTTTGCCAATGATCTTCTGGCGATCCTTGCCAGCCCGGCACGATCAGGTAACGGATCAACTCGCTGTGCATGGGTGTGCCCTCCTGCAGCGTTTAACGTTGCTGACCAGTATAGGGATGGGGCATATATTCGTTAAGGAATAAGAAGCTATTTATTAATAACCAAAAAACCAAATTAATGAAGATCAAAATGTGGGAGCGGGCTTGCCCGCGATAGCGGTGTATCAGCCAATACATATGCTGACTGACACTGCGCCATCGCGGGCAAGCCCGCTCCCACACAAACCCAATTCCATATGGAGTTGGGCGTGAGGCTTAAATCCCAGGCAAAAAAAAGGCCGCACCCTGCCAAGGAGACGGCCCAAAAATTGTCGAGGCTGTTGACACTAACGCGCAGTAATCACCGACAGCTTGGTAATTCCCGCTCGCTCAATCGACGCCATGGCCCGCGCCACTTCGCCATAGTTCACGCCGTCATCCGCTTGCAGTTGCACCCGCACCTGGGGGTCCTTGGCCTTGGCGGCCTGCAGGTTGAATTCCAGCAGGTCCGGCTGGATTTCATCCTTGTTGATAAACACTTTGCCGGCGCCGTCGATGCTCACCACCAGCGGGTCTTTCTGCTCCACCGGGGCCACGGCTTCGGTCTTGGGCAGGTTGATCGGGATCGCGTTGGTCAACAGCGGGGCGGTGACGATAAACACCACCAGCAGGACCAGCATCACGTCCACCAGGGGCGTGACGTTGATCTCACTGAGTACCTCGTCGCTGTCTTGGGTGGAGAAGGCCATATCAGGACGCCTCCTTCACTTTTTGCGCACTGCCCTGGGCGGCGTTTTTGTGCAGCGTCGGGTGGACCAGCACACGGAATGAGTTTTTCTGCGCCAGGCTGTAGAAGTCATGGGCGAAGTCATCCAGGTCGGCAGCCGTCAGTTTCAGGCGGCGCAGGAAGTAGTTGTAGACCAGCACCGCCGGTACGGCGACGGCGATCCCCACACCGGTCGCGACCAGCGCCGCGCCGATAGGGCCGGCCACGGTTTCGAGGCTGGCGGAGCCGGCGGCGCTGATGCCTTTCAAGGCTTCCATGATCCCCCACACCGTGCCGAACAGGCCGATAAAGGGCGAGGTGCTGCCGATACTCGCAACCACGGCCAGGCCGGTTTCCAGGGAGCGCCGCTCACGCACGATCTGCTGGCGCAGGGCACGTTCGAGGCGGTCCTGGTGGTTGATCGCCTGGCTCAAGTCAGCAGCGTGCGGCGCATCACCGACCTGGATCGCGGCATAACCGGCCTGGGCCACGCGGGCGGCGGCGCCGGGGTGGGTTTCGCTCAGTTCGGCGGCCGAATCAAGGCTCGACGCCGCCCAGAACTGTTTGTGGAACTTGCGATCCTGGGCCTTGAGGCGGCCGAACTGCACGCCCTTGAGCAGGGCCAGGCCCCAGGTGGCGACGGAAAATACCACCAGCAGCCAGATCACCGCGCTTTCGATGGATTCAAGTGGAGATGCCAGTAACGTCATGATGCGGTCCTCGGTGTAAGCGATAGAGTGTCGAGCAAAGGCTCAATGAATCTTGAAATCGATGGGCACGCTGACCCAGCCATCCTGGGCCACGTCGCCCTGCTTGGCGGGCACGAAGCTCCAGCGCTTCACGGCGCTGAGTGCGGCGTCGTCGAGTGGCTGGCGACCGCTGCTCTTTTGCACCTGGATTTCACCGGGCTTGCCGCTGGCCAATACATGCACCCGCAACAACACAGTGCCTTCCCAGCCACGGCGCTGGGCCAGTGATGGGTACTCGGGCGCCGGGTTCTTCAGGTACGCGGCGTTGGCCGAAGCAGGCGTCACCGGTGCCGGCGCTGGTGGGGCTGGCGGTGCCGGCTGGGGTGGCGCAGGCGGCTGTTCAACGGCTTTGGGCACCGGCTTGGGTTCGGGCTTGGGCACAGGTTTTGGCTTGGGCTTGGGAACCGGCTTGGGTGGCGCCGGCTTGGCCGCCAACTCATCCACGACCGGTGGCGGTGGTTCTACAACTGGCGGCGGTGGCGGTACAGGCGGTGGCGGTTCCACCACCGGCGGCGCCGGCTGGGAAAACTCGATGGTCATCGGTGGAATTTCCGGCGGCACAATCGGCAGCACCGGCACCGGTTTCTGGCTGACCCAGTAGATCACCGCGCCATGCAGCGCCAGCGCCAACAGGCCCAATAAAATGCCTTCACGGCGGCTCAAGATCCCCTTGGGGGTTTTCTGCAAACGCAACTGCCCCAAGGGCGTGCGGTGCGGCCGGCCAAGGTCGACCAACTCACCACTCGGTGCCTGGCGCCACAGCGCCTCAGGTGCACTGGCGGCGGTCTGGACATTGCCCATTGATTCACTCCCTGCTGTCTTCAGCGAAAAAACCGACGGGCCTGCGGGGCGACCGTCGAGAGCTGAATCATCGGGGGCAGACACTTATCTCTTAAAGTAATATTTAAAGTTATACATAGACCAAACAGGAATATGAAGAATCGACGGATCGGCCAACGTCACGCCCCACGGGGCCTGGCGGCGAGGGGCAACATCAGGATGCTTTGCGCGCATGCAAAATATTCCGCAAAGGCATGGCTCAGCGTGGGCTGGCCTCGCATAAATCCCACAACTGGCGCAGCAGGCCCTGCCCCGCCGCCCCCATCCCATGGCGCCCATATATCGCCAGCCGCACGCCCTGCACTGCGGGCAAACCACTGTCGGCACCGAGCACCACATGCCCGGCCTGCACCACCCGCGCAGGCAGCAGGCTGATGCCCAACCCCGCCGCCACCGCCGAACACACACTGGCCAGGCTCGCGCTGGAATAGCCAATGCGCCAGCGCCAGCCACCGACCTCCAGGTGCTGGAGCATTTCATTGCGGTACAGGCCGCCCACCGGGAAGGCCACCAATGGCAATGGGTCGCGGCCCAGGGCCGGCATGCGGCGGCTGTCGACCCAGCACAACGGCTCGGGCCAGGAGGCCAGGCAGTCGTCGCTGTCGCCCATCTGCTTGACCAGCAACACATCGAACTCACCGCCGCGATACTGGCGCAACAGCGCCGGCCCCAGGCCGCTGGTGACCTCCAGGCGCACCCGTGGGTAGGCCACGACAAACGCCGACAGCAGCGGCATCAAGCGCTCGGCGGCAAAGTCCTCGGGCACGCCCAGGCGCAGCACGCCATCGCTCTGCTGGTTGATCAGCACATCGGCGGCTTCTTCGTGCAGGGCCAGGATGCGCCGTGCATAGGCCAGCAGGCGCTCACCCTCGACCGTCGCCACCACCCGGCGCTGGTCGCGGTCGAGTAAGCGGCAGCCGACACCCTGCTCCAGGCGGCGCAATTGCTGGCTGACCGTGGATTGAGTGAGGTGCAGGCGCTCGGCGGCGCGGGTGAAATTCGCACAATCGACAACGGCGACAAAACTGCGCAACAGCACGGGATCGAACATGGGCATTACCATCGTGTTTGCCACTGGCTGGCATGGTTATATTTAATTTCAGAATACCCCAGGCGGTGGCCATACTCCGCGCTCACCAAGACGGGAGATTTTCCATGACTGACGATCAGCGCCATCTGCAACGCGCCGTGGCCCTGGCGCAGGACAACGTGGCCCGGGGCGGACGGCCGTTTGGCGCCGTCCTGGTCAAGCACGGCGAGGTGCTGGTGGAAGCGGTCAACCAGATCCACCTCGACCAGGATCCCACTGCCCACGCCGAGATGCTCGCCATTCGCCGCGCCAGCCAACAGCTCGGCGTGCGCCTTGAGGGTTGCGTGATCTACGCCAGCGGCCAGCCGTGCCCGATGTGCCTGGGCGCGATGTATATGTGCGGCGTATCCCGCGTGGTGTTTGCCGCGAGCAATGAAATGGCCGCGCCTTTTGGCCTGTCGACCGCAGCGATTTACCAGCAGATGGGCCTGGCGCTGAGCGCCCAGCAACTGCCCGTCGAGCACTTGCCGGTGCCGGCCATGCAAGCCCTTTACCGTCAATGGAAGACCCTGCATGACCCTGAATAAATCCCTCGCCGGCTGGGGCCTACTGGTGGTGCTGGGCCTCAATCTGCGGCCGATCCTCAGCTCGATCAGCCCGTTGCTCGGGGAAATCCGCCTGGCCACCGGCCTGAGTTTCCAGAGCAGTGCCTTGCTCACCAGCCTGCCGGTGGTGTGCATGGGGCTGGTGGCGCTAGTGGGCATCCGTGTCGAGGCGCAGCTGGGCGAGCGACGTGGGATTGCCCTGGGCTTGCTGATGATCCTGCTGGCGTGCCTGGCGCGCTGGCTGCTGGGCCAGGCACCGGCACTGCTGGCCACGGCGTTGCTGGGCGGGGCCGGGGTGGCGCTGATCCAGGCGCTGGTTCCGGCGATGATCAAGCGCCAGTTCCACCACCGGGTGCCACTGGCGATGGGGGTGTATTCGGCGTCGTTGATGGGCGGCGGGGGCTTGGCGGCGCTGCTCAGCCCACTGGTGGCCAGCCATTTCCAGCACTGGCAGGCCGGCCTTGGTATCTGGCTGCTGCCGGCGCTCGGCGCATTGCTGCTGTGGGCGTGGCTGCCGTTGGGCGCGGCGAAAAACCGGCAGGTGACGGCGCCGCTTCAGGGCCTGCGCAATCGCCGCGCCTGGTTGCTGGCGCTGTATTTCGGCCTGGTGAACTGCGGGTATATGAGCATGGTGGCGTGGCTGCCGGCGTACTACCAGCAACTGGGTTGGGGCGTGCTGCCCAGCGGCTCGCTACTGGCGTTCATGACGATTTTCCAGGTGATCGCCGCGCTGTTGATGCCAGCGCTGGCGCAACGCGGTATCGACCGCCGGCCCTTACTGACCATCAGCCTGCTGGCCCAGACCGTGGGCTACCTCGGCCTGCTGCTGGCGCCGCTGCACTACCCGCACCTGTGGGTGGCGCTGATCGGCTTCGGCCTGGGGGCGTGCTTTGCCCTGAGCCTGCTGTTGACCCTGGACCATCGCCGCGACCCACGGGAAGCCGGGCAACTGGCGGCCTTCGTGCAGGGCGTGGGCTTTTTGATCAATGCCGTATCGCCGTGGATGACCGGCTGGCTGCGTGAACTCACTGGCAGCTTTGTCAGCGCCTGGGTGGTGCTGAGCGTGACGGTGATCGCAATGCTGGTGGTGACCCGGGTCTTCAGCCCGGCCACCTACCGCAGCGCCGCCGCCCCCGGCTAGAAGTCGTAGCGCCCGGTCACCCCCAGCGTGCGCGGGGTGCCCAGCAGCCCTTCATAGCCACCGTTGCCGCCTGTCCACAGGGTGGTGTAGTAGGTCTTGTCGAAGGCGTTTTTCAGCCATAGCGACACGTCCCACTGACCCTGCTGGAAATCGCCGCGCAGGCCGGTGGACAGGTTGACCACCGCGTAGCCGGGGATCTGCCCGTAATCCGAATCCTCGACCGTGCCCACCGCCTTGGAGCGGTAGGCATAGCTGGCGGTGACGTAGGGCTCCAAGCCGTTATCCAGGTTCCACTTGTATTCGCCGTTGGCGTTGGCAATCCATTTCGAGGCGCCCACCACCGGGTGCCCACTGAGGTCGCACGAGGCCGGTGCACCCGGGCGCAGGCTGACTTCCGGTGGGCATGGCGCATCTTTGTACGACAGGTAGCGCACATCGTTGAACGAGCCGTTGATGTTCAACGTCAGGCCACGGATCGGCACCAGGGTGCTTTCCAGCTCCACCCCACGCGAGCGCACGGAACCGGCGTTGGTCAGGTACTGCACGCGGTTGCCATAGTCGTAGGCGTTGGTCTGGTAGCCGTTGACCTGGGTCCAGAACAGGTTGGCGTTGAGTTGCAGGCGACGGTCCCACAGCGTGCTCTTAAAGCCCAGTTCGGCGTTGTTGGCGCGCTCGGTGCCGATCAACAGCGAGTCTGCGCCAGCGGTCGGGGCAGAGCCTACCGTCAGGTTGACCCCGCCGGATTTCTCGCCATGGGACACGGTTGCATAGCCGAGCACGTCATCGCTGAAGCGGTAGCTGAGGTTGAGCAGGCCAGAAGGGCTGGTGCTGTACTGGTTGAGATCGCCAGAGTCGTAGGCACCGGCCCGGCCACGGCGTGCCGTCGCTGCCGCGCCCGTCACCGTTGCGCCACCTTGCGGCGCGTTGCGGCTGACCGAGGCGCTTTTTTCTTCATAGGTGCCGCGCAGGCCGGCGGTGAAATCCAGGCGTTCGGTCAGGTGCCAGGTGCCCTGGGCAAACAGGGCAAAACTGTCGGTGCGGATATGCCCGTTGCCGACACTGCTGACATTGCTCAAGGCCCCAGCAGGCGTACCATTCCAGATATCGGCCTGGGGCCCGTAGTAAGCGAAGGATTTGTTATCCAGGTCGGAGCCAAAGTAGTAAGCACCCACCACGTAATCGAAGAACCCACCGGTAGGCGAGGCCAGGCGAAACTCCTGGGACCACTGTTTATCTTCCACCGACACACCAGCGTTATACGAGGCCGGCACGTTAAGGCCGTCGTCGTTGCGCGGGGTGAAATTCCACCAGCGATAGGCGCTGACCGAGGTCAGGGTGAAGTCACTGGGCAGGGTCCAGTTGGCCTCCAACGAGGTGCCGCCCTGGAACACCGTGACACGCTGGTCGTTGTCCAGGTTGACCTTGCGGTGGGAGCCGTTGACCAGGGTCGCCCCGGCCGCATCCGCCCGCGATTGGTAGAGGTTGGTGCCATTGATGGTCGGGCCGGTGCTGTACAGCACGCGGGTGCCGGCGCTGGAGTCTTCTTCGTTGTAGTCGCCGATCCAGCGCAGGTTGAACGCCTCGCTGGGCTTGTACAGCAGTTGCCCGCGAAAGCCCTGGCGTGAACCGCCGTTGAGGTCGTGGCCGTTGTATTGGTTCTGGATATCGCCGTCGCTGCGGGTGCGATAGGCCGAAAAGCGCCCGGCCAGCTCATCGTTGAGCGGCCCGGAAATCGTACCCTTGGTCTGGAAATAACCGTCTTCGCCCACCGAGGTCTCGATGCTGCGCTCCGGGGTGAAGCTCGGCGCGCGGGTGCTGATATTGATCACCCCGGCCGTGGTGTTCTTGCCAAACAGCGTGCCTTGCGGGCCGCGCAAGACCTCAAGCTGCTCGATGTCCATCAGGTCGAACACCGCCATGCCCGGGCGCCCGAGGTACACGTTGTCGATATACAACCCGACACTGCCTTCCAGGCCATCGCTGGCCGGGTTGTTGCCCAGGCCGCGAATCGACACGCTGGACTGGCGCGCATGCATGTAGGCGACGTTGACGCTGGGCACCAGTTGCTGCAAATCCTGGATTCGGTAGACCCGCTGGCTCTCCAGGGCCTGGCCGCCGATCACGCTCATGGGCGTGGGCACTGCCTGGGCGCTTTCGGTGCGGCGGCGGGCGGTCACGGTGACTGTCTCCAGTTGCCCGCTGGCGCTTTCGCCCTTGGGCACCGGGGCGGGCGTGTCGGCGGCCTGGCTCGGCGACCAACTGGCACTGCCCGCCAGCAACAGCGCCAGGGGCAGGCGCTTGAGCCGCCAGGGGGAGGACGGTACAGCGGGCTTCGACACACTCATAAGCGGCTCCGGTATCGCGGAATATGCACAACCACATATTCTATAAAGTTATTTATTTATGTTTTTACAAGCATTTACTGCATAAGAGATAGCCTTTATAAGGAGTCGACCTAATGCATAGCCAATGCATTTCCCCGATATTTTTAATGTGAAAAATGCATATCGATTTGCGCCAGCTCCGTCACTTCATCGCCCTCGCCGAACAGCGCAGTTTTGTCGCGGCCGCGAGCACCGTGAACCTGTCGCAATCGGCCTTCAGCCGTAGCATCCAGGCCCTGGAACACAGTGCCGGCTGCCAACTGGTGGATCGCGGGCGCAAGGACCTGGCCCCGACCAAGCAAGGCCAGGTGCTGCTGGAACATGCGCGGCGCCTGGTCAGCGGCGCGCAGCAGTTGGCCAACGAGATCAGCCAGTTCAACGGCCTGGAAGCCGGCGAGCTGCGCTTTGGCTGCGGCCCGGCCCCGGCCGCCGGGTTGATCCCCCGGGCGATCGGCAGTTTTATCGGGCGCTACCCCAAGGCCCGCGTGCAGTTCCAGGTGGATGACTGGCAAAGCCTGGGCAAGCGCCTGCTCAGTGAGGAGTTCGAGTTTTTCGTCGCCGACACCCGCCACTTCGAGGCCAACCCCGACTACCAGACCCACCGCCTGCGCCCGCGCAAATGGCACTTTTGCTGCCGCAGCGGGCACCCGTTGGCCCAGCGCGAAAGTGTCAGCGCCACCGAGCTGATGAGCTACCCGCTGGCCGTGACCATCCGCCCGCCGAACCTGCGCAAGGTCATCGTCGACCTCAGCGGCCGGCCCGACTACACGCCCAATGTGGAGTGCGAGAACGGCTACAGCCTGCTGGGGGTGGTGCTGCGTTCCGACGCCATCGGTATCGTCAGCGCCAACAGCGACGTGCTGCACATGGCCCGGGGCGACTTGGTGTGCTTGACGATCGACGGCCTGGCCGAGGACCTGGAGGAGCGTTACACCCGCTATGGCATTGTCAGCCGGGCGGGGTATCGGTTGTCGCCGCTGGCGCAGGCGATGATCGAGCAGATCAAGGCGGTGGATGAGCAGGATGACCAGGTGTGTGTGCTGGAGAATGTTGCGGTCTGAAAGCCCGCTCCCACAGGTTGATCGCATTCCAATGTGGGAGCTGACCATGCACCCACTGCATAAACCCCATTCCCCAAATGCACTTGCCTCACCCCCGCTTCACCGGCGAAAAACACCGCCTGTTCCCCATTCGGTAAACCCTCATGCCCCCTGTACGCAACGTGCTCTACATCATGTGCGACCAGCTGCGTCGCGATTACCTGTCCTGCTACGGCCACGCCCATCTGCACACGCCCAATATCGACCGCCTGGCCGCCGCCGGTGTGCGTTTCAGCCGCGCCTACACCCAGGGCACGATCTGCGGGCCGTCGCGCATGTCGGCCTATACCGGGCGCTATGTCAGCAGTCATCAGGTGGCGTGGAACGCGGTGCCGCTGCCCCTCGAAGAACTGACCCTCGGTGACTATCTGCGCCCCCATGGCATCCGCACCGCGCTGGTGGGCAAGACCCACGCCACGCCCAATCTCGACGCCCTGCAACGCCTGGAGATCGCCCCCGACAGCGCGCAAGCGCAGCCATTCAACGAGGTCGGTTTCGAGGCGTATGTTCGCCATGACGGCATCTTCCCCGACAGCCCACTGTTTGCAGACAAACGCGAGTCGGCGCCCTACACCCACTACCTGCGCGAACAGGGTTATGCCGGCACCAACCCCTGGCATACCTGGGCCAATGCCGCCGCCGGCCAAGACGGGGAAATCCTCAGTGGCTGGCACATGCGCAACGCCCACTTGCCGGCGCGGGTGGCCGAGGCGCATTCAGAGACGGCCTACACCACCGACCGCGCCATCGACTTTATCCACGAACAAGGCGCGCAACCCTGGTGCCTGCACCTGTCGTATATCAAGCCGCACTGGCCGTATATCGCGCCCGCGCCGTATCACGCGCTGTATGGTGCCGATCAGGTGCAGGCGCCTATTCGCGCCGAGCCCGGGCAGGCCAGTGATCACCCGGTGTACCAGGCCTTCCGCCAACACCAGGAGAGCCTGAATTTTTCCCGCGACGAGGTACGGCTACGGGTGATTCCCACCTATATGGGCCTGATCAAGCAGGTGGATGACCAGCTCGGCCGGCTGTTCGATGTGCTGCACAGCACTGGCCGCTGGGATGACACGCTGATTGTGTTCACCAGCGACCATGGTGACTTCCTCGGCGATCACCACCTGGGCGAAAAAGAGTTTTTTCTGGAGCCGGCGGTGGGCGTTCCGCTGATTGTCCGCGACCCGCGTGCCGCTGCCGATATCAGTCGGGGTACGGTGGACGCGCGCCTGGTGGAAACCATCGATGCCCTGCCCACGTTCCTGGAGGCCCTGGGCTTGCCCAACGCCGAGCATCGCCTGGAAGGCCGTTCGCTGATCCCGCTGTTGCATGGCCTAGAGACGGACTGGCGCCGCTACGCCATCGCCGAATACGACTACGCCTTCCAGGCCCCGGCCCGCGAGCGCCTGGCGCAGCCGATCGACCGGTGCCGCATGACCATGGTGCGCAGCGAACGCTGGAAATACCTGGCGTATGACGGCTTTCGCGCGCAGTTGTTCGACCTGGAAAACGACCCCCAGGAACTGCAGGATTTGGGCGCTGACCCAGCGTATGCCCCGGTGCGCGAAGAGCATCAGGGCTATCTGTTCGAGTGGTTGCGGGGCTTGAAACGCAGGACCACCATCAGCCACGCGGAGATTGAGCTGCGGGGCCAACGGTTTCGGTATGGAGAGCCAGAAGCGGAAAAGGTGGTGCAGATCGGCGTCTGGTAACCCCCCCTGTGGGAGCGGGCTTGCTCGCGATAGCGGCGGGTCAGTTAATGCAACTCTGACTGACACACCGTCATCGCGAGCAAGCCCGCTCCCACATTTGATCTTCGTTGCTTTGAGCATTGCGTTCACTTAACTGAACGGCATTAGGGCTTGCCCGCTCCCACAGTTGATCTCCCTCATTTGATCGGTGGTGGGCTACACGCCCTTGATGGTCTGGCTGCGCTGCCCCTGCACCCCGACCGGCACATCACCCTTGAGGGTCACGCGGCGCACGATGCGTTCCTGGGTGCCGTAGTCATCCACCGCGTAATGTTGGGTGGCGCGGTTGTCCCAGATCGCCACGTCGCCGGTGTTCCAGCGCCAGCGCACGGTGTTTTCCAGGCGGGTGACGTGGCTTTGCAGGAGGTTGAACAAGTGCGCGGAATCGGCCTGCGAGTAACCCTTCAGGCGCTTGACGAACCCTCCCAGCAGCAAGGTCTTCTCGCCACTGATAGGGTGTACGCGCACCACCGGGTGCTCGGTCTCGTACACCGTCGAGGTGAAGATCTTGCGGTATGCCTCAAGCTTTTCAGGTGCCACATCCGGCTTGCGCGCGGCGTAGTCGTAGTCGTTGCTGTGTACCGCCCACAGGGTGTCGGCCAGGGCGCGCAGTTCAAGGGTCAAGTCGTTGTAGGCACTGGAGGTGTTGGCCCAGACCGTGTCGCCACCCGATGCTGGCGCCAGCACCGAACGCAGAATCGAGGCCTTGGGGTAGGCATCGACGAAGGTCACATCGGTGTGCCAGGAGTTGGCGCGCTGGCCACGCCCGCCATCCAGCTCCATCAAGAAGCGCGTGCCATCGCGCACCGGCACCGTAGGGTGGGCAATCGGCTCGCCAAGCAAGTGCGCAAACGCTTCCTGGCTCTGGTCGTCGAGGTGAGTCTGCTGACGAAAGAAGATCACCTTGTACTGCACCAGCGCTTGCTGGATGGCGTCGACAGTGGCGGCGTCGAGGTCGCCGGACAGTTTGATGCCCCGGATCTCGGCGCCGATGCGCCCCGCGACCGGGTGGATATCCAGTGCCAGGGCGACGGGTTGAACAGCGAGTGCGGCATTGCTCATGGGATGACCCTCGTGTGAGTGGGGTGACGCTGCGCCAACGCTCTATTCATATGCAATTTAGGTCTAGCAAATGAATACATGCTTCATTGACGGAATAAGAGCTTGCATTTAAAACCTCAGCTCCCCTGGTCGCAAATGCCTTCGACCTATTTTTAAAATGCCGGGAAAGCATATGGATCTTCGCCAACTGCGCTACTTCATCGCCCTTAACGAACACCGCAGTTTTGTCCGCGCGGCCGACGCCATGGGCATCACGCAACCAGCGTTCAGCCGCAGCATCCAGGGCCTGGAACAGGAGTTCGGCTGCGTGCTGGTGGACCGTGGCCACAAGGATCTGCGCCCCACCCCGGAAGGCCAGGTGGTGCTGCAACATGCCTTGAGCCTGGTGCATGGCGCCGCCTTGTTGAGCAGTGAAGTCACGCGCATGACCAAGCTCGATGCCGGTGAGTTGCGCTTCGGTTGCGGCCCGGCACCGGCCGTGAAGCTGGTGCCGGATGCGGTGGCGCGCTTCGTCAATGCGCACCCGAAAATCCGCACACGGTTCCAAGTGGATAACTGGGAAACCCTGAGCCGCAGCCTGAGCCGGGAAGAGATCGAATTCTTTATCGCCGACATCCGTCAGTTCGAGGCCGATCCGAATTTCCAGACCCAAGCGCTTTCGCCCAAGCGCGGGGTATTTTTCTGCCGGCCGGGGCACCCGCTGCTGGCCAAGGACAGCCTGTCGACCAACGACATGTTCGACTACCCGCTGGCGTCGCCGCTGATCTCCCAGGGCATTCGCAAACTGCTGGCGAACCTCAGCGGGCGCATGGACTTTTCACCGAGCATCCAGACCGAGCACTTTGCGGCGCTGGTGAAGATCGTGTTGCAGTCCAACGCCATTGGCGTGGGCACCGAGGAAGCGTTTGCCGAGGACATCGCCCGTGGCGCCCTGGTGCTGCTGCACTGGCGCAACCTGCCGCAGAACCTGGAGACCCTGAGTGCACGGTGCGGGATCGTCAGCCGCACCGGCTCACGCTTGTCGCCGGCGGCCAAGGCGATGATTGAGACGTTGGTGGCGGTGGATCGCCAGGAAGTGGATGTGGCGGTCTGAAGGGCGCCATCGCAGGCAAGCCCCACATTTGACCGATTACATCCTTTGGAATGCGGTCAAATGTGGGAGCGGGCTTGCTCGCGATGAGGCCGGTACAGTCACCACTTAATTCAAAGCCCCGCCGCCACCAACCCCGGTACCACCCAATCACTGACCCGGAACGACTTGCGAATCAGCCGCTCCTTCGACGCCAAATCCACCGCATCCTGCAGTTTGCCCAGAAACACCGGATCCAACGTCGAGGGGAAAACCTCACTGAGTTTCTGGTCCTGCAGATCATTGGTCAGAATCACCGGTGGATAACTCGCCAGCCCCGACACCAACTCGATATACGCCTGCTTGTTGTGGTCATCGGTCAACCACTGCACCGCCTGCTGCTGGGCCTTGAGCAGCTTGGCCACCACCTCGGGATGGGCATCGACAAACGTGCCGCTGCCCACCAGCACCGCCTGCACGCTGCCAGCGCCGCCCAGGTCTTTGGTGGTCAGGGGGATTTCGGCCAGGCCCCTGGCCTGCAATGAGCTCAGGTTCGACCCACCCCAGGTCGCATCGATCTGCTTGGCGGCCAGGGCGGCCACGGCGGCGTTGAAATCCAGGTTGATGATTTTCAGGTCCTTTTCACTCAGGCCCTGGCTGGCCAGGGCGCCGTTGAGGGACAGTTGGGTGGCCGTGCCGCGAAACACCGCCACGCGCTTGCCCTTGAGGTCCTGCAAGGTCTTGATCCCCGAGCCCGGCACCACGCCCAGGTATTGCTTGACTCCGCGAGCAGTGGCGCTCAACAGGCGGGTGTCGAGGCCATTGGAGCGACCGATGATCGCTGCCAGGTCGCCCAGGTACGCCAGGTCTACCTGGCCGTTGGCGAAGGCTTCATTGATCACGGGGCCGGCACCCTTGAAGTAGTTCCACTGGATCTTGATGCCCTGGTCGGCGAAGGCTTTTTCAAAGATCTGCTGGCTCCTCAGGACGTCCGTCACGCCGCCGCCACTGTTCTGGGTGCCGGCGCTCAGGTCGGGCACGGCGATGCGGATTTCCTTGAGGTCGGCAGCCTGCACCAGCCCGGCGAGCGCCGTGCCGGCCAGCAAGGTGATCAAGCGTTTGAAGGGCAGTTTCATAAGGTGTGCTCCTGTGGGCGACGGTGGCCTTTGGAGCAGAAAGTACGCACAACGCGATCAAAACTTTAAATACTATAAATTCACAATTTAATAGCTTTTTGGACTATGAAGCGGCGAGCGCCGGTTCCAGAGGGTTATGCATCAACAGCATGGAAAATATTCTCCAAATGCATTGGATGCGTGCCGGGCAGAGGCTTTAAATGGTTTTTCTTATCCCTAAATAATCTTGATTGTTTATTTGTAAGATCAAAATCACATAACGCACTCGTCGACCACGGAGGTCTTCCATGGCCCGAATCTCACTGTTGAGCCTGCCGCTCGCCGCCCCTGCCAAGGCCGGGAGGGCACATTGGCCGAACCTGAGTGAACGCCTGCTGCCATGGCTGCTGCCACTCACGCTGTTTGCCCTGTGGTGGCTGGCCAGCCGTCAGCACTGGATGAGCGAGCAGATATTGCCGGCGCCCGCGCTGGTGTGGAGCAGCGCCGTGGAACTGGCCGGCGGCGAGGTGTGGAGCCACTTGGCGATCAGCCTGCAACGGCTGTTCTGGGGGCTGTTGGCAGGGATCGGGGCCGGGGCGCTATTGGGTGCGCTGCTGGGCTTGAGTGCCCGCGCCGAGCGCCTGGTATTCCCGACCTTCAGTGCCCTGTCGCAAGTCCCGACCCTGGCCTGGATCCCACTGTTCATGGTGTTTTTCGGGATCGGCGAAACCCTCAAGCTGGTGGTGCTGGTCAAGGCGATTGTGGTGCCCGTGACCCTGCACACCCTGGTCGGCGTGCGCGACGCCCAGCCCGGTTTACGTGAGGCCGCGCGGGTGCTGCGCTTGCCCACGCATCTGTTGATCCGCCGGCTGATCCTGCCCGCCGCACTGCCCGCGTTCATGGCCGGGGTACGCCTGGCCCTGGCGGCCGGCTGGACCTCGTTGCTGGCCGTGGAGCTGCTGGCCTCCAGCGAAGGTATCGGCTACCTGATGGTGTGGGCGCGGCAGTTGTTCATGCTCGATATCGTATTTGTGTGCATCGTGGTCATTGGCGTGCTGGGCGTGGCGATGGATCGCGGCATTGGCTGGCTGGATCGCAAGTGGGTGCACTGGCCCCATCCGGCGACCGCGCAGATCCGCCGTGGCCCGCACTACCAGGGCTGGCAACGCCTGCAACCGTGGTTGCTGCCCTTGAGCCTGTTAGCGCTGTGGCAGTCGGCGACAGCCCTGGACTGGGTCGATCCCAATATCCTGGTCAGCCCGTGGACCGTGTTGTACACCACCGCCAGCGGCATATTCGATGGCAGCCTGCTCAACGCCCTGGGCAAAAGCCTGGGACGCACCTTGAGTGGCTTGCTCCTTGGCGGCGGGCTGGGTTTTGCCCTTGGCCTGCTGCTGGGTCTGTCGCGCCGCAGTGAGCGGGTATTGGGCCCGACCCTGGCGGCGCTGCGCCAGATCGCGATTTTTGCCTGGGTGCCGCTGCTCACCGCCTGGTTCGGCCTGGGGGAGTTGGCCAAGGCAGTGTTTATCGCCCTCGCCGCGTTTTTCCCGCTGTTTATCGCCACCCAACGCAGCGTGCTCAACCTCTCGCCACAGCTCAATGAAGCCGCCCAGGTATTGCGCATGAGCCTGGCCTTGCGCCTGCTTCGCCTGGTACTGCCGGGGGCGGCGGCGGGGATTTTTGCCGGGCTGCGCCTGAGCCTGATCTACGCCTGGCTGGGCACCATCGGCGCGGAATATTTCATGCCGTCCAATGGCGGCATCGGCAGCCTGATGATCGGCGCCCAACAGCTGCTGCGTATGGACCTGATCATGAGCGGCATGCTCCTGGTCGGCCTCACGGGCGCGGCACTCAACCTTATCGGCCAACGCATCGAAACCCGCGCCACGCGCTGGAGACACGCATGACTGCACCTATCGTCAGTTTCAACCATGTGGGCAAGACCTTCGACGTCGATGGCTTCGAGTTGGAGGCCATCCGCGAATTCAACCTGGAGATTGCCGAAGGCGAGTTCGTCGCGATTGTCGGTTCCAGCGGCTGCGGCAAATCCACCTTGCTGCGCCTGCTGATTGGCCTGGATACGCAGTTTCGCGGCGAGATCCGCGTCGATGGCCAGGCGGTGCAGGGCATCGGCGGCGAACGCGGCATCGTGTTCCAGGAACACCGTTTGTTCCCGTGGCTGACGGTGGCGCAAAACATCGGCCTGGGCCTGGTCAACGAACCCTTGAGCGAGGCCCAGCGCCAACAGCGCATCCGCGATTTTATCGAGCTGGTGGGCCTGACCGATTTCACCCGCGCCTACCCACACCAATTGTCCGGCGGCATGGCGCAACGGGTGGCGATTGCCCGGGGCCTGGTGGCCAGCCCGCGCATCCTGCTGCTGGACGAGCCCTTCGGCGCCCTCGACGCCCTGACCCGCCAGCAGATGCAGGATGAGCTGCTGGCGATCCGCGCCCGCGCCAGGATCACCACGGTGCTGGTGACCCACGATGTGGAAGAAGCGATTTTCCTTGCCGACCGCGTGGTGGTGATGGAGCCCCGGCCCGGGCGGATCAAGCAGGTGGTGGACATCGCCCTGCCCCATCCGCGCCAGCGCAGCAGTTTCGACTTCCACCAATTGCGCGAAGAACTGCTGCACGAGCTGATCAGCGACGACCATTACCAGCCGCCGCTGCGTGAACAGATCCGTGACCTGCCCCTGGCGTTTATTGCCTGCTGAATGAGGAGTGTCTTGATGTCGCAACGTCCCAACTTTCTAGTGATCCTGGCCGATGACATGGGCTTCTCCGACCTCGGGGCCTTTGGCGGGGAGATCTTTACGCCGCACCTGGACGCCCTGGCGCTCAACGGCCTGCGCCTGACCGATTTTCACACCGCGCCCACCTGCTCGCCGACCCGTTCGATGCTGCTCACCGGCACCGACCACCATATCGCCGGCATCGGCACCATGGCCGAGGCGCTGACCCCGGAGCTGATCGGCAAGCCGGGCTATGAGGGCTACCTCAACGACAAGGTGGTAGCCCTGCCCGAACTGCTGCGCGACGCCGGTTACCAGACGCTGATGAGCGGCAAATGGCACCTGGGGCTGACCGCCGAACTGGCGCCCCACGCCCGGGGTTTCGAGCGCTCGTTCTCGCTGCTGCCGGGGGCGGCCAACCACTATGGTTTCGAGCCGCCCTACGACGACACCACCCCTGGCCTGCTCAAATCCACCCCGGCGCTGTATATCGAGGACGAGCGTTTCGTCGAGCAATTGCCCGAAGGTTTCTATTCCTCCGATGCCTTTGGCGACAAGCTGTTGCAGTACCTCAAAGAACGCGACCAGGCCCGGCCATTCTTCGCCTACCTGCCGTTTTCCGCGCCGCACTGGCCATTGCAGGCGCCGGTAGAGATCGTCGACAAATACCGTGGCCGCTACGATGCCGGCCCCGAGGTGCTGCGCCTGGAGCGCCTGGAAAAACTCAAGGCCCTGGGGCTGATCGATGCCGATGTCGAGCCCCATCCGCTGATCGAACTGAACACCCAGTGGGCGGCCCTGAGCGATGAACAACGCCAGGTCTCGGCGCGGGCCATGGAAGTGTATGCGGCGATGGTCGAGCGCATGGACTGGAACATCGGCCGGGTGGTGGAGTACCTGCGCCAGCAGGGGCAACTGGACAATACGTTCATCCTGTTTATGTCCGACAACGGCGCCGAGGGCGCGCTGCTGGAAGCCTTCCCCAAGTTCGGCCCCGAGCTGCTGACCTACCTCAACCAGCATTACGACAACAGCCTGGGCAATATCGGCCGCGCCAACTCCTATGTCTGGTATGGGCCGTCCTGGGCCCAGGTGGCGACCGCGCCATCGCGCCTGTTCAAGGCCTTCACCACCGAAGGCGGGATCCGCGTGCCGGCGCTGGTGCATTACCCGCAGCTGGCACTCAAGGGTCGGATCAGCCATGGCTTTGGCACGGTGATGGATATCACCCCGACCCTTCTCGACCTGGCCGGCGTGCGCCACCCCGGCACACAGTGGCGCGGCAAGCCGATTGCGCCGCTGCGGGGCAAGTCGTGGCTGGGCTTTTTGTCCGGGGAGACCTTGCAGGTGCATGACGAGCACACCGTCACCGGCTGGGAGCTGTTCGGGCGCCGGGCGATTCGCCAGGGGCAGTGGAAGGCGGTGTACATCCCAGGGCCCGTGGGGCCGGCGACCTGGCAGTTGTATGACCTGGGGCGCGATCCTGGGGAGGTTCATGATTTGGCGTTGAGCCAGCCGGAAAGACTGGCGACCTTGATTGGCCATTGGCAGCAGTATGTGGAGGAGACAGGGGTGGTGCTGAGTGCTTCGCCGTTTCAGCCGGACTGAGGTTTTTCAGTGTCTGGGCTGGCCCCATCGCGGGCAAGCCCGCTCCCACATTCGACTGTATTCACAAATCAAAAAATGTGGGAGCGGGCTTGCCCGCGATGGGGCCAGTGAAGGCGCCGCATCAACCCTGCTCCATCTCCCGCAACCGCAGCACATCAAGTATCTCAATCTCCCCATACCCCAACCGCACAACCCCCTGCTCTTGCAACGCCTTGAGCAGCGTATTGGTGGTCTGGCGCGACACGCCCAGCATCGCCGCCAAATCCTCCTGGGCCAGTTGCACCACGCGCCGCGAGCCGTCGATCTCGCCATACCCCTCGGCAATCATCCACAACCGATGGGCCACCCGCACCGACGCGGGGGCCAGGCTCAACTGCTCGATATTGATAAAGGTCAGGCGCAACTTCTGGCTCATCAACAAAGCCATGTCCCGCCAATAGGCCGGGCTTTGCGCAAGCAGTTGCAACATCGCCGGCTGCGGCACCTGCAACAGCGTGCAAGGCCCGACCGCACAGGCGTCGTGGGTGCGTGGCAGGCCGTCGAACACGGCGATTTCGCCAAACCAGAAAGGCGCTTGCGCCAGGCTCAACAACGCCTCCTTGCCCTGCTCGTTCACTGCGCTGATCCGCAGGCTGCCATCGAGCACTGCGTACAACCCGCACGGTGGGTCGCCGCGCTTGAACAGCACCTGCCCCGCCGTCAGCTGCCGCACGCGGGCGTGGGCCAGCAGGCTATGCTGCAAGGGAGCGGGCAGATGGCGATACCAGTGGCCACTGGACAGCCGCCCATGCCAAGACTCTGCGTCCATGAGAACTCCAAAGATTGTCGCCCAGTTGACAGTTTGTCGCAGTCCTACAGGGCATGATCAAGCATCCTACAGGAGGAATAACAATGAAAAGCCTCGTCGACCACCTCAGCCAATACGCCGCCTACCACCGCGACCCGCGCAACATTGCCAGCCACTTTATCGGCATCCCCATGATAGTGGTGGCCGTCGCCGTACTGCTGTCACGCCCCGAATGGCAGGTGGCCGGCCTGTGGCTATCACCGGCGGTGCTGCTGGCGCTGTTTTCTGCAGGGTTCTACCTGCGCCTGGAACTGGCGCTGGGGATGTTGATGAGCGGGTTGATGGGCTTGTCGGTATGGGCCGGGCATGTGCTGGCGGCGCAAAGCACGCTGGTGTGGCTCAGCAGCGGCATCGGCCTGTTTGTGGCGGGCTGGGTGATCCAGTTTGTCGGCCATTACTACGAGGGGCGCAAGCCGGCCTTTGTCGATGATGTGTCCGGGCTGATCGTCGGGCCGTTGTTTGTGGTGGCGGAACTGGCGTTTCTGCTGGGCTTGCGCCATGGGCTCAAGCGGCAGATTGAAGAGCGGGCGGGGCCGGTGGCCGTGCGTCACAAGAACGCCACGGTCTGAGAAGCACCGGTTATCCAAATGTGGGAGCGGGCTTGCTCGCGAAAGCGGTGGTTCAGTCGGTATATCCAGTGACTGACACTGCGCTTTCGCGAGCAAGCCCGCTCCCACAGGTTTTTGCAATCTTTTTAAGCCTTTTGCCAGACCTTAGGCTTGAAGAACAACGTCTCGCCCCGCTCCAGCCCGGTCAGGCTGTCGTGATCCTTCACCACTTCGGCTTCGATCAGTTCGCTCTGGCCTTCGACCTTCAGCGTGATCCGCGTGGTGGCGCCCAGGGGGCGGATATCGCGCACTTGCGCGGCGTGGTGGTCTGCCAGTTCATGGCGTGACAACGACACTTCGTGGGGGCGGAACAGCAGGTGCTGGTCTTCGCCCAGGTGCAGGCGGTTGGAGTCGCCGAGGAAGTGGTAGACGAAATCGCTGGCCGGGTTTTCGTAGACGTCCCCCGGCGAGCCGATCTGCTCGATCACGCCTTTGTTCATCACCACGATGCGGTCGGCGACTTCCATGGCTTCTTCCTGGTCGTGGGTCACGAACACCGAGGTCAGGTTGATGTCCTCGTGCAGGCGGGCCAGCCAGCGGCGCAGTTCCTTGCGCACCTTGGCATCCAGGGCGCCGAAGGGCTCGTCGAGCAGCAGCACCTTGGGCTCCACCGCCAGGGCGCGAGCCAGGGCGATGCGCTGGCGCTGGCCGCCGGAGAGTTGTTCCGGGTAGCGATCCGACAACCAGTCCAGTTGCACCATGTTCAGCAACTCATGGACCTTGGCCGCGATCTGGGTTTCGTTCGGGCGCTGCTTTTTCGGTTTCATCCGCAGGCCAAACGCGACGTTGTCGAACACGGTCATGTGGCGGAACAGCGCGTAGTGCTGGAACACAAAACCGACGTTGCGATCCCGCACATCGTGACCGGAGACGTCTTCACCATGGAACACGATACTGCCGGTATCCGGGGTTTCCAGGCCGGCAATGATGCGCAGCAAGGTGGTCTTGCCGCAGCCGGAGGGGCCCAGCAAAGCCACCAGCTCGCCACTCTGGATATCCAGGTTGATGCTGTCCAGGGCCTTGAAGGCGTTGAAGTTCTTGCTGACGTTACGGACTTCGATCGACATGACTTATTCCTCAGCCGCACTGGCGCGCAGGCGATTAATACGGTTCTCGCTCCACTGCTTGAGCAGCAGGATGAAGAGCGCCAGGATCAGCAACAGACTCGCCACCGCAAACGCGGCGACGTGGTTGTATTCGTTGTAGAGAATCTCGACGTGCAGCGGCAAGGTGTTGGTCACGCCGCGAATGTGGCCGGACACCACCGACACCGCGCCGAACTCCCCCATTGCCCGCGCGGTACACAGCACCACGCCGTAGATCAGGCCCCACTTGATATTGGGCACGGTGACATGCCAGAACATCTGCCAGCCATTGGCGCCCAGCAGGCGCGCGGCTTCTTCTTCCTGGGTGCCCTGCTCCTGCATCAGCGGGATCAGCTCACGGGCCACGAACGGCACGGTGACGAAGATCGTCGCCAGCACGATGCCCGGCAAGGCGAAGACGATCTGGATATCGTGATCCTGCAGCCACGGCCCGAAGAAGCCCTGGGCACCGAACATCAGCACATAGACCAGGCCGGCGATCACCGGCGAGACCGAGAACGGCAAATCGATCAGGGTCACCAGCATGCTCTTGCCCCGGAACGAGTACTTGCTCACGCACCAGGCCGCACTGACGCCGAATACCAGGTTGAGCGGCACCGAGATCAGCACCGCAATCACCGTCAGCTTCAAGGCCGATAGCGCGTCGGGCTCAAAGATCGCGGCAAAGAACGCGCCCAGGCCGAGCTTGAGGCCCTGGGACACCACGATAAACAGCGGCAACAGCAAAAACAGGGCGAAGATCAGCCAGCCAAGGCCGATCAGGATACGGCGCGACACCGCACTGCCACGGCGGGCAGCGTTGGCCGAAGACGCGGCGCAAATAGACGATTGGGACATATTCCGCGCCTCCTTAGGGGTGTTCGATGCGCCGCTGCAACAAGTTGATCAGCAGCAGCAGGACAAAGGAAACCACCAGCATCAGCACGCCGATGGAGGTAGCGCCGGTGTAGTCGTATTGGTCGAGCTTGACCATGATCAGCAGCGGCAGGATCTCGGTTTTCATCGGCATGTTGCCGGCAATGAAAATCACCGAGCCGTACTCACCCACGCCACGGGCGAACGCCAGGGCGAACCCGGTCAGCCAGGCCGGCAACAGCGCCGGCACGAGGATGTAGCGGAACACCTGCAAGGGCTTGGCCCCCAGGCAGGCGGCGGCTTCTTCGATTTCCCGGGGGATGTCGGCCAATACCGGCTGCACAGTGCGCACCACAAAGGGCAGGGTGACGAAGGTCAGGGCCAGGGTGATGCCCAAAGGGGTGTAGGCGATCTTGAAGCCCATGTCGGTGGCGAACTGGCCGACCAGGCCGGACGGCGCGTACAGCGCGGTCAGCGCAATACCGGCCACGGCGGTGGGCAGGGCGAACGGCAGGTCGATCATCGCGTCGATAATCTTGCGCCCGGGGAAGGTGTAGCGCACCAGCACCCAGGCCAGCAGCGTACCGATCACGCCATTGATCAGCGCGGCGTACAGGGCGGTACTGAAGCTCAACTTCAAGGCTGCCCAGACCCGCGGCGCCGAGATGATGGCCCAGAACTGATCCCAGGTGAGTTGGGCGGCGTGGACAAACATGGCCGCCAGCGGTATGAGCACAATCAGGCTGAGGTACACCAAGGTGTAGCCCAGCGTCAGCCCGAAGCCGGGTATGACGGGGGAGATACGACGCGACATAAAAGTCCTTGGTTAACAGTTCAATACCACTGCAGGAACGAACTCATGTGGGAGCGGGCTTGCTCGCGAAAGCGGTGTGTCAGTCACTAAATGCGTTGACTGGCACACCGCTTTCGCGAGCAAGCCCGCTCCCACATAAGTCGCATTCCACAGGGAGGCCGTGTTGGTTATTGGGCAGTGTAGATCTGGTCGAACACGCCACCGTCATTGAAGAATTTCGGTTGGGCAGTTTTCCAGCCGCCGAAGTCTTTGTCGATAGTCACCAGCTCCAGTTTCGGGAACTGCTGGGCGTACTTGGCGGCCACATCCTTGTCACGCGGACGGTAGAAGTTCTTCGCCGCGATCTCCTGCCCAGCCGGGCTGTACAGGTGGTTGAGGTACGCCGTGGCGATTTCAGTGTTGCCCTTTTTCTCGGCGTTCTTGTCGACCACGGCCACGGGTGGCTCGGCGAGGATCGACAGGGACGGCACGATAATGTCGAACTTATCGGCGCCGCCCTCTTCCTTGAGGGCCAGGAACGCTTCGTTTTCCCAGGCCAGCAACACGTCACCCTGACCGTTGTTGACGAAGGTGATGGTCGAACCGCGTGCGCCGGTGTCGAGGATCGGCACGTGCTTGAACAGCTCTTTCACGTACTCCTGGGCCTTGGCTTCGCTGCCACCGGCCTTGAGGCCATAGGCCCAGGCGGCGAGGAAGTTCCAGCGGGCGCCGCCGGAGGTTTTCGGGTTTGGTGTGATCACCGAGACGTCCGGCTTGATCAGGTCGCCCCAGTCCTTGATGCCCTTGGGGTTGCCCTTGCGTACCAGGAACACGATGGTCGAGGTGTACGGTGTGCTGGCTTCGGGTAGGCGGGTCTGCCAGTTCTCTGGCAGGGTCTTGCCCAGCTTGGCGATTTCGTCGATGTCACCGGCCAGGGCCAGGGTCACCACGTCGGCGCGCAGGCCGTCGATCACCGCCCGGCCTTGCTTGCCCGAACCACCGTGGGACTGCTGGATCTTCACGTTGTCGCCAGGGTGCGCCTTCTTCCAGAAGCTGGTGAATTCGGCGTTGTACTCCTGGTACAGCTCACGGGTCGGATCGTAGGAAACGTTAAGCAGCTCGTAATCCTTGGCCACTGCGGAACCGGCAAACACAGCGCTGGCCAGGGCGGCCAGGGCATAACGGCGAATCGACGACATAGACAAGCTCCTGAAATTCTTGGGTGTTGGCTTTTCTTATTAGTACGGGCCCTGCAATCGAATCGCCGTCTTGGCTCAGCTCGGCTTGTTGCCCGGGCTCTGCAAGCGGAATTTCTCTTTGCGTTCGATCTGCACCACTTGGGCGTTGTGTACGGTGATTTCCACTGCGCCAAAACGCAGGTCACGCAATGCGCTCTGGATCTCGCGCAAAATGGCTGCTTCGTCCTGGCCGTCAACGCTGCGTAGAGATGCGCTCATGGTCGTGCTCCTGAAATGAGAAGTGCCTGGCAGTGGCGGCACTGCTTGCGGCGTGAGGGCGATAGTAGATAAGCGCGGATATTCTTAAAAATACTATTTAAGAATGTTTATATAACCAGAAAAATTTTTCAGGCAGGACACGACGTTGCGCCGTATGGAGAGCCAAATGTGGGAGCGGGCTTGCTCGCGATAGCGGTGTGTCAGTACCAGATTCATTGACTGAAACACTACTATCGCGAGCAAGCCCGCTCCCACATTTTTATTGCATTCCAACCCTGGGACGGGCTTAGCGGATGGCGGGGGCTCTGGCCCAATCGATATCAGCCGCCAGCATCGGCCGGCCAAACCAGTAGCCCTGGCCCAGGTCGCACTGGTGATCCAGCAGGAACCGCGCCTGGTCCCGTTGCTCGATGCCTTCGGCATGTACTTGCATGCCCATGCTCTGCGCCAGGGCGATGACCACCCGCACAATCGCCGCATCGTCTTCATCCCACGGCAGGCCGGCGACAAAGCCCTGGTCGATTTTCAACTTCTGCACCGGCAACCGCTTGAGGCGCAGCAGTGACGAATAGCCCGTGCCAAAATCATCGATGGCCAGGCTCAGGCCCAGCTCGCGCAGGCGGTGCAGTTGCTCCAGGGCCACTTCCGGGTCATCCATCACCGCGCTTTCGGTGACTTCCAGCTCCAGCTTCGCCGGGTCCAGGCCGGTTTCATGCAGCACCTTGGCCACCTGCTCGTACAGTTCGTGGCGGGCAAACAGGCGGCTGGAGATATTCACTGCCAGGAAAGACAGGCCCCGGCCCTCTGCCAGCCACCGGCACATCTGGCGGCAGGCCTGGTCCATGACCCAGGCATCGATCTCGGCGATCAGCCCGGTGCGCTCGGCAATCGGGATAAATTCCGCCGGCGACACCAGCCCGCGCAATGGGTGCTGCCAGCGCACCAGGGCTTCCACGCCAATCATCCGGCTGGTTTGCAGGTCGTGGACCGGTTGGTAGTAAACCCGTAGTTCCTGCTGATCGAGGGCGCGGCGCAATTCATTGCCGATCTCGATCCGATGCTGGGCATGGGCGGTCAGTTCCTCGGTGTACAAGGCGTAGCCTTCGCGCCCGGAACTCTTGGCCTTGAACAGCGCCGAGTCAGCGTTACGCAGCAGTTGTTCGGCGCTCAAGGCGTCGCTGGGGAACAGGCTGATACCAATACTGACGCTGACAAACAACTGGTGGCCGTCGAACACGAACGGCTGCTTCATACCGTGGATAATGCGCTGGGCCAGGGCGGCCGCCTGGACCACCTGTGGACAACTTTCCGCCAGCACCGCGAACTCATCACCGCCCAGGCGCGCCAGGGTCACGCCGGGGCCGAACAGGCCTTGCAGGCGCTCACCCACGGCCTTGAGCAACTGGTCACCGACATTGTGGCCAAGGCTGTCGTTGATGATCTTGAAGTGGTCCAGGTCAAGCAGCAGCAATGCACAGCCACGCTTGTGGGTTTGCGCCGAGGCCAGCGCCTGCTCGGCGCGGTCGGTGAACAGCAGGCGGTTGGGCAGGTCGGTCAACGGATCGTGGTGGGCCAGGTGGGCCAGTTCGTGCTCGGAATGCTTGATGGCGCTGATGTCGGAAAACACCGCCACGTAATGGCTGACCTGGCCCTGGTCATCATGGATGACGCGGATGGTTTGCCACTGTGGGTAAATTTCCCCGCTTTTACGCCGGTTCCAGATCTCGCCGCTCCACTCGCCGTCTTGATTGAGGCTGCGAAACATTTGCTCATAAAACGCCGGCGAGTGGCGACCGGATTTGAACAGGCTCGGCTGGCGGCCCATCACGTCTTCCACCTGGTAACCGGTGATTTCGATAAAGGCGCGGTTGACGTGGACAATCCGCCCACGGGCGTCGGTGACCAGCACCCCTTCGCGGGTGCAATCGAACACCGCCGCCGCCTGGCGCAGGCGCTCGCGGTTTTCCTTCAAGGGTTGCTGGATGCGATGGACGCGGGCGCTACGGGCACACAACAGGAAAATAAACAGCGCGCTGAGGCTGACCCACAGGTAGCCGCGCAGCATCTGCCACTGCACCATTTCCCTGGGTTCATCGATGAAATTGATAAATACCTGCTGACTGAGCTGTATCCACAAGATGGAAATCAGCAAATACACCAACCCTGCACGCAGGGCACCTCGGTATGAAAGCAGCATATCGCTAGTAATCCTTACTAAAAAACAGAATCGCCCTACAAAGGCTGCGGATTATAGGATAAGTAACATCTCGTCACTCCTATTCAAAAGGGTGACTGGTTTTATCTGTAGGCTTAGTGATAATGCGTGAGCTGTTCTTTTCTTTATCTGAGGGCCATACAGCCTATGTGGTACAACGGTTTTCTTGACTTGTCAGCCTGGCAACTGGTGGCAGTCACTCTGTTGATGACCCACGTGACCATCATCGGTGTCACGGTCTATCTGCACCGCTATTCAGCCCACCGCTCCCTGGAGCTCAATGCTGGCCTGAAACACTTCTTTCGCTTCTGGCTGTGGCTGACCACGGCGCAGAACACCCGCGAGTGGACCGCCATCCACCGCAAGCACCACGCCAAGTGCGAAACCGTCGACGACCCCCACAGCCCGGTGATCAAGGGCCTGTCCACGGTGCTGCGCAAAGGTGCCGAGCTGTACCGCACCGAGGCGGAAAACCCCGAGACCCTGCGCATCTACGGCAAGAACTGCCCGGAGGACTGGATCGAGCGCCAGCTCTACACCCGCTATCCGCTGCTGGGCGTGGCCCTCATGGGGGTGATCGACGTGCTGCTGTTCGGCACCATCGGCATCACCATCTGGGCGATCCAGATGATGTGGATCCCGTTCTGGGCCGCCGGCGTGATCAACGGCCTGGGCCATGCCGTCGGCTATCGCAACTTTGAATGCCGCGACGCGGCGACCAACCTGGTGCCGTGGGGCATCATCGTCGGTGGCGAAGAGCTGCATAACAACCATCACACCTACCCCAACTCCGCCAAGCTGTCGGTCAAGAAGTGGGAATTCGACCTGGGCTGGGCCTGGATCAAGGTGTTCAGCTTCCTGCGCCTGGCCAAGGTGCAGCGCGTCGCGCCGATTGCCCACCGGGTCGAAGGCAAGGGCCACTTGGACATGGACACCGCCATGGCGATCCTCAACAACCGCTTCCAGATCATGGCCCAGTACCGCAAGCTGGTGATCGCGCCGCTGGTCAAGCAGGAGCTGGAGAAGGTCGATCATTCGGTACGCCACCAGTTCCACCGGGCCAAGCGCTTGCTGTCACGGGAAACCAGCCTGCTGGATGAGCGCCATCACCTGCGTATCCAGAGCATGCTGGAGCACAGCCAGGCCTTGAAAGTGATCTACGAAAAACGCCTGGCGCTGCAACAGATCTGGCTCAAGACCAGCAGCAACGGGCATGACATGCTCGCGGCCATCAAGGAATGGGTGCACGAGGCCGAGGCCAGCGGGATCCAGTCCCTGCGCGACTTTGCCCACCAGTTGAAGACCTACTCGTTGCGCCCGGCAAACGCCTAGGTGTCGCAGGAGCCGGGAGGACGCCCAGTCCTTACCGGCTCCACAGTTTTTTGGCGCCATTTCACAGTCGCCGAACATTCCGTCTCATTCGCGACTGATAACGGAACTTAGCTGCAATTCCCCTCTCTCAAACAACACTTCGCCATCCTGGCGGGCCTTGTTTTGACTGCTGTTCAATGCTACGGCATGTCCAGAGAGAATTGTGCCGATGGTCCACGAAACGGACTCCCCAACCGCCACCCCACCTGAGTCGACGGACGCGTCGCGGCCGACTGCTGCCGCCACGTTGCTGGCGTTGATGCATGCCCAGGGCGAAGTGGAGCGCCTGAGCGAGCGCGAACAGCTGTTGAGCTCGCTGCTGGTCAGTGTCAACGCCGTGCTCTGGGCCATTGAGTGGGAAACCCGGCGCGTGCTGTACGTCAGCCCTGCCTATGAGCGCATCTTCGGGCGCTCGGCCAGCCTGCTGTTGGCTGAACACCGTGGCTGGCGCGACAGCATCCACCCCGAAGACCAGCAGTACGCCGAGCAAAGCCTGGCCCAGGTGCTGGAGTTGGGGGCGGTCGAGGATCGCCAATACCGCATCATCACTGCCGACGGGCAGATCCGCTGGCTCAGCGACAAGTGCTTTACCAACCAGCAGGCCACCCCGGGAAAACCGCTGATTGTGGTGGGCATCGCTGAAGACATCACCGAAAAAAAACACCTGGAACTCGAACTGCAACGCCTGGCCACCACCGACGTGCTGACCCGCAGCAGCAACCGCCGGCACTTCTTCGAGTGCGCCCATCACGAATTTGAACGCGCCTGTGCCCAGGGCCTGCCCCTGGCCTTCCTGTTGCTGGACATCGATAACTTCAAGGCCATCAACGACACCTACGGCCACCTGGAGGGCGATCAGGTGTTGTTGCGTATCGCCGAGAGCGGGCGCGGGGTATTACGCCGTGGCGACCTGTTCGGGCGCATTGGCGGCGAAGAATTTGCGGCGGTCCTGCCAGGATGCGCGCCGGAAAGGGCCATGCAGGTTGCCGAACGCCTGGGCCAGGAAGTGCGGCAACTGGGTTTCAGCCATGAAGGCCGGCCCTATGGCGTGACCGTCAGCCAGGGCCTGGCCAACCTCACGGCCGAAGATGCCACCCTGGACAGCCTGTTCGCCCGGGCCGATGCGGCCATGTATGAAGCCAAGCGCCAGGGCAAGAACCGGGTAATTGTCGGCTGAATACCTGGCCTTTCATGGCGTTAAAAAATAGCGAAGATCAAATGTGGGAGCGGGCTTGCTCGCGAAGACGTCGGCCCAGCAAACATTGATGTTGACTGACCCACCGCTATCGCGGGCAAGCCCGCTCCCACAGGGGGTTTCGACCTGGCAGAGGATTTTGCGCACGCCACAAACAATGTGGGAGTTGTCGAGCTTTAGCGAGGCTACGATAGCGGCCGCATATTCAGCATCATTGCTGCCTGACCCACCCCCTATACAGGCTTGCGGAGGCGCATCAGCTCTGAAAGCCCGACTCTGAGCAGCCGCGCCGTCTTGCCCTTGGCCAGCGCCTCGACCCCCTCGTGCTCGCTCAGCCCCGCCAGTTGCGCCGCCATGTTCATCACCAGCGCTTCACGGGAATACACCCCACCTTCGAGGGAATACACCGCCGCAATCAATTGGCGCAACTCCAGGGGCAAGCGCCAGCGGATGCGCAGCGCCGAGCCATAGCTGGCACCAAAGCGGTCGAGCGCAGCAGCGATCATTTCGTCATCCAGCTCGCCACCGCCCTGGCACCACTCCTGCAAGCTGCGCAAGAGGGCCAGGTCGCCCAGCCGATGGAGAATCCCGGCGCTGTAGCAGCGCTCGTGGTCAAGGTCGAGCATACGTGCCAGCGAGCGGGCGTAATGCGCGGTTTGCCGGGACAGTTGCCAATGGTGCTCGGCGTGTTCCATCAGGCGGGCATCGCTGAGGATCACATTGTGCTTGAGGGCCAGGCCGAGGATCAGGTTCATGCTCTGCCCTGCCGCCAGTTTGTGCAGCGCCATGGACAGGGTCTGCACCGGCGTACCGTGATGGCCGGCGCTGTTGGCGGCGGCGATCAGCACCGCCGTGATCTGTGGATCGACCTTGACCTGCTCTTCCAGTTGCTTGAGGTCCAGGCCCTCCGGCGCCAGGCTGCCGTGCACGACGGCTTTTACATCAACCCGCAGCGGCGCGCCGTCCGACAGCTCGCGGCGGTGCTCCAGGAACACCGGCAAGGTCATGCCCGCGGCCAGGGCCGGGATTTGGCAATACACCGTTTCGCCCTCATTGAGCAGCAGGTCCTGCAGGCGTTGCGTGAGGCCTTCCATGTTCAGGGGCTTGGTCAGGTAAGCGGTGGGCGCCAGCGGCAATGCTTCGCGCACACTGGCACTGTCATTGCGCGTACTCAACAGGATAAACGGCAACGCCGGCCCCTCCCGGCGCTGGCGCACACTGCGCAACAGGCTCAGGCCATCAACACCCGGTAGCTCCCAGTCGGCAATGATCAAATCGTAGGGTTTGTCTCGCAGCAACTCGGCGGCGTGCTGCCCGTCGGCGCACACATCCAGCCGCGCGTCGCAACGCACATTCAACAACACCTGCTTGAGCAAATCCCGCGACCAGGGGTCGGTCTCGGCAATCAGTACACGGGGTACAGCAGGTAAATCAACCGCAGTCATGCAGCACGCTCCATCGGCAATCCCTGCACATTAGACAAAGAAGCCGCCCGTGAGCAAAAAAAAACCGCATACGCGGTTTTTTTGTTCACGGGCGGCGTCTTTGAGCGACAAGTTTCAAGCGACAAGCTGCAAGCGTTACATCACTTGCAGCTTATAGCTTGCCGCTCAAAGCTCTGCGAAGCACTCTTCGATGATCGCCAAGCCTTTGTCCAACTGCTCATCCGGCGAGGTCAGCGGGACCAGTACGCGCAATACGTTGCCGTAGGTGCCGCACGACAGCAGGATCAGGCCCTTGTCACGCGCCTTGGCCACTACGGAGGCAACCGCCGCAGCGTTCGGCTTATGGCTGTCGCCATCCTCGAACAGCTCGACCGCGATCATCGCGCCCAGGGCACGCACTTCGCCGATTACCGGGTACTTGGCCTGGATAGCCTTGAGGCCGGTGACCAGACGCTCGCCAACCGCCTTGCAGCGGTCCAGCAGGTGCTCTTCTTCAAACACTTCCATCACCGCCAGGGCTGCGGCGCAAGCAATCGGGCTACCGGCATAGGTGCCACCCAGGCCGCCCGGGGCGATGGCGTCCATGTATTCGGCCTTGCCACACACACCGGCCAGCGGGAAGCCACCGGCGATGGATTTGGCGAAGGTAGTCAGGTCGGCGGTAACGCCCATCTGCTCCATGGCGAAGAAGGTCCCGGTACGGCCGGCACCGGTTTGCACTTCGTCGGCGATCAGCAGGATGCCGTGCTTGTCGCACAGTTCGCGCAGGCGCTTCATAAAGGCTTTAGGCGCGATGTAGAAACCGCCTTCGCCCTGTACCGGCTCGATGATGATGGCTGCGATATCACGCGGCTCGGCATCATTTTTGAAGATGCGTTCGATGCTGGCGATGGAGTCGTCGATGCTCACGCCGTGCAACTCGTTCGGGTACAGCGCGCGGAAGATGCCGCCAGGCATCAGGCCCATGCCCGCGGAGTACGGCACGACCTTGCCGGTCAGGCCCAGGGTCATCATGGTGCGGCCGTGGTACGCGCCGGTAAAGGCAATCACGCCGGCACGGCCTGTCGTGGCCCGCGCGATTTTCACGGCGTTTTCCACGGCTTCGGAACCGGTGGTGACCAGCAGGGTTTTCTTGGCGAAATCACCCGGGACCTTGGCGTTGACTTTTTCGCACAGCTCCACGTAAGGCTCGTAGGCCAGGACCTGGAAGCAGGTGTGGGTCAGCTTGTTCAACTGCTCGGTCACGGCCGCGATGATTTTCGGGTGCAGGTGCCCGGTGTTCAGCACGGCGATGCCGCCGGCGAAGTCGATGAACTCGCGACCTTCAACGTCAGTCACGGTGGCGTTCTTCGCGGATTCGGCGAAGATCGGGTGAATCTGCCCAACACCGCGCGGTACAGCGGCTTCGCGGCGTTTCATCAAGGAAGCGTTGGTCTTGTTGCTCATAAAGTCCTCATTCGCCACTCATCGGGTGGCGCGGTCCAAGGATTACGTGGTGGGGAGGCAACTACGCCAGCATGCGATGATCGACTGCCGCAGCTTTCCCGGCCACTTGTGAAATAACATTCAAAACACGCAAAGGGTCAGCGCTCTCGTGCCCTTTGCGTTTCACGCAATGCCTTGCCGGGTTTAGATGCCCAGGCAGAGGTATTTGATTTCCAGGTAATCCTCGATCCCGTACTTGGAGCCTTCACGGCCCAGGCCCGACGCCTTGATACCGCCAAACGGCGCCACTTCGTTGGAGATCAGCCCGGTGTTGACGCCGACCATGCCGTACTCCAGGGCCTCGGCCACACGGAACACACGGCCCAGGTCACGGGCATAGAAGTAGGAGGCCAGGCCGAACTCGGTGTCGTTGGACATGGCGATCACTTCGGCTTCGTCTTTGAAGCGGAACAGCGGCGCCAGTGGGCCGAAGGTTTCTTCCTTGGCCACAGCAGCGTTTTTCGGCACATTGGTGAGGATGGTCGGCTCGAAGAAGTTGCCTTGCATGACCTTACCGCCCGCCAACAGGGTCGCGCCTTTGCCCAGGGCATCGGCGATGTGCTCCTGGACCTTGGCCACGGCTTTTTCATCGATCAGGGGACCGGTGGTGGTGCCTTCTTCCAGGCCATTGCCGATCTTCAATTTGGCGACGGCCACTTTGAGCTTTTCAGCGAACGTGTCGTACACCGAATCCTGGATGTACAGGCGGTTGGCGCAGACGCAGGTCTGGCCGTTGTTGCGGTACTTGGAAATGATCGCGCCTTCGACGGCCTTATCCAGGTCGGCGTCGTCAAACACGATAAATGGCGCGTTGCCGCCCAGCTCCAGGGACACTTTCTTGATGTCCTTGGCGCATTCGGCCATCAACTGGCGACCGATTTCGGTCGAGCCGGTGAAGGACAATTTACGCACGGTCGGGTTGCTGGTCAGCTCGCTGCCGATATCGCCGGCGCTGCCGGAAACCACGCTGAACACGCCGTTGGGGATGCCGGCACGCTGGGCCAGTTCAGCCAGGGCGAACGCCGAGAACGGGGTTTGCGACGCCGGCTTGAGGACCATGGTGCAACCGGCAGCCAGGGCCGGGCCGGCTTTACGGGTGATCATCGCGGCCGGGAAGTTCCATGGCGTGATGGCAGCGGTGACGCCGATTGGCTGCTTGATCACGATCAGGCGCTTGTCCGGCTGATGGCCAGGGATCACGTCCCCGTAGATACGCTTGGCCTCTTCGGCGAACCACTCGATGAACGAAGCGGCGTAGACGATTTCGCCCTTGGCTTCGGCCAGTGGCTTGCCCTGCTCCAGGGTCATCAGGCGCGCCAGGTCATCCTGGTTCTCGATGATCAGCTCGAACCAGCGACGCAGCTTGTTCGCACGGTCCTTGGCGGTCAGTGCACGCCAGGCCGGCAAGGCCTTGTCGGCGGCTTCGATGGCCCGCCGGGTTTCGGCGGCGCCCATCTTCGGCACGGTGCCCAGGATCTCGCCAGTCGCGGGGTTGTTGACCTTGATCGTTTGACCGTTGTCCGCATCGACCCAAGCGCCATCAATAAAAGCTTGTTGGCGGAACAATTGGGTGTCTTTAAGCTGCATGTCGGCTTTCCTTAACAGCACCGCGCGCGCGCGGGGCAAATTAGAGTTGTTGAAAGGCGCCTTGAAGGCTGCCGTCAGGGAAATCAGTCACTGGGCGCAAGCAAGCACATAGCGCACGGGAGACAGAGCGTTTGAAATCTCAAACGAATCCTAGGATCAAAGGGGGGGTAGGGCAATAGTCTGTTCAAAAAAAAGAACGAAAAGGGCATATTTGCCGGACTATTCTGACAAGCGTAACGGACCCGAATTGCGCATCACCGGCACACACCGCCCGGTACAGAGCCTCGCTACTCCAGAATCCCACCAACAGACGGCCAAAAACCAGCATGGACGCCCAAGGTCGACATGGGTATGATGGCGCCCGCACAAGCATCCGTAGCTCAGCTGGATAGAGTACTGCCCTCCGAAGGCAGGGGTCGTGGGTTCGAATCCCGCCGGGTGCACCAGATAGATAAAAAAGCCCCAGGTCTTGCGACCTGGGGCTTTTTTGTGGGCGCGGGTTCAACGCTTTTGCAACGCCTCCAACCGCGCCGGCAGGTTTTCCTCGGGGAAGCGCTTATGCAGCGCCAGCAGCTTCTCATCCGCCGCCCTGCTCTCTCCCACCTCGCGCAAACGCACGATCTCTTCAAGCCCTTGCTCCAGGGACTGGGGCTTGGCGGACATCTGTTTGCTCATTTTTGCCACGGGCTCATCGGCCATGGCGCTTGCCATCTCGGCCTGGACCGGCGTGCTGTCGGCCTGCGGCGCCATTGCCATACGCGCCATGGGTGCGGGGGCGGCGGGGGCAGAGAGTGCCGGCGGCGGTGGCGCGGCGGCGTATTGGGTGGCTTCGGGCAGGTTGAGGTCGGGCACTGGCGAGCGCATGACCACGCCAATCAACAGTGCGACCCCGGCCACGG